>Ga0209807_1000016_pt1 | contig 79446 bp, 65 predicted proteins | sample GraSoiAngelo_154_FD_186168 | JGI IMG/M metagenome (GOLD analysis project Ga0209807, IMG submission 186168) | Grasslands soil microbial communities from the Angelo Coastal Reserve, California, USA - 14_1009_13_20cm (SPAdes) (version 2) | ecosystem: Environmental > Terrestrial > Soil > Grasslands ... | reverse complement strand
CCCACGCATAGGCACGTTCAACAGGTTGTAATTATTTAATCGAGGTTAAAACCTGCGCGACTACGCTGCCTGCTCGCGCGCAAGTGGCGACCCGTCGGGCATGGTGAGACGGAACTGCGCACGCGAGCGCTCAAGCGCATTGGTGCGTCTGACGGACTCGATGAGCGCATTTACGTCCGCGTAATCGAAAGCGACCGTCCATTGCTGGGCAAGCGAAAGAGCACGAATGAAGCCGTCCGGAGTGTCCTGGCGCGACAACTGGCGCTGGCAGTCCACGTACTCCTCATGAAAGAGCGTCGGGGTGATGATGCGCGCCTCGCCCACGCGTGAAAGCTCGGCGTTCATCACGAGCCTCGCGATCCGTCCGTTTCCGTCGTTGAAGGGGTGCACCTCCGTGACGAGGAACGAGTAATAAATGGCGCGGGCAATCCCTTCGGGAATGCTGCGCGCGAGCATCGAGCCCTCAATGAGCGTGCCGTGCACCATGGAAGGATCGACGAACCAGGTTTCGCCCGCCCGGTTCGGCTCGAGCTTGAACTGCCCGGGATTAATCTCCGGCCGCTTCTCCAGCATTTGCCCGTGGCGTCTTGAGAGTTCGACCGGAAAGTCCGCGCCGAAAGGGGGAACCGTATCGCGACCGGGAGACTGAAGCGCGAGGCGAAACACTCCGAGGATATCGTGAGAGTCTTTCGGGCGCTGCTCGACGATGCGCCCTAGGAGCGCGATGTCGCGCGCCTCCTCGATCGCGAATTCGGTGCCTTCTACGTAGTTGGAGAAGTAGGCTTCGAGGAACGCAAAGGAGGAACGCGCCGGTTCGTTCACCGCCACCGCGGGGCGGCGCGCGAGCACTGCTGTCCTGAGCTTCGCGGCGAGCGTCTCGAAGCGCGCCATCCTCCCCGAATCAACGGGTGTGCCTTTCGCGACGAGCTTGCCCTCCTTCGTTTTGAGGACGCCGTTGGCGTGGGTCGCGATCAGCGCGCCGATAAGCTTGTCGAGCTTCCCGAATTGCTCGCCGAGACCCAGGGGTTTCGCGAGGACTCTCGTTTCGTCGCGGACGCGATTGAGCTCCGCTTCTCCGTTCGCATGCAGTATCTTGACGAGTAATTCTTCGACGGCCTTCGCTCCTGCTGACTTGCCGCGTGTCCCGCGTTCGGGAGATAGGTTCTCCAGGAGTTGGCGGGAACGCGAAGCGAAGTAGAGCTTGCCATCCCCTAGCGGCATGTCGCCAGGCAGAGAGCCAGGGCCTTTGACCAGAACCGCCTGCATCCCGGGTAGGGAAATTTTTCGGTTGAAGTTGGTGGGATGGCTCAGGTACACCACGCCATCCGGCGTCATTCCGCCGGCGAAGGCGCTTCGGTACGACACGACCGCTCCGGGGGCGAGGGCCCCGAGTATGCGAAACCAGTTGCGGCGCACGACTGCCTTCTGCGCTTTGGCATTCTTCTCGCGGAGGTAGACGCCTTCTGCGATGCGGGTCAGCTCGCCCTCCTTGGCGCGCCGCTGGATCGCCCGCGCTTCCGCCCCCGATTCGTTTCCTCGGGTGATGAAAACCTCGTCTTGTCGGGTAACAGCTAGGTTTGCCACGGTTGGTCGCCAGTTTGTCGTCTATACGCTATGTTATAGCATATATAGTCGCTTAAATGCTAAGTATAGACCACTCGGAGTCGTTATATCGCTAATTAGGGCGATTACGCAGAGGCTCAGGCCTTTTTCGCGGGGCGGGTGATGGAGCGGCTGCGCCGCGCCGATGTCTCCGCCTACATCGAAAAACGGAAGGCCGACAAGGTTGGGCCGTACACGGTCAATCGCGAGTTGGATTTGCTCTCGGCAGCAATCAACTACGCCCGGAAGCACTGGGAATGGGACATCCAGAATCCGGTTTCGGGGATGTCCCTCCGGCAGCCGGAGGGTCACTTGCGTTGGCTAAGCCGTGCCGAGGCGGACGTGCTGATTCGTGAAGCGGAAAAGGAAGCGAAGTCGCCGCACTTGGCGGACTTCATTCGACTGGCGCTCAACACCGGCTGCCGGAAGAATGAGCTCTTGAAGCTCTCCTGGGATCGGGTGGACCTGAAAGCGAACGTCCTCCGTCTCGAAGGCGAGCATACCAAGAGCGGCAAACGCCGGGCCGTACCGCTGAACGACGAGGCGCGCAGGGCGCTTTTGAATCGCGCCCGCTTTCGTGCGGAGCATTGCCCGGATTCAGACTGGGTATTCGCTCACCGGAAAGGGAAGCGCATTCGGTTCATGCAGAACGGGTTTCAGGCGGCGTGCACGCGGGCCAAGATCAAGGGCTTCCGGGTCCACGATCTGCGGCACACGTTCGCCTCCTGGCTCGTGCAAGGCGGGGTGCCGTTGCTCGAGGTCGCGAAGCTCCTCGGCCACTCGACCATCGAGATGACCGAGCGTTACGCGCACTTGGCGCCGGAAAACCTCAAGGCCGCGGTCGGCGTGTTGGACCGGCTACGAAATGGCTACGTTGACCGTGCCGAACAGGTAGTTGCTCTGAAGGTAAGTGCTTGATGCAAGAGTGGTCGGGGTGACTGGATTCGAACCAGCGACTCCTGCGTCCCGAACGCAGTACTCTACCAGGCTGAGCTACACCCCGAATCGGACAGGAGCCAATGCGCAGGAAGGAGCGTCCGGGAAAGTCTAGTAATCACGCTCGACCGCGAAGGCCGACAATTCTAGCAAAGATTCGCGGTAACTTGAATCAGGCAGGCCTGCGATGGATTCGCTTGCCGCACGCGCTTCTTCCTTGGCCTTGCTCCGTGCATAGTCGAGCGCGCCGGTCAGGCGAATCGCATCCAGGACTGCCCTGAATTCTTCCCGGCCGCCGTGCTCTATCGCCGAGCGCACGAGCGCAGCCTGATCGCGCGAGCCGCGCTGCATCACGTAGATCAGCGGCAGGGTCGGTTTGCCCTCCCTCAGGTCGTCTCCCAGGTTCTTTCCGGTGTGCGCGGCATCCCCCGAATAGTCCAGCACATCATCGATCAGCTGAAAAGCCGTCCCAAGGTGCATGCCGTAGCGCGCGAGGCCGCGCTCGATGTCCGGCGTCGCCTCGCCCAGGATCGCGCCGAGCTGCGCTGCCGCTTCGAAGAGCTTCGCGGTCTTGCGCCGGATCACCTCGAGATAAGCGGGCTCGCTCATTGAGAAATTGTGAGCATTCAGGAGTTGCAGCACCTCGCCCTCCGCGATGGCATTGGTGGCATCCGCCAGCACCTCCATGACCCGCATGCTTCGCACCGCTACCATGATCTGGAACGCGCGCGAGTACAGAAAGTCCCCCACGAGCACGCTCGCCGCGTTGCCGAACTCGGCATTGGCCGTCTTGCGGCCGCGCCGCAGCTCGGATTCGTCGACGACGTCGTCATGCAGGAGCGTGGCGGTATGAATGAACTCCACGACGGCCGCGAGTTCCACGTGATGCTCGCCCCGATAGCCGGTCGCCCCGGCAGCAAGGAAAACGAGCGCCGGGCGCAGCCGCTTGCCGCCTCCAGCGATGATGTACTCCGCGATCTGGCGTACGAGCACCACGTCGGACTCGAGCCGACGCCGGATCATCGCATCCACCGCAAGCATGTCTGCGGCGATGCGGCTGCGAAGAAGTTCGGGCTGCAAAGGGGATTATCGCACTGCGGAATCGACTCGACGGCGGCTCAGGAGAATAACATAATTTCTTTCCACGCCCGCTAAAGGCATGTATAATTTCGCGTTTTTCCAGCGGCGATCGTGGAGATCAGCATGTACGCGGTGGTCAGAACGGGCGGCAAACAGTATCGCGTTTCCACCGGAGAGAAGCTGAGGATCGAGAAGCTCACTGCTGCCGTTGGCAGCGAGCTTGTACTCGACGAAGTCCTCCTCGTCGGCGACGGGCAGGCGCTCAAGGTCGGAACCCCGGTGGTGAAAGGCGCCTCCGTGAAAGCGAAGATCGTCGCTCACGGCCTGGGCGACAAAGTGATGATCTTCAAGCTGCGCCGGCGCAAGAACTCAAAAAGGCTCAGGGGCCATCGTCAGGCCTACACCGAGATCGAAGTCACCGGCATAGCGGGCGCGTGAGACCGCCGCCCCGCAAGAGAAAGGCGAACCATGGCACATAAGAAAGCAGGCGGCAGTTCACGCAACGGCCGCGACTCGAAAGCAAAGCGTCTCGGCGTCAAGCGCTACGGCGGGCAGGTCGTCGCCGCGGGCAGCATCATCGTTCGCCAGCGCGGTACCCGCGTCCACCCCGGGGACAACGTCGGGGTCGGGAAGGACCATACGCTTTTCGCAAAGGTGAACGGCAAGATCCAATTCAGCTTCAGGGGCCCGGACCACAAGCAAACGGTCAGCGTGGTCCCGGCTTAGAAGCAAGCTGCTCCCCCGAAAGCCCTATCCACGCGGTAGGGCTTTTTTGTTTCCACAGGCGCCATGAAATTCGTCGACGAAGCGCGCATCGAGGTCCACGCCGGCAACGGCGGCGACGGCATCGTGAGCTTCCGGCGCGAAAAGAACGTGCCGCGCGGAGGGCCTGATGGCGGGGACGGCGGCAGCGGCGGCAGCGTCTACGCGGTCGCCGACCGAAACGTCAATACGCTGGTCGAATACCGCTTCGCGCGCATCCACCGCGCGCGGGACGGTGAGCGCGGGCGCGGTGCCCAGTGCAGCGGTAAAGGTGCCGATGACGTCGTGCTGCGCGTGCCCGCCGGCACCGTGATCACGGACGCGGAGACCGGAGAAACGGTCGCCGACCTGGCCGTGCACGAGCAGGTCGCATTGCTTGCGCGGGGAGGCAAAGGCGGCCTCGGCAATGTCAATTTCAAATCGAGCACCAACCGCACGCCCCGAAAAGCGACTCCCGGCGAGGCCGGTGAGCATCGGACTCTCAAGCTCGAGCTGAAGGTGCTTGCCGATGTTGGATTGCTGGGACTTCCCAATGCCGGGAAATCCACCTTCATTCGCGCGGTCTCGGCTGCCCGCCCGAAGGTTGCCGACTACCCGTTTACCACCTTGCATCCGCATCTCGGAGTGGTTCGCGCCGGGATCGACCGCAGCTTCGTAATCGCGGATATCCCGGGGCTCATCGAAGGAGCGGCCGAAGGTGCCGGCTTGGGGCACCAGTTCCTCCGGCACCTCGCGCGCACGCGGCTGCTCCTGCACATCGTCGATGTGGCGCCCTTCGAGCCGGACGCGGATCCGGCTCGCGATGTTCGATCCATTGCCGCGGAGCTGAAGAAATTCGATCCCGCGCTGCACCGAAAGCCGCGCTGGCTGGTCTTTAATAAAGTGGATATGCTCCCCGCCGAGGAGCGCAAGACCGCGGCCGCTAGTCTTGTGCGCAGGCTGCGCTGGCGCGGCCCGAGCTTTTGCATATCGGCCCTTACCGGCGAGGGTTGCCGCGAGCTCAGTTTCGCGGCGATGAAATTCTTGGAAACCGGAAAGGCGGCATGAGAGCGGCAAGGCGTTTCGTCGTCAAGGTCGGCAGCACGCTCGTCACCAACCGGGGCGCGGGGCTCGACGCGTCCGCCATCGCGCGCTGGGCCGGGCAAGTCGCAAAGCTTCGCCAAGGCGGCAACGAGTTCGTCCTGGTCTCGAGCGGCGCGATCGCCGAGGGCATGCAGCGCCTGGGTTGGACGCGGCGCCCGCACGCAATGCACGAACTGCAGGCCGCCGCCGCAGTCGGGCAGATGGGACTGGTGCAGGTATACGAGTCGTGCTTCCGGCAGCACGGCCTGCACACGGCGCAGGTGCTCCTGACGCACGCCGATCTCGCCGACAGGCAGCGCTACTTAAATGCCCGCTCCACCTTGCTGACGCTGCTCGGACTCGGGATCATCGCCGTGATCAACGAAAACGACACCGTCGTTACCGACGAAATCCGGTTCGGCGATAACGACACGCTCGCCGCGCTGGTGACCAATCTCGTCGAAGCCGACTGTCTGATCATCCTCACCGACCAGCAGGGGCTTTACACCGACGATCCCCGACGCAATCCGGAGGCCACGTTGGTGCGCAAAGCGCTGGCCGGCGAGCCACGGCTCGAAGAAATAGCGGGCGGAACCGGCTCCGCCATCGCCAAGGGCGGCATGCTCACCAAGGTACTCGCTGCCAAGCGCGCCGCCCGCTCGGGAGCGCAGACCGTGATCGCCTCGGGGCACGAGCCCGATGTGCTGGTCAGGATAGCGGCCGGAGAAGCCGTGGGCACCCTGCTCACCGCGCAGACGACGCCGCTCGCGGCGCGCAAGCAGTGGCTCGCCGATCACGTGCAGGTCGGAGGACGGCTGAGCCTCGACGCCGGAGCGGCCAAGGCCCTGCGCTCAGGCGGCAAGAGCCTGCTGCCGATCGGGGTCAAAGGCGTGGAGGGAGAATTCGAGCGCGGCGCGGTGGTCGCTTGCCTCTCGCCGGAGGGCGCCGAGATCGCGCGGGGACTGGTCAACTACAACGCGCAGGAATCCCGGCGCATCGCCGGCCTGGCGTCAAGCGAGATCGAGGCCATACTCGGATACGTAGACGGACCGGAATTGATCCATCGCGACAATCTCGTCCTGCTCTAGCAAGCGCGATCGCCTAAGCCAGATCCTTTACAAGAGAATCGCGCACTGCCGAAGGCGCCTCGAGCGTGGCGGAATAGCGGGGATGATCGACCCCGATCGTCAAGCCCGCGCCCTTTTTGAGCGCCTGAGCCGCTGCTTCGGCGAGCTCGAAGCGCAAAAAATGCACCGCCGAGGTTTTCTGCCCGTTCTCCCGATCGAGATCCTCGTCGGCAATCGCCCAGACCCGCTCGTGGCCCGCAGCTCGGAGCCACACCTTGTCCTCGATGCCGATCAGCTCCGCGAGCCGCCGCGCGCGCTCCTTCGGATCCGGGTACTCGATCATCATGGTCGCCTTGAGATTGCGGCCGTCCGGGACGAGCGGGTTGTAGGCAGCGAGCTCCTCCTGGATGCCTTCATCCTCGAAGATCCGCTCGATGCGCAGCATTTCCTGCACCTGATAACGGATGGTGAGCTCGTCCTCGAAGACAAGAGTGAGGTGCTCGCCGAGGTGAACCGTGCGGTCCTTCTTGTGCGCAAGGACCCTCGCGCGGAACTGCGGGCGCTCGCGCGCGTAGGTTTCGAGGGTCATGAGGCTCGCGCGGTCGATCCTAGGCATAGCGTCCATCGTTACTCAGACGGGTTCAAATTCCGTAGGCCTTGCGAAGGAGCGCCAGGGGGTGGGCCTTGATTGCCCGGGTCCCGCCCATGCCCTGTTCTATATGGCGCGCGGCGATCGGGCAATCCGAGCTGATGTAGTCGGGCTCGTTGCCGGCCATCTGCCGGAACACCGGCCGCCCGATCTTCATGGAGTTTTCGTAGTGCTCGGATTTGACGCCCCAGGTTCCGTCGTGGCCGGAGCAACGTTCCACGGTGTTGAGCGTCGTCCCCGGTACGAGCTGCAGCGTTTCGCGGGTCTTCTGTCCCATGTTCTGCACGCGCGAATGGCACGGGACGTGGTAGGACACTTTTCCGAGCGCGGTCTTGAAGTCGGTCTTGAGCAACCCGTCACGCTTGCGCAGCACGAAGTACTCGAACGGGTCGAACATCGCCTCGCTTACCGCTTTGACGTCGGCATCATCCGGAAACAGCAGCGGCAGCTCGCTCTTGAACATCAGCGTGCACGAGGGTACTGCGGTGAGAATCGCGTAGCCCTCGCGCGCGAGCTCGACGAGTCGCGGAACATTGAGCGCCTTCAGGCGCTCGACGCCCTCGAGATCGCCGAGCTCGAGCTTGGGCATGCCGCAGCAGGCTTCTTTCTCCACGACCCGGTAGGGAATCTCGTTGTGATCGAGGACCGCCAGCAGATCGTGGCCGATACCCGGCTCGTTGTAATTCACGTAGCAGGTCGAATATACCGCCACTTTCCCCGGCGTGCGCTCACCGTTTCGGGGCTCATGGCTCCGGCTGGCCGCAGCCTGTCCGCGAAACGTTCCGGGACTGTAGGGCGGCAACTTGCGCTCAGGATGGACGCCGATCGCCTTTTCCATGAGCGCGCGCGCGGCGGAGTTGCGGTTGATGGCGTTGACCACTTGCGCGACGACCGGGATCGCGGCGAGCCTGCCGATGGCGTCGGTGGAGGAAAGCAGGCGGTCCCGCAGCCGCACCTCACCCTTCCTGAACTTCACCGCCTTGGCGCGCAGCATGACATGCGGAAAATCGACGTTCCAGGGATGCGGCGGCACGTACGGGCATTTCGTCATGTAGCACATGTCGCAGAGATAGCACTGGTCCACAACCTTCCAGAATTGCGATTTCTCGACGCCGTCGACTTCGAGCGTAGCGCTCGCGTCCACGAGGTCGAAGAGCGTCGGAAACGCCGTGCACAGGTTGACGCAGCGCCGGCAGCCATGACAGATGCCGAATATGCGCTCGAGTTCCGCGAGCACCTTCGCTTCGTCATAAAAATCCGGCAGCCGCCACGCAACCGGATGGCGGGTCGGAGCTTCCAAGCTCCCTTCGCGGACGGTCATTTCAAGATTCGACGGATTTTCACGCGTGAACAGGTTTTCCGCGAGTCGAGGGGCTGAAAGACCCTCTCCAACTCGCGGAGTTAATCCGGCGCCTCCGGCGTCCGGATTAACCGCCTAGTCGGCGAGCGCGTCGAGTGCTTTCTGGAAACGGTTGGCGTGCGAGCGCTCCGCCTTGGCAAGCGTCTCGAACCAGTCGGCGATCTCGGAGAAACCTTCCTGACGCGCGGCCTTCGACATGCCGGGATACATGTCGGTGTATTCGTGGGTCTCTCCGGCAATCGCGGCCTTCAGATTCAAACGCGTGCCGCCGAACGGGAGGTCCGTCGCCGGATCGCCGCATTGCTCCAGGTACTCGAGATGGCCGTGGGCGTGGCCGGTTTCGCCCTCGGCGGTGGAGCGGAACACCGCCGCGACGTCGTTTTGCCCTTCAACGTCGGCTTTCGCCGCAAAGTAAAGGTAGCGGCGGTTGGCCTGCGATTCCCCTGCAAATGCCGCCTTGAGATTGCCGTGGGTCTTGGAGCCTTTGAGCTGCATGGATGCCTCCGTGTGCTGGAATGAATTAGACTTACTCTAATTGATAGACGCAGGATAATATTCAGGACACCCTGCTGTCAAGCGCGAATCAATGCCCCGGCGGCCGACTGGGGAGCGGGCCGAAGCGTCAGACAGTCAGCGCGATGCGATTTCCGCTGGAAGGGGTTTGCGACCCTGGCCGCGAAACATATAGCGGGCAAGCTCGGTGAGCGCGTGCTGGTAGACTTCTCGCTTGAAGTCGATTACGGAGTCGAGGGGTATCCAATAGTCGTTCCAGCGCCAGGCATCGAATTCGGGGCGCTCCGAAGCGCGCAGGCGCACGTCGCACTCGCGCCCGACCAGCCGCAGCAGGAACCAGATCTGCTTCTGTCCCCGGTAATTGCCACGCCAATCCCGTTTGAGCCACTGCGCAGGCACCTCGTAGCGCAGCCAGTTGCGCGTCCGTCCCAGGATCTTCACGTGACTGGGCAGCAGGCCCACTTCTTCACGCAGTTCGCGGTACATCGCCTGCACCGGCGTTTCCCCGAGCTTGATCCCGCCCTGCGGGAACTGCCAGGAGTGTTCCTTGACGCGCTTGCCCCAAAAGACCTCGTTGCGCCCGTTGCAGAGGATGATGCCGACGTTCGGCCGATAGCCGTCTCGATCGAGCATACGCCATCCCGCAAAAAGTCTGTCCACGCCCATTCTTTCACAAATCGCCGGCGATTTGAAGACGAGGCCACCCCGCGCCAGTGAGATATGCGAGTTCAAGTAGAATGTCGCGTCCCCCCGCTATGCGCACTTCGCGATACTTTCTTGCAACGCTCAAGGAGGCCCCTTCTGATGCGGAGCTCGTCAGCCACAAGCTGATGGTCCGCGCGGGACTGATCCGCAGACTCGCGGGCGGAATCTACACGTGGCTGCCGCTGGGGCTGCGGGTCGTTCGCAAGGTCGAGGCCATCGTTCGGGAGGAAATGAATCGCGCCGGAGCGATCGAGCTCTTCATGCCGGCGGTGCAACCCGCGGAGCTGTGGCAGGAGTCGGGGCGCTGGCGGAAGTACGGGCCGGAGTTGCTGCGCTTCAAAGACCGCCATGAACGCGATTTTTGCATCGGGCCTACGCATGAGGAAGTGGTCACCGATATCGCGCGCCGCGAGATCCGCAGCTATCGCCAGTTGCCCGTGCACCTTTACCAGATCCAGACCAAGTTCCGTGACGAAATCCGGCCGCGCTTCGGCGTCATGCGCGGGCGCGAGTTCACGATGAAGGACGGCTATTCTTTTCACGCCGACTACGCTGACCTCCAACGCGAATACCGGAACATGTACGACACTTATACCCGGATCTTCGTCCGCCTGGAGTTGAAATTCCGCGCTGTTGCCGGCGACCCCGGCGCGATCGGCGGTACTGAGTCACGGGAATTTCACGTCCTCGCCGAATCGGGCGAGGACGCCATCGCTTACTGCCCGCAGTCCGAGTACGCGGCGAATGTGGAGCTCGCCGAGGCTGTAGCGCCGAAGGCTGCTCGGAGTGCCCCGACGGAGAAAATGAGAAAGGTCGCGACCCCCAATCGGACCCGTTGCGAAGATGTCGCGAAGTTGCTTGGCGTACCGATCGAGAAAACGGTGAAAGCGATCGCGGTCATCCGCGAGGAAGCTCGAGACGGAGCATCGGGATCGTTCGCAATGCTGCTCGTTCGCGGCGACCACGACCTGAACGAGGTCAAGACCCAGAAGGTGATCGGCGCGTTCCGGTTCGCAAGAGACGAAGAGATCGAACAAACATTGAAGTGCGGCCCCGGCTACATCGGACCGGTGACCAACGCAACTTTCACGATCTACGTTGATCGCGCGGTAGCGGTAATGAGCGATTTCGTCTGCGGAGCCAACGAGGTGGGTTACCACCTCACGGGTGTCAACTGGGGCCGGGACTTACCAGAGCCGCAGCCCCAACTGACCGGCGACATCCGCAAAGTCGTCGCCGGGGATCCCAGTCCTGACGGCAAAGGCGCCTTAGAGATCGTGCGCGGCATCGAGGTCGGCCACATCTTTCAGCTGCGCACGCAATATTCCGAATCCATGAAAGCGACGTTTCTCGACGAAGCGGGCAACAGTCGCCCTTTCGAGATGGGTTGCTATGGAATGGGCATCACCCGCATCGTGGCAGCCGCAATCGAGCAGAACCATGACGAGCACGGCATCGTCTTCCCGCAGCCGATCGCGCCGTTCCATGTCGCCCTGGTTCCCATCGGCTACGGCAAGAACGCCGCGGTCCGCGATGCCGCCGATTCGATCTATCGCGCGCTCACCGATGCCGGTTTCGAGGTGCTACTCGACGATCGCGACGAGCGACCGGGCGTGATGTTCGCCGACATGGAACTCATCGGCATTCCCCATCGCATCGTTGTCGGCGAGCGCAGCCTCAAGGACGGATTGATCGAGTATCAGGGCCGCCTCGACAAGGAGACCAAGAAGGTGCCGCTCGGCGATCCGCTTGCCCCGCTGCGCACGAGCTCATGCTGAAAGGCGCCGGCTTGGCGCTGGTCGGCATCGCGTGCCCGGGGCTTGCGCTCGCGGGAGCTCAGATCTACGAACCGCTCGCCCTCGAGGTGCGGGCGGGCCTGCAGGCGTCGATCGCGGACAAGCCGGCGCCGCGCCATGCTTTTACCGATTCGGAGTCTGCGGTCGACTGGCTCGCCGAAATGTCGCATCGCCTGGAAGCGAGAATGCCCAACTTCCAGTCGCGCGTGGAGTTCCTGCGCACGGTGCACTTCGAAGCGAACCGCGCCAAGCTCGACCCGCAGCTCGTGCTGGCGGTGATCCAGGTCGAGAGCAATTTTCGCAAATATGCCGTATCGCGCTCGGGCGCCCGAGGCTACATGCAGGTCATGCCCTTCTGGGTGGGACTGGTGGGACGCCAGGGCGATAACCTGTTCAGTCTGCGCTACAACCTTCGCTACGGTTGCGTCATCCTGAAGTACTACCTCGATCGTGAAAAAGGGAACCTCGTTCGCGCCCTGAGTCGATATAACGGATCTCTCGGCAAGCCCGAGTATCCCGACATGGTGATCGGCGCCTGGCGCAGCGTGTGGCACTACGAAGGCAAGCTTGCCGCCGCTCCCGCCGCGCCTCACGCACCGCCCGGTTAGCCTGTCCGGGCATCAGCCGGGAAACTCGCTCGCTATCGTCGCCTGGATGGCTTGCGCAGCGGCACGAGGATCGGGTGCCTCGCGGATCGGGCGGCCGACGACGATGTAGTCAGCGCCGTTCGCGAACGCCCGCGCCACGTCGACCGTGCGCTTCTGGTCGCCTGTGAGCCGATTCTGCACCGGTCTGATTCCCGGCGTGACGATCAGCAGCCGCGCGCCCAGCTCGCGCCTCAGTGCTGGCGCTTCCAGCCCCGAGGAAACGACCCCATCGCAGCCGGCCTCGAGCGCCCGCCGCGCTCGCGAGAGCACCAAGGTCTCGACGTCGCATTGAAAGCCGAGGTCGTCGAGATCGCCCTGATCGAGGCTGGTCAGAACCGTGACCGCGAGAATTTTTACGTCCCCCTTGGCCCGCGCCGCGGCCTCGAGCATCGCCTGGTTGCCGTGCACGGTCGCGAACGTCACGCCCCGATTGCCAAGCCCGCGCACCGCGGCCCGAACCGTCTCGGGGATATCGAAGAACTTCAGATCAACGAACACCTTCTTCCCCTCTTGCGCAAGCCAATCGGTGAAACCGAAGAATCCCTCCGCCATGAACAATTCCAGGCCGACCTTGTAAAAGCTCACGCTGTCTCCGAGGCGCCGCACCAGGGCTTTCGCCTCTTCGACGCCCGCGACGTCCAACGCCGCTATCAGGCGCTCGGCGCGCGGGATTGTCTTCATCTGCGGTGTCATGGCATTCGGAGCGAGGATTCTAACGGGTCAAGCCCTGTCCGCTTCGAGCAGGCGCCCGAGGGGCAGGTTCAGGGTTTCATCCGCGCGCACGGCAAACTGCTCCAGGAGGCGTTTCAGGGGTTCGCTGCGCTCTCGAGCCCCCGGCGCTTCGCCATCGAGAACGAACTCGCGGTACACGTCAGCCACGAGGAGTCGCTCCTTGTCGAAGACCATCGCGTAGCGCTCGCCAGAGGATCTCGCCACCCAACCACGCGCAACCAGGCGTTCAAGAAGCGACTCGGTCTGATCCACCGTGAGCGATGCTTGCCGAGCGATTTTCCTCAATTCGAGAATGTCCGGACCTTGCTGGGCGCGCGCCAGAGCCAGGAGGATCGCCAACACGTCGCCGAAGCCGGCTACCGACGCGCGCCCCGCTGTACCGCGCAGTACGCTGAAATCCGGCGCCAGCGCGGCAATCAACGCACCGATCACGATCACCACCCAGGAAAAATATATCCAGAGGAGAAAGACCGGAATCACGGCGAATGCCCCATAGACCAGCGCATAAGTCGGGATTTGGGCGATGTAGAGCGCGAAGCTTCGCTTCATGATCTCGAACGCCAGGGCCGCGACCAAGCCTCCGATCAGGGCGTGGCGCGGTTTGACCGCGCGGTTCGGCACGAAATAGTAGAGCAGCGTGAACGCCGCGCAGGTGAGGACGAATGGGACGAGTCCGAGAATCGCGGCACCTGCAAAAGGACTCTGCCGGGCGAATCCGAGGGATACACCGACAAGGTACGAGGTGATCGAAAGGCTCGCGCCGATGAGAACCGGCCCGAGGGTGAGTGTTGCCCAATAGACGAGGATGCGTTGCGCCAAGGGACGCGGGCGTGAAACCCGCCAAATCGAGTTGAACGCGCGTTCTATCGTGAACATCATGAGGAAAGCGGTGACCGCGAGCACCGCAGAGCCGAGAGCGGTCAACCGCCCGGCCTGACCGGAGAATTGTTCGATGTATCCGGTGACGACCTTGCCCGCTCTCTCGGGCAGCATGTTCGCGAGCAGGAAGGCATGGATGTGCTCCCCCAGCCCCGAAAAAATAGGGAACGCCGCCATGAGCGCGAGCGTGAGAGTGACGAGGGGCACGAGCGCAAGCAAGGTCGTGAAAGTGAGGCTCGAGGCGATCTGCAGACAGCGATCCTCGTTGAACCGCTTGAACACGTGCGCCAGGAAGCGGCCGAGCTGTCGCAGCGGAAAGGGCATGGGATCCCGGAATCGGAGCGTGAACGTCTCCTATGATATAGGGGCCTTCACCCCTGCGGGTTGATTCGCTGCGTGCCCTGTAGCTTGTTGAGCGCATTGACGTACGCTTTGGCCGAAGCGACGATGATATCGGTGTCGGCGCCTACGCCGTTGACTATCCTCCCGCCTTTCGCCAGACGCACGGTCACTTCGCCCTGCGATTCGGTCCCCTGCGTCACGGCATTGACCGAGTAGAGCAGCAGCTCGGCGCCGCTCTTGGCCACGCGCTCGATCGCCTTGAAAGTCGCATCCACCGGGCCGTCGCCGTCGGCGTCGGCCTTGCGCTCCTTGCCGGCCTCGGCGAGCACGAGGTTCGCGTGCGGACGCTCGCCGGTGCCGCTTGCCTGGCTCATGCGCACCAACTGCCAGCGCTCCGCCGCGGCGCCCGTCGCTCCGTCGGAGACGAGCGCCTGCAGGTCTTCGTCGAAGATGTCGGCCTTCTTGTCGGCAAGGTCCTTGAAACGCTGGAACGCCTTGTCGTAGGCGTCCTCTCCGTCGAGCTCGATACCGAGCTCCTTCAACCGCTGGCGGAAGGCGCTCCGGCCCGAAAGCTTGCCGAGCACGATCTTGTTCGCGGTCCACCCAACGTCCTCGGCGCGCATGATCTCGTAGGTGTCGCGGCTCTTCAGCACGCCGTCCTGGTGGATGCCGGAAGCATGGGCAAAAGCGTTCGCGCCTACCACCGCTTTGTTGGGCTGCACCACGAATCCGGTGATCTGAGACACGAGACGCGAGGCCGGCACGATCTGGCTGGTGTCGATGCGCGTCGCGAGGTTGAAGAAGTCACCGCGGGTGCGCACCGCCATCACCACCTCCTCGAGCGAAGTGTTGCCGGCGCGCTCGCCCAGGCCGTTCACCGTGCACTCGATCTGGCGCGCGCCCCCGATCGTGACGGCCGCGAGCGAGTTCGCCACCGCCATGCCGAGGTCGTTGTGGCAGTGCACGGACCAGACCGCTTTGTCGGAGTTCGGCACCCTCTCCCGCAGCTTCCTGATGAACTCGCCGAACTGTTCGGGCACCGCGTAACCGACGGTGTCCGGAATGTTGATGGTGTTGGCTCCTTCCTTGATCACCGCCTCCAGCACGCGGCAGAGAAAATCGGGGTCGGAGCGGCTGCCGTCCTCGGGGGAGAACTCGATGTCGTCACGGTGCTTGCGCGCGAAGCGCACCGACAGGGTCGCCTGCTCGAGCACTTGCTCCGGCGTCATGCGCAGCTTCTTCTCCATGTGGAGCGCGCTCGTAGCGATGAAGAGGTGAATGCGCCCGGATTTCGCCTTTTTCAGCGCATCGACCCCGCGCTGGATGTCGCGATCGTTGGCGCGGCACAGGCCGGCCACCGTCGTGTCCTTGATAATGCCCGCAACTGCCTGCACCGCCTCGAAATCGCCGTTCGAGGAGGCCGGGAAGCCCGCCTCGATCACATCCACCCGCATGCGTTCCAGCTGCCGCGCAATGCGCAGCTTCTCCTCCTTGGTCATCGAGGCGCCGGGGCTCTGCTCGCCGTCGCGCATGGTGGTGTCGAATATGATCAGTCGTTCTTTCATGATGCCGCTCCGCATCGAATGCTTGAGATCGTTCCGCGGCGCCTGCTTGCGCCGCGACCGGGTACTGCCGAATTGGGTTTGGGATTATGTGCGCGCGAGGCGCAGCAGCAGACCCGCCAGGAGCAGGCTGCCGAGGGTGAGGCTGAGAGCGACGGTGCGGAAATGCATGCGGGGCAATATAACGGGTTTCCTGGACTACTGCAACCGCGCGGCATCCCGAGGGCGGCGTTTCTTCCACAGCCAGTACACGTAACCGGACAGCCCATATGCGACAAACAGCAGGAACAGGACGATGGGCGGGTCCGTGGAAATCAGGATGAAACAAAGGACGATCACCAGGATCACGGTGAACGGGACGGAACGGCGCAGGTTGATGTCCTTGAAGCTGTAGAAAGGCACGTTGCTCACCATCGTCAACCCCGCGTAAAGGGTCAGGAACGCTGCCACCCAAGGCACGCCGTAGTCGTCGACGGGAATCTTGTTGTCGCTCGCGAGCCACAGAAATCCGGCCACGAGGGCCGCCGCCGCCGGGCTCGGCAGCCCCTGGAAGAAGCGCTTGTCGACGACTTCGATGTTGGTGTTGAAGCGGGCGAGGCGGAGCGCGGCCCCAGCGCAGTAAACGAACGCCGCAATCCACCCGAAGCGCCCCAGATCCTTGAGCGCCCACTCATAGATGACCAGGGCCGGCGCGGCGCCGAAGCACACCATGTCGGACAAGGAGTCGTACTCGGCGCCGAACGCGCTCTGCGTGTGCGTCAGCCGCGCCACCCGCCCGTCGAGGGTATCGAGGATCATGGCGACGAAGATGGCGACGGCGGCGTTGTCGAAGCGCTGGTTCATCGCCATCACGATGGCGTAGAAACCGGCGAACAGCGCCGCAGTCGTGAAGAGATTGGGCAATAGGTAAATTCCGCGGCGTCGGATCTCGGTGTTCAGCAACGGTCGGCGGAGATTGGGCTCAAGCATGATGCGGCAGCGTGGCAATCACGGTGCGGGTCGCGTAAACCTTGTCTCCCAGTGCGGCCACGAGATCCGCGTTCTCCGGGACGTAAATGTCCACGCGGGAGCCGAAGCGGATGAAGCCGAACCTTTGACCCCGCGCCAAGCTGTCGCCCTCGTTGACATAGCACAGAATGCGCCTCGCGATCAGGCCTGCCACTTGGACGCAGGTCACGTCCGCGCCCCGGGTCGTACGCAGCCACAGCGCGTTGCGCTCGTTCTCCAAGGACGCTTTATCGAACGCGGCATTGATGAAGCGCCCTGGATGGTACCAGCGTTTTTGCACACGGCCGTCCACCGGCGAGCGATTGGAATGTACGTTGAAGACATTCATGAAAACGCTTATCTTGATGGCGTTGCGCTCGAGGTAGGGGTCGCGGGCCCGTTCCACCGCGACGATTCGTCCGTCGGCGGGTGAAACCACGGTGTGCGCGTCGCCGGGCGCCTGCCGCGGCGGATCGCGAAAAAACTGCAGCACGAAAAGCACGGCAAGCCAGATCGGAGCCGACCACCAGCCGATCAGCCAGCCCGATGCGACCGCCACGACGAGCGTCGCGGCGAGGAAAGGCCAGCCTTCGCGTGCAATGATCGGATGCGGATAGCTCGCGCTCATTGCGGGCATGGCCCTCTATGCCGATCTCCGTCGCGCCCTAGTTCCGCGATTGATCGACCAATTTGTTCTTCTTGATCCAGGGCATCATCGCCCTGAGCTTTTCGCCGACGATTTCGATCGGATGCTCGGCGGTCATGCGCCGCCGCGAGAGCAGCATCGGCGCGCCGGCGCGATTTTCCAGGATGAAATCCTTAGCGTATTCGCCCGACTGGATGCGAGCGAGCGCCGCGCGCATTGCATTCTTGGTCTCTTCGGTGATGATCTTCGGTCCCGTCGCGTATTCCCCGTACTCGGCGTTGTTCGAGATCGAGTAGTTCATGGTGCCGATTCCGCCCTCGTACATCAGGTCGACGATGAGCTTCAGCTCGTGAAGGCACTCGAAGTACGCCATTTCCGGCGCGTAGCCGGCTTCGGTGAGCACCTCGTACCCCGCTTTGACGAGTTCCACGCAGCCGCCGCAAAGCACCGTTTGCTCGCCGAACAGGTCGGTTTCCGTCTCTTCCTTGAACGTGGTTTCGATCACCCCGGCACGAGCCCCGCCGATGGCGGCGGCGTAGGACAGGGCGAGGTCGCGCGCCTTTCCGCTCTGGTCGCGATGCACCGCGATCAGCATCGGCGTGCCCCCGCCCTGGGCGTAGGTCGAGCGCACCGTGTGACCGGGAGCCTTCGGCGCGATCATCACCACGTCGAGATCCTCGCGCGGCATGACCTGTCCGTAGTGGATGTTGAACCCGTGGGCGAATCCGAGCGTGGCGCCCTTTCGGATATTGGGTTCGACTTCCGATTTGTACACCGCGGCGATATGCTCATCCGGCATGAGCATCATCACGAAGTCGGCTCCTTTGACCGACCCCGAAACTTCCTCGACGTTCAAGCCGGCCTTTTTTGCCTTGTCCCAGGAGGCGCCGTCCTTTCGCAGTCCGACCGTGACTTTCACTCCCGAGTCGTGCAGGTTCAAGGCATGGGCATGTCCTTGCGACCCGTAACCCACGATCGCGACCTTCTTGCCCTTGACGAGGGACAGGTCCGCGTCCTTGTCGTAATAGACTTTCATGCTGTTTCCTTTTGGTTCTGCGGCGTGCCGGCTCAGACCTTCAAGACCCTCTCGCCGCGCCCGATGCCCGAAGCGCCGGTTCGCACCGTCTCCAGGATGGCGCTGTGCTCGAGCGCCTGAATGAATGCATCGAGCTTGGCTCCGGTGCCCGTGAGCTCGATGGTGTAGGTGTTCTCGGTAACGTCGATAATGCGACCGCGGAAGATATCCGACATGCGCTTCACCTCCTCGCGCTCCTTCCCCATTGCCCGAACTTTGATCAGCATGAGCTCGCGCTCGATGTGGGCCGCTTCCGACAGATCGACCACTTTGACCACCTCGACGAGCTTGTTCAGCTGTTTTGTAATCTGCTCGACTACGTCGTCCGAACCCGTGGTGACTATGGTCATGCGCGAAAGCGACTCGTCCTCGGTCGGCGCCACGGTGAGCGTTTCGATGTTGTAGCCGCGCGCCGAAAACAGACCCGCGACTCTCGAAAGAGCCCCCGGCTCATTTTCGAGCATGATGGAAATGATGTGTCGCATTGTTCCCTCGCTAAAGGCCTGGCCCTTGGCGCGTTTCGCGCCCCTTTGACGCGGCGCTCGTGGCGCCGCCGGACCAAGCTCCCTTCAGCCAACGTTGATCGAACCCGATGTGTGTCGGGCTTACAGCTCCTCGGCAAGAATCATCTCGGTCAGGCCCTTGCCGCCTTGGACCATCGGATAGACGTTCTCGGTCTGGTCGGTGACGAAATCGAGGAACACCAGGTCGTTCTTGCGCTTGAACGCTTCCTTCAGCGCCGCCTCGACATCCCCGGGCTCCTCCACCTTGATGCCGACGTGCCCATAGCTCTCAGCGAGCTTGACGAAGTCGGGAAGCGCGTCCATGTACGACTCGGAGTAGCGGTTGCCGTGGAAGAACTGCTGCCACTGGCGCACCATGCCCATGTACTTGTTGTTGAGATTCACTATCTTGATCGGGAGCCGATATTGCTTGCAGGTCGAGAGCTCCTGGATGCACATCTGGATGCTCGCCTCGCCGGTGACGCAAGCGACGGTCGCGCCCGGGTTCGCGAACTGAACGCCCATGGCCGCAGGCAGGCCGAAGCCCATGGTGCCCAAGCCCCCGGAGTTGATCCAGCGGCGCGGCTTGTCGAATTTGTAGAACTGCGCCGCCCACATCTGGTGCTGGCCCACGTCGGAGGTCACGAACGCATCGCCTTTGGTGATTTCGTAGAGTCGCTCCAGGACGAACTGCGGCTTGATGATCTTGCTTTTCTTGTCGTATTTCAGGCAGTCCTTGGATTTCCACAGCCCGATCTGGGACCACCAGGCGCTGAGCGCCTTCTGGTTGGGTTTGTAGGCGGCGGCTTCGAGTTGCCGGCTCAGCTCCTCGAGCACGTCGGACACGTTGCCGACGATCGGGACGTCGACCTTCACGCGCTTGGAGATCGAAGACGGGTCGATGTCGATGTGGATGATTTTGCGTTGCACCTGCGCGAAGTCGGCAGGGTTGCCAATAACTCGGTCATCGAAGCGCGCGCCGACGGCAAGCAGAACGTCGCAGTTCTGCATCGCCATGTTGGCCTCGTAGGTGCCGTGCATCCCGAGCATGCCGAGGAACTGAGGGTCGGTCGCGGGATACCCTCCCAGGCCCATGAGCGTGTTGGTGCACGGGAAGCCGAGCATCTTGACGAACTTCGTCAGCTGCTTCGATGCGTCCGAAAGAATGACGCCGCCGCCGGTGTAGACCATGGGGCGCTTCGCTTCGGTGAGCAACTGCACGGCCTTTTTGATCTGACCCGGATGCCCCTTCACCACCGGGTTGTAGGACCGCATTGTCACCGTCGCAGGGTACTCGAACGGGCACTTGGCCGAGGTGACGTCCTTGGGAATGTCGACCAGGACGGGGCCGGGCCGTCCGGTCCTCGCCAAGTAGAACGCCTTCTTGATCGTGAGCGCGAGATCCTTGACGTCTTTCACGAGGAAATTGTGCTTCACGCAGGGCCGCGTGATGCCCACCGTGTCGCACTCCTGGAACGCGTCCAGGCCAATAGCGTGAGTCGGCACCTGCCCGCTGATGATCACCATCGGGATCGAATCCATGTACGCGGTCGCTATCCCGGTCACCGCGTTGGTGACACCAGGCCCCGAGGTCACCAGCGCAACGCCCACCTTGTCGCTTGAGCGCGAGTAGCCGTCCGCAGCGTGCGTCGCCCCCTGCTCGTGGCGCACCAGAATGTGCTTGACTTTGTCCTGCTTGAAAAGCTCGTCGTAGATGAAAAGGACCGCGCCGCCGGGATAGCCGAAGACGTACTCGACTCCCTCCGCCTCGAGGCACTTTACGACAATCTCTGCGCCCGTCAATTCCATGCCTTTAGCCCGTCCGTACACCGGCTTCGACGAAAACTTTAGAGCCTAATTGCTGACGTCTGATTGGTCAAGTTTTCCCCTGTTCCATTCTGCGCCTGAACGCAGCTTTTGATACCATCGGACCGCACCGGCCGGGTCATTTCCGCCGACAAAAAGGAAACTCTTCTGGCCTCCCGAAACGAACTGTCCGAGTTCCTCGCGAGCGTAGAGCGACGCGCGTACAAGCAGGCGCTGTTCGCAGTCCGGGAGGCGGAAAGCGCCCTCGATATAGTGCAGGACTCCATGCTGAAACTTGCGGAGAAGTACGGGGCGAAGCCAGCGGCGGAGCTGCCGATGCTTTTCCAGCGCATCCTTCAGAACACGATTCGCGACTTCTATCGCAGGCAGAAGGTGCGGTCGCTCTGGGTGACGCTGTTCTCGGCCCTCTCTCCAGGGCGGGAAGACGACGATACCGACCCGCTCGAGACCCTGGAGAGCGCGGATACCTCCAGGTCCAGGGATGAGCCCGCGGACCTCCTTGAACAATCTCAAGTTATTGAAGTAATTGAAAAAGAGCTGGCACGACTACCACAGCGTCAACGGCAGGCGTTTTTGCTGCGTTATTGGGAAGAATTGGACGTCGCCGAGACCGCAGCCGTGATGGGTTGCTCTCAAGGCAGCGTCAAGACCCATTGCTCCCGCGCAGCACACGCTTTGGCGGCGGCCTTGAGGGCAAAGGGGATTGAGTTATGAACGAACAGCAGATCGCTTACCGAATCAAGCAGCTTCTCAACCGAGGGCTCGATCTGGACGCCGGCAAACTTGCCCGCCTGAAGAAGTCGCGCGAGCGGGCCCTGGCGGGTCAGCACGTCGAGTCCCGAGTTCCGGTATTGGCCTGGGCCGGCAACGCGATCGGCAGATCGGGCGGTCCTTCTGCGCTCGTTCCGCGCTTGTTGCTGCCGATGGCCGTGCTCATCCTCGGCTTGATCGCGATCAACCAATGGCGCGATAGCCAGGTCGCCGCCGAAATCGAGGAGATCGACGCCGCGGTGCTGACCGGCGACTTGCCACTGGACGCCTATCTCGACAAGGGATTCGATGCATGGCTAAGGCGCTCCTCGCAGTAGCACTTTGGCTCTGCACCTCGCTCTCGGTCCTCGCCGCAACAGCGCAGAAAAAACCCCCGACGTGGGGCGAGTTGACGCAAGAGCAGCAGCAGATCCTCGCGCCGCTGGCGGTCGACTGGGACAATCTCGAACCCGCGCGCAAGCGCAAGTGGATCGGGATCGCCAAGCGTTATCCGAAGATGAAACCCGACGAGCAGGCGCGCGCGCAGCGGCGCATGCAGGCCTGGGTCAAGCTCACCCCCAAGGAACGCCAAGCCGCGCGCGAGCGCTACAAGAAGCTGGAAAAGCTCCCGCCGGACAAGAAACAGGGGCTGAAGCAGCAGTGGGAGGAGTACAACCGCCTGCCGGAGCAGGAGCGGCGCAAGCTGGGTAGTACGCCGCGCAAACCCGCTGCACCCGCCCGTCCCGCCAAATCTCCTGCCGAGCCTACGTCTTCGACCGCTGCGCCGCCTGAAGCCGGCCCGGTCGCGCCGGCATCGCCCAAAAACCAGTAGCCCGCATCGATGGATTCGGGCGATCTTGCCCCGCCCGGTCCGACGGTGCCCGGCATCGCCAGGCGGGTACTGTCGATGCTGTACGAGTCACTGGTTGTGTTCGCAATCGTTTTTTTCGCCGGCTTCGCGTTCTACGGTGCGACGCAGAGCCGGCTCTCCGGGAACACGCGTCTCGCATTCCAGTCGTACTTGTTCCTGGTTCTTGGGGCCTACTTCATAGCTTGCTGGAGCCGCGGAGGTCGAACGCTGCCGATGCAAACCTGGAAGATACGGGTGGTCCGCCGCGACAATCTGCCTGTCGGGGTCGGGCGGGCAGCCCTGCGCTACGTTCTCGCCTGGCCTTCACTGCTGTTGTTCGGCGTCGGGGTTTTTTGGGCGTTCTTCGATCGCGACCGACAGTTTCTGCATGACCGCCTGGCCGGGACTCGCATCGTCGCAACCGGCGATGCAGGAGCTGGGCATCAGTAACGCGCGGCGGCGTTTGCCGGCCTACCTTCTCTCCACCCACCACATCATCAGCGTGGCTGCGCCCAGAAAAACCACGCTCGGAAGTGCAGCGCTGACGAAGGGTTGCCAGTTTTGCAGCAACCCCAGATGTGAAAATAGGCTGTTCATCATATGAAAGAAGATCCCCAGCATGATCCCGGAGAACACTTTCACTCCCACGCCACCGGCGCGTACGTGGACATAGGCGAAAGGCAAGGCGAGCGCCATCATGACAAGGGAAGCAAACGGATAAACGAGCTTTTTCCACATGGCTATTTCATAACGCTCTGTCTTTTGCCGATTCTCTGACAGATGCCGGGTGTACTGGTACAGGTTCCACGCCGACATCCGTTCCGGGACGACGAACAGCACGGCGAGAATGTCCGGCGTAAGAACCGAGTTCCAGTCCGTTTCCGCGAGACGCTGCACGTTGCTCCCGCTCGACGTGAAACCCGTGTGCACGATCTCGCGCAATCGCCACATGTTCTTGCCGAGGTACCGTCCCTGTTTCGCGAAACTGATCGACTGGAGCCGGTATTGGTCGTCGAACTCGAATACCCTGATATCGGACAGACTCGTATCGGGCTGGACTTCACGAACATTGACGAATCGCCGGTCGTCCTTCACCCATAAACCCGTGTGAAACTCGCTGGCCACAATGCTGCTGGTCAACGAGAGCTTGAGCTGCATCGCCGCGCGCTCCGAGACCGGGGCGATCAGCTCGCCGAAGACAACCGTAGCGACTGCAAACACGATGCCTATGCGAAACAGCGTGCTTGCCGCGCGCCAAGGCGCAAGTCCCGAGCCGCGCATCACGGTATATTCCGAATTGGCGGCGAGATACGAAAGAGCATAGAGCGTTCCGATCAACACTGCCACGGGAAACAGTTCATACACGTGGCTCGGCAGGGTCAGTGCGACGAAGGCGAGCGCGTGCTGCAACCGATACCCACCCCTGCCGAGATCGGTGAGTTCATTGATGAGGTCGAAAAAAGAGAACAGGCTGAGGAATGCCGCGAAAACGAACAGCGTCGCGCCGTAAATCTCCCTCGCCATGTAGGTGCGCAAGGTGTCCACTTCAGCGCCTTCTGAGCAGGGGACCCACCCGAAGCCTTCTGTAAAACAGCAACGCGAGGACGCCCAGCATTCCGGCGTGCACCACCCACCACCCGGTATTGAAGGCCAACCGGCCTTGGGAGACCCAGGCTTGGACGATGCTCAGCAGGTTCGCGTAGACCATGTAGGTGAACAGCGCGAAGAGCAGATTCACCGAACGGCTCGCCCTGGGGTTGACGAAGGACAGGGGGATCGCGAGCAATGCAAGAACGAACGCGGCGATCGGCAAGCCGATGCGCCACAGCAGCTCGGCCAGATGGGCATTGCTGCGTGCCTGGAGCAGACCAAACGTGGACATGGCTTTGGTGGAAGCCTCTTCCGCTTGCGCTTCGCGCGTTTCGACTCTCATCGCGTAGCGCTGAAAATCCATCACCTTGAAATCGAGATCGCCCGGCACGCCCTCATAGCGCCGCCCGTCCAGCAAAACGACGAAGCGGTCGCCGTTTTCCGCCGACTCCCGGTATCCGCGCCTGCTGACTGTGACGCCGAGCCTGCCTTGCCGCATCTGCGCGATGAATACGTTTTGCACGTTGGTCTGATCGCCGGCGATTTCCTCGACGAAAAACACCCGGTCCGCGCTGCCCGCCTCGCGGAAAACTCCCGGGGCAACTCGCGAAACGTCGTCTTGCAGATTCATCTGGCGTCTGTATTCCTCGGCTCTGCCGATCGCCCAAGGCGACAGGAACAGGGACAGCGCCGCCACGAGCGCAACCAGCGGCGCTGCGAACAACAGCACAGGACGAATCCACGCGAGGAGCGAAAGGCCCGAACCGAACCAAATCACCATCTCCGATTCGCGGTAGCTGCGCGAAAGCGTCATGAGCACGGTGATGAAAAGCGTCAACGACAGAAGTACCGGCAGATAGTTGAGGGCTGAAAACGCGAGCAGCGCGGCCACGCCCTGCGAGAGCACTTTTCCGATCGCTGCCTGCCCTAGCAGCCGGATCAGCTGCGTCGTCAACGTTATGGCGAACAGCGTCGCGAATACGGCGAGCGCGAGGTTGCCGAATTCACGCAGGAGTGCGCGCCGAAAGATCACTTTGCGGGCAGACGGACGTCAGCGAAGCATGTTGGATCGTAGGGGAAAACACCATGTTGCTTTGACTTAAGCGAAGCAAACCGGAGATAATCCTTGCAGGTTCCCCGAGTCCAGGCCGAATGGAATTTAACACAAAATTCGCGATGCCGGAGAAACACCCGGTCGCGTGTGTCGCTGCAGGTGTATTCGAATCGCGCAAGTTGTCGGGGGCGGCGGATGCGCTGGATAAGGCGGCGCACGGCCACATTCGCGAGGTTCTCCGATCCGGGGACATGGACGGCAAGATGGGAACCACCCGGCTGCTGTATAGCGTTCGCGGTGTCGCCGCAAAGCGCGTGCTGCTCGTGGGCTTGGGGAGGGAGAAAGAATTCGGCGAGAAGGAGTATCGCGACTGCGCGCGCGCGGCGCTTGCCGCCGTTCAGGAAACGGGGGCACGCGATGCGTCCCTGTATTTCGCAGAGCTGGAAGTTCCCGGCCGCGATGCCGCTTGGAACGCCCGTCAACTCGTGTTGGCGGCGGCCGACATCACCTACCGCTTCGACCGCATGAAGAGCAAGAAGGCGGAAGAGATGTCGCTCGCTCATGTCTCGATTTCGGCCGCTTCCAAGCGCGATGCCGCCGCCTTGGAGCGTGGCCTGCGCGAAGGAAGCGCCATCGCCGCCGGCATGACGCTCACCAGGGACCTCGGCAATCTGCCCGCGAACGTGTGCACGCCCACGTACCTCGCTGACACCTCGGTAAAGCTCGGGCGTGAATGGAAGCTGGCGGTGGAAGTGCTCGAGCAAAAAGACATGGAGAAACTCCGGATGGGCTCGCTGCTCTCGGTTACGAAGGGATCGCACGAGCCGTCCAAGTTCGTGATCCTCCGCTACGCCGGCGCCGGCAGGAAGGATCGACCCGTGGTACTCGTGGGAAAGGGCATTACATTCGATACCGGTGGCATTTCCATCAAGCCAGCGGCCGATTTGGACCAGATGAAGTTCGACATGTGCGGCGCGGCGAGCGTGCTAGGAACCTTGCGCGCCGCGGCGGAGCTCAGCCTCAAACTGAACATCGTCGGGCTGGTCCCCACCTGCGAGAACATGCCCGGGGGGGCGGCCACCAAACCGGGCGACATCGTCACGAGCATGTCGGGCCAGACCATCGAGATTCTCAATACCGATGCAGAAGGACGTCTCATTCTTGCCGATGCTCTGAGCTACGCCGAGCGCTTCGAGCCCCAGGCCGTGGTGGACGTCGCTACCCTTACGGGCGCCTGCATCGTCGCCCTGGGCCACGTTTGCTCCGGGTTGTTCACGAACAAGGATGACCTGGCACACGAGCTAGAGGCAGCGGGCGCGGAGTCGCTGGACCGTGTCTGGCGGCTGCCGCTGTGGGAGGACTATCAGGAACAGCTTAAAAGCAACTTCGCGGATTTTGCAAATATCGGCGGACGCGCTGCGGGCAGTGTTACCGCCGCATGTTTCCTTTCAAGGTTCACACGCAAGTACAACTGGGCCCACCTCGACATTGCCGGGACGGCGTGGAAATCGGGCAAGGAAAAAGGGGCAACCGGCCGGCCCGTCCCTCTGCTCACGACGTTTCTCATAAAGCGCGCGGAAGGCTAGGGCGGAGGAGTGAGGACCGAGGATCCAGGGTTTCCGTACGCTGGGGCCGCAGGTTCCCTCGAACCGCGATCCCGGATCCTCTCGCATGCGTCATGACGCGCATCGACTTCTACTCAAACGCCGAACCCAAGCTCCAGGTCGCCTGCCGGCTCGTCGCCAAGATTATCCAGCAGGGGTTGCGCGTCTTCGTCTACGCACCCGACGAAAACACCGCGCGCGCCTTCGACAAATTGCTGTGGACTTATCAAGCCATTGGATTCGTTGCACACTGCATGGCCCGTGACGCACTTGCTTCGGAAACCCCGGTCGTCATCGCATGCGAGGACGTCGAGGTCGCGCATCACCAGGTCATGATCAATTTGCACGCCGATTCGCCGCCGTCGTTCAGCCGTTTTGAACGGCTGGTCGAACTCGTCGGCGCCGGCGACGATGATCGCCAGCTCGCGCGGAGCCGTTTTCGTTTCTATCGGGACCGCGGCTACGAAATCAATCATTACGACCTCTCCAAGGCGGGCGTATGACCGAACCCGACGACCTGCTGGAGAAAGCCGATGCGTTCCTGAAGCGGCACCATCCTTCCGGCACGGCGGCTAAAGGCGACGTTCCGGTTCTCACGGAGATCATCGCCGAGCCGGCCGCGACGCCGCCACATTCCCCACCGGGAACGGCGGCCCCGCGCGGTTCGACCGGGAGCGAATTGCTGGAGCTGGAGCAAAGGCTCAAGCAAAGCATCCTTGACGCGATCGGTCCGCACATCGCGAAGTTCGTCGAGGAACCCCTGCAGGCACGGCTCGACGCCCACTTGCAGCGCGCCCTGACCGCCCTCAGCGCCCAAGTCAAGGCCGACATCGAGGCGATGATTAGCGACGCGGTCGCACGCGCTGTCGAGCTTGAAATCGCACGTGCGCGCGGACAGTCGCGGGGCAGCTGACGCTATAATCCGCCGGAGCGCGTCGAAGCCGGGCTCCCGCGGGGGCGCCGCTCGGCGCGCTTTCTCTTTTGAACTCAAGTCACGTGGAACTCGCCAAAAGCTTTGATCCGCACGAGGTCGAGTCGCGCTGGTATTCCCTTTGGGAGTCGCGCGGCTACTTCCGGCATTCGTCCGATTCGCAAAAGCCAGCGTACTGTATACAGCTGCCCCCGCCGAACGTCACCGGCACCCTGCACATGGGGCACGCGTTCCAGCAGACGCTCATGGACGCCCTGATCCGGTACCACCGCATGCGCGGCTTCAACGCCAATTGGGTGGTGGGCACCGATCACGCCGGCATCGCCACGCAGATCGTGGTCGAGCGCCAGCTCGAGTCGGAAGGCAAGACCCGCCATGACCTCGGCCGCGAGGGCTTCATCAAGCGCGTGTGGGAGTGGAAGCAGCAATCCGGCTCGACGATCACGCGCCAGATGCGGCGGCTCGGCGCATCGGCCAACTGGACCTTTGCCGATACCGAAGGGCAGAAAGCCGGCTACTTCACCATGGACGCGCGCATGTCGCGCGCCGTGATCGAAGTGTTCGTGCGCCTTCATGAAGAGGGGCTGATCTACCGCGGCAAGCGCCTGGTCAACTGGGACCCGGAGCTCGGCACGGCGGTGTCCGACCTCGAGGTGGACAGCGAGGAGGAAGACGGGAAGATCTGGGAGATCCGCTATCCGCTGGAAGACGGCAGCGCCTCGGTGGTCGTCGCCACCACCCGGCCCGAAACCATGCTGGGCGACGTTGCCGTGGCTGTACACCCGAAAGACGAACGATACAGGAAGCTAGTCGGCAAGCGCGTGCGGCTGCCCCTCACCGGACGCACGATCCCGGTCATCGCCGACGATTACGTCGATCCGGAATTCGGAACCGGCTGCGTGAAGATCACTCCGGCGCACGATTTCAACGACTACGCGGTTGGACAGCGCCACAAACTTCCGCAGATCAGCGTGATGACCCTCGACGCGAAAATGGGCGAAAACGCGCCCAATGCCTATCAGGGCATGGACAGATTCGAGGCGCGCAAGCGCATCGTCGCCGATCTCAAATCGCAGAACCTGCTCGCCTCCGAGAAGCCCTACAGACTGCGAGTGCCGCGCTCCGGTCGCACCGGCGTGATCGTCGAACCGATGCTGACCGATCAGTGGTTCATAAAGATGGATGGACTCGCCGAGCGCGGGCTTGTCGCGGTCGCGAAGGGGGACGTGAAGTTTTTTCCTGAGCACTGGACGACGACCTATAACCAGTGGCTGGAGAACATCCAGGACTGGTGCATCTCGCGCCAGCTGTGGTGGGGCCATCAGATTCCGGCCTGGTACGACGATCGAGGCAATATCTACGTCGGCCGCAGCGAAGACGAGGCCAAAAAACAGGCTTCCGCCAAAGGCTATCGCGGCGCGCTCAAGCGCGACGACGACGTGCTCGACACCTGGTTTTCCTCGGCGCTGGTGCCGTTCACTTCGCTTGGCTGGCCCGAGGAAACGCCCGATCTGAAGCGTTTTCTCCCCTCCTCGGTCCTCGTGACGGGCTTCGACATCATCTTCTTCTGGGTCGCGCGGATGATCATGATGACGCTGCACTTCACCGAGAAGATCCCCTTCCGGCACGTCTACATCAACGCCCTCGTGCGGGACGCCGAGGGGGAGAAGATGTCGAAATCGAAGGGCAACACCCTCGACCCGCTCGACTTGATCGACGGCATCTCGCTCGAAGCCCTCCTCGAGAAGTCCACCGTCGGCCTGCTGCGCGGCGAGCATAAAGCGAAGGTCGAGAAATACATCAGGGCGCACTACCCGAGCGGCATCCCGTCCTTCGGGGCGGATGCGATGCGCTTCACTTTCGCGTCGCTCGCCACCTACGCTCGGACGCTCAACTTCGACCTGTCGCGTTGCGAAGGCTATCGCAATTTCTGCAATAAGCTGTGGAACGCGAGCCGCTTCGTGTTGATGAACACCGAGGGCAAGGACTGCGGATCGGACGAGAAGGCTCCGGTCGAACTGTCCATGTGGGACCGGTGGACTATCAGCGCGCTCCAGCGCACCGAGGCAGAGGTCGACGGTGGCTTCGCCGAATATCGGTTCGACAACGTCGCGAGTGCGATCTACCGCTTCGTGTGGGACGAGTACTGCGACTGGTACCTCGAGATGGCCAAGGATCAGCTCGCCAAAGGTAACGAGGCGCAGCAACGTGGGACACGCCGAACGCTGGTAAGAATACTCGAGACAGTGCTGCGTCTTGCGCACCCGATCATTCCTTTCGTCACGGAGGAATTGTGGCAAGGCGTCGCGCCGCTCGCCGGCCGGAAGGGCGACACGATCATGTTTGCGCCCTATCCGCGGAGCCAGCGTGAAAGAATCGACGAGGCAGCCGAGCGTGAAGTTGCGACGGCAAAGGAATTGGTCAATGCCGGTAGAAATCTTCGCAGTGAAAACAAGATCCAGCCGCAATATCGGGTTCCCGCCTACATAACCGCAAACCCAACAAACACGAGCACAGCCGCGTTTATGGTCCTAGTGCGAACGTCTGAGCTAAATGTCGTCAACGAACTTCCCAAATCAGACTCGCCGATAGCGGTAGTGGGACCACATCGTGTAATGCTGGACTTCAAAGTCGATCCCGCGACGGAAATCGAGCGCGTAAGAAAGGAAATCGCCCGTCTCGAAGGCGAGATCGCCAAAGCCAGCGCCAAGCTCTCCAATCCGAGTTTCGTCGAGCGCGCTCCGGCAACGGTCGTCGCGCAGGAAAAAGAGCGGCTTGCAAACTTCAGCGCCACACTCGACAAACTGAAGCCGCAGCTCGGCAAGCTCAAGGCTTGAGCGCCGGGCCACTCGTGCACCCCGCGCTACGCGCTTTCCGCTCGAAGAACTTCCGGATCTTCTACGCGGGCCAGGGCTTGTCGCTGCTTGGGAACTGGATGCAGACGGTGGCGATGAGCTGGCTGGTGTACCGCATCACCGGCTCGGCGCTTCTGCTCGGCGTAACCGCGGGAGCGCAGCAGCTGCCTATATTGTTTTTCTCCCCGATCGCGGGCGTATGGGCCGACCGGGTCAATCGCCGGCGCCTCCTGATGCTGATCCAGACGTTCGCATTCGTACAGGCGCTGACGCTCGCGCTGCTCACTTTCTCCGACATGGTCCGCGTCCCCCACCTGATCGCGCTCGCTCTTTTTCTCGGAGTCATTACCGCCTTCGAGACTCCGACACGGCAGGCGTTCCTTCTCGAACTGATAGAGCACAGGGAGGACCTGCCCAATGCGATCGCCTTGCAATCGCTGCTGTTCCAGTCGACGCGCTTCGTCGGGCCCTCCGTGGCGGGGGTGGTGCTGGCGGCGTTCGGCGAGGCGTGGTGTTTTGCCCTGAACGCACTTTTCTATCTGGCCATCATCGTGACCTACGCCGTCGTCCGCGTGAAACCACGCACGCGCCCCGACACGGGAGTCGAGTGGTGGCGCGAGTTGGCGGCGGGATTCGCCTACGCCTTCGGTTTCACGGGAACGCGGCGTCTTTTGCTGCTTCTCACGGTGATGGGGTTTTTCACTGCGCCCTGGTCCTCACTGATGCCGATCTTTGCGGCCGAGACCTTCAGCGGCAACTCGAGGACATTCGGCTTTCTGATCGGTGCGGTCGGGCTGGGCGCGATCTTGGGCACATTCGCTCTTGCGGCGCGTAGCTCGGTACGCGGCCTTGGCCGGGTGATCGCCGCCGCCACGGTGACGGCCGGCATCGCCCTGACGGCATTCTCTCTGTCTGGGACTCTCTGGCTCTCGCTCGTGCTCCTTGGGTTCTTCGGCGCCGGGTTGGTCGTCACCGCGGCCTCCATCAATACCATTCTGCAGACCGTCGCCGAGGAGAATAGGCGGGCACGGATCATCAGCATGTACGTCATGTGTTTCCTCGGTTTTGCGCCCATCGGCAACTTCACCGCAGGGGCGCTCGCCGAAGCGATCGGGGCTCACTGGACTCTCTTCGGATGCGGCCTGATCGTGGTCTTCGCGGGAGGGGCGTTCGCGTTGGGCCTGAAGACTTGGGCGCGAGCCGTGAGGCCCGTCTACCTGAAGCAGGGAATCATCCGGGAACCACGGTCGTAGGCTGCGATCGACCGATCGCACCCGCGATCGCTCATCTCTTCTTCATCAGAAAAGTGAAGACTTTGTCCGCTTCCTCGTGCGAGAGCAGCTGATTGCCCGTCTGTTTTGCAAAGGCCTGAAAATCCTTTACCGAACCAGGATCGGTAGCCAGGACCCGAAGTACCTCGCCGCTCTTCAGCTCAGCCAAGGCCTTCTTGGCGCGCAGGATGGGAAGCGGGCAATTGAGGCCACGCACATCCAGATCCCTGTCGAAAGTCGTCATCGTCGCTCGTGTGCACTCGAAGCGCGGAAACTATATACCAAACCGCACCTCCGATGAAGCCGCGCAGCCGCGCCTGCCAGGCATCCGGGTTGCCTAAACGGTTTGCGATACTTAAACTGGGACGCCGATAGGGGGCACCTTCACCGAGGAGCGGCTTTGGCCAAGGAATCGCCACCACTTGATCCGAAATGGCTGGTATATGTCGCCAGTCTCCCCATGGATGATCCGGCTGCGCGAATGCGCGTGTTGCGTACGCTCGAATCCATGGGCTGCGCGGTGCTGCGTGAGGGTGTCTACTTGCTGCCCGACAGCCAGGCGAATCGGCAAGGCCTGCGGCGCCTGTCCGAGCACATGAGCCGCATCAACGGCACGGCGCATATCCTGCCGGCGACGAATTTGGACGTCCAGCAGGAACAGGCGTTCCGGTCGCTTTTCGACCGGGCGGGAAAATACGAGGAATTGATCAAAGCGGTCGAGGGCCTACGCGCCGGCTTCGGAATTTCCGAGCCTAGTGCGATCGCTCGAGTTCTCAACAAACAGCGACGTGAATTCGAAGCGATCAGCGCGCTCGATTTCTTTGGTTCGCCGGCAAAGGAGAAAGCCGCACAAGCGCTGCGCGATACGGAAGGCGAGGTACGAAAGAGGATGTTTCCCGATGCTCCCAACTCGGGCCGCCTTACCCAGACAGGGCGCTATTACTTCAAGCGCCTCTGGGCGTCCCGCAAACCACTCCTGGCCGACCGGCTCGCCTCCGCGTGGCTCATCCGTCGTTTCATCGACCCGGAGGCGAGCTTGATGTGGATGGAAAAGACTCAACAGTGCCCTTCGACGGCGGTTGGGTTCGGTTTCGACGGCGCGACCTTCTCCAACAGCAGGGACAAGGTAACATTCCAAGAGTTGCTCGCGAAATTCAGCCTGGACAACAACGGGACGCTCACGAGAATCGGAGCGCTCGTGCATTATCTCGAGACGGGCGGTGCGCCGGTCGCCGAGGCCGCGGGAGTGGAAACGCTGCTCGAGGGAGCGCGCCGTCGCTGCAACAGCGACGAGGAGCTGTTCGCCGAAAGTGAGAAAACCTTCGATCTCCTTTACGAAGCCTACTTCGACGCGCCGGGGAAGGACCCCGTTCGCCGCTACTGATCCCGAAATGCGGGCGCGTTTTTCAATTTCCCTTGGCGGTTTTCTTCTCCTCGGCCTGCAGCGAACGCAGATTCCGCAAGCGCGCCTCGACGGCGGAAAGCTGGTAGAAATCACCGTCCCCGCTTTTCTGCGCGAACTGGAGCTGCTCGATCGCGGCCGGCAGCGTTCCCTGCAGAACGTAGGTTTCGGCAAGCGCCTGATGGTGCAACAGGCGCTTGCCCGATGCAGCATAGGATTTGGCTTGCAGGCTGTAAATCCGGACGTCTCGTGGGTAGCTTTTCACCAGCTCCGCAAGCCATGCGAGCGCCGCTTGGTGCTCTCCCATCCCTTGCAGTAAATCCACATAGGCGTAGTGAAGCGGCCGATAGTTGGGGGTGCGAGCAAGGGCCTCGCGCAACACGTCGCGAGCTCCCGCCGGGTCGCCGGCGCCGAGGCGCACCCGTGCCATGAGCAGCTCCACCATGGGGTGAGTCCCGAGCAGCTTGCGTACCGTTTCGATTTCGGATGACGCGCGGGAAAACTCGCGTGCCCTTGCCAGAGCGTTCGCCAGGCCGTAGCGGGCGCCCGCCTCCTCGGCATAACGGTGCTCCTTCACCAGCTCTTCGAAATACGCGACGGCTTCGCGCGGCAGTCCCTGTTCGGCGCGGACCTTCGCTCGCGCAAGATGAAACTCGATGCTATCGGGCGCCTGCTTGTACACCGCCGTCTGGGCGCGATTCTGCATATCGGCGATGCGCTCGCTCGTAAGAGGGTGCGTACGCAAATAGGCCGGCGCGTTGTTCTCATACAGCCGGGTCGCTTTCTGCATCCGTTCGAAGAACGAGCCCATGCCGCCGACATCGAAACCCGCCTGCTGGAGAAATTGAAAGCCGATTCTGTCCGCCTCGCGCTCGAAATCACGAGTGTAGTTGAGCTGCGATTGAATGCCGCTCGCTCCTGCACCCGCGATGACCGCCTGCGCGAGATCGGGACGCGAGCGGGCAGCCATAATGCCCAGAACCATCGCCACTAGGGTGGGAATCGACATCTGCTCCTGTTTTCCCAGAAGACGGGCGAGGTGGTGCTGGGTCACGTGAGCCACCTCGTGCGCTAGCACGCCGGCGAGCTCAGACTCCGTCTGCGCCGCGAGCAGCAGGCCGGTGTGCACGCCGACGAATCCCCCGGGCATCGCAAAAGCGTTGATGGTGTTGTCGCGCACCATGAAGAACTCGAAGTCCTGTCGCCCCTCGTGGTTCGCGGCCACAATGCGCCCGCCGACTTCGTTTACGTACTCGGTAAGCTCCGGGTCGTCGAGAAAGCTCGGTTCGCGCGAGCGAATTTCCCGCATCGCCTGTTCGCCGATCTTGCGCTCGAGGTAAGGCGACAGCAGGGCACCAGATGTGTCACCCAGCTCCGGCAGGGTCTGTGCCTTGGCTAGCGGAGCCAACAGCGCGAGACCCAGGCAGGCGACGAGGATTCTCATGGATAATATGATACCGCTCTCCGGGTAGGGTTCCCGGACGCGTCGCTTTGCTCGGACTTTGCATGTCGCTCGAAGGCGGGGAAATGAATCGGTCAGGAAAATTGAGCCATTTCGACGGGTCCGGGCAGGCCCATATGGTGGACGTCGGAGACAAGCCCGAGACGCATCGGGTCGCGCGCGCCGGAGGCATGATCCGCATGGCGTCCTCGACTTTGAAGCTCATCGTCGCGGGGGGCGCCGAGAAAGGCGACGTCCTCGGAGTAGCCCGGGTCGCCGCGATTCAGGCAGCCAAGCGAACGGCGGAGCTGATCCCCTTGTGCCATTCTCTCGGGCTTACACGGGTCGCAGCAGAGTTCACCGTGGAGAAGCGCCGGTCTGGGATTCGCCTCGTGGTGACCGTCGAGACGATCGGCCGCACGGGAGTTGAGATGGAGGCCCTAGCAGGGGTGAGCGTGGGACTGCTCACGATCTACGATATGTGCAAGGCGGTGGACCGCGCCATGATTATCGAGGACATAAAGTTGCTTGAAAAATCCGGCGGCCGCTCCGGGCACTTTCGCAGAGCGCAAGCCTAGTCGCTGCCGGCAAATTCGCGAGCTGATCACCGCTCCTTTTCGACGCGAGGCCGGGCCGTCTCTTTCCGGACCGCAAGGTCGGCGCCAGAGGAATCCAAGCGCTTGATCTCGAGGTCTGCTCCTTTGAATCCCAGATCGGACGCGCGCCCGTACTCCGCCTTCGCCTCCCCCGTCCTGCCAAGTCGCTCCAAGACCAATCCGAGACGATGGTGCGCGATCCCGCTGGCGGGCTGCAGCTCGACCGCTCGAGTCAAATAGCGGAGAGCCAATTCGTATTGCCCTTGGAGGAGGTGAATCACTCCGCGGGAGTAATAGCAGTGAATGGTGTCCGGGTACTGGGCCATGCATTTTTCGGCAATCTCGATGGCCTTTTGGGGCTGCCCTCCATACGCGTATTCCCTCGCCATCATGTACAAGGTCCGCGAACCCCAGGGGACGGGCCTTTCCGGAAGTTTGGCAACTGCGTCTTCCCAGAGAAGAAAGGAGCTGGAGAACGTGACTAGGCGGTCATGCGCCTGGTACAAAAGCAAGGGAATGGCCAGCACCGACGCTGCCATCGCTGCCCGGGGAAACGCGCTCAGCGTCGCTGCCACCGCGATCAGCACTCCGGGCGCCCACAGGTAGCTCCGGTAGAGCACAAAGGGTTCCTGGAATCGGGCCGTGCTGAACTCGGTCAGGAACATAATCCAGGTAAAGAGCATCCCGAACCCCGCCATTCCGATCCTGCCGCCCCGACGCAAGAGCATCACGCCGAGCACGCCGAACCCGACGAAAGCCGATACCTTGAGAATGACCCAACCCGTCGACCATGTCTGGAAAAAATCCACGCGGACGTCGATCGACATCGCTCGGGTGTCGGGCCATAACCACAAGGCGAGATACTTGAAGAACAGCCCTGCTTGGGTGACGGCGCTCAGCGACCATGAGAAATCCGGCATCGCATGCCCGAAGACACCCTCGAGCTGTATCGCGACGCCACTGTAATCGGGCTCGTACGACTCGCCGATCAACCATCGTCTGAGGAGCGTCACATAAATGGCAGCGGGCGCACAGATCGACAGGTAGAGAGCCGCGTGGCGAACGGCGAAGCGCCGTTCGGTCCTGGCCAATGCCACGGTCAGCACCGCCGCGGCTGGCAACAACACGCTATGCTCCTTGGACAGCACCGCTATGGAATACATGAGCGCCGCCGTAATCGCATCGGCATGGCTGCCGCGGGTGAGCCCCCTCACGAACAGCATGATCGACAACAGCGAAAACAGCGTGGCGAAGAGGATGGTGCGCTGGACCAGATAGCCGGCCCCATACACAGCAACCGGATGAATCGCGAATAGAGCTGCGCCGATGAACGCCCACGCCGCCGCGTTCGTCTCCGACGCGGATTCGGGTCGGTTTGCCGGCAGCCGCAGAAGATTGTAGATGAGCTTGTAAATCGCCAGCGCGCAAGCGATATGGAAGGCGAGACTTACGATCCGGTGGGCGACCATGCCCCCGATTTCCACCTCCGTGATGGCGAGCGAGAAGTAGGGAGGAAGCCTCAGCTCGAGGCCGAAGGGGTGCGTGGCGTAGTAGGAAAAGTTCTGTCCCGAGAAAAACACCCAGTCGTCGAAGACCCGTGGGCTTCCCAGAAAAGGCCAGTAAAGGCCGCACGCGAGCCCCGCGATGAAACCCGCGGCGACCCAGTGCCGGAACCGCCCGATGATGCCTGCGAGCATGGGAAAAAAAAAGGTACCCCGAAGGGTACCTTTTTCACTACGAAGTTGCGGTCAGCCGCGGCAGGAGCCAGGCAGGAACTTCGGGTTCAAGTTCGTGCCGTCGGTGTTGTTGCCACAACGCCAGCCGAAGACCGTGGTTCCACCGACGTCGGTAGAGGCCATCGCCGCCGGCGTGCCGCCCGGGTTCTTCATGGGAACCAGGGTGACCACCGTACCGTTGATATTGGTCGAGGGAGCAAAGCCCTGTATCGCCACCATGACCTTCCCGTTGACGTCCGTCGAAATCGTATTCACGTACTTCGAGGCGCCGCCCGTCGTGATGCTTGTGACTTCGCAACCCCAGTTGTTGGCTCCAGGCGCGCTCGTGGCACTTTGGAAGACCTCGGTAATCGAGGTGCGGCATGCGCTCGCAGCCAAGATCACTTCGGATATCTTCGCCCGGTTGCTGTAGTCCTGGTACGCCGGCAGTGCTACTGCGGCCAGAATGCCGATGATCGCAACCACGATCATCAACTCGATCAAGGTAAAGCCCTTCTGAATCGCTCTCATGGGTACTCCCTTCTCAACACGCCGATATGGCGCTTGGGTGGGTAAGAGCAAGTCGCATGCCGTCTTTCAAGTGGGGGACCTATTTCATTGTTTTTAAGGCATTTTACGGCATTTCTAGAGTTTGATTCGGCATGGGAAAAAACAACTTCGAACTAAAATGCGGCACAGTCTGACGCTGAACGTCACCGGGAACATGCCGCCGCATCGGCCGTCGCAGCCTCACTTCGCCACCTCGGCCAGAAAGTTCTCCAAGGCGCGTATCGGCGCCATATCTTCGAAGAGAACGGGGCGTTCCGCTTCGATGCGCTTGCGGACGCGCCCGCGGTATTCACCGTCCCGGATGAGCTTGACCGCGAGCGAAACGTAGTCTTCCTCCGACCCGGCGACCAACTCCTGTAATCCCATCCGCTTCAGGATGCCGCTCGCCAGCCTGCCGCGGAGAAACCGCCCTTCGCGAGTCACGATCGGGGTTCCGCGCTCAACCGCTTGCATCGCGGTGTTGAAGCCGGAAAATCCGATGGTGTCGAGAAAGACATCGGCACGATCGAGCAGTCCGTCGAACGCCGGGCCGTTCAGCCAGGGAATGAAGATCACATGTTCGTCGATGTTCAGGCCGTATCGCGTGAAAACGGCTTCGAGTCGTTGTCGCAATTTTTCCGCCAGATTGCTCACCTCGGGTATGAAGAAAATGAACTGGCAGCGGCCCAACCTGCGGGCGATTTCGGCAATGACCCAATCGTGTTGAGGTGCGTATTTGAATGGCATGCCGGGACACAGAAAAAGCGGAGACCGGGGGTCGATGCCCAGCTTGCCCAGGTCGGGATGGATGGCTTCACCTCCCCAAGGCCGATAGAAGCACCCCAGATGAGGCAAGGTAATCAACCGTTCCGTGTAATTCTCCTGCGCGCCGGGAGGCTCCATATCTTCCGCGGAGAGGTAGTAATCGATCGTCGGCAGCCCGGTCGTCTCGGGATGTCCCCACGTCGCCACCTGGACCGGCGCAAGGCGCAAGCTGGCGAGCTTTATCGACATCGGATCCATCCCGATCTCCGGATAGATCAGCACGTCCATTTGCTGGTCGATAATGCCCTGCACCCACTGCCGCAGGGGTTTTGCCCCCTGCTCGAAACGCATCGCTGAAGACCTCGCAAGCACGGTCTCCTCGTCTTGACGAACCCCGAAATAGAACGCGTAGAGGGCGAAGCGCTCGCGGTCGATTTTCTCGAACCAGCCCTTCACGATGGCTTTCCAGACCGAGTGGTTCCAAAAGTATTGCGAGGCGATCCCGACGCGGATCACGCCGTCGGAGCTGCGTCTTCCAGGAACGACGAACCCCTGCCTTCCGAACCACTCGCCCATCAGTCGCGCGCAGAGATCTCCGTAGCGTTTGAGCAAACTGCGGTTGTTTTCTTCCTGATACGCCAGCGGAAAAGGTTGTTGGGTGCCCACCGCCTTGAAACCCTGCGCGCTCCGGGTCCCGTCGAACCAGCGCTCCAGCTCATCCAGCTGCCCGGCGAAGGCGGTTCTGCAGCTCATGGGATCGGCGTCCGTCCCATACATCTTGGGTATCTGTGACATCGCAAACGCCCAGCGCGCCTCGACGTACTCGGGATCGAGCGAGAGCGCCTTCTTGTTGCAGGCTAGCCCCTCGTTCAAGCGGCCCTGGTTTCTGAAAACGTGACCCAGGCCGTAATGCGCGTCGGGAAGGTCCGGCCGAAGCGCGAGGACCTTTTCGTAGCAAGGAATCGCTTCATTCAGCCTATTTTGATCTCGCAGGACGTCCGCGAGGTTGTAATGCGCCTCGAGCAGGTCGGGCTCGATCACGAGCGCCTTCCGGTAGCAAGCAATTGCCTGGTCCGGCTTGCCCTGGACATTGAGCACATTGCCGAGGTTGACGTATGCCGGGGAAAAGTCGGGAGCCAGCGACAATGCCTTTTCGTAACTGGCCACAGCTTCATCCCATTGGGCCTGATCCTTGTGGGAATTCCCCTGATCAAAATGCCATTCGCAGGATCCGGACTCAAGCGTCGGCGCTTTGTCGTGGCGGACCGCAGCTTTACCGACATCGCCCTGATCCCTGAGGGCGTCGTGCAGCCCGGCGCGCGCCGCAGGAGCAACGGGCGCGAGAGCCAGAGCCCGCTGGTAGCATGCGAGGGCTCGATCCGGCTTGCCTTGGGCCCTAAGGGCGGCACCCAGATTGACGAGTGCGTCGACGTAATCCGGGTCGAGCGCCAGAGCGTTCAGGTACGAGACGACGGCCTCGTTGAGCTTTCCTTGCGCTCCCAGCGCATTGCCGAGATTGTTGTGGGCGGGCGCATTCGAGGGATTGCGCGAGAGCGCCCGCGATATCAGTTCAGCCGCCCGTCCATGTTCGCCCCGCTGATGGGAGATGACGCCCAAGAAGTGCAGCGCATCGATGTTCTCCGGATCGACTGCCAGCATTTCCCGGTAGACCGCCTCGGCTTCAGGCAGGCGCCCTGCCTGATGGTGTTGCAGCGCTGCGTCCAGCTTGCGGGAGACCCAGACGAGGGGATCTTCGCCGGCGCCCGAAGGACTCGGAGTCGGGCGCTTCTTCGCTGCCCCCTTTCCGGACCCGAACAACCGTCCGAGCATAAGTTCAACGACCCGGTGCCCGAGGAGGCGCCGATTTGAGCGCGACGAGCGTGATCAGCTCGTAAGTCCACGTCTCGACGAACGCCTTGGGGTATCCAGCTTCCTTCAGCGCCCATCGGAATTGATTGCCCAGGCGCGCTTTCTTGTAGATGTTGAGCTTGTGGGTACGCGCAAATTGCTCGGCGCGGGAGAAGACTGCGTGATGCGTATTTCTGAGCCGCTTGGACGTCTTCTCATCATGCGCGTCCAGACCCGCGGGGGGCACGCGCTTGACGAGTTCCGCAGCGATCGACCGCGCAAACTCGTCGATTTCTTCAGTATCGAACCACTGAAAAATTGCCATCATCGATGAGGTCCAAGGGGGGCGCTAACCCCGGCGACCGATGTCGGGTCAAGTGGGATCAAGCGGCAAATCCGGGTATTTTTCTTTCGTCGACCTCGTCGATCTGATCGGGATCGAGAAATTGCTCGGCGTAGCGGAGATAGATCTTCTTGCGGACGAATACATCGAACAAGTCCGGGTCGATATGTCCGTTCAGCCTGAAGTTCCCGAGGATCTTCAGCGATTCGGAAAGCGTCTTGCCGCGCTTGTAAGGCCTGTCCTTGGCGGTCAGCGCCTCGAAAATGTCGGCGATCCCCATGACCCTCGCCTGCACCGACATCTCTTCCCGCTTCAGTCCACGAGGATAACCCTTCCCGTCCATGCGCTCGTGGTGACCCCCGGCATACTCCGGTACGTGACTCAGATGCTTCGGCCACGGCAGCGCTTCCAGCATCTTGATGGTCGCAACGATATGGTGATTGATCTTCTCGCGCTCCTCGTCGGTGAGCGTACCTCGGGAGATCGTAAGATTCTTGATTTCATCATCGGTGAGGAAATCCGCCGTCCCTCCTGAAGCGTCGATCCACTTGTACTCGGTGCCGATCCGGTTCACTCTTTCCCGCTCTTCAGGGGCCATAGCCTCGCCGCCGACATTGGCGTGACGCAGAAATTCGCGATCGCCTTCGACCTGGCGCAACCTGTCCCGCAACGTCTGATCGATTCGGGCCAACCCCTTGCGCGCAACCACCTCATCCAGCGCCGATTCGCCAAGGAGCTTGAGCTTCTCCTTCAACGCCGCGATTTCCAGATCGCGTTTCAGCACTTCGAACCGCGTGTCGACGAGATTGATGCGGTCGAAGATTGTTTCCAATTTGGTCGCCTTGTCCACGACGTGGACCGGCGTCGTGACCTTCCCGCAGTCATGCAGCATGCCCGCAATCTTGAGTTCGTAACGGTCCTTCTCGCTCATGTTGAAGTTTCCGAGCGGCCCTTCAGTCGTCTCATTGACGGCTTCGGCAAGCATCATGGTGAGCACCGGGACACGCTGGCAGTGTCCGCCGGTATACTTGGATTTTTCGTCGATCGCGGTGTTGATGAGCTCGATGAAAGACTCGAACAGCTCCTCCAATTGATTGATGAGGTTCCGATTGGTGAGCGCGATGGCGGCCTGAGATGCGAGCGATTCCGCCAGGCGCTGGTCCGAATGCGAGAAAGGCCCGATCTCGCTCGTCGCGGGATCCACGCTGTTGATAAGCTGAAGGACGCCGATTATCTCGCTCTCGTGGTTCTTCATCGGCACGGTGAGGAACGCCTTCGAGCGGTACCCGGTCTTTTTGTCGAAATTGCGCGTCCCGGAGAAATCGAAACCCTCTTCCGAATACGCATCGGCGATATTCACCGTTTTGCTGGTCAGGGCGGTGTAAGCGGCGACCATCTGGTTGTTGGGTGTTCCGTCCTTTCCGTAGAGGTGCACCGGATAGAACGGTATGGGGTTGCCGGTGGTGCCGCCCATCGCGATGCCCATAGCCTCGTTTCGCATGATCGCAAATCTGAGCTGTGGTCCCTCGTCGGAGGGTTCCAGCACGTACAAGGTGCCGCCGGCTGCGCGCGTGATCGCCTTTGCCGCAAGGAGGATTTTCTCGAGCAGCTGGTCGATGTCCTTCTCCTGGGACAGCGCCGCTCCTATCTCGTTGAGCTGCTCGAGGCGGCGAAATAGATCTTCAACGGTCTCCAAGAGCAATCCCCCGGGCTGGCCGGCAGCCGGCGCGGAGCCAGCCGCTACTTGATACAGACCGCGCGCACCTGCGGCATATCGGTAATTCCCTGAAGTACCTTTTCGACCCCGTCCATCTTCAGGGTTCGCATGCCTTCCTCGAGAGAGACCGCAAGGATTTCCGCGACGCGGGCATGTTCCTGGATCAGCTTCTTGATGTTATCCGAAGCGAGCAGCAGTTCGTGCAGACCGACCCGCCCTTTGTAACCGGTATTGCTGCAGGCCTCGCAGCCCTTGGCTTTATAGAGAGAGAAATGACCTTTGTCGCTGGCGTAGCTTCTCGCCAAATCCCTGTAGACGTTCTCGTAAGCGGACTTGGCGTCTCTCTTGAACGGTCCGGTGTTGAGCAGTTCGGAGCAGTATTCCTGGAGGATGTGCTTCATCTCGTCTGCGCTGGGCGAGTAACTCTGCTTGCATTTGGAGCACAGGCGCTTCGCCAGCCGCTGCGCCAGGATCCCGAGGAGCGCGTCGGAAAAGTTGAACGGGTCCATGCCCATGTCGAGCAGCCGGGTGATCGACTCTGGCGCGCTGTTCGTATGCAAAGTCGCGAACACGAGATGGCCCGTCAGCGACGCCTCGATGCCGGTGCCGGTGGTCTCCTTGTCGCGCATCTCGCCGACCATGATGATGTCCGGGTCCGCGCGCAGGAACGACCTCATCACAACCGCGAAATCGAGGCCGGCTTTCTTGTTGACTTGGACCTGACGCAAGCCTTTCTGCGTGATTTCGACCGGATCCTCCGCCGTCCAGATCTTGGTATCCGGAGTGTTGAGAAACCCCAGTACCGAGTGGAGTGTCGTCGTCTTGCCCGAGCCGGTCGGCCCGCAGACGAAGAAAAGGCCATAGGGTTTGCTCACCGTTTCTTTGAGCTTCGGGAAGTTCGAAGGCGACAGGCCGAGCTTTTCCAAGGGGATGGGCTCCCCCGCGGAAAGAATACGCATGACTATATCTTCGACGCCGCCCTGAGACGGGATCGTCGCCACGCGCAGCTCGATGTCGAGCGGTCCGAATTTCTTGAATTTGATTTTTCCGTCCTGCGGCTTGCGCTTCTCGGAAATGTCGAGGTCGCACATGATCTTGATGCGCGCCACCATGGCGTTTCGGTAGGAACCCGGGACCTCGATGTAGGGAACCAGCGTCCCATCTTTCCTCAACCGGATCTCGGTCTTGCCCTTGCCGGGGTAGGGCTCGATGTGGATGTCAGACGCTCCCTGGTTGTAAGCATCGATGATGATTTTGTTGACCAGCTTGACCAGCTCGTTGTCGGCCGCCGCGGACACATCGTCGTCACCGCCCACCTCGACAGGCACTTCGTCCTCTTCGAGGCCCGAGAGCATATCGCCGATGTCGCCGGAGTCGGCGGCCTCCGCGCCGTAGAACGCCTTGAGCGTTTCCCTGAACTCCTTGAGCGTCGTAACCCGGTACGCGAGCTTGCGAGCCGCAAAGACATTCTGGACGATTCTGGAACTCTTCACCCTCTCGGGGTCAAGGCAAAGGATGACCAAGCCTTCTTTTGCCTCCTCGATCGGTACCCACTGGTTGGACTCGACGTAGTCGCGTTTCAGGTTTTTAAGCAGATCCATCGGTTTGATGCGATCGGGTTTGAACGGTTCGTACGGCACCCCGAAAAACTTCGCAAGCGCCGCGCCGATCGCCGGAATCTTGACCTGGAACTCCTCGATCAGCACCGTTTCGACGTCGACGGCCTTCTTTCGTGCCGACCGGGCCGCAAGCTCGAACTCCGCGGCGGAGATCACCGCATCGCTCACCAGAAAGTCGTACTTCGTCTTGAGTACCTGCGGTTTCTGGCGCTGCTTGAGCGCGATGGCCAGTGTCTGGCACAGCTCCGCGACCCCCTCCTCGGCCAGCTGTCCGAACGGCACGCCGGCCTTGTTGTTGATCAACTGGACCACTCCGACGAGCTCGCTGCTGCCCGGCTCGGCAACGGGCGCGACCAGCATCTGCTTGGTGCGATAACCGGTGCGCTTGTCGACTTCCTGCAGGAAGCGCAGGTTCGCGTTGTGCGACTTGAGCTCGCCCTCGTCGTATACGTCCTTCAGGTTGAGCATCCTCTTCGACAATCCTACGTAGCCCGCGATCGAGTGTTCGGCGATCGGCAGCTTCAGATCCTTGAAGGAGTTGAGGCCGGTCTTGACCTTGGAGACGATGGTCTGTTTGTCCTCGCCCACGGTATAGATCGTCAGCCGGTCGGCGTTGAAGAGGGTACAAATGTCGGCGCTGACTTCCAGCATGATTTCGTCCACGTTGCTCGTGGCGTGGATCTTGTTGGTGACCGTCTGGAGGTTCTTCTGAAACGTCAGCCTGCTGTTGACGTCAGAGGCCGCGCCCGAATGCGTTTGCAATACCGCGCTCATAGGCAATCCACCTTAAGGTTCATTACCGTGAAATATCCCGATAATCAATTACTTTACCACTGTTCAGCCCATGCGGCTGACCCAGCCGACGCGTTTCTCCGTATTAATGCACTGCAAGCGGCCGACGCGTCGGGTTCTTCTCCAAGCGAAAATCGCGCCTGCCCGCCATCCCATCCGAGCGCAGCTCCCCAGGGGAAGGTCGGCGTGCGAGGCCCTTCCCGTCCCTTCATGCTCAATGCTTCGTCTCCCCCCAGAGTCCGCCCGCAAGCACGAACGCACGGTACCCGCGCTGAGCGAGGAGAAATGCCGCGGCAGCGCTGCGTCGCCCGCTCTGGCAATAGAGCACGTACTCTTTCCCTTTGTCCAGCACGCCGAATGCATTGCGGATCTCCGACAAGGGAATGTTGATGGCACCCGCAAGCTTGTCATATTGATATTCCGACGGATAGCGCACATCAATCCACTGGGCTCCATGGGCGATCTTGTCGCGCGCCTCCTCTGCCGACAGGCGGTGCAGCAGCGGTTCCCGGAGGAGCGCGGCAAAGTCCTTCCTGGACAGCCGCAGGAGCACCCCGTCCGTCTTCATCGTAACGGTGGCGTTTCGCCTGGCTTCCGACACCAGCGCTTCCTCGCCGAACGCATCGCCGCTTTTCAGCTCGGCAAGCAGCATCGAGACTCCTCCGACCATCCGCTCGACCTTGCAGCGGCCGGTTTCGATCACGAAGTAGAAGTCCCCTTCAGCGCCCTCGCGAATCACCGCGTCGCCTTTCTTGACGTTGATGCGCTCGAAGCGGCGCAACAGCTCGTTGATGTGGGCCGGCGGCAGCCGCGAGAACTCGCCGTATTTGAGGCTGCTTACGCTGAACATGCCGGACATGAGGGTCCAGTTGGCGAGCAGGCTCCCCTCGTCCTCCCGCTTCTTCTGTTTTTCCGAGTGGCCGGCGGATGCGGCTTCGTCCCAAGTCGCCATGACATCGAGAAGGTCGTCGTCAATGCGCATCAGCTCGACGTCGGTGATCGCCTTGACGCTGGTGAAAACCTCGCCCCGCCGCCCCAGCGGATATCGCGACCGCTCGGAACCCGCTACCAGTACTCTCGAAGACCCATCCGGATAGGTAACCATGAGCTCTCCACGCAGGAGATAAACCGCCTGCCCCGCGATCTCGCGCCCGAGAAAAGGATTCGAATTCTTACTAGCGGTCTCAGTGTGACAGAGACCGACGAGCTCGAGGAGCCTTGCTTCGGGCAGCGAAGCGACGGGTTCAAGAGTCTTCAGCGTCTCGATGCGTACTCTGGTGGCGCTCATCGCGCGATCCTCGCTCCTCAGAACTCGAAAACTTGATTGTTTTGCAGCATGCGCGGCCGGTATTGGCCGGCGTCATCCTCGATTTCCTGCATCGTGAGCTCGATTTCCCCGGGCTTCAGGTGCGTGATATAGATCTCCGCGCTACGTTCGAGTTTTGCGAGCTCCTCGGCAAGCATGCTCGGACAAAGGTGCTTCGAAATGACCGCCAGCTCCCTTTCCCGGTTGCAAAAAGCGGTCTCGATAATCAGATACTTCAGGTTGGAGATTTTGTTGACCGCCGCCCAAAGAGGATCGTTGGTCGTCGTGTCGCCGGTAAACACCAGGCTTTCCCTACCGGAATCGAGGTGATAACCGACTGCAGGCACGACATGATTTGCCGGTAGCGCGGTGAGCTTGCGCTTTTTCAGCTCGATCGTATCACCGACCTGGATCTCGCGGTATCGAAGGAAGGGTTTTTCGGGACTCGGGATCTGCGCGAAATCGGGCCAGATGCTCCAGTTGAAGATGTGATTGCGCAGGGTATCCAGCGTTGCCGGAACAGCCCAAAGGGTGAGCGGTTGGTCGCGCATCCCCCCGACGGTATCGACCATGAACGGAATGCTCGCGACGTGATCGAGGTGCGAGTGCGTGAGAAAGATGTGATCGATAAGAGACAATTCGGTGAGCGATAGGTCGGCGACCCCCGTCCCGGCGTCGATGAGAATGTCGTTGTCGAGGAGCATCGACGTGGTGCGCAAGTGCCGGCCCCCTATCCCGCCGCTGCAACCCAGGATTCGCAGCTTCATGGAACGGCGTCCGCCGCTATTTCTCGTCGAAAACGGTCACGCCAGCCCATTCGGCTGGCGGCGGGTTTCTGCGCTTTACGGCGACTTGCCTCGCGTACAGCTCGTAGAGGGCGCACCCGGGGTTCATGCGCTGCAGGTTGAGGAGGTTGACTTCCACCTGATCCCAGTGGCGGGAACGGTAAGACCTTATCGTCTGGTGCCAGAGCCTGAGCTCGTCCAGAACCTTTTTCTCGACCTCGGACTCGAGTCCCATTGGCTCGTAGATCGTAATTGCCTCGTCCTTGCCTTTCACCTTGATCTTGTCGATCTCCCTGAAAACCACGTCCTTCACGAGCGTCCGGGTTGTTTCCCCGACGAGTACCCCCACGCCGTAGTACTTGGTGCGTCCTTCGAGCCGGGAAGCGACGTTTACGGCATCTCCCATGGCGGTGTACGCCTTGCGTTGTCTCGATCCCATGTCACCAACCCGGACGTTTCCCGTGTTGACGCCGACGCCGATCTTCAGGGTCGGCCAGCCGCGCGCGGTGAATTTCTCATTCAATGCGTGGCATTCGCGCAGCATTTCTAGGGCCGCAAGTACCCCGTTGCGCGGGTGACTCTTGTCTTCCACCGGAGCATTCCAGAAAGCCATGATCGCATCGCCGATGTACTTGTCGAGCGTGCCGCGGTACTTGCCCCGGATGATATTGCTCATGTCCGTGAGGTACTCGTTGATGTATTCGCGCAAGTGCTCGGGACTCAGCGCTTCCGATATGCTGGTGAAGCCGCGCACATCGGAAAATAGTATCGTGAGATCGGTACTCTTCGGCGCCATGGTGTACTGCTCCGGGTCTTCCGCCATGATGCCGACGAGCTCGGGAGGCACGTATTGACCGAAAAGCTCGGCAAACTGGCGCTTCGAGCGCGTCTCGACGAAGTACCCGTACGCCATGTTGACCGTGTACAAGGTCACTGTCATAAGCACCGAGGTGGCAAGCGGCAGCACCAAGTCCGCATAGGACCACAACCACAAGTCGAGCAGCGTGATGAGCGCCATCCCGGTCACCGTGACGGCGGTGGCCCAAAGCGGGGCCAGCATCGGGATGAGCAAGGTGAGCACGATACCGCCGACGACGAGCAGCAACAGCTCCGCTCCGAGCATGTAAGGCGGTTTGTGCTTCAGCTTGCCGTCGAGTATCCCGGCGATGAGGTTGGCGTGAATCTCGACCCCAGGATAGACGTTGCCTTCCTTCCTGACCCCAGGGGCCGCCTCGCGCTCCCCCACCGGGGCCGAGCGAAGATCGTACAGACCCGGGGCAGAAGCACCGATCAAGGCGATCTTGCCCTTCAGCATTTCGGCAGGCACATTGTCCGACCATATATCGGCAAACGAAACGTAGGGAAAGCTGCCCCTTGGACCGCGATAAGGGATCAGCGTGGTGACTTCATCGTCCACCGGGATTCTGAGGGGCCCGACTCCAAGCCACTCCAAACCGGTGTAGGTCTTGGAGATGAAACGCTCGGGTGTGGTCCCCGGGATGACATCGGGCAAGGTAACCGTACCGGTCTTGTTGCGAGCTGCTTCCTTCATGCCGAGATACAGGCGCACTACCGCCAGCGACAGGGCTTCGTAGTAGCTGCCGTTGCGTTGCGGGTATTGCGCGAGCATCGGCACACGCCGCGACACACCATCATCGTCCACGCGTGAGTTGAAATGCCCGGCGTTGGCTATTTTGGCAAACTCGGGCAAGTTGGCGCCGTAGCCTTTCCACTCGAAGAAGTCGATTTTCCTGCCGGCAAACGTGCCGGGCGGGAAAATAGGCTCCGGAAGAGATCCGTTTTCCACCGCATTTTCGTCGCTATTGAAGTAGTAGCCGAGAACCACCGGACGGCCGCGGAGAAAATTCGAGAATTTCGCGTCGTAGTCGAGCTCCCGGCGCAATTCCTTCAGGGCCGACTGGTACGGCCCTACGTCCTTCAGCCGGGTGCCGGCCAGCTTCTCGAGCACCGGAAGGCCTGAGCTCTCGTCGGGCTCGGCAAATACGACGTCTAGGCCGACTATCAGTACGCCGTACTTGTCAAAGAGCTTTTGCAGCAACGCAACGATCTTGTCGCGGCTCCAGGGCCAGCGACCGAGCGCCCGTGAATCCAGGCTGCGCTCGTCGATGTCGAGGATGACGATACGGTCATCAGGTGTGCCCGGCATGGTCAGCCGGAGCCGGTAGTCGTAGATGATGAGGTCGAGCTGGTTGATGAAGCCGATGCGGTAGCTCTTGTAGGCATTTCCCACGACGTGGCCCGCGAATACCAGAACTACCAGCAGGCCGAGCGCGATCCGGACGATGTGCTGCTTCAGTATTCCTCCCGGGATCGTCTCTTCTGAAGACCGGAGGGTCAGGTCTTGAGGAAGAATTCCATCTTCACCCCGGCAAGTTCGATCACGTCATGGTCGTTCAAAGAGTGCGCCTGGGCGTCGAGCGTCTTGCCGTTCACGACCGGAAAGCTAGCCCCCTCTACATGGGTGATGAAAAAGCCCTGGGGCCGGCGCGTGATGACGGCCACTTGGACGCCGGGTTTGCCGAGTGTCGTGAGCGGCTTGGTGAGATCGAGCTCCTTGCCGGCGTTGGCCCCGGAGAGAAGCTGCAACGCCGCATTCTTTTGAGGCGCGGCTGCCGGCTTGGGGGGCGGCGCGACCGGTGCGGCAGTCGCACTTTGGCCTGCGACGGTGTCGCTGAAATTTTTTGCGCCTACGGCAGCCGCTACCGCCACAGGGGCCGCAGCTGCAGGGCCGGCAGGCGCGGAGGCGGCAGGCGCCGCGGTAGCCGGCTTCACCGACCCGGGGCGGAGCACCATCGTCTTTTCGAAATCCGCCGCCTTGGCTTGCCCCGCCACGGCTTCGTTCACATACCTCAGCTTGTACTTTCCAAGCTCGATGATGTCGTTGTTCTGCAGGAAGTGCTTCTTGATCGGCTGTCCGTTGACCACGGTGCCGTTGGTGCTACCGAGATCCTCGAGAAACGAGTCCTGCAGGATGGTGACGATGACGGCATGTTCCCCGCTCACTGCCAGGTTGTCGATCTGGATGTCGTTGTGCGGCTTGCGGCCGATCGTGGTACGTTCCTTGGTCAGAGCAATCTCCTTGAGGACCAGGCCGTCCATACTGAGTATCAGCTTCGCCATAGCAGTTCCCTCTGCTCGACTATTTCAAGCTATTTGAACCAGCTCATCATCTTGCCCACGATGCTGCGCGATGCGGGGTAGTCCCGCAGCACCCGGACCAGAATTACCGAAATGTTGTCTCGGCCCCCGTTGTCATTGGCCGTTTGCACCAAGTGCTGCGCACACAGTTTCAAGTTGGAGCTGAGCGTCTGCAGCGCGAGGCCGATGTCGTCGTCGCTCACCATATCACAAAGGCCGTCGGAACAGAGCAGATAAATGTCTTCCGGTTGCGTCTCGTAGTCGTGGATCTCGGCTTCGACGATCGGATCGATACCGAGCGCACGCGTAACCAAATTCTTGTTCTGGGACTGCCGGGCTTGTTGCGGTGTGATCACGCCGCTGTCGATCTGCTCCTGAAGAAGCGAATGATCTTTGGTCACCTGCCGGAGCTCGCCGCCGCGCAGCCGGTACAGTCGCGAATCCCCGATGTGCGCGACGGTCATCTTGTTGTCGTAGAACAGGGCGACGACCAAGGTCGTCCCCATGCCGGCATATTGAGGCTGGCTCTGTGCGGCCTGGTAGATCGACGTGTTTGCCTTGGCGATCTGTTCGTGCAACAGCCGATGCGCGACGAGCTGGCCGCTCTGTGCGTCGATCTCGTATGGAACTCTCCTCTCCAGCAGCTGCTGCAGCTCCGTAATGATCACCGTCGTGGCCATGCCGCTTGCCACCTCGCCCGCGTTGTATCCGCCCATGCCGTCGGCCAGCACGACGAGGCCTTGGTCCCCATCCGAAGCGATCGAGTCCTCATTATGGGACCTGACCATTCCGGGATCGGTACAACTCGCGACTTCAAGCGCTCCCGACAAAGTCATGATGCTCCAAGGAAGCTCACAGGCTGATGTCGACCCCGGTGCCGATCACCGCAGCGGAAGGACCACCCACAGTCCTTCGCAACGCGCCCGCGAATTCTTCGCCCGTCTGGTAACGTTCGCCTGCGTCCTTGGCCATCGCCCTGTCGAGGAAGGCGACCAGGGCCGGCGGCAGGGACGGGTGCAATTGCAGGATATCCGGCGCATGTTCATTCGCGATCCGGTACATGAGTTGCGCCATCGAATCTCCCTCGAACGGTAGTTTGCCGCAAATAAGCTGATACAGGCTTACCGCCAGCGAGAACAGATCGCTGCGCCCGTCGATCTTCTGCCCCTGGAGCTGTTCCGGCGACATATAGGACGGCGTACCGAACACCATTCCGGTTTTGGTCTTGGACGAATCCGTGATGCGGGCAATTCCGAAATCGGTCACCTTGACGGTGTCGCTATCAGGCTCGTACATGACGTTCGCGGGCTTCACATCCCTGTGCACCACGTTCTGCCTGTGCGCGTAGCCGAGCGCGTCGGCCACCCTCGCCACGATCGAGACGACCTTGTCGGTCGAGAGGGTGCTGCCAACTTTGGTGAACGGCACCAGATCTTGGCCCTTCAGGAGTTCCATCGCGATGTAGCACAGATCGTGCTCTTCGCCCGCGTCGAAGATGGTCACGATGTTCGGGTGGCTCAAACGCCCTGCGGTCTCGGCTTCGCGGAAGAACCGCTCCTTCACCTCGGCGAGCTCGTCCGCCTCGAATTGCTGGGAGAGCGCCAAGGTCTTGATCGCCACGACGCGTCCGATTTTCGGATCTTTGCCGAGATACACGACACCCATGGCGCCCTTGCCGAGCTCCTTCTCCACTCGATAGCGGCCGAGCATCGGCTTCTCGGCGCCTCCCCCGAGCGCGAGGGTCCCGCCGGGGTGAGTCTGCGCGCCACCCAGAATGAGGGTTTCCGACATCTGCCTGGCGCGCGACAACCTCGCTTGGAGATCGCGGAACTTCGGGTTGTAGTCGGCCATGTAGCTGAATGCGGCTTCGGCCTTGTTGAACTGGCGCTTGCGCTCGAAGTCGAGCGCGAGGTTGTAGAGGTTATCCATGAGGGTGTCGTCCAACGGCACCTTGCGGAAGTAATCGAAAGCCATGTCGAGCTGGCCCTGCCCCTGGAAGGCGAGGCCGAGCATGCGTGCGTTAGCCGCCGACTGAGCGTCGGATGCCTCCTTCCCGCGCTCGGTGACGACGAAGCGCTTGGTCACGAGCAACACGTGACCGATGACCAGCAGGGCGAGCGGCAGCATGAATTGCAGCCACATGCCTTGGCCGGTCATGAGTACGAAATGCGTGGCGACCAGAACCGCAACGATGCCGGCGCTGAACACGGCACCGAGGCCGGCGGAAAGTCGCGGCAGCAACGCGATCAGATAGACCGCCACCAGGAGATAAACCGCCCTCTCGACGACCCAGCCCCAGGTAGGCGCGACGAAAAAATGCCCCTGCAGGAGGGACGAGACCGTATGCGCCTGAAGCTCGACGGCCGGCATAGCCGGACTCACCGGCGTCACGAATATGCTGCCGACCCCGGCAGCGGTCGGTCCGATCAGCACGATCTTGTCGCGGTACTTTTCCAGCGGGATCTTGCCGCTCGCCACGTCGTAGAACGAGTCCTCCTGAATGGCCGACCTGCCGTCCCGGTCCTTGTAGAAATACGTGAACATCTGCATCGTCGGATCCGCGCTCACCCGGAAATTGCCGATCTGCAGCGCTTCACCAGGACGGATCTTGATGTCCTTGGCAGTCAGATTGAGGCTTCTTGCGACGATCATGACCGCGAGCGACGGGTAGTATTCATCGTAATAGGTGACGGCGAGCGCTTCGGTGCGGATCGCTCCGTCCACGTCGGGGACCGAGTTCAAATGCCCCACTGCGGCCGCGGCGGCGCCCAGACTGTCTACGATCGGGACTTCGACGGCGCTGGTGAAGAGCGGAAGATCGCCGCTGCCGCCCTGGATCGAGAGCGCGTTCTTGCGCACGAATTCGGGAAGGGGCTTGTCGGGCTTGCCACGCGGCTCGCCGAACGTGAACAGCAGCGGCAGCACCACGTTGCCCGCCTTGGCGAAACTCTCGGCGAGCTTCCTGTCGGTGTTGAGTGCGCTCTCGGCCTCCCGCAGCGTCGCGCCGATTTGAAGCAGCTCAGGCGATACGCCGCGGGGCGGCTCGCTCGGATCTGCGCTCACCGGCACCAGCCGCTGGTAGGCCTCGAGAAGCCTGTTGACGTAGGCCAGGCCCGGATCGAGCTGCGGCTCGGAGAAAAAAACCGTGTAGCCGATGACTTTGGCCTTCGCGTCCGCGAGGCGTTCGATCATCTTTGCATGGATCTCGCGCGACCACGGCCAGCGACCGATATTGTCGATGCTGCGCTTGTCGATCGCGATCACGGAAATCTTGTCGGACGGGGTTCGCGCCGAAGCTCGGACGCCCCAATCGTAAGCGAAGCGCTCGAGGGCCTCGATCAACTGGGTCCCGCCGGTCGCGAGCATCACGAGCGATACCCCCAGACACAGAAACCAGTCTTCTTTCCAGAAGCCCGCTTTGGTCATGGCCTCTCCCGTTTGTTTTTATTGTTGTTCAACGAGGGAGGCGCTCCGAGTGCTCGCATTTTACGCCAACCACCTCTCACCCATGAAGAGCAGCAAGTTACTGAATAAACAATGCCCTAGGGGGCATTTTTACAGTGAAAAGTGGAGGCAGTCAAATTTCCCTTCGGCAGCGACAGCCGCGAAGGAGAACGCGACGAACCGTCGTGCCGGCCGAGCCGGCCGTCGCGCCGGTGCGAATCAGCTCCCGAGCACGGTGCCCGGAGTGAGGCCGTTCTGGGCTACGAGCTCGGCCGCGGATACTTTCTTGCCGTCTTCGTGCTTTGCCTTGAGGACTTCGATTCGTCCTCCCTGAGCGGTCACGAAGAAACTCGCCGCGCCGATCTCGGAGATCTCGCCGATCTTGCCCTTGACCGCGCCGAAAGTGCGGAACAGATGCTTGCGGCTGTCGAAGATCTGCAGTTTCTTCCCGCTCAGCGTGGTCCAGGCGCCCGGCGCCGGATTGCACCCGCGTATCAGGTTGTAGGTGAACTCGACGTGGCTCGCCCAGTTGATTTTTGCCTCGGCGGCGCGGCACCAGCCTTCGTAGCTCGCGCGGGTCTCGTCTTGCACCGTCTCGCGATGCTTACCGGCCATGACCAAATCCGCAGCCTCGATCATGGCGGCGACCCCCATCGGGAACAGGCGATCGAAATAGACGCTGCCGAGCGTGTCATCCGGGCCGAGCGGCGTTTCCTTCTGCAGGATCACGGGGCCCTCGTCCAGACCATCGGTCGGGCGGAAGATGGACAATCCGGTCTTGGAGTCGCCGCGGATAATCGGCCAGTTGATCGAACTTGGCCCGCGGTATTTCGGCAGGAGCGATGGGTGGTACTGGATCGTGCCCCTCTTCGGGATCTTCACGAACTCCTGCGGCGCGAACTGCAGCACGAAGGCCATGATGCCGATGTCGGCGTTGAGCGCGCGCATCGCGTCGAGCGCTTCCTTGTTGCGCAGCGACTGGAACTGGAGGATCTTGAGGCCCTTTTCCAGCGCCGCGGCCTTGAGCGGATCGGCCTTCGCGCCCTCCTTCTCCGGCGCGCAGAAGACGCCGGCGACCTCGTCGCCGCGTGCGAGAAACGCCTCAAGAACGGCTTTGCCGAAGTCCTGCTGTCCGACGATCGCGATTCTCATCAAGCAGCCTTCTTCGGCGGCACCGAGAACGCGCCAGCGCTCCTCAGGGAATTGATCCGCGCCTGATCGTAGCCGAGGACTTCCTTAAGGACCTCGTCGGTGTGCTCGCCCAGCGTCGGGCTGCGCCTGATCACCGCGGGCGACGCCGAGAGCTTGATCGGCATGCCGACGTTCCACCACTTGCCGCGCTGTGGATGGTCGAGCTCGACCCACATGTCGCGGCCATGGACGTGCTCGTCGTTCGCGAGGTCCTGCGTGCTCATGATCGGGCCGCAGGGCACGTCGAGCGGATTCAGGATCGCCATGAGCTCGCGCTTGGTGTGCTTCTCGGCGAACTTGTTGATCAGCGTCCACATCAGCTGCTGGTTCTTGCGCCGCTCGCCGATGGCGGCGAAACGCGCGTCGGTGGCGAGGTCCGGGATGCCGAGGTCAGGCCCGATGCGCTTCGCGAGCGGCTCCCAGACCGCTTCCTGCACGACGATGTAGAGCCAGTCGTTCGCCCCGTGCGGCCTGCAGTGGATGGCGTTGCCGAGCTGCCCGCCGCCCGAGTCGTTGCCGGCGCGCGGCACCTCGCCCATGCCCTTGTAGGTCGGGACCGAGTATTCGGGCATGTCGCCGCGCAAGAGGCGCTGGTGGTCGCGGAATTTCACGCGGCACAGGTTCATGACGCCGTCCATCATCGCCACCTCGACGTACTGGCCTTTGCCCGTGCGGTCGGCCTGCCTGAGCGCGGCCAGCAGGCCGATGGCGAGGTGCAGGCCCGTGCCCGAATCGCCGATCTGCGCGCCGGTGACGAAGGGCGGGCCGTCGGGCACTCCGGTCGTGCTCATCGCGCCGCCCATCGCCTGCGCCACGTTTTCGTAGGCCTTGAAGTCGGCGTAGGGGCCGCTCGAGCCGAAGCCCTTGATCGAGCCCATCACGATCTTGGGATTGAGCTCGTGGATCTTCTCCCAGGTGAAGCCGAAGCGGTCGAGTACACCCGGGCCGAAATTCTCCATGATGATGTCGCACTTCTTCAGGAGATCGACGAACACCTGCTTGCCCTGCTCGCTCTTCATGTTCACGGTGATCGAGCGCTTGTTGCAGTTGAGCATCGTGAAGTAGAGCGAGTCGGCGTTGGGCACGTCGCGCAGCTGGCCGCGCGTCGCGTCGCCCTGCGGATTCTCGAACTTGATCACGTCCGCACCCATCCAGGCGAGCAGCTGCGAGCACGTCGGCCCCGCCTGCACATGGGTCATGTCGAGGATGCGCACGCCTTTCAGAGCTTCCATTGGGTCTCCTATACCTCTGCGCCTATTTCTTTTTTGCGCTCGGGTTCAGGCTGGTGATACGACCGCTTTCGGTGCCGGCGCTCTCATCGATGACCGCATTGATGAGCGTGGGCCTGCGCGAGCGGATGGCTTCCTCCATCGCGCGGCGCAATTCGGCCGGGGTCGTGGCGTGCACGCCCACGCCGCCGAAGGCCTCGATCAGCTTGTCGTAGCGCGCGCCCTTGACGAACACGGTGGGTGCCACGTCGGGGCCGCCGGTCGGATTGACGTCGGTACCGCGGTAGACGCCGTTGTTGTTGAAGATCACCGCGCACACCGGCAGGTTGTAGCGGCAGATCGTCTCGAGCTCCATGCCGGAGAAGCCGAAGGCGCTGTCGCCCTCGATCGCGATCACCTGCTGCTTCGTGACCACGGCGGCGGCGACGCAGTAACCCATGCCGACCCCCATGATGCCCCAGGTGCCGACGTCGATGCGCTTCCGAGGCTTGTACATGTCGACGATGCTGCGCGTGAAGTCGAGCGCGTTGGCGCCCTCGTTGACGAACATTGCATCCGGGTTCGCCTTGACGATGTCGCGCACCACGGCGAGCGCGCTGTGAAAGTTCATCGGCGAGGGGTTCTTCGCCAGCGTCTCGGACATCTTCGCGACGTTAGTCCTCTTCTTCTCGTTGATCGCGTTCAGCCACTCCGCCGGCGGCTTCGCCCAACCGGATTCGATTTCGGACAGGAAAGCCGAGACACAGGAGCCGATATCGCCCACCACCGGCGCGTCGATGCGGACGTTGCTGTCCATCTCCTGCGGCGAGATGTCGACCTGGATGAACTTCTGGCCGCCCCAGTCCTTGTGGCCCTTGCCGCCCCAGGTCTTGCCCTTGCCGTGCGCGAGCAGCCAGTTCAGGCGCGCGCCAATCAGCATCACCACGTCCGCCTCGGGAAGCACGAAGGAACGGGCGGCGGAGGCGCACTGCTCGTGCGTATCGGGCAGCAGGCCCTTCGCCATCGACATAGGCAGATAGGGAACGCCGGTCTTCTCGACGAGCGCACGGATGTCGGCATCGGCCTGCGAATAGGCCGCGCCCTTGCCGAGGATTATCAGCGGCTTCTTCGCGCTCCTGAGCAGGTCCAGCGCGCGCTTCACCGCCTCAGGCGCCGGGATCTGCCGCGGCGCGGAGTCCACCACCTTGATCAACGAGCTCTTGCCGGCCGCGGCGTCGATGCTCTGCGCGAAGAGCTTGGCGGGCAGGTCGAGATAGACGCCACCCGGGCGGCCCGACACGGCGGCACGGATGGCGCGCGCGATGCCCACGCCGATGTCCTCGGCGTGCAGCACGCGGAAGGCGGCCTTCGCGACCGGCTTTGCGACGGCGAGCTGGTCCATCTCCTCGTAGTCGCCCTGTTGGAGATCCACGATCTCGCGCTCGGAGGAGCCCGAGATGAGGATCATCGGAAAACAGTTGACCGTGGCGTGAGCGAGCGCGTTCAGCCCGTTGAGGAACCCCGGCGCGGATACCGTGAGGCAGATGCCCGGCTTCCGCGTCAGGAAGCCGGCGATCGACGCCGCATAGCCCGCGTTCTGCTCGTGGCGGAACGAAAGCACGCGCATGCCCGCGGCCTGCGCGCGGCGCGTCAGGTCGGTGATCGGGATGCCGGGCAGGCCGTAGATCGTGTCGAGGCCATTGAGCTTGAGGGCATCGATGACCAGCTGGAAACCATCGGTCATCTCTTGCGATTGCGCATTGGCGACGACCTGACCGGTCGCGACTTGCGGCTCGACTGTTCCCATGATGGTCTCCTTGCGTGCAGTGCCCGGCCGGATAAGCACCGGGGTCGATTCGAACCCAAAGTCTAGGATTGTTAAGGACCTTTCCACCTTGACTGCGATCAATAATTCCCGCTTAATTGAGCCCTTTCGCGGCAGGTCCTGCCCGTGTCGGCGATCGTCAATCACCCGCAGGTCAACACCATCCGGCTGCAGCTCAAGCAGAACCTGATCCTGCGCGAAATGCCCGCGTCCGCCTGGAACGATCTGGAGCCGCTGCTGGAGGTCTCAGAGTACAGGAAGGGCGAGCCGCTGGTGCGCCAGGGCAGCACGAGCATGGAGCAGTTCTTCATCCTGGACGGGATCCTGAAGCGCGTCGTGAGCAATCCTCAGGGAAAGGAGATGATACTGCGCTTCGCGGCCGAGACCGACATGGACACCTCCTACGCCGCGTGGCGGATGAAGACCCCCATCCCCTACAGCATCGCGGCGGTCACCAAGGTCCGCGTGGCGCGCCTGTCCATGCCGCACTGGGTCGAGTTCCTCGAACGCCACATCGACATGAAGCTGCGCTTCGAATACGAGGTCATGCGGCTGATGTCCGAGGTGATGGCGCACACGATCACGCTTCATCTGCTCGACGCCCCCGGGCGCCTTGCGCGTTTCATGCGCAAGCACCAGGACCTGGTCGGCCGCATACCCAAGAAAGAGCTGGCGTCCTATCTAAATCTCACCCCGGAGACGCTCTCCCGCCTCAGGCAACGAGTCGCCTGAGCGGCACCCGGAGGGTCCGCTCAAGTGCGCGTAAATCTCAGAGGCGCGCCTGCCCCTTGCATGGTTTTGTCGAGTAACTTGACACAGGCGTAGAGCGCCTTGATCGACGGAGTCGGGACCCCGGTCAATTCGCCGAGCTCCGCGACCGCCCCGACCAGGGCATCGGTCTCCAATTCCCGTCCGGCCTCGACGTCTTGAAGCATGGACATCTTGTGTTGACCCAGCTTTTCGGCGCCAGAGATCCTGCGTTCGATGGGCAGCCGGATGCTGGCGCCTAGGGCTTCGGCCACCGCTTGCGCCTCCCGCATCATGTCGCTGATCAGATTTCTGGTCAGGGAATACCGGCACATATCGATGACCGTCGCGTGAGCCAGGGCGCTGATCGGATTGAACGCCACGTTACCGAGAAGCTTCAACCATACTTCCCCGCGCGTGTCGGTCAAAACAGGCGACTTGAAGCCAGCGTCGATCAGCAGCTGGGATACCTTCTGCACTCGCTCAGTCACCCGGTTGTCGAGCTCGCCCACCGGGAAGCGGTTGCCTTCATGGTGATGAATCACGCCCGGCGCCGTCACTTCCGCGGCTGGATACACGACACTGTGGATGACTCTCCTCGACTCGATATGCCGGGCGATGGAGCCTCCCGGATCGACCGTTTGCAGCGCGTGGCCCTCGTGACGCCCGCCTACGCCGTGGAAGTACCACCACGGAATGCCGTTTTGCAGCGTCAGGACGGTCGTGAGTTCGTGGAACAGCCGCGGGATCTCAGCGGCGACCGCCGGGATCTGGTGCGCTTTCAGAGCGACGATGACCAGATCGTGCTGTCCTGCATCCGCAAAGCTGCTGGTGCCCGGCAGATGCGCGGTATGCTCTGCGCCGTCCCGATACACGAGGCGGAGGCCGTGTTTCCGGATCGCATCCAGGTGCGATCCGCGAGCTATGATCGTCACGTCGTGACCGGCGGCTGCCAGCTCCACTGCCAAATAGCCGCCGATCGCTCCTGCACCTACTACGCAGATTCTCATGCGAACCCGCCCACTGTCCGTATCGGCTTTGCAAGGGCGCTATGACTTTCTCGCGACCGGCGCGGTTCTTGCAGTCGACACAGTGTTACGAAGGACGCGTCCTGCAGGAATTGATTTCGATCAACAGTACGAAGAAATCTGCGCGGTGCTGCCGACTGACACCCTCAAGTACCCCGGAGCGGATTTCGAATCGGCTAGGTGACCTTCTCCATGAACTTGTGGCGAATCGGCTTGAGAACAAACCAGGCCATGAGCGCGGCAACGGCATTCATGACGCTTGCCACGACGAAGACGCTGGTCCAGCTGCCGGTCGCAGACGCCAGAACATTGCCAAAGGGCACCAACAGCGATGCCGTTCCCTTCGCCGTGTAAAGCATCCCCGCGTTCGTCGTCGCGTACTCGGTACCAAAGGCATCGGCCGAGGTGGAGGGAAACAGGCTGTAGATCTCGCCCCAGGCGAAAAACACCAACCCTGTGAGCAGAACGAAGGTGACCGGGTCGCGTCCGAACATGCTCAGGGCCATGATCCCGATCGCCTCGAGCGCGAAGGCTATCAGCATGGTCAATTCGCGGCCGATGTTGTCCGAAACCCAGCCGAAGAACGGCCGCGTGATGCCGTTGAGAATCCGGTCGATCGCGAGCGCGAAGGTAAGCGCTGGAAGCGTGATTCCGACCAGACTCACAGGAATTTCCGCGATCTTGAAGTCCTTGGCGATCGGCGCGAGCTGGGCGGTGGCCATCAGGCCGCCGGCGCCGACCAGGACGAACATGACGTACATGACCCAGAACGTGGGCTGCTTTAGGACTTCCATCGGCCGGAATTGGCGGCGCGTCTGCAGAACTTTCTTCGACTCGGGAACTTCGCCTTTCTTCGGCGCGGCCAATATCAGGGACAGCGCCACCACGATGACGCCTTGGCCGACGCCAAAATACAGGAACGTCGATTCGTAGCCGCTGGACTTGATCATCGCCGCTATCGGGACGATGGTCAGCGCGGACCCGGCGCCGAATCCCGCCGCCGTCAGTCCTGCGGCGAGTCCGCGCCGATCCGGAAACCACTTCAGCGCGTTGCCGACGCACGTCCCGTATACCGCCCCGGCCCCGAGACCGCCTACCGCCGCCGCGACGTACAGGAACATGAGCGAATCGGCATAAGCGTTCATCGCCCAGGCGATGCCGCAAAGAATGCCTCCGACCAGAACGACGAGCCGTGGGCCGAAGCGGTCGACCAGGTACCCTTCCACGGGAACCAGCCAGGTTTCCAGCAGAACGAACACGGAAAACGCGACCTGAATCGCGGCGCGCCCCCAGTGATATTTCGCGTCGATCGGATTGACGAAAAGAGTCCACCCGTATTGCAGGTTGGCGATCATCGCCATGCAGACGATGCCGATCACCAATTGCACCCACCGGTACGTCGGTCTAGCGGTAACCCCCAGCACTTCCTGTGCAACTGAGCTCATCTGCTCCTCCTCGACCAAACGATTTTCCCGACCCGGGCCGGCCGAACTCAATTCCGCTACGCGCGAGGCAGTATATTCGAACGATCAGCCGACAGTCAAAGCAATCGTGCCCGATTTCGCCTCCGATGAAGAGAGCGGAGGCATCAGATATTTTCGTTCTCTGGAATCGACGGCTTGCGCCTTGCGAGCCACTTGCCGATCCCCACCACCAGAACCGCGCCGATCAAACCGGCCATCGACAGCTCGAACTTGTGACCGAAGCCCGTAAAGAGCTCGACGTCAATCATCCACCGGGCTTGGGCCCTGAACCACCCGATCACGACCGGGTCGGTCACCAGCATCTCGCCCGATACATAGCCGATCAGCGCGGCCCCGACCGTGACGATCACCGGATAGGTCTCCATGATCTTCATCAGCATGGTCGCGCCGAAAACCACCAGCGGAATGCTGATCACCAGGCCGAGCACCAGCAGCGAGATGCTGCCCTTTGCCACCGCGGCCACCGCGATGACATTGTCCAGGCTCATCACCAGGTCCGCGATCAGGATGGTCTTGATTGCCGCCAGCAGGTTCGAGCTCGACTTGACGCCGTCGCCGCCGCCATCCTCCGGAACCAGCAGCTTCACCGCGATCCAGAACAGGAGCGCGCCGCCCAGGAGCTTGAGGTAGGAAAGCTTCAGCAACTCGACCGCGACGATGGTGAGCACGATGCGCAACACCACCGCCGCACCCGCACCCCAGATGATCGCCTTGTTCTGCTGGTGCCTCGGCAACGAGCGCGCGGCGAGCGCGATCACGACGGCGTTGTCGCCGGACAGGATGATGTTGACCCAGATGATGGCTCCGAGGCCGAGCCAGAACTGCGACGTCAGAAGCTCTTGCATTTGGCGGTGTCCTCCCTTTGGCCCCGCTGCCCGCGTCGTTCAGAACAGTCCGACGACTTTCCCGTCGACGAGGTCGATCTTGACCGCCGAAGGCACCTTGGGGAGCCCCGGCATCGTCATGATATCCCCGCAGATCATCACGATGAACTCGGCGCCCGCCGCCAGCCGCACTTCGCGCACGTTGACGACGTGGTTCGAGGGCGCCGCGCGCAGCTGCGCATCGGTCGAGAAGGAATACTGGGTCTTCGCCACGCACACCGGATAGCGCCCGTACCCGTCGTCCTGGAGCTTCCTGATCTGGGCCCGCACCTTGCCGTCCGCGGTCACTTCGCTCGCGCGGTAGATCTTCTTCGCGATCTTGTTGATCTTCTCCCAGAGCGTATCCTCGTCCTCGTACACGAACCGGAAGTTGCCTTTGCTCTCGCAGAGCTCGACCGCGATGCGCGCGAGCTCCGCTGCGCCCTTGCCGCCGTCGCCCCAATGCGTCGCGAGCACGACTTTGGCGCCGAGCTTCGCGATCCGCGACTTGAGCAGATCGAGCTCTCCCTGGGTGTCGTGATTGAAACGGTTGATCGAGACCACGCAGGGAATACCGTAGTTCTTCTGCACGTTCTCGACGTGGCGCTCCAGGTTGGTGAGGCCTTTTTCCAGCGCCTGCAGGTTCTCCTGCGTGATGGTCTTGAGGTCGGCGCCGCCGTGGTATTTAATTGCGCGAACCGTCGCCACGATCACGGCGGCAGAGGGCCGCAAGCCCGATTTGCGGCACTTGATGTCGACGAACTTCTCCGCGCCGAGGTCCGCGCCGAAGCCGGCTTCGGTGACCACGTAATCCGCGAGCTTCATCGCCGAGCTCGTCGCGATCACGGAGTTGCAGCCGTGCGCGATGTTGGCGAACGGGCCGCCGTGGATGAAGGCGGGATTGTTCTCGAGCGTCTGCACGAGGTTCGGCTTGATCGCGTCCTTCAAGAGCACGGTCATCGCGCCGTGGGCCTGCAGATCGCGGGCGAGCACCGGCTTCAGCTCGCGCGTGTAGCCGATCACGATCTTGCCGAGGCGCTCCTTGAGATCGTCGAGCGAGGTGGACAAGCAGAAGATCGCCATGACCTCGGAGGCGACCACGATGTCGAATCCGTCCTGGCGCGGATAGCCGTTGCCCGGGCCGCCGAGGCTCACTGTGATGTCGCGCAGGGCGCGGTCGTTCATGTCCACCACTCGCCTCCACGCGATGCGCCGCACGTCGATTCCCAATTCGTTCCCGTGATGGATGTGGTTGTCGAGCATCGCCGCGAGCAGGTTGTTCGCGAGCGCGATGGCGTTGAAGTCGCCGGTGAAGTGCAGGTTGATGTCCTCCATGGGCACGACCTGCGCGTAGCCGCCGCCGGCGGCGCCGCCTTTCATGCCGAACACCGGCCCGAGGGAAGGCTCGCGCAGGCAGATCATCGCTTTCTTGCCGATGTGATTGAGCGCATCGCCCAACCCCACGGTGGTGGTCGTCTTGCCCTCGCCCGCGGGCGTGGGCGTCATCGCCGTCACCAGGACCAGCTTCGCGTTCGGACGCGTCTTGAGCCCGTCCAGGTATCCGAGCGACACCTTCGCCTTGAAATGCCCGTAGGGCTCGAGGTGCTCTTCGGGAATGCCGAGCTTCGCAAGAGCGATCTTGGAAATGCGCTCGAGCTTGGCTTTCTGTGCGATTTCGATGTCGGAGGCCATCTACGGGTCCTTCTGCTGCGGGACAGCATCGTGTTTGATTTTATGGGCGAGACACTATAAGGGTTGCGCGATTGCGCGAACATTGACGGAAATCAAGATACAGGCGGCGCTGTCCGAAAACAAAAGCCCCGGCCACTCGGGGTTTCGCCCCTCAGATGCCAGTCAGAAACTACGCTTTCGATGCTTACTTCTGCGCGACGGCGAGCAGAACGCCGCCGCCGAAGCTCGAGTGCACCGGCGTCGGCCCGCCTTTCGCGACTTTCACCGCACAGTACTTGAACTCCGGGATCTTCCCGACCGGATCGAGCACGGGGTTCGTGAGCAGATTGGCGGCCGCTTCGTAGTAACAGAACGGGATAAACACCGCGCCAACCGGCGTGCCGTCGTCGGCGCGCGCGTAGAGCGAAATCTTTCCGCGGCGCGATTCCACCGTGACGATATCACCCGGCTTGGCGCCCACCTTGTCAAGGTCGAGCGGATGGAATGACGCCACGGGCTCGGGCTCGATGTGGTCGAGCACGGTCGCGCGGCGCGTCATCGCGCCGGTGTGCCAGTGCTCGAGCTGGCGGCCTGTGATGAGCACCATCGGATAGTGATCGTCCGGGCGCTCCGCCGCCGAGATCAGGTCCGCGGGAACGAACTTGCCGCGGCCCGTGGTCGTAGGGAAATGCGTGACGAATACGACGGGCTCGCCCGGGTCGCCTTCTTTCTCGCACGGATAAGTGACGGAGGACTCGCGCTCGAGGCGCTCCCAGGTGATTCCCGCGATCGAGTCCATGCACTGGCGCATCTCGTCGAACACTTCGCGCGGATGCGTGTAGTTCCAGGGAAGTCCCATGCGCCTGGCGAGCTCGTTGATGAGCCAGAGGTCCTCCTTCGCTTCGCCCGGGGGCTCGATCGCTTTTCTTCCGAGCTGCACCATGCGGTCGGTGTTGGTGACGGTGCCGACCTTTTCCGGCCACGCGGTCGCCGGCAGCACGACGTCGGCGAGATAAGCCGTTTCAGTGAGGAAGATGTCCTGCACCACCATGTGGTCGAGCGCGGCGAGCGCCTCGCGCGCGTGATCGACGTCGGGGTCGGACATCGCCGGGTTCTCGCCCATGATGTACATGGCGCGGATTTCCCTTTTCTTCGCCGCGTGCATGATCTCGACCACGGTCAGGCCGGGTTTCGGATCGAGCTCCATGCCCCACAATTTCTCGAACCGCGCCTTCGCTTCGGGTGTGGCGACGCGCTGGTAATCAGGATAGAACATCGGGATCAATCCGGAGTCCGACGCCCCTTGCACGTTGTTCTGCCCGCGCAGGGGATGCAGGCCCGACCCCGGCTTTCCGATCTGGCCGGTCGCGAGCGCGAGCGCGATCAGGCACCTCGCGTTGTCGGTGCCGTGCACGTGCTGCGAGATCCCCATGCCCCACATGATGATCGAAGCCCTCGACGTCGCGTACAGGCGCGCGACTTCGCGAATCGTCTTTGCGGCTATCCCGCAGACGGGCGCCATCGCTTCCGGGGAAAACTTCTTCACGTTCTCGGCCAGAGCTTCGTACCCCGAAGTGCGATCGCGGATAAATGCCTCGTTCGCGAGGCCCTCCTCGACGATCGTGTGCAGCATCGCGTTGAGCAGCGCGACGTCGGTGTCGGCATTGAACTGCAGGTTGTAGGTCGCGTGGCGCGCGAGGTCGCTGCGGCGCGGATCGGCGACGATCAGCTTTACTCCCGCCTTCGCGGCGTTTTTCATCCAGGTGGCTGCGACGGGGTGATTGACCGTGGGATTCGCGCCGATAAGGAAGATCACTTCCGCCTTCATCACGTCGCGCACCTGGTTCGACACCGCACCGGAGTTGATGCCTTCCATCAGCGCGGCGACCGACGATGCATGGCACAGGCGCGTGCAGTGGTCGACGTTGTTCGAGCCGAAGCCGGTGCGCACCAATTTCTGGAAGAGGTAGGCCTCCTCGTTCGTGCCTTTCGCCGAGCCGAAGCCGGCGAGCGATTTTCTCCCGTACCTGTCGCGGATGTCGCGCAGGCCTTTCGCCGCAAAATCGAGCGCCTCCTCCCAGCTCGCCTCGCGGAACACCTGGGACCAGTTGTCCGGGTCGACGACGAAGTCCTTGTGCTTTTTAATGCCGGGCTTGCGGATCAGCGGCTTCGTCAGACGATGCTTGTGCTGCACGTAGTCGAAGCCGTAGCGCCCCTTCACGCACAGGCGGTTGCTGTTGGCGGGGCCTTCGCGGCCCTGCACCCAGAGGATCTTGTTGCCCGTCACGTTGTAGGTGAGGAGGCAGCCGACGCCGCAATAGGGACAGACCGAGTCCACCGTTTTGTCCGCCTGGATCTTGCCGACTTCGCGCGCAGGCATCAAAGCGCCCGTCGGGCAGGCCTGCACGCACTCGCCGCAAGCGACGCAAGTCGACTCGCCCATGGGATCGTCGAGATCGAAGACGATCTTGGAATGCTCGCCGCGAAACGCGTAGCCGATGACGTCGTTCACCTGCTCCTCGCGGCAGGCGCGCAGGCACCTCGTGCACTGGATGCAGGCATCGAGGTTGACCGCGATCGCCGAGTGGGAGAGATCGGACTTCGGCTGGCGCCGCGCTTCGAAGCGCGGCTTGCCGACTTTCAGGGCTTTCGCCCAATGATCGAGCTCGGAATCGAGCGTGTAGGACTTCTCGGGAATGTCCGAGAGCAGGAGCTCGAGCACCATCTTCTGGCTGGCGACCGAGCGCGGGTTGTCGGTCGTCACTTCCATCCCGTCCTTGGGGTAGCGGCAGCACGAAGGCGCGAGCACGCGCTCGCCCTTGATCTCGACCACGCAGGCGCGGCAGTTGCCGTCCGGCCGCATGCCTTCCTTGTAGCAGAGGCGCGGGATCTCGATGCCGTAATGCCTGGCCGTCTCGATGAGGGTCTCGTCCGAGCGGCCGACGACGGTCTTGCCGTTCAGCTTGAACTCAACCGGCATCGTCGCCGCCTGCGCGGTGCTTATGCGGTCCATCGGTCACCTCTCGCCGTCACGCGACCTCGTTCGGGAAGTATTTCATCACAGAAAGCACCGGGTTGGGGGCGGCCTGCCCCAGCCCGCATATGGATGCGTCCATCATCGCCTGGGAAAGTTCCCTCAGCAGCGGCTGATCCCACTGGGACCTTTCGATCAGTTTCAGCGTCTTCGCCGTGCCCACGCGACAGGGCGTGCACTGGCCGCAGGATTCCTCGGAGAAGAATTTCGTCAGGTTGCGCGCCGCGGCGCTCGCCCGGTCCTTGTCCGAGAGGATCACCACCGCCGCCGAGCCGATGAAGCAGCCGTACTGGTTCAAAGTATCGAAGTCGAGCGGGATATCGCCCATCGCCGCGGGGAGGATCCCGCCCGAGGCTCCGCCGGGAAGATAACCGTAGAACTGGTGGCCTTCCAGCATCCCGCCGCAGTACTCGGCGATCAGCTCCTTCACGGTAATGCCGGCGGGCGCGAGATGCACACCGGGCTTCTTCACGCGGCCGCTCACCGAGAAGGAGCGCAGGCCTTTGCGGCCGTTGCGTCCCTGAGAGGCGAACCAGTCGGCACCTTTTTCAAGGATTTCGCGCACCCAGTGCAGCGTCTCCATGTTGTGCTCCAGGGTCGGCCGGTTGAACAGACCCACCTGCGCGACGTAAGGCGGGCGCAGCCGCGGCATGCCGCGCTTGCCCTCGATCGACTCGATCATCGCCGATTCCTCGCCGCAGATGTAGGCGCCGGCGCCGCGGCGAAGATAGATCGGCGGCAGCCTGCACGGCGGATCCGCCTGCAGCGCCGCGATTTCCTTTTCCAGGATCGCGCGGCAGCCGTGGTACTCATCGCGAAGGTAGACGTAGATCTCCTCGATGCCGACCGCCCAGGCGGCGACGAGCGCGCCCTCGATGAAGCGGTGCGGATCGCGCTCGAGGTACCAGCGGTCCTTGAAGGTGCCGGGCTCGCCTTCGTCGATGTTGATCGCAAGCAGCCGCGGCGCAGGTTCCGCGGCGACCGATTTCCATTTGCGTCCCGCGGGGAAGCCCGCGCCGCCGAGTCCGCGAAGGCCGGAATTCTCCATCACCGCGATTACCTCTTCGCGCTTCTTCGCTCCGTCGACGCAGGCCTTGGCGAGCTCGTAGCCGCCTTTCGCGCGGTACGCGGCGTAATCGACGTACGCAGGATTCACGATCTCCATGTGCGGATGACCGGGCGCGGCATGCTTCACGGCCTTCGCTTTCACCAGCCCTGCAATTTTTTCGACGGTCGCATGCGGCAGGGGGTTCTGGCCCACCACGGCGGCAGGCGCACTCTCGCAACGTCCGATGCAGGGAGCGTGCAGCACGCGCACGTCCTTGCCGAGAATCCCGGGCAGTTTCGCCAGCAGCTCGTGCGAGCCCGCGATGTCGCACGCGATCGAGTCGCACACGCGCACCGTGATCGCGGGCGGCGGGGCCTCACCGTCCTTGATCACGTCGAAATGGTGGTAGAAAGTCGCGACCTCGTAGACTTCGGTCATCGCGAGCTTCATCTCCTCGGCCAAGGCGACCAGGTGCGCGGCCGAGAGATGCCCGTAGCGATCCTGGATGCGGTGCAGGTATTCGATCAGCAGGTCGCGCCGCAGCGGCGCGTCTTTCAGGAGGGCGCGTACTTCCTCGCGGGCTTTGGGATCGGCCCTACGCCCCTTGGGCGTGCCGCGCACGCGCGCGCGTTTTGCAGTCGAAGACGCCGAAGAGCCGCGGTCGTTCATCAGCTTATTTTACCGCCGGGGTAGCGGTAAAAGCTTGACAGGCATCAATAATTCGCGGAACGGAATCAGCCGCGCACCTGCTACTCCGCTAGCTCCGGCGTTTTGCGGGCGGCTTGTCGCTGGGGCTGCGGATCGCCTCGGCCTCACCTCGCCGTGTGTTCCGCATCCGCCTTACATCGCTTCGCTTCCGCACCAAGTGCGCCACATGCGCCGGTACGCGTCCTCCACGTCGCGCGCGAATTGCAGCTCGTCCATGAGCGGTGAGCGCCGCATTCTTTCGCGCAAGGTCCGGCGAAGCTCCGCAATGAGCGCCCGGTCTCCCGCATGCTTGACGGCCAGCCGCACGTAATCTTCCGGGCTCGCAGCTATCCAGTCGCTCAGGCCGACCGTCGCAAGGATGCTTGCGGCGCTCCGCGATACCGACCGGGTTCCCGGAAGCGTGATTACAGGAACCCCCATCCAGAGCGTGTCGCAGGTGGTGGTACCGCCGCTGTACGGAGTCGCATCCAGCGCCAGATCCACGGTATTGAACAAGCGGTGATACTCAGGGAGCGCCAAGCGCGGGAAGATCGCGAGCCGGTCCGCGGCAATTCCCGCGCGCTCGAAGTCCCGGGTCAATCCGTCCCGGACCGGACCTTTCGGGATGCCGGCGAAAACCAATCGCGAATCCGGCAACCGCGTCAAGATCTCGGCCCAAAGGCGGCGGGTCGACTGGGAAAGTTTCAAGGCGTTGTTGAACGACCCGAATGTGATGAATCCGTTGCGTGCAGACGGCGGCGCCTCTGCGCAATCGATCGAAACCATCTGGCGGTAACACCATTGGCTGCGGGGGAGCCGGACCAGTGTCTCGGTATGAGACCGATCGGTCGCGCCTGGCGGGTCCGTGTGTCGGTCGCAAAGACGATACTGGATCCTCGTGAGTCCCGTCGTGTTCAGATACCCCAGCCACGTCACTTGCACCGGTGCCGGTTGCTGAGCAAAAACGACCATCCGAAACGTGCCGCTGTGCCCGGACAAATCGACGAGAATGTCGATTCCATCGCGGTTGATCGTCTCTGCCAGACCGGTATCGGACATGGAAGCCACGTTACGCCAGAGATCCGCGCGCGCACGCACCTTCTCCGTGACCTCATCCGCCTTGGCGCCGGTCGAGTAGCAAAAGACCTCGCAAGCGGAGCGGTCGTGCCGTTCGAACAAGGGGATCGCAAAAAGCGAGACCGGGTGGGAGTAGAAATCGCCTGAAACGTAGCCGACGCGAAGACGTCGCTCCGGATCTCTGGAATTGCCGAACGGCGCGAATCGTCGCGCGACAGTGCTCTCCAGCCGGGCTCCGAAATCCTTGTGACTGGCGAAAAGAGCGTCGCTGGAGATCTCGTCCCAGCAGGTAAGCATGAACAATAAAGTGGACTCGATATCGAACCGCTCCGGGTCGAGCTTTCTCGCCGCCGCGAGGACTTCAACGGCTTCGGGAATGCGGGCCAGGCCCCTGAGAACAAGCCCCAGCAGCCCATACGCCGGGACGAGTCCGGGATCGATCGCGATTGCGCGCCGCAGCGCGGTTTCGGCTTCGGACAGTCTGTCCAGTTTCCACAGCACACCCGCATAGTTGAACAAGGCCCCGGGCCAGTCCGGCCGCTGTTTCAGCGCGCCTTCCAGGGCGCTTACGGCGGCGGTTAGGTCGCCCCGTGATTCGTACAGATTGGACAAGACGACCTGCGCCTCGGGAAACTCCCGCTTGCGATCGAGCGCCGCTCGAATCAGAGGCTCGGCCCGCCCGAGATCCCCGCGCTCGCACAGCACCTTGCCTAGGTTGTAATTGGCGTAGGCATCGCCTCGATCGATCGCAAGAGCCGCTTCATACGATCTGATCGCGGCGTCGATATCGCCGAGAGCTTCCAACCCTACGCCGAGATTGAGATGGGCCTTTGCGTAGCCGGGAGCGACAGCCACGGCCTTGCGGTATTGCTCGCAAGCTTCGCCCAGCTTACCTGAAGACTCCGCGTTATTGCCCTCGGCAATCAGCGCGTCGGCGAGGTCATTCGCGTGAGCCACGTGTGGATTTCATTGCGTCGCGTCCCGGATGGTAGCCGCAATTGTCGCCCCATGCAGCGCGGTTGCTCATCGACCCGCGTCAAGCGGCCACGCACCGCCGGGGTAGCGGTAAAAGCTTGACAGACATCCATGATTCCGTGGAACGGAATCAGGCGCGCACCCGCTGCCTCTGACTAGCTCCGGCGTTTTGCGGGTGGCTTGTCGCTGGGGCTGAACTGCTCCACGCCGTGCTTGGCGTCGGTCTTCGCTTCACGCGCATCCTGGACCATCTTCACCAGCGTCTCGAGATCGTAGCTCGCGAGCAGATGCGGGCGCTCGCGCTCGATGTAGATGCGGATCGCCTCGGCTTCGCTCTTCGCGCCGGCGATGATCTCTGCGAGCGGCTGGCTCGCGCCGTAGAGCATTCCCAGCGCGCGCAGCGCGCCCGCGAGCGCCTCGGCATTCACCGCAGGCTTGTCGGTCGGAGCGTTCGACATGTGCAGCCGCCGCGTTGGGACGCGTCCCGCGTTACGCAACGACTAGATGCTAGGCGCTGCAGGCCCAAAGTCAAGCGGCGCCAGCACGGGGAACACAACCGCGATCCCGGGCGGGTTTCAGCTCCTCACCGGATTCTGTTCGGGCTGCTCTCCACCGCGCGGCGCTGCGCAGCCGGCAGCGCGTCGAGCATCTCCTGCACGTACTCGACGCGGTGCTTCCCGACTTGCAGCGCGAGCGCCGCGGGCCGGCGCTCGAAGCACCAGTCGCAGCGGCCGATGGCGCCGGTGGTGATGAAGCGCTTGCACTCGAAGCAGTGATCCCGCTCAAGAAGGGGGCGGCGCTCCGCATTGCGCCGGTAGACCATCAGCGTGTCGCGCAGGCGCGGCCAGCGCGGGAGATCGACGGCCTCGCCCAGCGTCCAGTTGAGCCGCAGCTCGCGATGAAAGCGCACCGAGCCGGTCGCGCCCTCGTCGGGCTCGCCGATGTAGATGAGCGTGTCGCCGCGGTAGGCCCGCAGCACGGAGTAGCTCGCCGCATCGTCGTCGTAAGGCGGCCAGCAGAGCACGAGCGTGCGCTCGCGATGCCGGCGCGCGGCTGTGACCGAAGACAGCTTGTGGACCTTCGTCCAGGGCTCGCGCGCCGCTCGGTGATACCCGTTCTTCGACGAGCGGCCCGGCGGCGCGGCGTCGTAGGCGAGGACGTCGACGCCGCGAGCGCGCAGCAGCGCCGACCAGTACCCCATGCCCGCGCCGCACTCGAGGAGCGGTGCCTGCGCGGCGAGAACCTCGAGGGCCCGCGCATTCGGGATGGCCCAGGAAAAGAGCGACGCGAGCTCGCGGCGCCGTTCGGCGAGGTCGAGCGCCGCGGAGAGCCCGGGCGGCGCGCCGACGAGCAGCGTCATCAGCTCGAGATACGGATTTTCCCCGTCTCGCAGCGAGCGCCGCCGCTTGAGCGCTCTCAGCCGCGCGCGATACTCATCGAGCGGGAACGACGCTTCCATTACCCGCGCAGGTCGAGCACGCCGCCGTCGTAGACCACGTTGCCGCCGACCACGGTCAGCACCGAGCGGATCTTCTTCAGGTCCTCGTTCGGCACGGCGAAGTAGTCGCTGTTGAGGACCACCAGGTCGGCGAGCTTGCCGGGCTCGATCGTGCCGAGCTCGTCCTCCTCGCGCAAGAACCAGCCGTTCTGTCGCGTGTAGAGGCTCAGCACCTCCTGCCGCGAGACCTGTTGACCGCCATTGATCAGGACGCCGCGCGCGTTCAGGCCCGTGGTGGCGTAGTACATGTGGATCCACGGATTCATCGGCGCGATCTGCATGCCGTCGGAGCTCATCCCGGCGTGGATGCCATCGGGCCGGTTGCTCGAATCGACGATCATGCGGAACGGCGGTCCGGCGTAGGGCGCCACGGTGCTCGCGGTCGGATTGCCCGCGAGGTACTGCCAGCCGGTAAGCGACAGATTGCCGCCGATCGCCTGCAGCCGGTCGATCCATTCCTGCGTGACGCCCGGCACGTGGGCGATTACCCAGCGCCGATCGCGCACGATGCCATGCACCTCGGCGTTCGCCGCCTCGAAGCCCTGAATCTCGAACTCGAAATCGGCGGGCGCGCTGGCCGGCGTATTGCGCCGGCCGAGCGAGTGCACCTCGGCGCGCCAGCCGGCGCGCGCTACTTTCTTCGCCGCTTCCTTGAACGGACTCGCGTCGTTCACGCCTTGCGCGATGAATTCGCCGATGCCGCCCGTTTTCACCCACTCGTTGCCGATGAACGGGAACGCGTTCTTCAGCCGCTGCACCAGCTCCGGCGTGTTCTGGTCCGCCTCCATGTGCAGGAAGTTGATGCGCAGGCGGATGGTGCCCTTCCCCTGGTCGTAGATCTGCAGGAAAGGGATATGCATCGTGAAGTTGTCCTCGTGCGCGGCGCCGTCGGTGGCTGTGTTGGTGGCCTGGAACGCGCCCTGGTCGAGGTGCGTGGTGACGCCGACGAGCAGAGCATGGTTCATCGCATCGATCACGCTGCGGCGGCGCTCGGCGGGGTTGAGCAACGTCTGGCGCAGGAAGAGCAGCGCCTTCGAGCACTCACTGATGGGGAACCCGCCGGCGACCGAGCCATCGGCTCCGACGTTCACGCCATTGGCGCGCAGGATGCTCGCGCCCGCACTGTTCGCCTGACCCGGTCCGGTGAACGAGATCATCATGAACGCCGGGTTGTTCGGCACCACGGCGTCGAGCTCGGCAAGCGTCGGGAAGCGGCCGCTCGTTTTGTCGTTCGCGTTCGCGTACAGGTGGTTGGTGTGAAAGCCGCCGATGGTCGTTATCCACTGATCCCAGTTAGGCGCCGGGCGTGGAGGAAGCGTCGCCACACGGGCGGCGTAGATGCGCTGCACGTCCTGGATGGAGAGCGCGTTCTCGAGCGGCGTGTGGTAGCCGGGCCGGTTGCCCATCAGGACGATGTGGTTGTGGTTGTCGATGATCCCCGGCACCACCGTGCGGCCGCGCAGGTCGATGACCTTCGTGTCGGGCCCGTGGCGGCCCCTAGCCGGGTTGCCGACCTCGGCGAAGCGCCCGTCCCTGATCGACACCGCGGAGACGACCGTGTTCTCGTCGTCCATCGTGTGTATCTTGCCGTTGACGAACACGGTATCAGGCGCGTCGTCCGACGGTGCCCGCCGGGCGTGTTTTTCCTCGGCGTCTTCTTCCTTGCGTGCCGCGCTGCTCAGCATCGAGCCGCTCGCCGCAGCGGCGGCTGCCGCGCCCTGGATGAATCTGCGGCGCGTGAAGCCGCGCCGTTGCTTGTCAGAAGCCATTTCAGTTCTCCTTGAGTAGAAAAAGTCGCGCTCAGTCGTCCTCGCCGTGGACGATCCTGCCCGCCTGCAGAGTCAGCACCGAGCGCAGGCGCTTCAGCTTGTCGTCGGACGCGTTGAGCGGGTCGTCGCTCAGCACCGCGAGGTCGGCGAGCTTGCCGGGCTCGATCGAGCCGAGCTTGTCCTCGTCGAACGAATGAAAGGCGCTGCCGAGGGTGTGCATGCGCAGCGCCTCGAGGCGGGTGATCTGCTGGCTGGCCGGCGCGGCCGCTGCGCCGGAGTTGTTCTTCATGGTGGTCATGTAGTACATCGTCAGCCACGGGTTGAGCGGCCCGACGTTGGTCGAGTCGGTGCCCGCGCTCAAGGGGATGCCGGCATCAACGAGCTTGCGCCACGGCGGACCGGCAGGATTGGCCGAGGTGTAGTTCCAGCCCTGCAGCCGCAACCCGATGCCGAGGTCCTTCACCGCGGCGATCTGATCGTCGCTGATCGGGTTGACGTGGTCGAGCGTCCAGCGCAGTTTGTCGATCGGCGCGACCGCCTTCGCCTGCTGGTAGGCGGAGATATGGAAGGAGATCTCGGCCGGGGTCAGCGAGTGCTGGGTGACCATCCAGCCCTTGGACGCGGCGAACTTGACGAGGTCGACGTAGCCCGGATTGGTGGTGCTGCTGTTGACGCGCTCGCCGACGCCGTTGGAACGGAACACATCGTCGCCGTGGCGCGGGAAGCTGTAGGTCACGACCGATTGCGCCGCGGCGAACCCGGTATCGAACGAGCTATTGAGGAACGAGCGCAGCCGTATCTTCAGGTTGCCGTCGCGCCACAGGTTCATCATGTACTTGTAGCCGTCGACGTACTCGACCGCGGCGCCCTGCGTGCCCATGTCGGTGACCATGGTCAAGCCGAGGCTAGCGGCGAAGTCCACCGCCTCGGCGGTGCCACGTTGCCGGTCGGCATCGGTCTGCACCGCCTGCAGCGCCGCAAACGCCTGGCCCGCGTTGAGCGTCGCCGCTCCGGCGGCGTTGATCGTCACCGTCACGCCGTGGTTCTGGAAGAAAGTTCGCCCAAGCGAATTCGTCACCGCGCCACCGGCGCCGGTCGTGGAGAGATACACCGCATGGTTCGGCGCCGCCGCGTCGAGCTCGGCGAGGGTCGGCAGGCGCTTTTCCGCCAGGCCGTTGATGTTCCAGCCGCCAACGCAGGTGATGAACTCGCCGGCCGGCACGTCGAGCTCGCGAATGCGCGCGACGATCATCTGCTGCAGCTCGCCCACCGACGCCGCAGTCTCGATAATGCGTACCTCGTGACCGGGGTTCTGGCCGCAGCGGATGAAATGCACGTGCGAGTCGATGAGGCCTGGAATGACGGTCGCGCCCTTCAGGTTGATGGTGCGGCCGCACGGCCCGAGCGCTCCGCCGCGTCCGACCTCGACGATGCGCCCGTCGCGGATGCCTATCGCCGAGACCACGCTGTCGTGCGCATCGAGCGTCAGAAAGCGGCCGTTGACGAGGTTGAGATCGCGCGTGCCTTCGCATTCCGGATCGTGCCCCCTCGAATCGTGCTCCCTCGCCGCCCGCGCTGCCCCCGCGAGCAGCGTTCCGCTCGCTGCCATCGCCGCCGCGGTCTGCATGAACCTGCGGCGCGACAAGCCCCGCTGCTTCAGATTTTTACGCGCCATTGGCGCTCCTCCCTTATGTGCCGGTGACGCGCATGGGCGTGTACAAGCCGATCATTCAGTCTTCCCCGTTAGTCGTCTTCCTTCCCGCGGTGGCCCTTCGGCAGTCCGATCAGGCCGCCTTCGCGCGTCGAGTCGACCGCGCCGTACTGGCGGCCGGTCTCGAGGTCGATGAAGATCGCGTTGACGTTGCCGATGGTGCCAGGGCTGCCGACGTTGTGCCCCAGCGCGCGCAGCTTGGCGATCTCGGCCTCGTCGAACCCGGCCTCGCGCGCGATCGCGTTGTCGGCCGTGGTCACCGAGATGCGCGGCGCCTCGACCGCCTGCTGGATCGTCATGTGGTGATCCACCAGGTTGATGAGCACGTTGTAGACCGAGCTGATGATGGTCGCGCCGCCGGGCGAGCCGAAGGCGGCAACCGGCTCGCGGCCCTTGAAGAGGATCGTCGGCGTCATGCTCGAGCGCGGGCGCTTGCCGCCCTGGACGTCGTTCGCGCCGGGCCCGCCGAAGCGCGGGTGCATGTTGAAGCCGAAGTTGAAGTCGGTGAGCTCGTTGTTGAGCATGAAGCCGTAGCCGGGAACCATGATCCCCGTCCCCCAGCCCTGCTCGATGGTCGTCGTGTACGAGACCACGTTGCCCCACTGGTCGACCACCGAGAAGTGCGTGGTGTGGCCGCCGGCGTAGCTCACCGGCTCTGCGGTCGCAAGCATCGTGCGACCCGGACGCTGCGCGATCTCGAAAGGCCATGGATCGCCGCGCGGGGCGGCTCCCGAAATGATCGAGGTCAGGCTGATGAGATCGCCGCGCTCGCGAACGTAAGTCGGGTCGAGCAGGCCGTGCTTGGGCACCGGCACGAAGTCCTCGTCGCCCATCCACGCCGCGCGGTCCGCAAAGGCGAGCCGCATCGCCTCGGCCATCACGTGCAGCGTCTGCGCTTTGCCGAAACCGAAGCCCGCAGACACGTCGCCGAGCGGGTAGCGCTCGATCATCTTGAGCGCCTGGATCATGGTCAGGCCGCCCGACGAAGGCGGCGACATCGCAGCGATGCGAAAGCCGCGGTACTCGGCGACGATCGGCCCGCGGATCACGATGTTGTAGTCGGCGAGGTCCTGCATCGTCATTAGGCCGGGCTTGCCGCCGTTCGCCGTGGCGCGCTGCGCGGCGACGATCGCCGCGCCGATCTCGCCGCGGTAAAGCACGTCCGGCCCCTTCGCCGCGATGAGGCGCAGCGTCTTCGCGAGATCCGGCTGCTTGAGGATCTGGCCCTGCTGAAGCGGCACGCCGCCGGGGCGGAAGACAGCCGCGGTCTCGGCGTAGAAGCTCGTGCGCGACGAAGTCGCGTCGCCGGCGAGCACGAAGTTCACCGGGAAGCCGTTCTCGGCGAGCTCGATCGCGGGCTGGATCACCTCCGCAAGGTGCTTCCGCCCGTAGCGCTGCAGCGCCGTGGCCACGATCTTCAAGGTGCCGGGGACGCCCACCGCCTGGCCGCTGGTAGAAGCGGGCGTGAACCCCTGGTTGGTGCCGTCCGGATTGGTGAAGAGCGTGGTATCGGCGCTCGCCGGCGCCTTTTCCCGGCCCTCAACGACGAAGGTGCTGCCCTGGCCCTTCGCGAGGTGCACCATCATGAAGCCGCCACCGCCGATGCCCGAGAACTCTGGCTCGACCACGTTGAGCGCGAATTGGACCGCCGCCGCGGCGTCGATGGCATTGCCGCCGCTGCGCAACATCCTCGCGCCCGCTTCGGCGGCGAGCGGGTGCGATACGGCCACCACTCCGCCGCGGAAGCCCGGGCCCGGCGGGACCGCCAGTTCCGAGCCCTCGTGCGACGCCCACGCGGGCGCGAACCCCGGTACCGCGAAGCTCAGTGCCAGCAGCAATTTGAGGATGCCGTGCAGATAGCGGCGCGCCAGCGGCGCGGTGCGCTGCTCGTCGACGTCGATGGTCTGTGCGGAGGCAGCGCCCGCCGCCAAAAATAGTGCTTTTTGCAATTTCATGATCGCTTCCTTCAGTCGACGACCAGCCATGTGCCCAGCGGATCCTGCTGCTCATAGCCGGGCTTCGACCAGTCGCAGACACCGGACGGGAACGCCGCTTGCAACCTCGCCCACTGCGTCGCCGTGAAGCTCACGGCATAGTCGGACTGCCTGAGCGGCTTGGTCTGGCACTTGATGATGTCGGCCGCAATATCCGCCCCGGCGACCTCGCGCGGGAAGGAGTTCGACGGGTACAGGTCGTGGCAGGTCGACGGACCGCGCACCTGGTGCTCGGCGATGAACTTTGGAGTCGCATCCTTCGTGTAGCAGCCTTCCTGCAGGTCCGCGGGCTTGTTCTGCACCACCTTGTCGATCTGGCGGATGTGCCGTTTGTCCGCCTTGATGGCAGTGATCCAGCGGTCCATCAGCAGGATCGCGCTTTGCAGCAGCGGATTCGAGTTGCTGTAAAGACCGAAGCGGTTGTCGTTCACCCACATCACCTGGTTGTCGCTGCGCCCGTTCGCCTTCTCCAGGCGCTTGCGCATCGAGAACGAGTGGTACCGGACATGGATGTCGCCGCCGGGCAGCACGTCGTTGTAGTCGCGGAAGTCGATGATCGGCATCTCCGCGAGCCCGCCGCCGCCGTTGGTAAGGCGCCCGGTCTGATACGCAGCGCGGGCCGCGAGCAGATCGGCCACCGTGCGCTGGGGCACGATAGTCGCGTCGCGGTCGAATCCGCCGATCTTCTCGTTGAGATCGACGAACTGCTCGGCCGAGATCGTGCCGTTGTTCACCAGCTTCAGGCCGTACTGGATGCCGACGTTGTCGAGGGGCCGGCGCGCAAAACCCGTGGCCGGGTCCTTGCCGTAGACGTTCACGGTGTGGTCGTACACCGTGCAGCGCACGCCCATCGGATTGGTCGCCGGGTCGTAGCGCTGCGCGAGGGGAACCGAGGCGCAGCTCGTCGTGGCCGGCTTCGGATCGATGCGATGCGCCCCGATTTCGATGTTGGGCGCGGTATCGTACTGCAGGAAGCCGGTGACCTGGCGCTTCTGCTCGTCGGTCCAGCCCATCGCGGCCTGGCGCGCGGTAAAGTAGTTGTCGAGCAGCCACGCGTCGGTGATGAAATTGATGGTGGCGAAGCCGACCTCCGGGAACGAGCAGCCGGGAATGATGCCCTCGAGCAGGCCCGGATAGTTGTCGCCGATCTGGTGCTGCGCATACGAGCCGCCCGAGCAGCCCCAGCCCTGCGTGTGCGCCGGAACGCCGTAGGCTTCGATGAAGCGCTCCTTCACCATCATCATCGTCTCGGACGCGGTGAGGTCGTTGCAGTTGTTGCCGAAGACGTTGAGCGTCGAAGAAGCGAGCGCGTAGCCGTTGGAGAGCATGAAGTTGTCGGTCACGCCGCCCGTCGACGAGCCCTGGCGGTACCAGCCGCCGATGCAGCCGCCGCCGAAAGTGTAGATCAGGCGCTTGTTCCAGTTTCCGGGCTGAGCACTCCAGCTCGGCGCCGCCTCCTTAAGCGGATCGTGCAGGATCGTGATCTGGTAGATCGCCCGGTTGATGGTGCCCGTCTCGATCCGGATGATGTACGGCACCGTTTTGCCGAGCGTCGTGGTAGTGCTCGCCATATTCGCCGGGTAAGTAGTGGCGCCGGCCGGCCATTGCGCGAATGCGTTGGCGGTCGTGCGGTAGATGTAATCCACCCGCCGGTTGATGGAGCAATTCGCGTCCAGCGCGGCGCCGAGGTTGCCCAATCCCGCGGGCAGGTTGAAGCTCTGTGTCGCGCACGCAAAAGGCTGCTCATGCGGCCCGGAGAAGATCGGCCCTTCGATCGGGTGGTTGACCAGGGTCGCGTCCGCGTCCCCACGGTCTCCGCGGCCCTTGCCCTTGCGGTCCGAGTCGACCGTCAGCCGGTTCTCCCCCTGTTGCAGACCCGTCACGAGGCCCGTCAGGGTGCGCGCCGCGTGGTTGGCGAGGAACTGCGCCGTGATGTCCACGCCGTTCAGCAGGACGGTCACCTCATCCAGCGAGATCTTCTTTTCATTTTTCTTCACGCGGATCTGGATGAGCGAATCGCCGCCCGCGATCATGTCCGGGCGGCTGGAGAGGACCTCGATCGAGAAATTGCGCGACCCTTTCGACTCATGGCGGTCCTGATCGTTGTCCTCGTCGTCGTGGGCGTAGGCCGGATTCGCCTTCGCGACGAGCGCCAGCGCGGCGAACACCGCGACGGCCGAGAAAAATGCGCAGAGCGGAACGCACAGCCGCTTCGTCTGTTGCAAACTAGGCTTCATTGTTTTCTCCTCAGTCTCGGTCGTGATGCTTGTCATCGTCATGGCCTTCGTGATGCCCGTCGCGATCGTCATCGTCGCGCTTGCAGCTCTCGGCGTCCTCGAGGCGCCCGCCGGTCTCGTGCTGGTACTTGACGACGCGGTCCATGCACGCGTTTGCGCGCGTCTCGATGTTGCCGCCGCAGTGCCAGCTCGCGAAAAGCTTCGCATCGCCGCTGCCGTTGTAGATCGCCGTCTGCGGATACGGGCACATCGGCCGCGCGCCGAGCGTCGCGTTCTGCGAC
>Ga0209807_1000014_pt1 | contig 83630 bp, 81 predicted proteins | sample GraSoiAngelo_154_FD_186168 | JGI IMG/M metagenome (GOLD analysis project Ga0209807, IMG submission 186168) | Grasslands soil microbial communities from the Angelo Coastal Reserve, California, USA - 14_1009_13_20cm (SPAdes) (version 2) | ecosystem: Environmental > Terrestrial > Soil > Grasslands ... | reverse complement strand
GGCTGGTCGATAGCTGGCGGTAGTTGTCGTTGTCGCGGATGCCGGCTTTCGCGTAGGGCGGATAGGGCTTGGTGAGCGCATCGTCGAGCGAGGCCGCGTAGCTCTTGAGGTCGTTGTAGCTCACGCGCAGCGCGGACTGCGCGTCGCTCTGGTAGCCGAGCGGCCCCATGCGCAGCGAGGTCGCGTGCGGCGCATACATGGTGCCGGGCGAGAGCTCGACCAGCTCGTGCTTGCGCCCCTCGACGAAGCTCGAGCACGCCGCGGGCGAGGCGCCGAACAGGTAGATCGGCAGCCAGGAATGGCGCCGGAAGTTGCGGATCAGCGCGAAGTACTGCGCGTCGGTCACCCCGGGGAGCGACCAGTTGTAGTGGATGCCGGAGATCGCCTGCATGCGCCGGCCGTAGCGCAGGGCGAGGCCGAGGCGGTACACGGTTTTCGCGCGGCCGACGTTCGAGGTGCCGTAGCGCCCGATCGGGATCTGGTTGTCCGCCGGCAGGTTGCACGGCATGCTCGCGCACCACAGGATCTCGTCGCCGATGTGCCGGTAGACGAACTGGTGGATCCAGGTGAGCTCCTGCAGGCAGGCCTCCACGCTGCCGTGCACGCCGGTGATCAGCTCGAGCTGCGCCTCGCTGAAATCGGTGGTGATGTGCGGGTGGGTGAGCGGCGAGCCGAGCGCCGGCGGGTGCGGCGCCTGCGAAAGCGCGCCGTCGGAACGCACGCGCAGGCTCTCCTTCTCGATGCCGCGGTGCATTCCCCTGAGAGTTTCCGGCGCGAGAGTACGCAGCCGATCCTCGTGAAAACTCATGGGTTCGCTAAGGTAACAGAGTTTCGACTACCCAACTGTCGCAGGCGTCGCTACACTTGACGCGCAAATGGTTGTTATTCGCGCCTTGTGCGCGGCAGCAGTGTGCTCGACTGCGGCCGGCTCCGCGTTCGCCCAAATCCAGGAAGCGGTGCGGATCCCGGCGCCCGGCGGGTACACGGTGGCGGCGACGATCCTGCGGCCCGAGGGACCGGGGCCGTTCGGCGCGGTGATCCTCAATCACGGCGTGCCGGTCTCCGACAGCGAGCGCGCAGGCGCCTCCTCGAGCGATCTGCTCGCGTCCGCGGCGGTGTTCGCGCAGCGCGGCTACGTGGTGGTGCTGCCGCTACGGCGCGGCTTCGGCGCGACCGGCGGCGGGTTCGCGGAGTACACCGGGTCCTGCAGCCATCCGGATTATCTTGGCGGCGAGCAGGCGGCTGCCGAGGACGTCATGGCGGCGTACGAGTACGCGCGCGCGCTGCCCTACGTCGATCCCCGCCGCATGATCCTCGCCGGCCATTCGGCCGGAGGCATGGTGGCCCTGTTCACCGCCGGCGTGCGCCAGCCCGAGGGACTGGTGGCAGTACTAGCTTTCGCGGCGGGGCGCGGCGGCAACCCGGCGCTGCATCCGGGCGTGCCCTGCGCCGCCGAGCCGCTGGCGCGCGTGCTCGACATGGTCGGAAGATCGATCAAGGCGCCGGCGATGTTCCACTACGCGGAGAACGACCAGTACTTCAACCCGGACACGACCAGGTTCTGGTTCGAGCGCTTCACCGCCGGCGGTGCGCGCGCCGAGTACGTGCTGCAGCCGCCGTTCGGCGACGACGGCCACTACGTGTTCGGCGACCGGGCGGGGATCCGCTACTGGGTGCCGGCGGTGGAGAGCTTCCTCGCCAGGTACGGCATTCCGTTCAAGCGCCTGGATACCTCTGCGGCGCTCAGCCGGTAATCAGGCCGGAACCGGCTCCTTCTCCCGAGGTTTCGATTCGGCGGGCTTGGCCGGGGTTTCCGGCTTGGCCTGCTTCCTCTCCTCCTCGGCTCTCTGCAGGGCCTTGCGCGCCTCTTCAGCGCGGCGCTGGTAGTAATCGCGTTCGTACTCGAGACACATACGGGCCTCCTTTCTGCTCGGCTGCGAGATCCATGCTACGCCCGCCGAGGATGAAAGAGAAGATGCTCGCCGCCCGCGCGTTCCTAGCCGGAAGAGGAGGAGGAGGCGTCAGAGGTGCGGACGGCGGAGCAAGCGGTGATCAGTGCGCCGAGCGCGGCCTGCCGGGCGTCTGAAGCAGCCGGGCGAGCGCCGCTTTCGCGCGCGAAGCAGCTTCCATGGTCGCGTCGAGGCGGAGTTCCCAGCGCTCCGCGCTCTCCAGATGAGCGAGATAGCGGTGGCGCACTTCCTCCGGCAGCGACCGGTAGGCATCCTGCCAGAATGGGGTAGTCAACGTGTTACGCATGGCGTATTCCTCTCGGGGTGCGAGGCACCGATACGACGCGCCTGGCGAACGAAAACAGCGCGTTCGCGCCGGCGCGGGCCAGACGCGCGAGTTCCTGCGAGCGGGCCCTGCGGGCAGCGCGCTCCAGCGCGTACAATTCTGCGGCGGTCAAAGCGGTCCTGGTTTTCATGTGCCCTCCTATCACGAGTGCAAGATAGGGCCGCCGCCTGGCTACAACAAACGATGAATTCTCACGTCTGCCATGAGAAAAACTCACTAGTTTCATGATCTACCGCCTGCCGCCGCTGAACGCGCTGCGCGTCTTCGAGGCCGCCGCGCGCCATCTCTCGTTCAAGGAGGCGGCGCAGGAGCTCTCCATCACCCAGGCCGCCGTCAGCCACCAGGTCAAGAGCCTCGAGGAGTATCTCGGCGTGGAGCTGTTCCGCCGCGCCGGGCGCGGGGTGCAGCTCACCGAGGCGGCGCGCGCCTGCCTGCCGAAGCTGCGCGAAGGCTTCGAGTCGCTCGCCGCGGCGGTGGAGCTGATCCGCGAGCGCGCGGCGGAGACCGAGCTCCTGATCACCGCGCCGCCGGTGTTCACCGCGCGGTGGCTGTTTCCGCGCCTGGCGGATTTCGCCAAGCGCGAGCCGAGGATCGAGCTGCGCGTCTTCGCCTCGAGCAAGATGGTCGACGCCGGCGCGCTCGAGTCCGCCGCCCTGGTGGGAAACCTCGACCTGAGGGACGACGCCTCCGGCGTGGAGATCCACCTCGGCGCCGGCAACTATCCCGGCTACCGCGCCGATCACCTGTTCGACGTCGCCACCATCGCGGTCGCCAGCCCGGAGCTTGCGCGCAACCATCCCGGCCTGCGCGAGCCCGCCGACCTGGCGCACCACGTGCTCCTGCACGACGAGGCGATGAACCTCGTCACGCACGGCGACGCGTGGCAGAAGTGGCTGGAGACGGCCGGCGTCGCCGATCGCGTCGACGGCAGCCGCGGGCCGCATTTTTCCTCCAACATCCTGTCGCTCGAGGCGGCGTCGCAGAAGCTGGGGGTGGCGCTTGCGTTGAAGCCCCTGGTCAACGACGATATCGAGTCGGGCAAGCTGTGGGCGCCGTTCAAGGTGGAGCTGAAACCGCAGTCGGCGTATTACCTGGTCTGCCCCGAGGTTATTGCCGAGCGCCCGGCGGTGGCGGCATTCCGCAAGTGGCTGCTCGAGCAGGCGGCAAATACATGAGCCGGGTCTGTTTTCTGCGGCACTTGATAACCGTTTGCGGCGCCGCCATTTACCGCCCGTGAGATCGCGCGATTTTTCGAGCAGGATGTGGACCGAGGCGCTGTCTCTCCTCGAGCAGGCCGACCGCCTGCACCGGCAGTTCCTGCGGGCGGCCGGCGCCGAGCAGCCGCACGCCTGGGAGCCGGCGGTGGACGTGATCGAGACGGGCGACGAGGTGCGCGTGCAGATCGCGCTGCCCGGGGTGTCGGCCGACGCGATTCGCGTCGCCGTCGAGCCCGGCGGGGTCACGGTGTCGGCGCTGCGCGATTTTCCCTGCCGCGAAGACGGCGCGTACCTGCATCGCATCGAGATTCCCTACGGCCGCTTCGAGCGCCGGCTGCAGCTGCCGCTCGACGACCCGTACGCTGCGCTCGAGCTGGCCCGCAAGACGCTCGCGGACGGCGTGCTCACCCTGATATTCCGCAGGAAGGAAGGCAGATGAGCGAGCAGAAGGTCCTTTCGAACGAGAAGCCGGACGCCGCGCCGGCGCCCTCGCAGGGCGCAAAGGCGCTCGCGAGCCGGCCGCTGCCCGAGGACGCCCTGATCGTCGTCCCGATGCGCAACATGGTGCTGTTCCCCGGGGTGATCTCGCCGATCACGATCGGCCGCAAGTCTTCCGTGGCGGCCGCGCAGGAGGCGGTAAGAAGCGAGAAGAAGGTCGGCTTCCTGCTGCAGCGCGACGCCAGGAAGGACGACGTTCGGCCCGACGACCTCTACTGGGTCGGCACCGCCGGCCAGGTGGTGCGCTACATCACCGGCCCGGAAGGCGCGCATCACCTCGTGGTGCAGGGCACGAGCCGCTTCCGCGTGCTCGAGTTCCTCGAGGGCTGGCCGTTCCTCGTCGCGCGCGTGCAGTACATCGAGGCCAGGGACGAGATGACGCCCGAGATCGAGGCGCGCTTCCTGCAGCTGAAGGAGCGCGCGGTCGAGGCGATCCAGCTGCTCGCCAACGCCCCGGAGGAGCTGGCGGTAGTGGTGCAGCAGGTGGGCTCGCCTGGCCTGCTCGCCGACATGGTGGCGAACCTGCTCGACGTGAAGAACGAGGACAAGCAGGACCTGCTCGAGACCTTCGAGCTCAAGCGGCGCCTGGACAAGGTGCTGGAGCTGCTCGCCGAGCGCCTCGGCGTGCTGCGCATCTCGAAGGAGATCGGCGACAAGACGAAGAAGGAGTTCGACGTGCGCCAGCGCGAGCACGTGCTGCGCGAGCAGATGCGCCAGATCCAGAAGGAGCTGGGCGAGGGCGAGGAGGGGGCGGCCGAGGCTGCCGAGCTGAAGAAGGCGATCGACGACGCCGGCATGCCGGAGGACGTGCACAAGCACGCCGCCAAGGAGCTCAAGCGCCTGCAGCGGATGGGGGAAAACAGCGCCGAGTCCTCGATGCTGCGCACCTACCTGGAATGGCTCGCGGAGCTGCCGTGGCGCGACGCGCAGCTCAAGCCCATCGATATCGGAGAAGCGCGCAAGGTGCTCGACGAGGACCACTACGACCTCGAGAAGATCAAGCGCCGCATCCTCGAGTACCTCGCGGTGAAGAAGCTCAACCCGAACGGCAAGAGCCCGATCCTGTGCTTCGTCGGGCCGCCGGGGGTGGGCAAGACCTCGCTCGGCCAGTCGATCGCGCGCGCCACCGGGCGCAAGTTCCAGCGCGTCTCGCTCGGTGGTGTGCACGACGAGGCGGAGATCCGCGGCCACCGCCGCACCTACATCGGCGCGCTGCCGGGCAGCATCATCCAGGCGATCCGCCGCGCCGAGTCGCGCGCGGCGGTGATCATGTTCGACGAGATCGACAAGCTGGGCATGGGCGGCTTCCACGGCGACCCGTCCAGTGCCTTGCTCGAAGTACTAGACCCGGAGCAGAACGCGCGCTTCCGCGACAACTACCTCGGCGTCGACTTCGACCTGTCGAAGGTGCTGTTCATCACCACAGCGAACGTGCTCGATACGATCCCGGGGCCGCTGCGCGACAGGATGGAGATCATCCAGCTCCCCGGCTACACCGAGGAGGAGAAGCTCGAGATCGCCAAGCGCTACCTGGTCAGGAGGCAGCTCGAGGCCAACGGCCTGGCTTCGGAGCAGGCGGGCATTACCGAGGACGCGATCCGCAAGATCATCTCCGACTACACGCGCGAAGCCGGCGTGCGCAACCTCGAGCGCGAGATCGGCGCGGCGCTGCGCTCCGCGGCGATGCAGATCGCCGAGGGCAAGGCGCAGACAGTCGTCATCGAGCCGAAGGACCTGCACGCGATTCTGGGAGCGAGAAAATTCGAGGGCGAAGTCGCGGAGCGCACCGCCGTCCCGGGCGTGGCGACCGGCCTCGCCTGGACGCCGGTGGGCGGCGACATCCTGTTCATCGAGGCCTCGCAGGTGCCGGGCACCGGCAAGCTGATCCTCACCGGGCAGCTCGGCGACGTCATGAAGGAGTCGGCGCAGGCCGCGCTCACTCTCGCCAAGAGCTTCCTCGGCGAGCCCCTCGACAAGGTGGACATCCACATCCACGTGCCGGCCGGCGCCACGCCGAAGGACGGCCCGAGCGCGGGCGTGGCGATGTTCCTCGCGCTGGTGTCGCTGCACGCCGGGCTGCCGGTGCGCCCGGATGTCGCCATGACCGGCGAGATCTCGCTGCGCGGCCTGGTGCTGCCGATCGGCGGGGTCAAGGAGAAGACGCTCGCGGCGCTGCGCGCCGGCATCAAGACCGTGATGCTGCCGAAGAGGAACGAAAAGGACCTCGAGGACGTGCCCGCCGAGGCGCGCCAGAAGCTCGAGTTCGTGTTTCTCGAGAAAGTCGAGGAAGCGGTCAGGACCGCGATCGGCGAGCTGCCGAAGGCGGGCGCCAAACGGGCGGCGGCTTAGGCGAAATCGGGGTCAGAGCGCGGTTTCCCGCTCTTCCGGTACGCCTGTACCACTCTGCTCGAGAGCCGTGTGCAATATCCCCAATTCGCGGGATGGCGGAATGCACCTGGCGAGAATAGTCTTACCTAAGACAACAAGAGCCTGGGCTGGCGCTCGGCTCACATCTTCAGGGGGAAGCGATGCGAGCACTCCTATCGAGGCAGAACGCCGCTGTGCTGGCGGTGCTTTTCGTCGTCGGATGCGCAACCAAACCTCCGAGTGTAAAAGAAGAGGTCTCGGTTTGGCTATCCGAGTCGCCGCGCGCCATTGCTATTAACGTTGAGCGGGAGCTACCGAGCGCGAGCATTCGAACCCGGGATTATCGAGCTGGGGAGCGGGTCGGCAAGGGGGCAATAACTGGGGTCGCAGGAGCCGGCCTCACGATTGGTTACGGTTGCGTGGGCGGTTTGGCCACTGGTCTTCTCTGGTTCATCACTTGTCCCGTGGGTATTGTCGCGGCCCCCATCGTCGGCGCCGTCGGAGCAGTCGCTGGGGCGGCGACCGTCAAATCAGTAGATCAACACCACCCCATCGACGCGGCCCGAGGCTCAGCGCCGTTATTTCAGGGGGTGAAGCTGACGGCCTTGCTTTCCGAAGCCATCGTTTCGCAAAACGACAAGGCCCGCGGCCACGTCCTTCGCGCAGTCCGGGTTGACGAAGAGGGCAAGGCGCTGCCTGGTGAGGAAGCGCTTTTGCAGGTGCGGTTTACGGAGTTCGGATTGTTCGGAAATATCGGCGAGGATCCTCGCGTCGCACTGGTCGTCGGGGTGCACGCAGGTTTGCAAACGCCGCCCGCCTGGGCAAATGGCTGGGGCGAATTTGCCTATGAGGGATCGGGCCGCCGCGTTTCGGAATGGAGCGCGGATGAGGCGCGACTCTTTCGCGACGAGATCGCGATAGCGCTTCGCGCGATCGCAACTCAGCTTGTGGAAGAGCTTCGCAAATCGCCATCCGGGTCAGCGCTGTCGAAGGTCGCCGCGTGGAAGCTCAGCCAGTCTTCGGCGCCAAGGGCTGAAATCGTAGTACCAATCACTAAAGTCGCGCCGCCGCAAGCTCCGCTCCAACAGTAGCCCTCAGGACCGCGATCGGCGAGCTGCCGAAGGCGGGCGCCAAACGGGCGGCGGCTTAGGCGAAATCGGGGTCAGAGCGGTCAGAGCCCGATTTCCTCCGGCGGTGTCCTGCTGCTGGGGCGGCAGCGGGATACGGTCGAGCAGCTCCAGCAACGCGCGACGCCTCACTTCACGCTTCGAGCGCACGGGCATTCCTTTCTATTTTCCGCGGATCGACTCGCGCAGGACGCGCTTCACCTGGCGGGCGAGGGCGGCGGGCAGCTTGGCTGCGGCCATGAAGCACTTCGCGGCCACCGACTCGTGGATCCAGACCGGCGGGTGCTCGAACACCGGCTCTTTGTCGGGCTTCGGGGGTCGGGCTGGGGAGGGCATGGGGACTTGCTTGGGGCGAAGCTAGTCTAAGGCAAACATTTCGTTACAGCTACGCCGCGCCGCCGGACGTAAAATCCGATACGCAATGAAGCGTTCTTTCAAGCACATGCGTTGGCTCGCGGCGCTGGCGCTCGGCGCGCTCGCCGGCTGCGAGACCAATCCGATCACCGGGCGCAGCCAGTTCATGGTGGTGTCCGAGGACATGGCGATCGGCCAGTCCGCCGCGGCCTACAGCTCGATGATGGGCGATCTCGGCAAGAAAAGGAAAGTCGAGGCCGACTCGCCGCGCGCCGAGAAGGTGCGCCACATCACCGACCGCCTGATCGCGCAGGCGGTGCGCTTCCGTCCCGATTCGGCCAAGTGGAAATGGGAAGTGCAGGTGATCAACGACCCGAAGACCGTCAACGCCTTCTGCATGGCGGGCGGCAAGATGGCGATCTACAGCGGCATGTGGGAGAAGCTGAAGGCCACCGACGATGAGGTCGCGCAGGTGATGGGCCACGAGATCGGCCACGCGCTCGCCAACCACACGCAGGAGCGCATGTCGATCGCCTACAGCACGAGCATCGGCACGCAGCTCGCCGCCATCGCGCTCGGGGCGCGGGACCAGACTGCGGCCCTGATGCAGCAGGCGGCTGTGGTCGCGATCCAGCTGCCCAACAGCCGCGAGAGCGAATCCGAGGCCGACCAGATCGGCATCGAGCTCGCGGCGCGCGCCGGCTACGATCCTGCCGCCGCGGTGTCGCTGTGGGACAAGATGGGCAAGCTCGGCGGCGGTACTCCGCCCGAATTCCTCTCCACCCACCCGTCGCCCGAGCACCGCAAGGAGACCCTGCAGGCGCTGGGCGCCAGGATGCAGCCGCTCTACCTTGCCGCGAAATCCGCCAAGCCGGGCGACGCGCCGAGCTTCCTCAGCTCGAAGGAGGCGGTCAACGAGCGCGTCGTCACGCGGCCGGGCGAGCCGACGCGCGAGGAGTTTGCCGCGCGCGTCGCGAACGAGCCGACGACCATGAGCTTCCTCGCCGAGGCGTTCGAGAAGTTCAAGCGCGGCGAGACGGTGTTCGACTGCCGCGCGCAATGCGCTTTCACCTACTCGCGCAGGACGCCCGACTGGAAGAAGCTGCACGGCAGGAGACAGTGGCGCGACCTGGCCGTCGCCGTGCTGCAGGTCGGCTACCTGGGCGACCTCTCCTACTTCATGCTCGCCGAAGCCGCCAGGGGCCTCGGTCTCAGGGAAGCCGCCAGCACCTACTACAAGCGCGCGCTCGACGCCGGCAAGGAATACGGCTGCGGCGCCGACTGCGAAGGATTCAACGTGCCGAAGCTCGCCTCCGCGGCGCTGGGCCGCTGAGGGCGTCTACGCCCGGCGGGTTTCCAGGGACGTCCTGAGCTCGAGAGCGAAGCGGTCGACGCGCGCTCGATCACGCTCGGACAGCCTCTCCGGCAGGCTGCGGCTGAGGATGTCGCCTGCAGCCTCGAACCCGGCGGCTCGCAGCGCCGAAGTGGCCCGTTTCCCCAGCAGGGGCCGCAGCTCCTTCACCGGCGTGCGCACCGACAGGCTGTCCAGGTACTCCGAGCGCTCGATCAGGCCGAAGCCATTCGGTCGCCGCGGCGATTCCGGCTGCAGCGATCGGCCAAAAAGCGTCAGCCGCTCGATGGTGTCCCGGACAGCGCGCCGCGACATGACTCCGGCCAGCTCGAGCGGCGTGTAGCTGACCAGATCGGAGACGGTTTTCACGCCGCGCCGCGTCGCCGCGGTCAGCGCGGCGGGAAGGAGCCCGAGCGCGGAGATCGCCGCGTCACCGGGTACGCTGGCCGCAGGCTTGAGCACGTCCGCGCGGCGCTGGCGGTTTTCCCAATGCAGCCTGGCGACCGGGTCGGGGGGCGGCGCGAACCTCAGGCCGGCGGAATGCAGGATCGAGCGCAGCTTTTCCACCGTGACCTGCCCGATGCCGTGCTGGGCCCACAGCCCGGCCTCCGGAAGGGCGGCAAGGTCGCGCAGCGTCTTGAGCCCGTTATCGAGAAAGATGCGCAGGGCTTTGGGCTTCAGGTGCAGCTCGTCGATGCGTGTATCCGGGGAAATCGCGGCACTGCTTTCGGTGCGCGCATTCTGCATGCCGGAGCGCCCCCGGGTTGTCACGCACCTGATCGCCGGGTACTTGCCACGCTCGACATCCAGAACGAGCACGTTGCCGCTCTGGTTTTCATTCAGCCTTCCCAGCGCATGCAACCGATCGAGCTCGGAAATGTACGGGCCGAGCACCTGATAGGCGAGCTCAGCACTGACCAGCAGTATCCAGCGTTCCACTGCGGCATTTTGGAGGAGCGCAGACCGTGACACTGCAAAAATCTGAAAATCTTGTTTCCCGGCGCTACCTGTCGAGCTTGTAGAAGTTGTTGTTCAGCCAGTCGACCAGCGCGTCAACGTCTTTCCGGGAGAGTCTGGGGCTCGATTGATCGCCCCAGCGGACCACTTCTTTACGCAGGCCCGAGAGCGTCGTGATCCGGTGCTTCGGAAACACGCCGACGAGCGCCGCATCCCCGGCAACGAACGCGCTCGCCGCCATGTTGAGGATCGCCATCACGCCGAAAAAGGGTCCGGTAGCCATACCGGGCCACGATACGCGGATCGCGTTACAGGGAATTGACGCGGATCACGTTTTGACAGTGCCTTAGGGACTATGACAGTCCTTCAAGAAATCGGGCTCTGACCCCGATTTCCGGATCCCGATTTCCGGATCCGATTCCCGGACCTTAATCCTGCGTCGGGACGCGGGCCAGGTCGGCGAGCCAGGCGGAGGCGTTGCCGTCGGCGGGGGCGCGCCAGTCGCCGCGCGGGGAGAGCGAGCCGCCCGAGCCCACCTTGGGTGCATTGGGCATGGCGCTGCGCTTGTACTGGCTCATCTGGAAGAAGCGCTTGAGAAACACCCCCAGCCACTTGCGGATCTCCCGCAGCCGGTATTCGCCCTTCCACGCGTTCCAGGCAAGGAAGGCGACTTTCGCGGGCGCATAGCCGAAGCGCAGGGTGTAGTAGAGGTTGAAATCCTGCAGCTCGTAGGGGCCGATGATCGCCTCGGTGCTCTGCTTGCCGGGGACGAGCTCCGGGCTGATCTCGGTGTCCAGGACCCGTTTCAAGGCACGCTTCACGTCGGCGCTGAACTCGTCGGACTCGGCCACCCAGCCGACGAGGTACTGGATCAGGGTCTTCGGCACGCTCGCGTTCACGTTGTAATGCGACATCTGGTCGCCGACGCCGTAGGTGCACCAGCCGAGCGCCAGCTCGGAGAGATCGCCCGTGCCGACGACGAAGCCGCCGTGCAGGTTGGCCAGCCGGAAGAGATGGCTCGTGCGCTCGCCGGCCTGCACGTTCTCGAAGCTGACGTCGTAGACCTTCCTGCCCCTGGCGTACGGATGGCCGATGTCCTTCAGCATCTGCATGCACGAGGGCCGGATATCGATTTCCTCGGCGCTGGCCCCTACCGCGCGCATCAGCTGCCATGCCTGGTTGCGCGTGCGGCTGGTGGTGGCGAAGCCAGGCATGGTGTAGGCGAGGATGTTGCGCCTCGGCAGCTTCAGCTCGTCGAGCGCGCGCGCGCAGACGAGCAGCGCTTGGGTCGAGTCGAGCCCGCCGGAGACGCCGATGACCAGCTTCCTGGTGCCCGTCGCCTGCATGCGGGTGACGAGGCCCTGCACCTGGATGCGGTACACCTCCTCGCAGCGCAGGTCGCGGCTCGCCGCGTCCCCCGGAACGTAAGGGAAGCGGCCGATGCGGCGCTCGAGCGGCAGGCGCCCCCTGGGCAGCGGCAGCGAGAACTCCACGCTGCGGAACCGGGCCACCTCGGCCGGGTGGCGGCGCGCGCCTTCGGCAAAGGTGTTCTGCCGCATGCGGTCGGCGAGCAGCCGGTCGAGATCGACATCGGCGAGCGCGAGCTGCGGGGCGGCGGCGAAGCGCTGCGATTCGGCGAGCAGGGTGCCGTTCTCGTAGATGATCGCGTGGCCGTCCCAGGCGAGGTCGGTGGTGGACTCGCCGATTCCCGCCGCGCTGTACAGGTAGGCCGCCAGGCAGCGCGCCGACTGGTTGGCAACCAGCTGGTGGCGATAGCCCTCCTTGCCGACGATGATGTTCGACGCGGAGAGATTGCCGATGACGCTGGCGCCGGCGAGCGCCGCGAACGAGGAGGGCGGCGCTGGCACCCAGAGGTCCTCGCAGATCTCCACGTGCAGGACGAAAGCCGGCATCTCGGCGAGGCGGAACAGCAGGTTGGTGCCGAAGGCGGCGTCCTGCCCGGCCAGCGCGATCGCGCTGCGCGGGCTGCTGTCGCCGGGCGTGAACTGGCGCGCCTCGTAGAACTCGCGGTAGTTCGGCAGGTAGGTCTTCGGCACGACGCCGACCAGCCGCCCGCGGCAGAGGAGCGCCGCGCAGTTGTAGAGGCGGCCGTCGACCGCCACCGGCAGGCCGACCAGCGCGGCGAGCGGCAGGTTGCGCGTGCGCGCGAGAAGCTGCGCGAGCGCGTTCTCGGCGGCGTCGATCAGCGTGCGCTGGTGGAACAGATCGTCGCAGGTGTAGGCGGAAAGGCCAAGCTCGGGGAACACGGCGAGCAGCGCCTTGTCGCGCGCGGCCTGCTGCATGAGCTCGAGCGTCGCGTCGGCGTTGTGCCGTGGATCGCCGATGCGCACGCGCGGCGTCGCCACCGCGACGCGCGCGAAGCCGTGACGGTACAGGTTGAAGAAATCGTCGCGGGAAGGCATTTGCAGGCCATTTTAGCGCACCCTGGCTATGGTATGCTAAGCCATATGTTGCTCCTGTCCGAAAAAGTGCTGCTCGGCGATGCCTTGCTCGAAATCGAGCTGCACGACGATCTGCGCTACCGGCTGCGCTATGGCGGGCTGGTCGAGCACCAGAACGGGCGCCGCAGAGTGCGCGGCCGCAGCACCGCCTACGAGTTCAGGTCGGTCGAGCAGCTGCGCTACGACTTCGAGCGCGACGTCGAGGCGGCGCTCGGTCGCCTTGGCTAGGACGCTCGAGCTGCGGGTCGGGGCGGCGGGCGACGCGCTCGATCGCTTCGAGGCGGCCTGGAACCGCGTGGCAGAAGGGCGCAGGCTCGCGCCGCTGCGCGTGCTGACGCTGCAGGACCTGCCGCTTCTTCTGCGCACCCTGACGCCGGCGCGCTGGGCGCTGATGCAGGCCCTGCGCAGCTCCAGTCCGACTTCCATCTATGAGCTGGCAAAGCGGCTGCACCGGGACTACAAGAATGTGCATACGGACGTGTCCAGGCTGATCGAGCTGGGATTGATCGACAGGCAAGCAGGCGAAGTGGCCGTCGCCTGGGACGTGGTGCGGGCCGAGCTGCGCTTCTAGAGCCAGCCCGCCTTCCTGAAGCGGTACCAGAAATAAAGGTCGAGCACCGCCATCACCGCGAGAACCAGCGGATAGCCGAAGGTCCAATCCAGTTCCGGCATGTGCTTGAAGTTCATGCCGTACAGGCTGGCGATGAACGTGGGCACCGCGATCAGCGCCGCCCATGCCGCGAGGCGCTTCGTGACCTCGGTCTCGCCGTAGGTGATCATGGCGACATTCACCTGGATCGCGGTGTTGACCGTGTCCCGTTCCGAGTCGATCGACTGGTTGAGCCGCACCAGGTGGTCGTAGACGTCGCGGAAGTATTCGCCGAGCCCCGAGCACACGCCCGGCACGCGGCCGCCGAACAGCTTGCCCGCGTACTCCATCGAAGGCGCCGTCACGTGCTTGAGCGTGGTGAGCTTCTGCTTCACGTAATAGAGCCGCTCGATGTTCAGGCGCGGCGCCGATCCGCTGAACAGCTTGTCCTCGATGTTCTCGAGCTCCAGCTCGACCGCGTCGAGCACCGGGAAGTAGCGGTCCACCACCGCGTCCATCAGCGCGTAGAGCACATACCCGGAGCCGTTGCGCAGCAGCTCCGGCTCGCGCTCGCAGCGCGCGCGCACGTCCTGGAAGCCGTGCTCGGTGCCGCGGCGAACCGAGAGCACATAGTTGCGGCCGACGAAGATATCCAGCTCGCCGGCACGCAGCTCATCGCCCATCACTTCGATGGTGTTGAGCACCACGAACAGCGAATGGCCATACTCCTCGAGCTTCGGCCGCTGGTGGCCGTGGCCGGCGTCCTCGACGGCGAGCGGGTGCAGGTCGAACTCCTCCTGCATCTCGGCGAGCTCGGCCTCGGCGGCGTCCTTGAGCGCCACCCACACGAAGCACCCCGGGCGTGCGAGATAGCCGCGGATCTCGCGCTTGTCGATCTCCGTGAGCTTGCGGCCGTCCTCGTACGCCACGCAATTGACGAGCATGGGGCGGCATAATAAGCACTTTTTCGAGACCTCTCATGCCGGAAATCAGCCGCCGGGCCTCGAGCCTGGGAACCGAGAATGCCTTCGTCGTGCTCGCCGAGGTGAATGCGCTCGTGCGCCAGGGCAGGGACATCATCAGCTTCTGCATCGGCCAGCCCGATTTCCCGGCGCCGGACCACGTGCAGGAGGCGGCGATCCGCGCGATCAAGTCGGGCAAGCACGGCTACACGCCGTCGGCGGGGATCGACGAGCTGCGCGAGGCGGCGGCGCGCTATCTCGCCGCGATGCGCGGCGGCCTGCCCATCAGACCGGAAGACGTCGTGGTCGGCGCGGGCGCGAAGCCGTTCATCGCTTACGCGGTGCTGTCGACCACCGATTACGGCGCCGGCGACGAAGTGATCTACCCGAACCCCGGCTTCCCCATCTACGAATCGCAGATCGTGGCGAGCGGAGCGAAGCCGGTGCCGATCCACCTGCGCGAGGCGCGGCGATTCGCTTTTGATCTCACCGATCTGGAAAAGCTGATCACGCCGAAAAGCAGGCTGCTGATCCTCAACTATCCGCACAATCCGACCGGCGGGCTGCTGTCCAGAAAAGAGCTCGAAGAGATCGCGGCGATTCTCAGGCGCCACCCGCAGGTCTGGGTGTACGCCGACGAGATCTATTCGCGCCTCGCCTACGCCGGCGAGTTCTTCTCGATCGCGCAGGTGCCGGGCATGTACGAGCGCACCATCATCTCGGACGGCGCCTCGAAGACCTGGGCGATGACCGGCTGGCGCATCGGCTTCACGTCGAACCCGCTGCTCGCCCCGGTCTTCACGCGCTGGATCACCAACACCGAGTCGTGCGCCTCGCAGATCAGCCAGTGGGCCGCGCTCGAGGCGATCAACGGCCCGCAGCACGCCGCCGAGGCGATGAAGAAGAGCTTCCGCGAAAGGCGCGATCTCATCGTCCGCCTGCTGAACGAAGTGCCGGGGGTCAGCTGCCAGGTGCCGGGCGGCGCCTTCTACGCCTGGCCGAACGTCACCGAGGCCTGCCGGCGCATCGGCGCCGCCGATTCGGAGGACCTCAGGCGGCGCCTGCTCAACGAGGCGGGCGTGGCGGTGCTCGCCGACATCCATTTCGGCACCCGCGTGCCGGGGGAAGGCCAGCACGTGCGCTTCTCGTATGCCGCCTCCAGGCAGGCGATCGAGGCGGGGGTGCAGCGCATGGCGGACTTCATCCGCAAGAACACCAAGAAAGCGGCATGAGCGAGATCTGGCGGCCCAGCGTCACGGTCGCCGCCGTCATCGAGCGCGGCGGCCGCTTCCTCCTGGTCGAGGAGCGGATCGACGGGCGGATCGTCCTGAACCAGCCGGCGGGACATCTCGATCGCGGCGAATCCCTGCTCGCCGCCTGCAGGCGCGAGGTGCTGGAAGAGACCGCGCACCGCTTCGAGCCGACGGGCCTGGTCGGCATCTACCGCTGGCATTACGCGGCGCGGGACGTGACGTTCCTGCGCTTCTGCTTTTCGGGCGAGATCAAGGGCCTCGAAGATCGCGCCCTGGACAGGGAAATCGTTGCCTTGCACTGGCTGACCGAGGCGGAGGTGAAAAGCAGGCAGGACGAGCACCGCTCGCCGCTCGTGCAGGAGTGCCTGCTGGACTTCCTCGCCGGCAGGCGCTTCCCGCTCGACGTGCTGTCGAGGGAATATGGCTGAGAAAGTCGTCGTCGGCATGTCGGGGGGCGTGGATTCCGCAGCCGCCGCGCTGCTGCTGAAGCGCGCGGGCTACGACGTCGTCGGCCTGTTCATGAAAAACTGGGAGGACGACGACGACGACGAGTACTGCTCGACGCGCGAGGACCTGATCGACGCCGCGGCCGCCGCCGACGCGATCGGCATCGAGCTCGAGGCGGTCAACTTCTCCGCCGAATACAGGGACCGGGTGTTCGCCGATTTCCTGCGCGAGTACGCCGCGGGGCGCACGCCGAACCCCGACGTGCTTTGCAACGCCGAGATCAAGTTCAAGGCGTTCCTGGATCACGCGATGCGCCTGGGCGCGGCCACGATTGCCACCGGGCACTATGCAAGGACAAGAAAAGAAAACGACAAGGTTCTGTTGTTGCGGGGCAATGATGCGGCAAAAGACCAGAGCTACTTCCTCCACCGGCTCAACCAGGCGCAGCTCGCGCGCGTGATGTTCCCGCTCGGCGATCTCAAGAAGCCGCAGGTGCGCCGCATGGCCGAGGAAGCCGGACTGCCGAACCACGCCAAGAAGGACTCGACCGGGATTTGCTTCATCGGCGAGCGCCCGTTCCGCGAGTTCCTGAATCGTTATCTGCCGAAGGCGCCCGGCGCGATCGTCGATGAGAACGGAACGGCGCTCGGCGAGCACATCGGTCTTGCCTTCTATACGATCGGGCAAAGAAAAGGCATCGGCATCGGCGGGGCGGGCGAGGCCTGGTATGTCGCCGAGAAGCGCATCGCCGCCAACGAGCTGGTCGTCGTGCAGGGCCATGACCACCGGCTGCTGCTGAGGAATTCGCTCAAGGCCGGCGCGCCGAGCTGGATCGCGGGCGAGGCGCCTGCCGAGCGCTCGAGCCACACGGCGAAAACGCGCTACCGGCAGGCCGGCGCGGCGTGCACGCTGGCGCTGGTGCGCGAAAGCGAGATCGCCGTGGACTTCCCTGCGCCGCAATGGGCGGTGACGCCGGGGCAGTCGGTCGTGCTCTACGACGGCGAGGTCTGCCTCGGCGGGGGAATAATCACTTAGGGGCTATTGGCGCGGTGTCCGCGAACGCGGGCCGCTCCATCAGCTTCTGGTACTGGCGGGCGAGTCCCGGGTACGCGGCGTGCCAGTTGACGTCGCCGGGCTGCCTGAACCCGAGCCAGCCGAGGCAGCAGCCGAGCGCGATGTCGGCGAGCGAGTAGCGGCCGCCGTGGCACCACGCGCGGCCCTCGAGATCCTTCGACATCTGCTCGCAGCCGCGGCGCATGCGCGCGAGCTGCTTGTCGCTCCAATCCTTGCTGCGCTCCCGCTTGTCCCGCAGCGACTCGTAGCGCGCCAGCAGCCCGGCGTCGAGCACGCCGTCGGCGAGCGCCTCCCAGCGGCGCACCGCGACGCGGTCGCGCACGTCTTCCGGGATCAGGCGGCTGATCGGCGACGCGTTGTCGAGAAACTCGACGATCACGCGCGAATCGTAGAGCGCCGTGCCGTCGTCGAGCACGAGGGTGGGGATCTTGCCGAGCGGATTGTGGGCATTGACCGGGTTGTCGACCGGGGAAACGTCGACCGGCTGCAGCTCGCACTCGATTTTCTTCTCGGCGAGGACGATGCGCACCTTGCGCGCGTAGGGGCTGGCGGTCGAGGCGAGGAGCTTCATGACGGGCGCGGATTATAGTCGGATGCAGGCAGCAACGCTTTCCCTGAGCGCCGGGATGACGCGCCGCTCGAACCAGGGGTTGTTCTTCAGCCACAGCCTGTTGCGCCAGCTCGGATGCGGCAGCGGGAAGAATTCGGGCAGGTAGTCCCGGTAGGCGCGCACTGTTTCCGCCACGGATTCTCTTCTGCGCGTTCCCAGGTAATAGGCCTGTGCGTAGCGCCCGACCAGCAGCGTCAGCCGAAGGCCGGGAAGCGCGGCGCGGAACCTCGGCTGCCACGCCGGGGCGCACTCGGGACGAGGCGGCAAGTCGGCGCCGTTCACCGTGCCGGGATAGCAAAGCCCTGCCGGCACGATCGCGATGCGCGAGCTGTCGTAGAAGGCAGCGCGGTCCATCGCCAGCCACTCGCGCAGCGCGTCGCCGGAAGGATCGTTCCACGGAATTCCCGTCTCGTGCACGCGGCGGCCCGGCGCCTGGCCGACGATCAGCAGCCGCGCCCCGCTGCCGACGAGAAACACCGGTCTGGGCGCATAAGGCAGATGCTTTGCGCAGACGGTGCACGCCTTCGCTTGCGCGCTCACTCGGGAAAGCAAGTTCGCCACCCCCTTATAATAGAGCCCCATGCCCTCGCCGCTCGCCGCGCTGTCGCCTCTCGACGGCCGGTACGCCAGGACCGTCGATGCCCTGCGCGGGTACTTCAGCGAGCAGGCGCTCATCCGCTACCGGCTCAGGATCGAGCTCGCCTGGCTCGAGGCGCTCGCCGCCGAGCGGGCGATCCGCGAGCTGAAGCCTTTTTCCCGCGCCACGAAAGCGGCCTTCGGCCGGCTGGTCGACGATTTCTCGGAGCGCGACGCCGAGCACATCAAGAACATCGAGGCCGAGACCAACCACGACGTCAAGGCGATCGAGTACTGGCTGAAGTCCAAGCTCGCCACCAACCGCGAAGTGCAGAGATCGATCGAGTTCGTGCACTTCGCCTGCACGTCGGAGGACGTGAACAACCTCGCCTACGCGCGAATGATCGCCGATGCTCGAGACAAGGTGATGCTGCCGGAGCTCGACCGGGTCGTCGCCGCGCTGCGCGAGCTTGCCCGCCGGCACGCCGCGCTGCCGATGCTGTCGCGCACCCACGGGCAGGCGGCGACGCCCACCACTGTGGGCAAGGAGCTGGCCAATTTCGCGCACCGCCTGCGCCGCGCGCGCGAGCGCATTGCCGGCGTCGCAATCCTCGGGAAAGTCAACGGCGCGGTCGGCAACTATAACGCCCACCTGATGGCTTATCCGGCCTTCGACTGGGAGCGCTTCTGCCGGCGCTTCGTCGAGCGCCTGGGCCTCGAGTTCAACGCCTACACGACGCAGATCGAGCCGCACGACTGGCTCGCCGAGCTGCTCGACGCCTACGCGCGCGCCAACAGCGTGCTGCTCGATCTCGACCGCGACGCCTGGGGCTATATCTCGCTCGGCTACTTCACCCAGAAGCTGAGAAAGGGCGAGGTCGGCTCCTCGACCATGCCGCACAAGGTGAACCCGATCGACTTCGAGAACTCGGAGGGCAATGTCGGGGTCGCCAACGCGCTGCTGCGCCATCTCGCCGACAAGCTGCCGGTGTCGCGCTGGCAGCGCGACCTGTCTGACTCGACGGCGCAGCGCAACGTCGGCAGCGCGCTCGGCCACACGCTGCTCGCGTATGCCGCCTGCCTGCGCGGCCTCGACAAGCTGGAGGCGGACCCGCTGCGCCTCGCCGCCGACCTGGAATCGAACTGGGAAGTGCTGGCGGAGGCGGTGCAGCAGGTGATGCGCCGCCACGGCGTTCCCGGCGCCTACGAGCGCCTGAAGGCCATCAGCCGGGGCAAGCGCCTCGACCGGGGGCAGCTCGCCGCTTTCGTGAGGAAGCTGCCCATCCCGGCAGCCGCGAAGAAGCGCCTGCTCGCCCTCACCCCGGCGACCTACACCGGTCTCGCCGCCGAGCTGGCCCGCCGCGTCTAGGGAAAGTCGTCGATGGCTCACGCGGCGACGATTTTTCTCTCATCGTTTCTTCTTTTCCTGGTGCAGCCGCTCATCGCGCGGCTGATCCTGCCGTGGTTCGGCGGCAGCGCGGCGGTGTGGACGACCTGCATGCTGTTCTTCCAGGTGCTGCTGCTCGGCGGCTACGCCTATGCGCACGCGCTCAACGCGAAGCTGCGCGGACGGGGCCAGGCGATGGTGCATACGATGCTGCTGGCGGCGGCCCTGGCCTGCCTGCCGATCGCACCAGCCGAGAGCTGGAAGCCGGCGGGGGGCGATGAGCCCGTCAGCCGCATTCTGCTGCTGCTCGGCGCGACGGTGGGCCTGCCCTACTTCCTGCTCGCGGCGACGAGCCCGCTTCTCCAGGCCTGGTACGTGCGCGCGAAGCCTCGCGGCAATCCTTACCGGCTGTTTGCGATCTCCAACCTCGCCTCGCTCGCAGCGCTGGCCGGCTACCCGTTTGTCGTCGAGCCGTACTACGCCGCGCACGAGCAGGTCGTTTACTGGTCCTGGCTGTTCACCGCCTTTGCCGCTTTCTGCGCGACGCTCGCCTGGCTCACGCCGCCTTCAGTCCTCGAGAGAGAACACGAAGAGAGCGCTGCGGCGAAACCGCCGTACCTTCTCTTGCTGTCGCTCGCGGCGACCGGATCGGTGCTGCTGCTCGCGGTCACCAACCACCTGACGCAGAACGTCGCATCGGTGCCGCTGCTTTGGCTGGCGCCTCTTACGCTCTACCTGCTGAGCTTTGTCCTCACCTTCGAAGGACGCGGCTGGTACCGGCCCGAGTGGCTGTGGTGGTTGCTGCTGCTGTGGCTCGGCGCGATGGCCTGGCTGCTGGTCGATTCCGACTTCAACTTCGACCTGCCGGTGCAGCTCGGCATCTACCTGCCGGGACTGTTCCTGGGCTGCCTGTTCTGTCACGGCGAGTTGTACCGCCTGCGTCCGGCGCCGCGCCATCTGACGGCTTTCTACCTCACGGTGTCCGCGGGCGGCGCGCTGGGCGGCCTGCTGGTCGCGGTGGTCGCGCCCCTCGCCTTCAACGGCTACTACGAGCTCGGCGTAGGACTGGTGGTTCTCGCGCTGCTCGCCGCCGTGCGCTTCGCCGGCGTCAGCCGCCCGGCGCGGGTTGCGAGCCTCGCCGTGCTGCTCGGGGTCACGGGCTGCGCCGCCTACGACAGCCTGCGCTTCCAGCGCGACGTGCGCGTCTCCACGCGCAGCTTCTACGGGGTCCTTCGAGTGAAGGAGTACGGCTCCCCGGGCGAGGAAAGCTACCTCCGCCGCCTGGTGCACGGCGCGATCATGCACGGCGAGCAATACCAGTACGACGGGCGGCGCAGGCTGATCACCACCTATTACCAGCCGAGCTCGGGAATCGGCGCCGCGATCCTGTCCGCGCAGGACCGGCCGCTCCGCGTCGGCGTGATCGGCCTGGGCACCGGGACCATCGCGGCGTACGGCCGCGAGGGGGACCTCTACCGGTTCTACGACATCGATCCGCACGTGGTCGCGCTGGCGAAGAGCGAGTTCAGCTTTCTCGCCGACAGCGCGGCGCGCATCGAGATTTCCCTCGGCGACGCCCGGCTCGCCATGGAGCGCGAGCCGCCGCAGCGCTTCGACGTGCTGGCGGTCGATGCCTTCTCGAGCGACGCGATCCCGGTGCACCTGATCACGCGCGAGGCGCTCGGCGTGTATCTGCGCCATGTCACGCCGCACGGCATCGTCGCGTTCCATGTCTCCAACCGCTTCCTCGACCTGGTCCCGGTGGTGGCCAGGATCGCGCGCGAGCACGCGGTCCACGCAGTGGTGGTGCGCGACGAGCCAGACGACGATGACGACAGCCTCAGGTCGAAGAGCGACTGGGTGCTCGTGTCGCGCGATGCCGCGGCTTTGCGGGCACCGGCGATCGTGGACGCGGGAGCAGTGCCGGCCGAGGACCGGCCGGACTGGAGGACCTGGACCGACGACTACAGCAACCTGATCCAGATCCTGAAGTGACTAGACGACGGCGCCCTCGTGCTCGTCGCGCGCGCCGCCGCGCTTGAGCGGCTTCACGAACTGGTCGCGCTTGGCGCCGAGCCACATGACCAGGGGGCTCGCGACGAGCACCGAGGAGTAGATGCCGAAGCAGATGCCGATGGTGAGGGCGAGCGCAAAGTAGTGCAGCGCCGGGCCGCCGAAGAGCAGCATCGTGGTGGCCATCATCTGCGTGCAAAGGTGCGTGATGATGGTGCGCGAGATCACCCCGGTGATCGCGCTGTCGATCACCTCGACGGTGGAAGCCTTGCGCATCTTCCTGAAGTTTTCCCGCACCCGGTCGAACACCACCACCGACTCGTTCACCGAGTAGCCGAGCACCGCCAGCACCGCGGCGAGCACCGGCAGCGAGAACTCCCACTGGAAGAAGGCGAAGCAGCCCAGGATGATCACCACGTCGTGCAGGTTGGCGACGATGGCCGAGAGGCCGAAGCGCCACTCGAAGCGCATCCAGAGGTAGAGCACGATCGCGACTGCGGTCACCAGCAGGGCGACCGAGCCGAGATTGGCGAGCTCGGAGCCGACCTGCGGCCCGACGAATTCCACCCGCCTGAGCTCGGCGGCGCTGTCTTCCTGCTTCAGGATCTCGATGACTTTCCGCGAAAGGTCGGCGCTCGACTGGTTCTTCTCCAGGTGCATGCGGATCAGCACCTCGCGCGAGGAGCCGAAGTTCTGCACCTCGGCCTTGAAGCCGGCGCCGTCGAGCGTCCTGCGGATGCGCTCGACGTCGGCCGAGCGCTGGTAGCCGACCTCGATCAGCGTGCCGCCGGTGAACTCGACCGAGAAGTTGAGGCCCCGGTACGCGAGGAAGAACACGGCGGCGAGGAACGTAACGGCGGAGATGACGTTGAAGATCAACGCATGCCGCATGAACGGGATGGTGCGCCGGATCTTGAAGAATTCCATTCAGCTCACGTCCATGCGGTGTCGCCGATCGACAGGTGCGCAACGCGCCTGCGATGGCCGTAGACGAGGTTCACGATGGCGCGCGACACCACGACCGCCGAGAACATCGAGGTGCCGATCCCCAGGCAATGCACCACCGCGAAGCCGCGCACGGCGCCTGGCACCATCAGCAGCGACAGTCCGACCACCAGGGTGGTCACGTTGGAGTCGAGGATCGTGGCCCAGGCGCGCTCGTAGCCTGCCGCGATGGCGGCCTGGGGAGTGGCCCCGCCGCGCAATTCCTCCCGTATGCGCTCGTTGATCAGGACGTTGGCGTCGATCGCCATGCCGAGAGTGAGCGCGATCGCCGCGATGCCGGGCAGCGTGAGCGTCGCCTGCAGCAGCGAGAGCAGGGCGACCAGGAACAGCAGGTTCACGCCGAGCGCGACCGACGAGATCAGGCCGAACAGAACGTAGTAGATCGACATGAACGCGACGATCGCGACGAAGCCCCAGCGCGTGGCGTTGAAGCCCTTCGCGATGTTGTCCCTGCCCAGGCTCGGGCCGACGGTGCGCTCCTCGATGATCTCCATCGGCGCCGCCAGCGCGCCGGCGCGCAGCAGCAGCGCCACGTCGGCGGCCTCGGTGGTGCTCATGCGGCCCGAGATCTGCACGCGCCCGCCGGGGATCTCGCTGCGGATCACCGGCGCGGTGATCACCTCGCCCTTGCCCTTCTCGATCAGCAGGATCGCCATGCGCTTGCCGACGTTCTCGCGCGTCACCTCCTGGAAGATGCGCGCGCCCTGGCCGTCCAGGCGCAGGTGCACCGCCGGCTCGTTGGTCTGCTGATCGAATCCCGGCTGCGCGTCCGTGAGCCGGTCTCCCGTCAGCACGACCTGTTTCTTGACGAGCAGCGGCTGGCCATTGCGCTCGACGTAGTATTCGTCCCCGAAGGGCACCTGGCCCTTGGCGGCCGCGGCGAGGGCTTCGGGATTCATCCTTTCCTCGTCCGCCATGCGGATCTCGAGGCTGGCGGTGCGCCCGAGGATGTCCTTGGCTTTCGCCGTGTCCTGCACGCCCGGCAGCTGCACCAGGACGCGGTCGGCGCCCTGCTGCTGGATCACCGGCTCGGCGACGCCCAGCTCGTTGATGCGGTTGTGAAGGGTGGTGATGTTCTGCTTCAGCGCGTACTCCTGCGTGCGCTTGATCGCCTCGGGCTTCAGCGTCGCGACGAGGAGCCAGTCCTGGCCGTCCTCGCGCTCCGCCACGTTGAGGTCGGGCAGATTCGACGCGATCACCTCGCGGGCCTTGTCGCGGGCGGCGGCGTCGCGGAACCGCACGCGCAGCGTCTGGCCTTCGCGGGTGATGCCGCCGTGCCGGATGTCGCGCTCGCGCAGCTGCGAGCGCAGGTCGCCGGCGAGGCTCTCCAGGCGCTTGGTGATCGCCGCCTGCATGTCGACCTGCAGCAGGAAGTGCACGCCGCCGCGCAGGTCGAGGCCGAGGTACATCGGCAGCGCATGGATCGCCGTCAGCCAGCGCGGCGAGGCGGGAAGCAGGTTGAGCGCCACCACGTAGGTCGGATTGGACGCGTCGGGATTGAGCGCGTGGTCGATCGTGTCCTTGGCCTTGAGCTGCGTGTCGGTGTCGCCGAAGCGCACGCGCAGGCTGGTCTGCTCGAGCAGCACGCCGGTGTACGGGATGTTCGCCGCCTTGAGAGTGTCTTCCGCCCGCGCCATCAGCGCGCCGTCGACCTTCACCGTGGCCTTGACGCTCGACACCTGCACCGCCGGCGATTCGCCGAAGAAGTTCGGCAGCGTGTAGAGGAAGGCGGCGACGATCGCGAGGGCGATCAGCGCGTACTTCCAGGGAGGAAAGCGGTTCACCTACTTACTGAATGCTTTTGAGCGTCCCCTTGGGGAGCAGCATCTGCACGGCGGCCCGCTGGACGCTGATCTCGGTGTTCGGCGCCACCTCCAGGCTGACGTAGGCATCGCCGATCCTGGTGATGCGGCCGAGCATGCCGCCCGCGGCGATCACCTCGTCGCCCTTCTGCAGCGCCTCGACCATCTGCTTCTGCTCCTTGGAGCGCTTCATCTGCGGGCGAATCATGAGGAAGTACAGCAGCACGAACATCAGGATGATCGGCAGGAAGCCGATGAATCCCGGGTCGCCGCCGCCGGCGGACTGGGCAAAGGCGGGGGAAATGATCACCGCAGAACTCCGAAAGGGGAACGTGAAATTATAACAGCCGCCTGCGCTCCTCCAGCAGGGCCCGCGAGCTCATCGAGAAGCATCCCTGCTCGATCGCCGCGCGCAGCTCGCGCATCAGCTGCTGGTAGTAGTGGAGGTTGTGAAGCGTGTTGAGCCTGGCGCCCAGAATCTCGTTCGCCTTCTGCAGGTGATGGAGGTAGGCGCGCGTGAAATGCCGGCAGGTGTAGCAGGCGCAGCGCTCGTCCAGGGGGGCGGTGTCGTCACGGTAGCGCGCGTTGCGGATCTTGACGTCGCCGCCGCGCGTGAACAGCCAGCCGTTGCGCGCGTTGCGCGTCGGCAGCACGCAGTCGAACATGTCGATGCCTGCGCCGACCGCCTCGATGATGTCCTCGGGCGTGCCCATCCCCATGAGGTACCTGGGCTGATCGGAAGGCATCTTGGGCGCGACATGGCCGAGGATGCGGGAGCGCTCCTCCTTGGGCTCGCCCACCGACAGCCCGCCGATGGCGTAGCCGTCGAATTCCAGCTCAACCAGCCTCGTCAGGGACTCGTCGCGCAAATTCTCGTGCATGCCGCCCTGCACGATGCCGAAGAGGAGATTGGGGCTGTCGAACGCTCTTTTCGAGCGCTCCGCCCAGCGCATCGACAGCCGCATCGACCGGGCCGCCTGGTCCGCGTCGGCGGGGTAGCGCGTGCACTCGTCGAACACCATCGCGATGTCGGCGTCGAGCGCGCGCTGGATGCGCATCGCTTCTTCCGGCGTCAGGAGAAGGCGATCGCCGTTGATCGGCGAGGCGAAGTGCACGCCCTCTTCGGTGAGCTTGCGCAGCGCGCCGAGGCTGAACACCTGGAAGCCGCCCGAGTCGGTCAGCAGCGGCGCATTCCAGCCCATGAAGCGGTGCAGGCCGCGGTGCTTCTCGATCACGTCGACCCCCGGACGCAGCCACAGATGGAAGCTGTTGCCGAGGACGATCTGGGCGCCGGTCGCGGCCAGCTCCTCGGGCGACATCGCTTTCACGCAGCCATGGGTGCCCACCGGCATGAACGCCGGGGTGTCGACGCGGCCGTGCGCCAGCTCGAGCACGCCGCGGCGCGCCTGCCCGTCGCGGTGAGTCAGCCTGAAATTCATCTCTCGATGAGCATCGCGTCGCCGTAGGAGAAGAACCGGTAGCGTTTCTCGATGGCGTGGCGGTACGCGCGGAAAATGCGGTCCTTGCCGGCGAAGGCGCTGACCAGCATCAGCAGCGTGGAGCGCGGCAGGTGGAAGTTGGTGAGCAGCCGGTCGACGACCCGGAAGCGGAATCCCGGATAGACGAACAGCCCGGTCTCGCCGCTCAATTCGCCGGTCTGCGCGGCGGTTTCGAGCGCGCGCAGTGAAGTCGTGCCCACGGCGAGCACGCGGCGGCCGCGGAGTGCGTCCATGGTCTCCCGCGGGATGGTATAGCGCTCGGGATGCATGCGGTGGTCCTCGACCCGCTCGCTGCGTACCGGCTGAAACGTGCCGACCCCGACATGCAGGGTCAGCTTCGCCAGGCGCGCGCCGCGCTCCCGCAGCCGCTCGAGCATGGCTGCGTCGAAATGCAGCCCGGCGGTCGGCGCCGCGACCGCTCCCGGAACCGCCGCGTACACCGTCTGGTAGCGCTCCGCATCCTCGGCCTGGGGCGGGTGCGCGATGTAAGGAGGCAGCGGAACGGCGCCGAAGCGCTCCAGCACGGAGTCGATCGGCTCGAGAAAGTGCAGCCGGTAGAGCTCGCCTTCGCGCCCCGACACGATCGCTCGAACGCCGTCTCCCACCAGCAGCTCGCTTCCCTCGGGCGGCGCATGACTGGCCCGAACGAGCGCCAGCGCATCGCTGGCGCCGAGCGCGCGCTCGATGAACACCTCTATCCTGCCGCCGGTCCGCTTGCGGCCCGGGAGCCGTGCCTTGATCACCCGCGTGTCATTCAGCACCACGGTGTCGCCGCCGCCGACCTGCGCCGGCAGCTCGGCGAAGGCGAGATCCTCGATCTCGCCGCTCCGCGCATCGAGATGCAGCAGCCTGCTCGCGGTGCGCTCGGGCGCCGGGCGCTGCGCGATCAGCTCCTCGGGCAGCTCATAGTCGAACTCGGAGACCAGCATGCGCGGGGATTATAATTTTCGCCCCCGGCCGGAATGGCGGAACCGGTAGACGCAGCGGACTCAAAATCCGCCGGTGGCAACACCATGAGAGTTCGAGTCTCTCTTCCGGCACCCCGGGAAAAAAACAGTGAAAACTCGGCCTTTTTTGCTGGACACCCGGGGGTACGGGGGGTACGCTCCTCGGGCTGAATCGTCCCCAAGGGGGGGTCATGGCCAAGGCACAGGTGAGGGTGCTGCCTTCGGCGCGCAACACGGTGATGGTCGTCGACGACCAGTCGACCGGCCGCGCGATCCTGGAGCAGGTGGTACGCAGCATAGACGAGCGCGTCGGCGTGGAAGGCTTCGCACGTCCCGTGGACGCCGTGGTCTGGGCGACGCGGCACGTTTCCGACCTGGTGCTCGTCGATTACATGATGCCGGACATGGACGGCATCGAGTTCGTGAAGCGCCTGCGCGCGCTCCCCGGCTACGAGCACGTGCCGATCGTGATGGTGACGGTGCACGACGACCGCAAGGTGCGTTACGCGGCGCTCGATGCCGGGATCACCGACTTCCTGACCAAGCCGGTCGACGCGCGCGAATGCCTGGCGCGCTGCAGGAACCTGCTGACGTTGCGCCGCCAGCAGCTCGCGCTCGAGGACCGGCGCCGCCTGCTCGAGCACATGGTCGAGGACGCGACCAAGGACGTGCGCGAGCGGGAAAAGGAAACGCTGCTGCGGCTTGCGCGGGCGGGCGAATTCCGCGATGAGGAGACCGGCTATCACCTGATCCGCATGTCGCGCTACTCGCGCCTGATCGCCGGGGCGCTCGGCCTCGATTACGACGAGGCGGAGACCATCGAGCTGTCCGCGCCGCTGCACGACATCGGCAAGATCGGCATCCCCGACCATATCCTGCTGAAGCAGGGCAAGCTCGACGACGCCGAGTGGCAGGTGATGCGGCGCCACCCCGTCATCGGGCACGAGATCCTGAAGGGCAGCGCCTCGAAGTACGTGCGCATGGGGGCCCTCATCGCGCTCGGCCACCACGAGAAGTACGAGGGCTCGGGCTATCCGAACGGGCTGGTCGGCGATCATATCCCGCTCTGCGCCCGCATCGTCGCGGTGGCGGACGTCTACGACGCGCTGACGTCGGTGCGGCCCTACAAGGCCGCCTGGCCCGAGGAGCGCGCCTTCGAATACATCACCTCACAGGCCGGGCGGCATTTCGATCCGCGCATGGTCGACGCCTTTCTCGGCATGAAGTCCGAGGTGGCGCAGATCCAGCGCGAGTGGCAGGACCCGCCGACGGAACGTTGATGGCGACAGCCCGCGAGCTCCTCGCGAAGCTGCGCGCCAGGCTGTCCGGGCGCCCGGACACCGAGCACGAGCAGGCGCTGGTGCGCCTGCTGGTTGGCGCGGTGCTCTTCCTTTACCTGCTTCCTCGAGCGATCATCCATTTAGGCGGTGCAGGCGATCCGGACCCCAGCTATTTCGCAGTGATGGTGGTGTATCTGGTGTGCGCGGCGCTGATTTTCGCCGACATTCTCGTCGCGCCTGGCGTGTCTGTGTCGAGACGTTTGCTGGCAGCAGTGCTGGACATCGGCACCGTAACCTTCTTCATGTCGCAGTCCGGCAGCCATGGTGTACCGATGCTGCTGATCTACGTCTGGGTGCCGCTGGCCAACGGCTTCCGATTCGGCGCGAGATATCTGCTGTTCTGCCTGGCGGCCAGTGTGCTGGGATTTGCCCTGGTGCTCGTCGTCAATGACTTCTGGCAGGAGTACCGCCTCGAAGGGATCGGCTTGATGATCGGCATGGTCGCGCTTGCCGTATACGTGCGTTCGCTGGTCACGAAGCTGTTCGATGCGCTTGCGCGCGCAGAGGCCGCCAACCAGGCGAAGCGCCGCTTCATTTCGGTGGTGAGTCACGAGATGAGAACGCCGCTGAACGCCATTATCGGCATGTCCGATCTGATGCGCGACACCCCGCTCAACCGCGAGCAGGCCGACATGCTGCAGACCCTGCGCAGCTCATCGCGCGTGATGCTGGGCCTCGTCGAAGACGTTCTCGACTTCTCGAAGATCGAGGCCGGAAAGGTCACGCTGGAGAAGGCCGATTTTGACCTGCACGCGCTGCTCAACAGCACCTGCCGCATTCTGGCTGCCCAGGCTGCAGCCAAGGGCGTGGAGTTCGTGGTGTCCCTCATGCCGGAGGTGCCGCCGGCGGTGCGCGGCGACCCGCATTACCTGCGGCAGGTCCTGATCAACCTGGCTGGCAACGCGGTGAAGTTCACTGAGCGCGGTAGCGTAACGGTGCATGTGTCCGCGCAAAGCGAAACCGAATCCAGCGTGCGCCTCAAGTTCTCCGTCCGCGACACCGGGATCGGTATTCCGCCGGAGGCGCAGGCGAGCATCTTTGAAAGCTTTGCGCAGGCGGACCAGTCCACCACCCGCCGCTTCGGCGGCACAGGCCTGGGCACTACCATCGCGAAGCAGCTCGTCGGCCTGATGGGGGGCAAGATCGGGCTGGAAAGCGCGGTCGGCCTCGGCAGCACCTTCTGGGTCGAGCTGCAGCTGGAGAAGCAGCCCGAGCGTGCCGGCACTGGCGAGCTCGCCGGCGCCAGGATCCTGCTCGTCGGCTTCCCGGAGGCCGAGCGCGAGCCGCTCGACCGTGTGCTCGCGGGCTGGGGAGCTACGCCGGTCGCGGTCGCGGACGTCGAGGCGGGTGTGGCGCGGCTCGTCGCCGAAATCAGCCTGGCGAAGCCCTATCACAGCGCGGTGCTCTACGGCTCGGGCGAAGATCCGAAGCTCGCGCAGCGCTTTCGACGCACGGCTCCGGACCCTGCACCCCCCACCGTACTTGCGGTCCCTCGCGACGCCGATGTTCAGAGGTTTGATGCGCTGTCCTCCGGATTCGCCGCGGTACTCGAGCTGCCCTTCGACAAGCGGCAGCTTTTCAATGTGCTGCATTCGGTGTCGGCGGCTGATGAGGTGCGCGAAGGCGTCATCCGGCTGCAGGACTATGCGCGTCGCGGCGTCGAAGCGAGGAAACTGCGTGTGCTGGTCGCCGACGACAACGCGACCAACCGCGAGGTGATCGGCCGCATTCTAGACCGCGGCGGCCATAATGCCACTGTGGTCAACGATGGCGAGCAGGCGCTCGACGCGTTCGAGAAAGAGCGGTACGACATCGTGCTCCTGGACCGCAACATGCCGGAGCTCGGGGGAATCGAGGCGCTGCGGGCGCTGCGCCTCATGACCCGCGGCCGGGAAAGGCTGCCGGTGGCGATCCTGTCCGCGGACGCGACGGCCGAAGCCCGCCGCGAATGTCTCGAAGCCGGCGCCGATGCCTTCCTGGCTAAGCCGATCGAGGCGGCGAGGCTGCTGGACGAACTGCAGAAGCTTTGCGCCGCGAAACCGGAGGAGGCGCGGCGCCCGGAGCCAGCGCCCGCTTCGCGCCCGGCCAGCCGCACCGTGGCCGCAGCGCCGACAGTCATCAACGCCGAGACGCTCGCCGATCTGGACGCGCTCGGCTCGTCGCCGGGCTTCCTGGAGAAGCTGATCGGCGTGTTTATCGCTGACAACACAGCGCTCGTGGGCCGCATGGAGCAAGCGGTCGCGGCACGCAATTACCACGAGTTCAAGTCCCTCCTGCACGCCATGAAGGGCTCTTCGGCCAGCATGGGAACCGACCGGCTGACCAAGCTGTGCACGAATCTGGGCAAGCTCTCGGACGCCGAGCTGCGGCTCCAGGCGCCCGGACTGATGCGCTCCGTCGCCGATGAGCTCAGCGCCGCGAGCACCGAGCTGGACCGCTATTTGCGAGACAGGAAACAATCCGCCGGCTGATCATATTCCCGGCACGCTAGAATCCGGCAATCGCGGCAAAGGCCGCGAATCATTCCGGAGAGCTATCGATGTCGTTCTTCATTACGCTCGTCGAGATGACCGACGCGAGCCGCAGGGACCTGGAATTGATCCCCAAGGTCCACTCGATGATGAATCATGGCCTGACGCTCGCGGAATATCGCGGCTTTCTTCACGACCTGTACCACATCGTGTGGCACTTTTGCCCGGTGATGTCGGCGGCGGCGGCGCGCTGCGACGATCGCTTCAGGGACGTCCGCTACGACTTGTACGAGCGCATCGAGGAGGAAAAGGGGCACGACTCATGGGTGCTTGAGGACATCGAGGCTTTGGGAGGCGATGTCCGGGCAGTGCGCGAAACGCCCCCGAGTCCGCCAGCGCAGGCAATGATCGCCTTCAACTACTACGCGTCGGACCGGGTACACCCATGCTCGGTGCTGGGGATGCTGTACATGCTCGAGGTCGTTTCCTCCGTATATGGCGGGAGGGTTTCCGACTCCATCGCGCGGGCGCTTGGCCGCAACGTCGAAAATGGCGGGTTCAAATTCCTGTCGTCGCACGCCACGATGGACCTCGACCATATGGCCAAGCTCAACCGCTTGGTCAAGACGATCGATGACGCTGGCGCGCAAAACGCCATCGTCAACGCGACGCACGTGAACTTTCACCAGTTCGGCCAGCTGTTCCGCGAAGGCGGCGGGCTGTTGGCGACCTGAGGACGAGCCTCGGGCGCGTTCAGCCCGCTGCCGCCACGGCCAGCGCTTCTTCGGCAAGCGCGGCGGCCGAAATATCGGCCAAGTCGCCGTGCTCCATGCGCCGCATCTGCGAGCGCACGATCCGCCCCATCATCTTCAGGTCCCTGTCCTGGAGCCGCAGCGCCGCATCGATCCAAACGTCGGCAATTGCGTCGAGCTCCTCGCGCGTGATGGGATTGACCAGCTGCCGGGCGCGCAGCACAGCCTGCGTTCCATTGCGGCGCTTCCAGTTGTTGGCAATCCACTCACGCACCGCCGTTTCGCCCCCGCCGTTCGGCGCTAGGACGTCCACGATTCCCATCTCGTGCAGCTTGGCGGCCGGCAGCACCCGACCGGAGAGGATCAGCTCTTCGGCGGCACGCGCGCCGATGCGGCGCGACAGCAGGCTGTATGCGCCCATACCTGGGAACAGGTTGAAAAGAATCTCTGGCAGACCGAGCTGCGCGCTTTCCTCGGCCACGATGATGTCGGAGGACATCGCGCACTCAAACCCGCCACCGAGCGCGTCGCCCTGGACCAGCGAGATGGTCGCCATCGCGGACGACTGGTAGTTATGGATGCGGGCGTACATGTTATCGATGCAGAGCCTGGAGTAATGCGCTAGGGCGTCGCGGTCGCGCGCCTTGATCAGCAGCACGAACAGCGCCAGATCACCCCCGAGGTTAAACACCTGCGGGTCGCGGGAGCCGCAGACATAGTAGTTCGCCGTCTGCATTTCGCCGCCGCCAATGTCAACCTTGCCGCCGTTGGTCGCAAGCGCGCTGTCGTGCCTGCGAATGTCCTTGAGCAGGCCAAGGCTGAAGCACGCCGTGCCACGCGGTTTGAAATATCCCCAGATCGTGCCGGTGGCGGGCTCGAACTCGGTCTCGTACTGAGAATTGGCCTTGCCGTATGGTATGCAAAGGCCGACTGCGTCGCGCAAATTGCTCATTGTCATCTCCCCGTGAAAAAATGCCCTTGGGCGGGGCTCATCGCCTAGGCCCGGTGTGAAAAAAGCCACACTAGTACCTCCCGGGCCAATTAGACGCCCGGGTTGATGCGCCGCGCAATCAGGGTCTTCCTGATGGAGGTCTTGTCTTGTTGCGGCACCGCCACATCGGTTAAATTAGGGCGGCAGGGTGGGCGAATGTACGCAATCGTCTATAAATCCGATGGTTTTCCGATCTGCCGCCAAGTTCCGGGTATCAGCCCCGACCCGGTGGTAACCTGGAATACCGAGGCGGCGGCCAGGGCTTTCATCTCCTCCAAGGGCAGGGAAGCGGAGTTTCAGCCCCTGCAGATCACCGACGATGCGATGGACAGGCTGGCTCGGGCCATCGGCTGCCCCGTCGAAGCAATGACCTTCGATCCCTATCCGGCATAGCGCCCGGGATGGGGGCGGGCTAGAGCTCGACGTTGTCGATCAGCCGGGTCGTCCCCAGCCGCGCAGCGCCAAGGACGACCAGTTCGCGCTCCGTGCCGTCAGGCCGTGAGAGGTCCCGCCGGCGGCGAATTTCGACGTAATCGGGCTTCCAGCCGGCCGCGGCAAGCGCCGCTACCGCTTTCTCGCTGGAGAGATTCCCCGCCTTGACCTCAAGGAGCGTCCGATAAAGTCGGGGCGCCTCGGCGCGTTCGGCGGCTGAAAGGTAGTTGTTGCGGGAGCTCATCGCGAGGCCATCGCGCTCGCGCGCGGTCTCGCCGGCGATGATTTCCACCGGCAGGTCCAGTTGCCTGACCATGCCACGCACGATCATAAGCTGTTGATAATCCTTCTTTCCGAAGACCGCCGCGACCGGCTGCACGCAATTCAGCAGCTTCAGCACCACGGTTGCCACGCCGTGAAAGAAGCCGGGCCGAAAGAGGCCCTCCAGCTCGTTGGCGATCGGCGGCGGCCGCACCATGTAGGTTTGGGGTTCCGGATAGAGGACGCCCTCGTCTGGTGCAAAAACCAGTTCGACCCCCTCCGCTTCCAGCATTGCGCAGTCGCGCTCGAAGGTGCGCGGGTAGCGCTCGAAGTCCTCCCCGGGCAGGAACTGCAGGCGGTTGACGAAGATGCTCACCGCGACGGCGGTGCCATGACGGCGCGCCAGCCGGACCAGGGAGAGGTGGCCCTCGTGCAGGTTTCCCATGGTGGGAACGAATACCACAGGCCCCGCAGCCCGTACCGCCGCGCGCAAGGAGGCAATGTCGCTCAGGACGCGCATCAGCCGAGGTTGAAGAACTCCCGCCGGCTCTTCATGCCGCGGACCCGGGACACGAGCAGCTCGAAATCCGCGTCGCGCTCGACGAAATTGAGATTCTCGGAGTTGACGATCAGCACCGGAGCGCCGGAGTAGTGGTAGAAGAACCGCGCGTAGCTCTCGGCGAGCACCGCCAGATATTCTTCGCTGATGCCGCGCTCGTAGCCAGCCCTGCGGCGCCTTACTCTTTCCATCAGCGTGCCGGGCTGTGCCTGCAGATAAATGACCAGATCCGGCACCGGCGCCCGGGGACGCAGCGCCTCGTAGATTTTCTGGTACAGCGCCAGCTCGTCGCCCGACAGCGTGATGCGCGCGAAAAGCGGGTCTTTGTCGAGGAGGAAATCGGCCACCGTCGGCTTGCCGAACATGTCGGGCTGCACCAGCGGCTCGATCATGCGGGCGCGCTGGAACAGGAAGAACAGCTGCGCCGGCAGCGCAAAGCGCGCCATGTCCTGGTAAAAGCGGCCGAGGAACGGGTTCTCCGACGGCTGCTCGAGCAGCAGCTCGGCCGATAACCTCGGTGCGAGACGCTTTGCCAACGTCGTCTTGCCGGCGCCGATCGGCCCTTCCACGACGAGGTAGCGGAACTTATCCACTGATCCTTTCCACCGACTGATCGCCGCATTGTTCCAGCATTGCCTGCGCCGCGCCGATTCCCGGAATGGCGATTCCCGCTGCGATCTCGACGAGCGGCTGCAATACGAAGGCGCGCAGATGCATCCGCGGATGCGGCACAACGAGCCGCGGTTGGTCCACGACGGCGTCGCCATAGAGCAGCAAGTCGAGATCGAGCGTGCGCGGTGCATTGGCAAAGCTGCGGCTGCGGCCATGCCGCGCCTCGATTGCCTGCAGCGCAGCTAGCAGGCCCTCAGGGGGGAGCGCGGTGTCGAGCAGCGCCACGGCATTGACGAATGGCGGCTGGTCGGCGTACCCGAGCGGCTTGGAGCGATACAGCGAGGATCGTTTTACGAGGACGGTCTGCGCGATGCTGCCGAGGTCCTCGAACGCCTGTTCAACCTGCTCCACCGGCCTGCCGAGGTTCGAGCCGATTGCCACGTAGGCAAGCGTCACGCGGGCTGAGAGGCGGCCTCCGCCGGCCGCTTCTTCCGCCGGCGCCGGCGACGCTTGCGCGGCCCGGTCTCGGGAAGCAGCATCGCCTTGCGCGTTTCGGGGTCGGCGCTCTGAAAAGCGCGCCACCAGGCTTCGAGCTCGGCGGGGACTTCCCCGCTCGCGGCGCGCAATGCGAGAAAATCGTAAGCCATGCGAAAGCGCGCCGCCTCGACCAGGCGGTACGCGCGGTGCCCCGAACGCTGCTCGAAGCGCGGCTGCATCGCCCAGACCTCCCGCATGGTGGCGGTGAGCTTGCGCGTGATGGCCAGCTTGGCGCACTGCGTCTCGAGCACATCATCCATCGCCGCTTCGAGCGCCGGCATGGCGCGCTCACCGCGGGCCTGCCGCGCCTTCCACGCGGCCAGCACTTCGTGCCAGAGCAACGCCGCGAACAGGAAGGCCGGCGATACCGGGCGCTCGGCGAGCACCCGCTCGTCGGTCTGTGCGAGCGCGAGGGTCACGAACCGCTCCCCGAGCGGTTGCTCGAGAATGACGTCGAGCAGGGGCAGTACGCCCTTGTGCAGCCCGACGTCGCGCAACTGGCGCAGGCAGGCGCTGGCGTGCCCGGAAAGCAGCAGCTTCAGCATCTCGTCGAACAGGCGCGCCGGCGGCACGCGCTCGAGGAGCGGAGCCAGCGCGCGGATCGGCTCGCGCGTCGCCGGGTCGAGCGTGAGGCCCAGCTTCGCCGCGAGCCGCACCGCCCGCAGCATGCGTATCGGGTCTTCCCGGTACCGCGTTTCCGGATCGCCGATCACGCGCAACACGCGCTTTTTCAGATCGGCCAGGCCGCCGTGGAAATCCACCACCTCTTCGGTCTGCGGATCGAAGTACAGCGCATTGACGCTGAAATCGCGCCGCCGTGCATCCTCTTCCTGCGTGCCGAAGACGTTGTCGCGCAATACGCGCCCGTGCTCGTCCTTTTCCGCCGTTTCCGGGTCAGCGGCGCGGAAAGTCGAGACTTCGATCGTCTCCGCGCCCAGCATCACGTGCACCAGCCGGAAGCGGCGGCCGATGATGATGGCGCGGCGAAACAGCGGCCGCACCTGCTCCGGGCGCGCGTCGGTCGCGACATCGAAGTCCTGGGGAGTGATGCCGAGAAGCAGGTCGCGGACGGCGCCGCCGACCACGTAACCTGAAAAACCGGCTGCGCGCAATGCCGCGCAGACCCTCGCTGTAGCCGGGCTGATGGCGTCGCGCGTGAGTTCATGCTGGCCGCGCGGCACGCGGACCTCCGCGGGCAGCCCGAGCACGCGCCTTATCAGCCGCTTGATCATTAAGGGCCGGGATTCTACCCGCGCAGCGAGATCAGTTCCCAGCCGCGCTGCCTGGCTATGGTCGCGAGCTGCTGATCGGGATCCACGGCCACCGGACGGCTGACCCGCTCGAGCAGCGGCAGGTCGTTGTGCGAGTCGCTGTAGCAGGCGCTTTCAGGAAAGTCGCGCAGGGACCTGCCCAGGCCCGCCAGCCACTCGTCGACGCGCCGTACCTTGCCGCCGCGAAAACAGGGAACGCCGGCCACGCGGCCGGTGAAGCGCCCAAGCTGCGTTTCGGGCTCGGTGGCGATGAGGTGAGGAACGCTGAACTCTCGGGCAATGGGCGCGGTCACGAAGCTATTGGTGGAAGTCACGATGGCGCAGAGATCACCGGCAGCGAGATGCGCGCCAACCAGTGCGCGCGCCCCCGCCGCGATCATCGGCACTATCCGGGTGCGCATGAACTCGGCGTGCCAGCGGGCGAGGTCCTGAGGGGTATGCTCGGCCAGCGGCCTCAGCGCGAAGCCGAGGTATTCATGGATGTCGAGCGTACCGGCCACGTACTGCTCGTAGTATGTGCGGTTCTGCGCCTCGTACGCCTCGCGCTCGAGAATGCCGCGATCGACCAGGAACTGCCCCCACTCGTAGTCGCTGTCGCCGGCAAGGAGCGTGTTGTCGAGGTCGAACAGGGCGAGGCGCATGAAAGCGCCTCAGTGTACCCGAGGGTTTTTCCTGCCTCAGAAGCGGCGCTGGACGCCGATGCGGAAGTCGTTCAGGCGGAAAAGACCGGGCGTGTCGCGGGACAATGCTTCGGCGCTTACGGCCCAGTCGTGCGCGAACCAGTAGCGGCCAAACACAGAATATTGACGCGCGTCGTACTCGGATTCCCGGCCGCTGATATAAGACATGCCGAGACTGCCCCGGTCGCCGAAGGAATAGGAGAGCTGCATGCGCGAACTGGGCGCCAGGCCGACGGCTTCGCGCCAGCTGTAGGTCGCGAACCCGACCCGGTCGGGATCGACTGCCAGGCCGCCCCGTGCCAGAGCCGGGTCAAGACCCGGCTCGCCGCGCTGAGGGACGCGCAGCCCCGACTGTGCGTACGCCGGAACCGCTGCGCCCAGCGCAACGCCGAGAGCGAAAGACAGAATGGCGAGGGTTTTCTTTTGCACTTGCGTAATCTCCGGTCCGGTAATCTACTCAGGGCGCGCTGGTTTGTCGAGCCAGTTTGCACAATCTTGCGCCGCGGAAAGCGCCTCCCGCACCAAGGGCAGCGTCACCGCCCGCTGGCTGGCAAGGGAATACCGATCAAGCACTTCTAGCACCCTGTGCAGGCTTCCCAGGTCGCGGGGAAGGTGGTTCAGCAGGTACCAGACCACTTCGTCGCTGAGCCGCAGTCCGCGACGTGCAGCCTCGGCCCGCAGATAGAGCGCTTTTTCGGCGTCCGTGAGGGGCTTGAGCTGGTAGACCAAGCCCCAGGCAAGCCGGGTGCGGAGGTCTTCGCGCAATGGCAGCTGCGCCGGTGGGGCGGTGCCCGCCGCAAGCACTGCGGCCTGTCCATCGCGTGCGGCGTTGATGGCGACGAACAGCGCTTGCTGTGCCGCGGAATCGAGTGTCTCGACGTCGTCGGCGATAAAAAGCTCGGGATTGGCGTGCGCCGCGGCTCGCAACAGGTGAGTGCGTCCGCTGCCCGGTTCGCCCCACAGGTACACGATTGCCTCGTGCAGGCTGCCCCCCGCGAGCGCCCGGACGCGCGCCAGCGCTTCCACGTTCGCCCCGGCGAGGTAGTTCTCGAAGCGGGGCTCGGCCGGCGCCGAGATCCGGAGAGGAAGTTGCCGCATGTCAATTGCCGCCGTGGAGCCGGCTGGCGAGGTAGGCCGCGCGCAGGTGCCGCAGGCCCACCAGCAGCGCGGCGCTTGCCGGAAGAGCCAGCAGCACCCCGAAGAAGCCGAACACCTGACCAAACGCAAGCAGCGCAAAAATGACCACCACCGGATGCAGGCCGATCCGCTCGCCGACGATCAGCGGCGTGACCACCATCGCCTCGAGCCCCTGGCCGATGCCGATGGCCAGCCATACCCAGAGCAGCCCGGCGGGGTCATCGAATTGCATCAAGGCGGTGAGCGTGGCGAGGATCAGCCCGGTCACGACCCCGACGTAGGGAACGATGACCGCCAGGCCGGTAAGGATGCCGATCGGCAGCGCGAACTCCAGCCGTGCCAGCCATAACGCGAGCACGTAATAGACGCTCATGATAGCGATGACGAGGACCTGGCCGCGCAGCCATTGCGCGAGCACCGCGTCGACCTCCGCCGCCATGGCGCGGGCCTTGGCGTGGACGCGCCGCGGAATCAGGACGTCGACGCGATCGAGCAACAGGTTCCAGTCGCGCAGCAGGTAGAAAAGCACGACCGGCACCAGCACCAGATCGGCAAGGATCGTGATCAGCACCATGCCGCCGGTCTTCAGCGACGCGAGCAGGTGTTTCGCCAACTGCTCGTTCTCCGAGAGCATCTGCTTGCCGAGCTGCGTCGCGTTCTCGACGTCGAGGCGAACGTCAAGGTCGAGCCTGGCTTTGAGCCAGGGCGCGGCGTGGGCATTGAACCAGGCGACGAACCTCGGCAGCTTCTCCATCAGCAGCCGCGTTTCACTGTAGAACAAAGGCAAGACGACGAGCATGATGGCTACGGCAACGGCCACGGCGAGCAGCAGCACCAGCACGACGGCCAGGGTGCGCGGTACCCGGTGGCGCGTGAGCCGCTCGACGAGCGGATCGAAGATGTACGCGAGGACCGCGGCGAAGAGAAACGGCGCGAGGATCGGCGACAGCAGCCAGACGAGGAATCCCGCCGCCAGCGCGATCGTGATCCAGGCCCAGAGCTGCGGCGAAGCGAGTGCTGGCATGTCGAGTAGAATTTGGACTCTAGCATGTCGAAAGGACTTTCCTACCGCGACGCCGGCGTCGACATCGAGGCCGGCGACGCGCTGGTCGAGGCGATCAAGCCGTTCGCCCGGCGCACGCTGCGGCCCGAGGTGCTCGCCGGCATCGGCGGTTTCGGCGCGCTGTGCCAGATCCCGCAGAAATACCGTCACCCGGTGCTCGTGTCGGGAACCGACGGCGTCGGCACCAAGCTCAAGCTCGCCTTCGAGCGGCAGCGGCACGACACGGTGGGCATCGATCTCGTGGCGATGAGCGTCAACGACATTCTCGCTTGCGGGGCTGAACCGCTGTTCTTCCTCGACTACTACGTCTGCGAGAAGCTCGACGTGCGCGTTGCGACGCACGTCGTCAAGGGTATCGCTGCGGGTTGCGAGCTGGCCGGCTGCGCGCTGATCGGCGGCGAGACGGCCGAGCACCCGAACGCGTTCCCCAAGGACGAATACGACCTTGCCGGCTTCGCGCTCGGCGTGGTGGAGAAGGAGCGCATCGTCGACGGGCGCTCGATCCGCCCGGGCGACGTGATCCTCGGGCTCGCCTCGAGCGGCCCGCATTCCAACGGCTATTCGCTGATCCGCAAGATACTCGAGCGCGCCGCGCCGCCGCAGGGCTTCGACCTCCTGGAACCGACGCGCATCTACGTCAAGCCTGTCCTCAAGCTGCTTGAATCAGTGCCCGTCAAAGGCCTGGCGCATATCACTGGCGGCGGGCTCATCGAGAACGTGCCCCGCGTCCTCCCGGAAAAAACCAGAGCGGTCATCAAGAAAGCCTCCTGGCCGCGGCCCGAAGTCTTCCGGTGGCTGCAGCGCGAAGGCAACGTCGCCGAGGAGGAGATGCAGCGCGTGTTCAACTGCGGCATCGGCATGGTTCTCGTCGCAGCCGCCGCGGACGCCAAGCGCGCCGCCGACTCGCTGCGCGCGGCCGGCGAGACGGTCTACGAGATCGGCGTGATCGAAAAGACGTCGGGGGCACCGCAAGCCATCATCGTCTAGCGAAGGTTTAATCTTTCCGTCCGAAACCTATACACGCGACGGCTGGACCGTCTAGCATAGGCGTTCGAATCGAGCTTTCGGAGGCCTTCAGGGGGAGGGTCTGTGGGAGAAAAAGCTTCGGTTACCTTGCTTTTCGTCGCGCTCGGATTGTTTGCGCCGGTTTCGCCTGCCTGGGCGAAGAAGGACAAACTCGAAGTGACGCTCACGGCGCCCGCTGCCGGCGCCTTGTACAACGCCCCTGCGGCAGTCGTTCTCTCTGCAATTGCGCAAACGACGCAGAAGAACCACCCGATCGCAAAGGTCGAATTCTTTCAGGGAGCAAACCTCATCGGCGCCGTAGCCGGCCCTCGGCGTGATGACCAGTACACGCTCAATTGGACAGGCGTGGCAGCGGGCAACTATGCGGTTACCGCCAAGGCGACCAACGACAAGGGCGACACCGATCTCTCGGATCCGGTTTCGATCACCGTGAACGCCCTGCCGAGCGTCTCGCTGACCAGCCCCGGCAGTAACTCGGCCTTCAAAGCTCCCGCGAACATTCCGCTCACAGTCCAGGTGGACGACACAGACGGCTCCATCGCCAACGTCGAGTACTTCTACGGCACTACGTTGATCACCTCGCTCAGTGCGCCGCCGTACAGCTTCGTCTGGACCGAAGTTCCGCAAGGCACCTATGCCTTAACGGCTCGTGTCACGGACAACCTCGGCGCATCAATGACCTCGGTGCCCGTAAACGTCACGGTGAACGCTGCGGAAGCAAAGCTCTATTACATTCACGTCGATCATCTCAACACGCCGAGACTCATTGCGGACGATCAGCAGCGAACGGTGTGGAGGTGGGACCAACAGGAACCGTTTGGTGTCAACGTCCCGGATGAGAATCCGTCAGGGGTGGGCCTCTTCGAGCTACCACTACGACTTCCTGGACAATTCCATGATAAGGAAACCGGGCTTTACTACAACGCGGCACGGGATTACGACCCAAGTGGCGGAAGATACATAGAGAGTGACCCTGTTGGACTTAAGGCGGGGCTGAGCACCTACGCCTACGGTCTTAGCAACCCGCTCGTCGAGATTGATCCTTTTGGATTGGACGTTATCGTCACTTACTTTCCGGGCTTCCCGGGCCATATAGGCATTGGCATTGATACAAGCCAGACCGTAGGACTCTATCCGGTACTACAGACCGTTTCCATGATGACTTGCTCAACAGTCGCTGGAGTCGTAGCCCGTGATCAAACACTCCAAATGCCGAAACATCTGGCGGCAGCGCGCAGCTTAGCTATAAAGACCGAGCCCGGGCAGGACGAACTTATGCAGAACTACATCAATCGCTTACAGGGCAGTGCGAGTCCGGCATACAACTTGTGCGTCGATCAGTGCCAATCATTTGTCCATGCGGTTCTCACCGCAGGTGGCGTCGCCCGTCCTGCAAGCCCGACCGCTGGATCCCTACCGGCTGACTACTACGATGCATTGCAGAGTATCCATGGCGGTCAAAGGCGCAAACAATGACCAATAATGCGAAGGCGTTTCTCATTCCAGCAGCTATAGGGTTTCTTGTGGCAGTTGTTCTAGGGTTTCTTAGCCGTTATGCGAATGTCGACAGTCTGGACTGGACTATCTACATATGGCCAACGGCAATAGTTCTCGGCGGAATAAGCGGACACGCAACATTGGCAGCTGAGGTAACTGCGATTGCAGTCTCTGCATTCCTGAACGCTGTGCTTTACGGGATTCTGGGATGGGCCAGTTTTCGAGTCGTGCGCGCATTAAGGCGTCGAGACGGGGCGGACGTCGGAGCACGATAGAAGACACGCCCGGGTACCAACGAGGCCATGCGTTGACGCTTAGCTGGAACCGCGCCGCGCGAGGTAGATGCCGATCAGCACCACGATGCCGCCCGCGATCTGCAGCGGAACGAGCGCTTCTCCGAGGAGCACCCAGGCGAACAGTGCGGCCATCACTGGCTGAAACAGCAGGCTCACCGAGGAAAACGCCGCGCGCAGGTGCGCGAGCGCGTAGGCGATCAGCCCCTGTCCCGCAGCGTGCGACACGAGCGCCAGCCCGAGGAGGTAGCCCCAGCCCAGAAGGCTCGAGGGCAGCATCTGCTCACCCGAGGCGAGCGCTACCGGGAAAAGAAAGATGGCGCTGATTGTGCTGGTCACGGCCATGACGTGAAGCGTGCGCTCACCCCGGTCGCGCAATCCTTTGACCGCGAGCAGATAACCAGCGTAGAAGACGGCGGTCACCACGCCGAGGGCGTCGCCGGTCAGCGCCGTGCCTGAAAACTCGAGGCTCGCATTGACCAGCAGCGCGACGCCGGCAAGCGCCGCCACGAGTCCGGCGAGGAATAGCCGCGTCGGCCGCTGCCCCAGGAAGATCCACGCCGCGAGTGTCACGAAGAGCGAAGCAAGGTTCGCGAGCAGCGTCGAATTGGCAACCGAGGTAAGCTTGATCGAGGTGTGCCAAAAACCGAGATCTCCTGCGAACGCGACGCCGGCCGCAAGCAGGAGCGGCCACTTGGCGGGATAGGCGCGAGGCGCGGCCTCGCACCGTAACGCGTGCAGCAGCCACAGCGGCGGCACGGCGAGGGCCACGCGCCAGAACGCGGTGGCGGTCGGCCCGGCTTCGGAGACACGCACGAAGATCGGCGAGAGCGCAATGCAGGTGGCGCCGAGCAATAGCGCGCCGAGCGCGGGCTTCATGGGCCCGCCGATGTTACTTCCTTTCGGCGGCAGCCCTTACTTCAGGTCGTTCCAGCGCTTCGTGGCGCGCTCCTGCGCAGTGACCGCCGGCGCTGCGAGCAGAAGAAAAACAAACACTAAGCGTTCCACGATGCACTCCGGTAGAATTTTTTGACATGGCTGCGCCGCACTTCGTTCACCTGAGAATGCACAGCGAATACTCGGTGACGGACGGGATTGTCCGCATCGAGCAGGCGGTGAAGCGGGCCGCGGCCGACGCCATGCCGGCGCTCGCGCTCACCGATGCGGCCAACCTGTTCGGCATGGTGAAATTCTACGGCGCGGCGCGCGCTGCGGGTGTCAAGCCGATCGTCGGCGCGGACTGCTGGGTGCAGAACGAAGCCGACCGGGACAAGCCGCATCGCGTGCTGCTGCTCTGCGCTTCGCGCGCCGGGTACCGCAAGCTCTGTGAGTTGCTGTCGCGCGCCTGGCTGCGCAACCAGCACCGCGCGAAGGCGGAGATCGCGCGCGGCTGGCTGCAAGAAAACGGCACCGACGGCCTGATTGCCCTCTCCGCGGCGGCGGCGGGCGACGTCGGCCAGGCCCTGCTCTCGGATCAGTCGCCCCTCGCCGAGCGCCTCGCGCGCGACTGGGCGAAGCTGTTTCCCGGCCGCTATTACATCGAGCTGCAGCGCGCCGGTTTCGCCAACACCGAAGCACTGTTGTCGCGCTCGGTCGCGCTGGCGACGCGCGTCGGCTTGCCGGTGGTGGCGACTCATCCGGTGCAGTTCCTCGAGCCCGAGGACTTCAAGGCGCACGAGGCGCGCGTCTGCATCGCGCAGGGCTACGTGCTCGGCGATCAGCGCCGGCCGAAGCTGTTCACCGCGGAGCAGTACTTCAAGCGCCGTGCCGAGATGGTGAAGCTCTTCGCCGATCTGCCGCAGGCGCTCGACAACTCGGTGGAGATCGCGCGGCGCTGCAACCTGGAGATCGAGCTGGGCAAGAGCCGCCTGCCGGCCTTCCCAACGCCGCCGGGCGTGAGCGTCGACCAGTACCTCGAGAACGCGGCCGAGGCCGGCCTTGCGCGCAGGCTGGAGCAGCTCGGCTTGAAAGGCGACGCCGCTGCACGCTACCGCGAGCGGCTCGCTTTCGAGATCCGCACCATCGTGCAGATGGGCTTTGCCGGCTACTTCCTCATCGTCGCCGACTTCATCAGCTGGGCAAGAACGAACGGCGTTCCGGTGGGCCCCGGCCGGGGATCCGGCGCGGGATCGCTGGTCGCCTACTCGCTCGGCATCACCGATCTCGATCCGCTGCGCTACGACCTGCTGTTCGAGCGCTTTCTCAATCCCGAGCGCGTCTCGATGCCGGACTTCGACATCGACTTTTGCCAGGACGGGCGCGACCGCGTGATCGATTACGTCAGGGACAAATACGGCGCTGAGAGCGTTTCGCAGATCGCGACCTTCGGCACGCTGGCGGCGCGCGCCGTGCTGCGCGACTGCGGCCGGGTGCTTGACCTCGGCTACAACTTCTGCGACCAGCTGGCGAAGCTCATACCGGTGCAGCCTAACAAGACGATCACCCTCGAGATGGCGCGCGAGATGGAGCCGCTGCTCGCCGAGCGTGAGCGCAAGGAAGACGAGGTGCGCGAGCTCCTCGACCTGGGCGAAAGGCTCGAGGGCCTGGTGCGCAACGTCGGCATGCATGCCGGCGGCGTGCTCATCGCGCCCGGCCGGCTCACCGAGTTCTGTGCGCTGTATGCCGCCGAGGGCACGGCCAACGTCATCTCGCAGCTGGACAAGGACGACGTCGAGGCGGTGGGGCTGGTGAAGTTCGATTTCCTCGGCCTGACGACGCTGACCATTCTCGACTGGGCCGAGCGCTACGTGCGCCGGCTCGGCGAGCAGGAGTTCTCGCTGGAGCGCGTTCCGCTTGACGACGCCGAGACCTACCGGCAGCTGTCATCGGGGAACACTACCGCAGTGTTCCAGCTGGAATCGCGCGGCATGCGCGATCTCATCAAGCGCGCGCGGCCCGACCGCTTCGAAGACGTGATCGCGCTCGTCGCCCTGTACCGGCCGGGCCCGATGGACCTGATTCCGGAGTACATCGAGCGCAAGCACGGCAAGCGCGTCGACTACCTGGATCCGCGGCTGGAGCCGATCCTCGGCCCGACCTACGGGATCATGGTTTACCAGGAGCAGGTGATGCAGATCGCGCAGGTCATCGGCGGCTACACCCTGGGCAGCGCCGATCTGCTGCGCCGCGCGATGGGGAAGAAGAAGCCCGAGGAGATGGCCCCGCAGCGCGACATCTTCGTTGCCGGCGCGCAGAAGAACGGCCTGTCGCGCAGCAAGGCGACGCAGTTGTTCGACCTGATGGAGAAGTTCGCCGGCTACGGCTTCAACAAGTCGCACGCCGCGGCTTACGCGCTGCTGGCGTATCAGACGGCATACATGAAATCGCATCACGCCGCGGCGTTCATGGCGGCCAACCTTTCCGCAGTGATGGACGACACCGACAAGGTGCGCCAGCTGTACGAGGATGCGCTCGCCAACGGCCTGCGAGTCCTGCCGCCCGAGGTCAATGCCTCCGAATACCGCTTCGTGCCGGTGGACCGGCAGACGATCCGCTACGGCCTCGGCGCGGTGCGCGGTACCGGCGAGTCGGCGATCGGCGCGGTCCTCGAGGCGCGCAAGGCGGCGCCGTTTACCGACCTGTTCGATTTCTGCCGGCGGGTCGACAAGCGCATCGTCAACCGGCGCGTGATGGAGGCGCTGGTTCGCGCCGGCGCCTTCGACGCGATCGAATCCAATCGCGCCCGCTTGCTCGCCTCGGTGGGACGCGCGCTGGAGGGCGCCGAGCAGGCCGAGCGCCAGGCGTCGCAATCGAGCCTGTTCGGCGAAGCGGAGGCCCCGCGCGGCGGCGAGCATGCTTTTGTCGACGCGGCACCCTGGGACCTGAGGCAAACGCTGATGGAGGAAAAGACAGCCCTCGGTTTCTATCTCTCTGGCCACCTGTTTGCCGTCTACGAGCGGGACCTGGCGGGGTTCCCGCGCACCCCCTTGTCGGCCCTGACTGCGTCCGAGCAGCGCGTCTGGATCGCGGGAATCGTGGCGTCCGCCCGCGTGCAGATGACGCGCCGCGGACGCATGATGGTGGTGATGCTCGACGACGGCAGCGCGCAGCTCGAGATCTCCGTTTTTAACGAGTTGTTCGAGAAGCACCGCGACAAGCTGAAGGAGGACACGCTCCTCGTCGTGGCGGGCAAAGTACAGCGGGACGAGTTTTCCGGCGGGTTGAGAATGAGCGCCGATGAGCTGCTCGATCTCGAGGCGCTGCGCGGCCGTTACGCGGCGCGCTTGCGCATCGCGATGAATGGGCAGGCAGATGCCAAGCGGCTGCAGCAGGTGCTTGCGCCGTATCGCGCAAGCGGTGCCTGCCAGGTGCTGGTGCGATACGAAAACGGCGCCGCGGCGTGCGAGATCGCGCTCGGCGATGCCTGGCGCGTGCGACCCGACGGCCGCTTGCTCGCCGAGCTCGACGCCTGGCTGACGCCCGGAAACGTACAGCTCGTCTACAACGGCGTTTCGTGACTCCAGCGCACGGCGCAGGGTTCCTGGCCGAACAGCTTGCGGTAATGGAGGTACCAGGGATTCACGATGCGCTCAGCCGGGTCGAACAGGCGCTTCTGCGCGAGAAATGCCCTGAGCTGCGGATAGCAGGCCTCGGTCTGGGCGCGAGTCGCCTCGGGCGTGCACGCAATCGGAAACCCCCCGCCGTGCGCGATCGCGGCATCGATCAGGCTGCGACGCAGCTGCGCCGTTCTCACCGAACCGCCGATGGTGCCCGGCTCGGGGACCCGCAAGCTGATCTCGGCGTATTCGCGGCGTGCCCACCGCAGGAAGGTTTCGTCTTCCTGCATGACATGGCGCAGCGTCGGATCTTGCATGGCAATTCGCCACTCCGTGAAGCGCGACCGGGCGTCGGCAATGAAGGCCGCTGCGCGCTCCGGCGGCAGCAGTAGCCGCATGCCGGGCGCAGTTCCGGTGCCGGAAACGCTTGGCGCGGCTTCGCTGATCGCCCGCGCAAGCGAGTCCAGCTTCAGCGTCACGCTATAGAGCGCGCCGAACAGGCCCTGGCCGCCGACCGAAAGCGCAAACAGCTCGCGATGAGCGCGCCGGCTGACCCGCCGCAGCTCGCCATCCGGCGTAACCAGCATAAGCCCCTCGACGTGCATCACTGTCGGCCGGCCGTCGGGTCCGGCCGCATTCCTCGCCAGGCTCTCTGCCACGGTCGGCATCGTCGTGCGTAGCAAGGCGGCCTGGGCGTTCCCCGGGCGAAGGCGCTCGGCGAGGCTTCTCCAGGTCGTATTCGCCTGCACCTCGACTACGCCGTGGCCCGGCTCGACGCGCAGCACGCGATCCAGGCGCGCCGCATCGATGGGCCGCGCGTTGCGCATCGCCTCCTGCAATTCGTGCGCCGAGAGAGGAACAGACGAGGTGGCAGGCATGGAATCCTCCGTTGTTGGTTGAAAACTTGGCCGGATTCTTGAAGCAGCCGATGGTGCATTGCAATACATCCATAAAAAGTAGCGAAATCTGATACTGTGCGTCGCATGCCCGCCGGCCGCTTCGTGGAAGCGCTCAAGAAGTGCTTGCGCGCGCGCGGCATCACCTACGCCGCGCTGGGGAGGGAACTGAGGATCTCCGAAGCGAGCGTGAAACGCATGTTCTCGCGCAGCAGCTTCACCCTGTCGCGCATCGAGGAAATCCTGGCCGCGCTCGACCTCGATCTGCACGAGGTGGCGCGCATGAGCCTCGCCTCCGCGGCGGGACCGACCGAGCTCACGCTCGATCAGGAAACGGCGCTGGCCAAGGACGAGCGCCTGATTTCGGTGTTCTGGCTGGTGCTCAATGGCTGGCGCTACGAGCAGATTGCGGAAGCCTTCTCGGTCTCGCGCGCCGAGCTGACCCTGGTCTTTGCGCGACTGGACCGGCTCAGGCTCATCGAATGGGGCAAAGAGGAGAGGGCGCGGCTGCGAGTAGCCAAGGATTTCCAGTGGCGGGCGGGCGGGCCGGTGAAGAAGGCTTACGGTCGCCGCGTCATAGGAGAATTCCTAGAAGCGCGCTTCGATTCGCCGCTCGAGCTGCTGCGGTTCGAGACGCGCCAGCTGTCCCCCGAGTCCGCGGTGCTGCTCAAGCGGCGCCTGGAGAGGCTGGTGGCCGAGTTCAACGACTTCGCCGAGCTCGACTCGGCGGTGCCGGGGTCGCGCAGGGTCGGCGTCGCGTTACTTGCTGCCTGCCGGCCATGGGAATTCTCAGTCGTGAATGCCTTGAAGAAGCGCAGGAGCGCCTAGGTCGTGGGCCAGAACTCGAAGCTCGGGTAGCTGCGGTCGAATTCCGTCGCGGGCGGCGAGGTACGGACTGCCGCCACGAGAGCCGCGGGCGGTCCGCGTCGCGCCCAGTCGATGATCTTCTCCACGGCCTCGGGACTGCCCTGCAGGACGGCTTCAACACTGCCGTCGGCGCGATTGCGCACCCAGCCCGTGACGCCGAATCGCCTTGCTTCGCGCTGCAGCGCATCGCGGAATCCCACGCCCTGCACGCGCCCGCGAACGCTGATTTGCCGGATGATCATGCAGCCTGCCGGAGCGTCATGTTAAGCTGCCGCCGAGGGACAAAAAAATGCGCATCGGCTTGCTGATCGTCGCGGGGCTCGCCCTGATCGGGTTCCTGGTTGTCGCAGTCGTGCTGCCCCACATGCAGGGGACCGAAGCCAAGGAAGCCGCACAGGCGCTGATCGAGGGCGCCGAGCCGGCGAAGCAGCGAGTAGGCGTGGCGGCCGAAAAAACCGGCCATGTTTCTGGCACGGGGATCAAGGTCACCGCGCGCAACGATCCCAAGTACGGCGATATGAAATGGATTGTCTCCGATAACGGCGTCATCCATGGCTGGAACGAGAAAAACGCCATCGAGGTCACGCTGATGCCCTCGGTGCAGGGCGGCAAGGCAAGCTGGAATTGCAAGGGCTATCCGGTGAACGCGATGCCGCCGAACTGCGGCGGGCGCTGACGGGAACTACCGTCCCTTGGCCGTCGTGGTCACGGCCGTCAGGATTGCGCGCATGATCGCCGCCGGGTCCGGCGGGCAGCCCGGCACGGCGACATCGACCGGAATGACGTTCGATACCGCGCCGCAGCTGGCGTAGTTCTCCCCGAATATGCCCTTGCCGCACCCGCAGTCGCCGATCGCGACGACGAGCTTCGGCTCGGGCGTGGCTTCGTAGGTACGGCGCAGCGCTTCCTCCATGTTGCGCGATACCGGCCCGGTAACGAGAAGCATGTCGGCGTGGCGCGGGCTGGCGACAAACTTTATCCCCAGCCCTTCGAGGTTGTAATAAGGGTTGTTGGTGGCGTGAATCTCGAGCTCGCACGCGTTGCACGACCCGGCGTCGACATGCCGGATGGCGAGGGCGCGACCGAGAAGTTGCAGCATTTCTTCGCTCATCCGGGCGGCAGCCCGGCGTAACGCCTCGTCGGGCGGCGGCGCGGGCTCGGTCTTGATCCCTACTCTTGCAATCTGCAGCAGGATCTTGTGCATGGCTAGAGGTCCGCTCCGGCATATGACAGGTTGAACGACTTGTTGATCAGCGGGAAGTCCGGAACGATGTTGCCGATCACGGCGTGCTCGAGCGCAGGCCAGTTCTGCCACGAAGGATCGTGCGGATGGCAGCGGCGTATCCGCCCGCCGGCGTCGGCCTCCACGGCGACCAGCACCTCGCCGCGCCAGCCTTCGATCCAGCCGATGCCGAATGCGCGTTGCGCAATCTCGGGCAGCCGGACGAGCGTCGGCGTCGATGGCAAGGTGTGGAGGACCTTGCGTTGCAGGTCCAGCGATTCGAACGCCTCCTCGAAACGCACGACGATGCGCGCCGCCACGTCGCCGTTCCGATGAGAGCAGAGCCTCGGCCCGAGCTCGCCGTAGGGCGCATGGCCGGGAAACACCCGTGCGTCGATCGCATGACCGCTCGCGCGTGCCGCGAGGCCCACGACCCCGAGGGCCGCGGCGGTGCGGGAGGTAAGGCGGCCGCAGTTGATGCAACGATCTTGCAAGCCGGCGTGGTCGTAATAGATGTCGCGCAGCGTGCGCAATTCATCCTCGAGCCGATCGGCCTCGGCCAGGATCGAGTCGGCTCCGGCGGCGTCGAGGTCGACCGTCACACCTCCCGGGACCACGCGGTCCATCAGATAGCGATGCCCGAACAGGGCGGCGTTGTTTCGCAGCAGGTGCTCCTTCATGCGCGAGAACTGGGCCAGCCCGAACGCCAGGCCACCGTCGTTGCCGAGGGCGCCAAGGTCGCCGAGGTGGTTCGCGACGCGTTCGCGCTCGAGCAGCAGCGCGCGCAGCCAGAGCGCCCGTTCGGGCACTTTGCGCGCCGCGGCGGTCTCCAGCGCCATGGCATAGGCCCAGGAAAATGCCACGCTGCTGTCGCCGGAGACGCGCGCCGCGAGCCGGGCCCCTTCCTCCAGCGACAGCGATTCGAAGCGTTTCTCGACGCCTTTATGCGTGTACCCAAGGCGCTCTTCCAGCCGCAGGACGCGCTCGCCGACCACCGAGAAGCGGAAATGCCCGGGCTCGATGATGCCGGCATGCACCGGACCGACGGGGATCTCGTGCACCCCCTCGCCCTCGACCGGAACGAAGGCATAGCGTGGATCGCCCGCCGGGAGGCGCGCGTCGAGCGCCACGTCGCGGCGCAAGGGGAAAGCGTCCTCGCGCCATGCCCCATGCCGCAGCCAGCCGCGCGTGTCGCGCATTCCAGCGCGCAACCCCATCAGATCCGCGATCGCGCGCTGCATCCGGCCCGCGGCCGGAAAGATGTCCGAAACATCCGCATAGGTCTCGCCATCGAGACGAACATCGACGCAAACCAGCCCTTCGAAGGCGACCAGGACGGCGTGCAGCACAAATCCTGCGCCGCGATCGCGCTCGTCGCTCGCCCAGAGGGCACCCAGCCGCCCCCCGCTGCCCGCCACTGCCTCGCACACGCGTCGCAATCCGTCGCTGTCCACCGACGCACGCCAGGCCGGGACGGCGCCCGGCAGCGGCGCGAGCCTCAAGCCTCCGATGCCCGGTGGCATGCCCTTAACCAATCAGACGTGCCGCCTGGCGGTACCAGTCGGCCAGCGAGGGAGGTATGAATAATCCGAGCATCAGCACTAACGCGAGGTGCGTGAACACCGGCACGAGCGCCGGTGGGTGCGGCAGGCGCGCAGCGGTCGGCTCCCCGAACACCAGGGGCTGCACCTTGCCGAAGATGGCGGCGAACGACACGCCGAGCGAAAGCAGCAGCACCGGCGCAGCCCAAGGCTGGACCGCGATGGTGGTGGTGAGGATGAGGAACTCGCTCGCGAACACACCGAAGGGCGGCATGCCAAGAATGGCGACAGTGCCGAGCATCAATCCCCACCCTACGGTCGGGGTGACCTGGGCCAATCCGCGGATGTTCTCCATGAGCTGGGTGCCGGTTTGTTGCGCGGCGTGCCCTGCGGTGAAAAAGATGGCGCTCTTGGTGAGCGAGTGCACCGTCATGTGGAGCAGCCCGGCAAAGCTCGCGACGGGTCCGCCCATGCCGAAGGCGAACGTGATCAACCCCATGTGCTCGATCGAGGAGTAGGCGAACATGCGCTTCACGTCGCGCTGGCGCGAGAGGAAGAAGGCGGCCACCACGACCGAGACCAGGCCGAACCCCATGAGCAGCGCGCTCGCGAACGGGCGCTCGAGCGCGCCGTCGGTAATCACCTTGCAGCGGATGAGCGCGTAAAGCGCGACGTTCAGCAGCAGCCCGGAGAGCACGGCCGAAATGGGCGTGGGGCCTTCAGCGTGCGCGTCGGGCAGCCAGTTGTGCAGCGGTACCAGTCCCACCTTCGTGCCATAGCCCACCAGAAGGAACACGAAAGCGATCGACATGACGGTCGGCTGCAGCTCGGTCTTGACGGCGTCGAGGTGCGTCCACAGGAGCGATCCGGTTCCCGGGCCGAGCACCTTCTCGGCGGCGAAGTAGACGAGGATGGTTCCGAACAGCGCCTGGGCGATGCCGACGCCGCAGAGGATGAAGTACTTCCACGCCGCCTCGAGCGAGGCATGCGTGCGGTAAAGCGCGACGAGAAGCACCGTGGTAAGCGTTGCGGCTTCCATGGCGACCCACATTACGCCAAGGTTGTTGGTCGTCAGCACGAGCAGCATCGTGAAGCTGAACAGCTGGTACATGCTGTGGTAGAGGCGCATCCCGGGGCCTGTTACCCGCCTGTGATCGCGTTCGACGCGCATGTAAGGCCGCGAAAAAAAAGACGTCGTCATCGCGACGAAGGCGGTGAGCGCCACGAGAAAGACGTTGAGCGAGTCCACGAACAGCTGCTCACCCAGCGCAACCAGCGGGCCGCTTTCGATGACGCGCGCCACCAGCACGGCGGCGGCGGCGAAGCTGAGGCTGCTGAACACGGCGTTTACTTCCGCAGCGCGCGGCCGGTGCCCGACGAGGGCAAGAACCGCGCTTCCAGCGAGCGGCGACAGCAGAAGGGCGAGGAGCTCGATCGGCATCAGTGCTCCTTGAGCTTCTCGAGGTGCCGCGTGTCGAGCGTGTCGAAGCGCTCGCGAATCTCGAAAATGAAAATGCCGAGGATCAGCGCCGCCACCAGCACGTCGAGCGCCACGCCGAGCTCGACCACCATCGGCATGCCGTAGACGGCGGCGGTGGCGGCGAAGAACAGGCCATTCTCCATCGACAGGAAGCCGATCACCTGCGGCACCGCCTTGGAGCGCGTGATCATCATCATGAACGAGAGCAGCATGCTCGCCAGCGCGATGCCGAGGGTCGAGCGGGTTACCGTGCCGGCCAGCTGCGAGATCGGCGCGGCCAGGTTGAAAGCGAGGATCACCAGCAGGATGCCGACGAGCATAGTGGTCGGGATGTTGATCAGGGTCTCGACGTCCCATTTCACGTTCAGCCTGCGGATCAGGCGATGCAGGATCCACGGGAGGAGGGTGACTTTCAGCACCAGGGTCACTGCTGCGGAAACGTACAGATGCTTCTGGTCGGTAAGCGCGGCCACCAGCGCGGTCGAAAGGAACAGCACGAAGCCTTGCGCCGCGAACAGGTTGATCAGCGACAGGATTCTGCGCTGTGACAGCATGGCGAACGCGAGCAGCAGCAGGACCGCGGCGAGCAGATTGATGACCTGGGGTCCGAAGTGCTGCAGCATGGCCTCAGCCTTCCAGCATCACGTGGACGAGCATTGCCAGCACCGCGAGCAGGAAAGCGGTGCCGAGGAACTCCGGAGCGCGGAAAATCCTCATCTTGGCGCTCAGCATCTCGATCAAGGCCAGCGCAGCGCCGCCGACGGCCAGCTTGGCGGCAAGCGCGGGCAGGGCGAGGACGAGGCCCAGCCAGTCGCCGCCTCCTGCGATGCCGAATGGAAAGAACAGCGCCAGCCCGATGCACATGTGGACAAACAGCTTCAGGCTGGCCGCCCATTCGATCAGCGCGAGATGCCGCCCCGAGTACTCCAGCACCATCGCCTCGTGGATCATCGTCAGCTCGAGATGCGTCGCCGGGTTGTCGATGGGAATGCGCGCGTTCTCGGCGAGGGACACCATGACAAACGCGACGCCGGCGAACGCCATGCTGGGGTAGATCACCAGCTCGCGGTGCGCGATCGCCGCGACGATGGTGGAGAGCGACGTTGAATGCGAGATGAGCGAGGCGGTGAAGAACACCATCAGCAGCGCCGGCTCCGCGAGGAAGCCGACCATCATTTCGCGGCGCGCGCCAAGCGTGCCGAACGCAGTGCCGACGTCCATTGCAGCCAGCGCGATGAACAGGCGTGCCAGGGCGAGCAGGCCGACCAGCGCGATGGCATCGGCGGCCTCGTTCAGCGGCAGGTCGGTCCCCAGGGTCGGGACGATGGCGGCGGAGAGCGCCAGGCTGCCGAAGATCAGGTAGGGCGCCGAGCGGAAGAGCGGCGAGGCGTTGTGCGCGAGAATGACTTCCTTCTGGAACAGCTTGGCCAGCACGCGGTAAGGCTGGAGGATGCCGGGTGCGCTCTTGTTCTGCAGCCAGGCGCGGCACTGGTTGACCCAGCCGGTCAACAGCGGCGCGAGCAGAACGGCGAGCGCCAGCTCGGCGAATTGGGCGGCGATGCCGGCAGCGCTCACCGCACGAAGAGCAGCAGGAGAAGCAGGGTCGCGAAGCTGTACATCAGGTACACCGAGATGCGCCCACGCTGAAGAACCGTGACCAGCACCGTGACGCGCTCGACGGCGCGGGCGACGGGAAGGTATAGCCAGTACCACAACCGGTCCTCCACGAGGTCGCGGTAGCGGGGCCGGGAATCGAGCGGCGAAGGCGTCTCGAGCGTGACTCTGAAAAAGGGCTCGAAGATATGGCGCACCGGCTGGCCGAAACCTTCGGCCGTGTCCTGCATGCGCGCGTCAAGATGGGGAAAGCCGCAATCCCAGGGCCCGGACCGGCGCACGCGGCCATGGTAGAAAACCCGCACCGAGAGCCAGGTCACTACTACGAGCAGCGTGGCGACGACAAAGAATAGCAGCGGGCTATAGCTCGCGCGCTGCGGCTCGATGGGCGCGAGAAACAGCCAGCTGCCGGCGTGGCTGCCGATGCCGTAGCCGGTCGCGCTGCGCGTGATGGGATCCAGCAGACTGATCACCGTGACGGGCGCGAGACCCAGCGCGACGCAGCCCGCGGCTAGCCAAAGCAGGCCGGTGCGCTCCCAGGGTCCGGCATCGTGCGTCTCGCTCAGCCTCGCCTCGCGCGGCTGCCCCAAAAATATGACGCCGTAGAACTTCACCATGACGTAGCCCGAAAGCGCTGCGGCGAGCGCGATCGCGGCCGCGGCTATCGGCACCAGCATATTCATGTAGGCATGCGGCAACCCCGGGGTGAACAGAAATGCCTGGAGCAGCAGCCATTCGGAAACGAAACCGTTAAGCGGCGGCAAGCCGGCGATGGCTACCGTGCCCACCAGCGCGCACCACGCCACCCACGGCATGCGCTGGATCAGCCCGCCGAGCCGGTCGAGGCTGCGCTCGCGGGTGGCATGCAGCACCGAGCCTGCGGAGAGAAACAGCAGGCTCTTGAAGAAGGCGTGGTTGAGACAGTGGTAGAGCGTCGCTGTCAAAGCGAGGGCGGCCAGGGTCCCCATGCTGAAGCCGCGGAACAGCAGCGTCAGCCCGAAGCCTGACATGATCAGGCCGATGTTCTCGATGGACGAATACGCAAGCAGGCGCTTCATGTCGGTTTGCACGGCCGCGAATACGATGCCGAAAAGCGCGCTCACCAGCCCGGCGGCGAGCGCGATCACGCCCCACCACCAGAGCGGCAAGCCGATGAGATCCAGCGTCACGCGAAGCATTCCGTAGACCGCGGTCTTCAGCATCACGGCCGACATCAGCGCCGAGACCGGCGAAGGCGCCGCCGGGTGCGCCTCGGGCAGCCACACATGCAGGGGCACGACGCCGGCCTTGGCGCCGAAGCCGGCGAGCGCAAGCAGGAAAGCGACCGTCGCCCAGCCCGCCGGCTGCTCGATCCGACGCATTGCGTCGAACGTGTAGTCGCCGGTGCCCGCCTGCAACGCGCCGAAGCACAGCAGGATCGAGATTGCCCCGAGGTGCGCAATGAGGAGATACAGGTAGCCGGCGCGCCGGATCTCGGCGTGCCGATGATCGCTCGTGACGAGAAAGAACGAGGACAGCGCCATCGTCTCCCACGCGACCATGAAGAAATACGCGTCGTCGGCGACCAGCACCGCGGCCATGCTGGCGAGGAAAGCGTGGTAGCACAGGCATTGCAATCCGGGCGGCTGCCCTTCGCCGGCGCGCAGGTACCCGCAGGCGAATGTCGAGATGCCTGCAGCTACAGCGCCAAGGAGGAGGAGGAAAAAGGCCGACAGCGCATCGATGCGCGCGTGAAACGGCAGATCGGGCAGGCCCAGGGGCAGCACCCGCGAGGCGGGCGATCCGAATATCGCCTGGAGCGCTACCGCGGCGAGCGCCAGCCCTGCCACTGCGCCCCCTGGGAAGAGCACGCGGCTCGCCAGCCGCAGGCTGCGCGGCGCCAGCATCCCGGCGAGCCCGATAGCCAGCCACGCGGCTATGAGGAGCAGGGTAGCGTCGAGGCTAGGCAAATAACCCCGTCAGCGGTCGTCGCGTTTCATGACCGCGCGCGCGACGATCAGTCCGAGGACCGCGGCTGCGCCGACCAGCAGCCAGTCGCGCCGCCGCCAACCGATGCGCGGCGGCGGGGGCAGCGAGCCGATCGCCTGGGTCGCGGTTTGCGGTTCCACAGTAGAACCCGGAAGGGTGCTCGCGCCTGGCAGGGCGGCCGCCCCGGTGAGCACGGCAAGGCGCTGCGTCGCCTCGAGGGAATCGAAGGAGTGCGAAAGCCCGCGCGCCGGCGGCGTGGTCGGGTCCTCGGGGGTCTTGTCCTTGTCGCGGGTGCGGTTCAGCGTTTGCGCCATCACCACGTCGTGGGCGCGCGTGTCGACCAGTTCCGGCTGCGGTCCGCTCGCCAGCCCGGTGGGCCGGGGGGGCACGGTGGAACCCGGCGGCGCGGCCAGCTGGCGCTCGCACTCGCGCAGGTCCTGCGCCAGCTCCTGCGCGCCCTGATAGCGCTCCTCGAGCGGCTTGGCGAGCATCTTGGCGACGATATAGTCGAGCAGCTCGGGCACGGCGTGGTTCACCGCGCTCGGCGCGGGGGGCGCGAAGTTCACGATCTGGTACATCAGCGCCGTCACGTTTTCGCCGTTGAACGGGACGTTGCCGCACAGCATCTCGTAAAGGATGATGCCGAGCGAGAAGATGTCCGAGCGGTAATCGGCGCGCTTGCCGATGACCTGTTCGGGCGACATGTACTTGGGCGAGCCCAGCATCATTCCGGTCTGGGTCAGCTCGCCCGAGGCGCGCATGCGGGCGATGCCGAAATCGGTGATCTTCACCGGACCGTTCGCCACCACCATGATGTTGGCCGGCTTGATGTCGCGATGCACGACCCCGTGCTGGTGGGCATAGCCCAGCCCTTCGGCCACTTGCGCGCCGATGGAGATCGCCTGCGCCACCGGCAGCGAGCGGCCCTCGCCGATCATCGTGCGCAGCTCGACGCCCTCGATGAACTCCATCGCCATGTAGGCGATGTCGCCGGCCTTGCCGACATCGTAGACGGTGACGATGTTGGCGTGGTTCAGGCTGCCTGCGGCGCGCGCCTCCTGGTAGAAACGGGCTTCGTAATTGCCGATGCCGGTGCTTTCGAGCGCCATGTTGACCGTCTTGACGGCGACGGTTCGCTGCAGCACCGAGTCGGTCGCCTTGTACACGACGCCCATCGCGCCGCGACCGAGCTCGGACTGGATGACGTAGCGGCCGAGCTGCGGCGCTTCCATTGAACCGGGCGCGGGCCTAGCGGCCCGCCTTGACCGCCCGAAAGATCGGTCCCCAGATCGGGTGGCCCGCTTCCGCGGGGGCGAGGTCCATGGTCGGGTCCACGGCGAGAGCCTTGCGGAACTCGTCGCGGCACTGACGTTCGCGGCCCGAGACGCAGTGGATGAACGCGAGGTGCTTGTACGCAGCCACCTTGTCCCGGTCGCCGAGCCCCTTGTGCAGGGCGCTCTGCAGGTTCTTCGCCGACTCGGCGTACTCGCCATCCTCGTATTGCTTCAGACCGGTGGTGAACGCCGCCTCACCCTTGGCGGGCTGGAATATGTCGCGAATGTCGCCCATCGGGTCGGACGAGCACGCGGCGAGAGCGGCGAAGGCGACGGCACTGACGAGCAATCGAATCATCATCGGAACCTGTGCTGGATTCTTTTTGCTTCCCCGGCTTTCAAATTGATCTTCTCGACGTGGCTGGAAAAGGTCGAGTTACGGATCTCTATCGTATGCGACCCGGAGGGGATTTCAAGCAGGCGCAGCGGCGGGCTCACGCCGCGGCTCTTGCCATCGATGACGACTTCCCCCCACGGCGTGACGGCCAGCTCGAGCCGGCCTGGACGGCCGGTGGCGCCGGGTGCCTCGGTCTTCTCCTGTGTTTTTTCCATGCCAGGAACCGACGCGACCGTCTCGGGACGCGGCACGAGCGTCAGCCGGGGCGGGGGAGCCGGGATCACCTGTGCCGCGGTCTGCTGGTCCATCACCGACCGCGCCGCCATGCCGCTGCCGATCAAGGCGAGCAATACCACCGGGGCGGAGACGAGCGCGGAACGCCGCACGCCGAATGGACCGCCGGCCGCGAACCAGCCGCCGACGCTCAGCGGACCGATCAGCCGCGACTCGGTCTGCGCCACGCGCCGCGCCGACGGCGTGCCGCCGACCACGGCGTAGACCTCGTGCTCGCGCACGTGCTTGTCGGTGCGCTGGCCTTCGTGCCGGAACAGGGCCTTGTAATCCCGCGACAGGCAGGACACGACCTCGTAGAACGAGCGCGACACGAGCAGCTGCCCGGGACGCGAGAAGCTCATGACGCGCTGCGCGACGTTGATGCCGTCGCCGATGATGTTTACCTGGTCGTTCAGGTCTTTTACCAGCCGCACCGGGCCGAGGTTCACACCGAGGCGCACGGGGACGGTGCTGGCCATGTCGCGCACCGACATTGCGGCGAACAACGCGTCCTCGGGATCGCCCATGAAGGTGACCGCAGCGCCGTCGCCGGTGTCGAGAATGATGCGGTCGGCGGCCGCCACCTGGTCGAGCGCCTTGGCGAGCACCGCGTTGAACAGCTGCTTGAGCTGCAGCTGCTCTGCGACCGGCTTCCTCGAATACTCCACGATGTCGAGGAAGAGCACACTGCAGACGAGCGTGCGGCTGGAGCTCTCCATCACGGATCTTCGGCCGAATGCGGCGCGCAGGCCGCGACGGCGCTATTTTACGCGCATGCCGGGCTGCGCCCCGGCGTCCGGTGAAACGAGAAAAATTTCCGGTCCGTCGCCCGAAGCGGCGAGCACCATGCCTTCGGAGACGCCGAACTTCATTTTCCGCGGCGCAAGATTCGCCACCACGACCGTCAGCCGGCCTTCGAGCTTCTCGGGAGCGTAGGCCGACTTGATTCCGGCGATCACCGTGCGCGTGCCGTCGCCCATATCGAGGGTCAGCTTCAGCAGCTTGTCCGCCCCCTCGAGCGCTTCGGCGCGCGCGATTTTCGCCACGCGCAGATCCAGCTTGTTGAAATCGTCGATGCTGATCGTATCGCTCACAGCCTGCTCCTTTGCAACCCCGGGGACTGACGCAACGTCGAACAGCTGATCCAGTTGTTTTTCGTCGACCCGATTCAGCAGATGCCGGTATTCGCTGATGCGGTGGCCGGCCGGAAGCAGCGTTCCGGCGTCCGACCACTGCAGCGGCGCCACGTTGAGGAACCGCTCGGCCTCGGCCGCAGTCTGCGGCAGCACCGGCTTCAGGTAGATCGTCAGGAGCCTGAAGAGATTGATCGCGACCGAGCAGACCTGCTGCAGCTTGTGCTCCGCGCCGGGCTGCTTGGAAAGCTCCCACGGCTTTTGCTCGTCGACGAACTGGTTCGCGGCGTCTGCGAGCGCCATGATTTCCCGCAACGCCTTGCCGAACTCGCGCTGCTCGTAGAGCGCTGCGATTTCGCCGGCCTTGGCGCTGAATGCGAAGTCCCGCCGCGCCGCGACCAGCCTGCCGCCGAATTTCCGGTTGATGAACACCGCGCAGCGGCTGGCGATGTTGACGTACTTGCCGACCAGGTCGCTGTTGACGCGCGCCATGAAATCGTCAGGGTTGAAGTCGAGGTCCTCGACGTTGGCGTTCAGCTTGGCCGCGATGTAGTAGCGCAGCCACTCTGGGTTCATGCCGATTTCGAGGTAGCGCAGCGGGCTGATGCCGGTGCCGCGCGACTTCGACATCTTGTCGCCCGACACGGTGATGAAGCCGTGGACGTATACGTGGTCGGGAACCTTGTACGGCTTGCCCGCGTACTTCAGCATCGCCGGCCAGAACAAGGTGTGGAAGTAGATGATGTCCTTGCCGATGAAATGGATCTGCTCGGTCTTCGGGTCCTGCAGCAGCTTCTCGAAATCCAGGCCTTTCTTCGCGCAGTAGTTCTTGAAGGACGCCAGGTAGCCGACCGGCGCGTCGAGCCAGACGTAAAGGTATTTCTCTTCCTTGATGTCCGGGATGCGGATGCCGAAGTAGGGCGGGTCACGCGAGATGTCCCAGTCGGCGAGCGCCCGCTCGCCGGTGCCTTCGAGCCACTCCTTCGCCTTGTTTACGACCTGCGGCTGCAGCCGGCCCGGCGCCTCGAGCCATTGCTTGAGGAAGGCGCGGCATTTCGGATCGGAGAGCCTGAAGAAATGGTGCTCCGAGCTCTTCAGCACCGGGGCTGCGCCCGAGAGCGTCGAATACGGGTTTCTCAGCTCCGTGGCGGTGTACACGGTGCCGCAGTTCTCGCACGCGTCGCCGTACTGGTCCTTCGCGCCGCAGTTGGGGCATTCGCCCTTGATGTAGCGGTCGGCGAGGAAGATGCCTTTCACGGGGTCGTAGAACTGCTCCACCGGCTTGGTGTAGACAAGGCCCGCCGCCTTCAGCTTGCGGTAGATGTCCTGCGAGAGCTCGGTGTTCTCCGCTGAATGGGTGGAGTGCCAGTTGTCGAAGCCGAGATGAAAACCCTCGAGGTACTGCCTGCGCCCCCTGGCGATCTCGGCGACGAAGAGCTCGGGGGATTTCCCCGCGCTTTCGGCTGCCAGCATGATGGGCGCACCGTGCGCGTCGTCGGCGCCCATGAAATGCACCTCGTGCCCCTGCATGCGCTGGAACCGCACCCAGATGTCGGCCTGGATGTACTCCATCATGTGGCCGATGTGGAACGGCGCGTTCGCGTAGGGCAGCGCGGTGGTGACGAAGAGCCTGCGGGAGGCCATGTGAGTGAGGCGGGACTGCTCGGGAAAGGGGCAATTTTAGCTTACACTTTGAAGATGCCTCTCAGTGACGCGGACGTTCAAGGTGTCCTCAAGCAGCTCATCGACCCGAATACCGGCAAGGACTTCCTCAGCACGCGCTCGGCGCGCAACATGAAGGTCTCCGGCAACGACGTCTCGCTGGACATCGAGCTCGGCTATCCGGGCAGGAGCCAGCACGAGCCGATCCGCCGCCAGGTCGTCCAGGCCCTGAAGCAGGCGGGCGCCGCGAACGTCGCGGTGAGCCTGAGCTCCAGGGTGGTGGCGCACGCCGTGCAGCGCGGCGTCAAGCTGATCCCCGGGATCAAGAACGTCATCGCCGTCGCCTCCGCGAAAGGCGGCGTCGGCAAATCCACCACTGCGGTGAACCTCGCGCTGGCGCTGGCAGCCGAAGGCGCCTCGGTTGGCGTGCTTGACGCCGACATCTACGGGCCGTCGCAGCCGATGATGCTCGGCATCGCCGGCCGGCCGGAGTCGAAGGACGGCAAGTCGCTCGAGCCGATGGAGGGCCACGGCTTGCAGGCGATCTCGATCGGCTTTCTCATCGACATCGACACGCCCATGGTCTGGCGTGGCCCGATGGTGACCCAGGCGCTCGAGCAGCTGCTGAAGGACACGCGCTGGCGAGACCTCGACTATCTGGTGGTCGACCTGCCCCCCGGCACGGGCGACATCCAGCTGACGCTCGCCCAGAAGGTGCCGGTGACCGGCGCCGTCATCGTCACCACGCCGCAGGACATCGCGATCATCGATGCCCGCAAGGGCCTCAGGATGTTCGAGAAGGTCGGCATTCCGATCCTCGGCGTGGTGGAGAACATGTCTTCCCACGTCTGCCCGAAATGCGGCCATCAGAGCCATATTTTCGGCGCCGGCGGCGCCGAGAAGATGTGCCGCGACTACGGCACCGAGCTGCTCGGCCAGCTGCCGCTCGACGAGGCGATCCGCAGCCAGGCGGACTCGGGCAAGCCGACGGTAGTATCGGATCCCGACGGCCCGGTGGCGGAGATCTACCGGCGCATCGCGCGCCGCTGCGCCGTCAGGATCGCCGAGTCGCAGCGCGACATGACCTCCAAGTTCCCCAATATCGTGGTGCAGAACACGTGACCATCAAATCCGACGGCTGGATCCGTCGCATGGCTGCGGAGCACAGGATGATCGAGCCCTTCGAGCCGGAACAGGTGAAGGAGCTCGCCGGGCGCCGCGTGGTGTCCTACGGCACTTCCAGCTACGGCTACGACATCCGCTGCTCGACCGAGTTCAAGATCTTCACCAATATCAACTCGACCATCGTCGATCCCAAGGCGTTCGACGAGAGAAACTTCGTCGACTACCGGGGCGATGTGTGCATCGTCCCGCCGAACTCGTTTGCGCTGGCCCGTACCGTGGAGTACTTCCGCATCCCGCGAAACGTGCTCACCATCTGCCTTGGCAAGTCGACCTACGCGCGCTGCGGCATCATCGTCAACGTCACGCCCCTCGAGCCGGAATGGGAGGGCCATGTGACGCTCGAGTTCTCCAACACCACGCCGTTGCCGGCGCGCATCTACGCCAACGAAGGCGTGGCGCAGGTGGTGTTCCTCGAGTCCGACGAGCTTTGCCAGACGTCGTACCGCGACCGCGGCGGCAAGTACCAGGGCCAGAAGGGCGTGACGCTCCCCCGTATCTAGTGGTTGTCTTCTTCTGGGCCACTACCCCTTGCGTGGACGCAACGGCCGGGCTGCGTTTCAGTGCCACGCAAAAAAAATGAAAAAATCTTGGCCAAGCCCTTGACTCCAGAGGGGTCGTCCCTATAATCAGCCGGAGTTTTTCCTTCAACTTCAGCGAGAAGAAGGAGGTCATCATGACAAGCAAAAGGAACTGCTGCCCGGTCTATGAAGTCTGCGTCCGCGATATTCCTGAGACCTAGGTCCATTTCGGGAGAACTTTGATGGGGGATCGCCCAAGTAGCTTTGCACGCAGCAGACAAAACGCACTTCCCAAGCAGCCGCAGCAAGAACAGCTCTTCGACACGCATCCCGAGGTCAGCCTCGACTTCGAGATCGTCCGCCAGGCCGCACACCAGAGGTACAGCCGACCGTTCCTGATCATCGACACCGCCATCGTGCGCGGCAAGGTGAGGCGCTTTCGCGCCGCCATGCCCCGCGTGCGGCCGCATTACGCGGTCAAGGCCAATCCGGACCGACGGGTGCTCAAGGTGCAGGTGCAGGAGGGCGCGGGCTTTGAGATCGCGTCGACGGCCGAGCTCGAGCTTCTCCTCGGTCTCGGCGTGGCGCCGGCCGAGATCTTCTTTTCCAACCCGGTGAAGTCGCGCGAGTCGATCGCCTACGCCGCCGCCAAGGGCGTGGAATGGTTCGTCGTCGACAGCGCCGACGAGTTGCGGCGCATCCACGAGACCAAGGCGGATGCCAAGCAGTACCTGCGGATCGCCGCTCCCAACATCGGCAGCGACTGGCCGCTGTCCGGCAAATTCGGAGCCGGCGCCGCCGACGCGCGCGAGATCGTTGCCCTGGCCGCCAAGCTCGGCACGGACCTGGCCGGTGTAACGTTCCATGTCGGTTCGCAATGCCGCAACCCGGAGAACTGGCGCGTCGCCCTGGAAAAGGCGAGAGCGCTGTTCGAGGTGATGAGCAAGGCGGGCCTGAAGCCGCGCCTGCTCAATATCGGCGGCGGGTTTCCGGTCCGGCACGTCAAGCCGATCCCGTCGGTCGAGGTCATCGGCGAGGTGGTGAACGAGTGCCTCAGGGCCTTCCCCGAGGACGTGCAGGTGATCGCCGAGCCAGGCCGCTTCCTGGTCTCCGACGCTGGCTATTTTGTCTGCCGCGTGCTCGGCACAGCCACCCGCGCCGGCAAGCGCTGGATGCACTGGGACGCAGGCCTGTTCGGCGGCGTGATCGAGAGCAGCGAGGGCCTGAAGTACCGCATCCGCACCGAGCGCTCCGGCCCCGACATTCCCTGGACCGTCGGCGGGCCGACCTGCGACTCGGTGGACATCGTCATGCGCGACGAGCCGCTGCCGTCGGACCTGCAGGAAGGTGATTTCGTTTACATCAAGAACGCAGGCGCGTACACGACCGCCTATGCGAGCCACTTCAACGGCTTTCCGCTGCCGGAGGTTCGGGTATTCGAGTCTAAGCGCTAGGCGCGCTCGTACCGCACGAAGTCGAACTTCGTGCCATCGGCTGCGGTACGCGCCTCCCGCTGTGCCTCGCGCCAGCGCGAACGGTCGTAGCGCGGAAACCAGGTGTCACCCCGGTAATCCCTGTGGATCTCCGTCATCACCAGGCCATCAGCGATCGGCAGCGCGGTCTCGAACAGCCGCGTACCGCCGATTACGAAGACTACAGGTTCGCCGGTGCACAGGGCGAGTGCCGCTTCCAGCGAGGTAGCCACCGCCGCCCCGGGGGCCTCGTATCCAGGCGTGCCGGTCACTACGATGTTCTCGCGTCCAGGGAGCGCCCGTCGTCCGAGCGATTCCCAGGTGCGCCGCCCCATGATCACCGGGTGACCCAGAGTCAGTTGCTTAAAGTGCTTCAAGTCCTCCGGAAAGTGCCACGGTAGCCGGCCGTTGGCGCCTATGATTCCATTTGCGGCCACGGCGGCGACGAGATAGATGCGGGGCTCTGCATTGTGTGACATTGATCCTCGCGCCAATGGAAATTCTGTTGAAATTATAAGGACATGGCGTACCCGCGATCGTTTCTTGGCCTGTTGCTGACCGGTTTTACGGTGGTCGCGCTGCCGCTCGTGGGTGCGCTCGCCTATTCGGCCTGGAACACGGAGCGGCTCGCCGAGCAGAGTCGCACCGCAGTGTTCAGCGCGTCGCAGGCGGCGCGCGCCAGTCGCTCGCTGGTGAACCGCATCGGCTCGATCGAGCGCCTGGCGCAGCAGTTGGCGGCGGTAAAAGACCCGGCTCTCGCCGCCGACTACGCCGCGGTACATCGCAGTTTCAGGCAGATTGCCGACGAGTTGCTGCTCCTGCCGCTCGATGAGAAGCAGCTTGCCGCGCTCAAAAAGACTGTCGCGCTGGAGCAACAGCTCTACGAGCTCCTCGGCACGCAGCCGCGCCCGCGCCAAGATCCGCGCAGGATCGGCGGCATCGCGGCCGAATTGGCCGAGAACGCGTACGAGGTCCTGGCCATCAGCTACCTGGTGGCCGACCGCGAGGTGGTGCGGCTGCGATCGAACGCCGAGGCGGTGCAGCGCAGGCTGATCCTGCTCGTCATCTTCAGCACCGCCGTCGCGCTCACCATAGCGCTCGGCCTCACGCGCTACATCTCGCGCCCGATCGCGGCGCTCGACGCGTCGATCCGGCAACTGGGCGGGGCGGATTTCTCGCGCGAGATCACCGTGCGCGGCCCGGAGGATCTGCAATCGCTCGGCGAGCGGCTCGACTGGCTGCGGCGACGGCTCGCCGAGCTGGAGGCGGAGAAAAACCGCTTTCTGCGCCATCTGTCGCACGAGCTGAAGACGCCTCTGACCGTGCTGCGCGAAGGCGCCGAGCTGCTGAACGACCAGGTGGGCGGCCCGTTGGCGCCGCCGCAGCGCCAAGTTGTCGCCATCATGCGCGACAACAGTGTCAAGCTGCAGCGGCTGATCGAGGATCTGCTCGACTACCAGCGCGCTCTACATTCGGCCGGGTCGCTGCAACCACGGGCCGTAGCGCTGGATGCGCTGGTCCAGGACGTGGCGCGGCCGCACCAGCTCGCGGTGCAGGCCAAGGGGCAGCGGCTGGAGCTAGACCTCGACAAGGTGAGCGTGGAAGCCGACCCAGAGAAGCTGCGTTCGATCATCGACAACCTGCTTGGCAACGCAGTGAAGTTCACCCCGAGCGGAGGCACCATCAGAGTGCTCACACGGGCGGCGGACCGCGAGGCCATGGTCGATGTGATCGACACCGGCCCGGGGGTGCCGCTGGAAGAGCGAGAATCGATCTTCGACTCGTTTTTCCGCGGGCGGGCGAAGGAGAGCGGTCGCATCGAGGGCACCGGTCTGGGCCTTGCTATCGCGCGCGAGTTCGTCGAGGCGCACGGCGGGCGGATCAGCGTAGTGAGCGAGGCGAGCGGCGGGCATTTCCGCGTCACTTTGCCGCGTAGACCCGCGCGGGCGTTGCCGGTGGCGGCATGAAGGCTGTCATCGTAGCTATCGCAATCGCTCTTACCGGTTGCGCACTGCTGCAGCCGGGCGCCGAGCAGTTGGGCACGGTGGACGCCATCATCGCAGACGCCATGACCGCTGCGCGGGCGCCTTCTGCCGAGCAAAAGGCTGCGTTGTCCAGCGCGCAAGACGCCTTTACGCGCGATCCGACCGCCGTAAATCGCCTGCGGCTTGCGACGCTGCTCGCTGTTCTGCCTGCCCCGTTGCGGGACGATGCGCGCGCGGCAGAGCTGTTCGAGCCACTGGCCGATGCCGCCGCGCCGGGGTTCGGACGCTTTGCAGCACTCTTTTCTGCCCTAGTCGTCGAGCGCCAGCGCCTGACCCGCGAGCTCGAGCGCGCGGCGCGCGAGCGCGAGCGCGTCGATAAGGACCGAGATAAGCGCGAAGAAGCATTACGGCAGCAACTCGAGGCTCTGAGAGCGATCGAGCGCGGCATCCTGGAGCGCGAGGAGCGATTGCGCCGCAAGCAAAGGTAGCACGCCATTCCCTTAAACCCGGCATGTTCAAGGCCGCCTGAACGCCCAAGCGCGCACTACGGCAATGACCAGGGTGCAGGCGAGCGCGAAGGCCCCGATAGCATAGAAGCCGGCCACGATGCCGTAGCGGTCGGCCAGAAAACCCATGACCAGGGGGGTGCTGAGGTGCGAGATGCCCCAGCCCAGCCCGCCGAGCGCAAGCGCCGATCCGCGCTCCTCCCGCCGGCTGGCCTCCGCGATGGTGATCTGGAAGTACAAGGTCATGGCGCCAGAACCGAAGCCGACGAGCAGCAGCCAGAAGCCGATGGGCACGGCATGGTCGAGCGTCGGCACCAGGCCGACCGCAGCCGCCACGCCGGCCCCGCACAGCACCGGCCACAGAGTCTCCGGTCCCGTGCGTACGAAGCGCGCAGCGATCAGCCCGGCGGCTATCGCGCCGAGAGCGCGCAGCGCGAGCAGGATGCCGGACGCCCCCTCGCCGTAGCCGAAGTCTGCGAGCAGCAGGGGGTAGAACGAGATGGAAAGCGAAAACGGCAGCGCCGAGAGGTAGGCGCAAAGCATCGAATACCGGATGATCCGTTGATGGAGCAGGCGCCAGTAGCCGACCAGCAGGCTAGGGCCGCCGACGGCAGGCTTTTGCGCGGCCGGCTTGGTGCCGAGACCGGCAAAAAAGGCCATCAGCCCAGTGCCTGCCAAGGCGAGGAATGTGGGCTGGAATCCCGCTGCGGCGAGGAGAAACCCACACAGCGCAGTGCCGGCGATCTGGCCTATGTTGGTCGCGGCGTTCAGGCGTCCCAGCTGGATGCCGCGCTCCCCCGGCAACTCGCTCGCCAGCGCCCAGGTCGCAGGCCAGAACGCGGCCCGCGACAGGACCAGGGCGAGCTGGCCGAGCATCAGCATCCAAAACCCGTGGGCGAACATGAGCCAGGCGCCGGCTACGACGCTCGCCCAGCACGCACCCAGCATGATGCGCCGTCCACCGATGCGGTCGGTGTAGGCGCCGCCGGCCAGGTTGAGGGGCACTTGAGCCAGGACCGGGGCGGCGAACAGCGCACCGATCTCGGCATTGGACAAGCCTTCGGAATGGGCGTACAGCGGTACCGCAAGCCAGGTCATGCCGAGGCCGAAATTCCACGCTAGCGAGGCGAGGAAAAAAAACTGATGCGGCACGGCACATTATGGGTCGCCAGGCCGTAAGCCGCAGGCCGCCGTTTCGACCAAGGCCCATGCGTATCGCGGCCGCAGTGCTGGCGCTCTTTCTGGCGGACGCCGCCGGGGCGGAACGCTGCAGCGCTCTGAGCGGGGAGCGGACCGTCGCCCTCGTAGAGCTCTATACGTCCCAAGGCTGCAGCAGCTGCCCGCCCGCAGACCGCTGGCTCTCCGGCCTCGGCGCTCGCGGCTACGTGCCGCAACGCGTGGTGCCGCTGTCGCTGCATGTCGATTACTGGGACTACATCGGCTGGAAGGATCCGTACGCCAAAGGCGAGTTTTCAGCACGGCAAAGAAAGCTCACGCAGCTGCAGCGCTCGGCGCTCGTCTACACGCCCCAAGTGCTGCTCCAGGGGCGGGATTTCAGGCGGTGGGGGAGCGCCGCCTTCGACGAGGCGGTGGCCAGAATCAACGCGCAGGCCGCTAAGGCGCGGATTGCACTGGAGATCCGTTCCGTGGGCCGCCAGGCCCTGGAAGTCGAAGCGCGTGCGGAACTGCTTGACCGCACCCAAAAGGACGATGCGGCGCTTTACCTGGCGACTTATGAGAACAAGCTGAGCAACCGGGTAACAGCCGGGGAGAACCGCGGCCGCACGCTGGCGCACGACTATGCCGTCCTGGAGTGGGAGGGCCCGTTCGCCTTCTCCCGCGATGCCCGGTTGCTCGAGCAGCGCGTCTTGCCGCTGCTGCCCGAGGCAGTACCCGCGAACTCAGGAGTGGTCGGATTCGTGCAAAACCGCAGCACCACGGAGGTGCTGCAGGCGCTGATGCTGCCGGCCTGCCCGGCCTGACTTTTTTTTCGCTCCAAGCGATCCTCGGGTATATTCGCGCGGTCATGTCCGCCCGGCGGGCCGGGCCCATGGAGGGGAGCGCCCATGCAAGCGACGCAGATCCGACAAAAGGACGGCGTCTTTTATTTCGTCAGTTACCGCGCCAAGGATCTGCTGGCGAAGGTGCGCTTCATCAGCCGCTTCTACGGCGAAGGCGAGCAGATCGAGCCCGGGCACATCGCGCAGGACGATGATATCGCCCAGTTCATCGCCAGGATCGAGCGCACCGACCAGGCCTTCCAGCGCTCGCTGTCACGCGCCAAGGTGCGCCAGCTCAAGAACTTCTACGAGACCGCGATCACGCAACCGCCGATCCCCGGCACGGTATTGCTGTTCACCTCCGAGAGACTCAGCTTCCGCCCCGGCGGCGATGGCGGCGTCGGCAGCGTGAACGAGCCGTCATCGAAGTTCCTGATCATCGACGGGCAGCACCGGCTCGCGGCGCTGCAGTTCTACCTGCACGAGCGACCCGACGACGCGGCGACGATCAACGTGCCGTGCATCATCTTCGACGGTCGCAGCGAGGACTTCGCGACCGAGATGTTCGTGATCATCAATTCGACCCCGACGCGCATCAACAAGAGCCATCTGGTCGATCTGTACGAACACGTGTCGTTCGCAGCGCCCGACCGCAAGTTCGCCGCCCGCCTGGTCGAGAAGCTCTACAGCGAGGGCGACAGCCCGCTGCGCTACCGCATCAACCGCCTGGGCGGACGCAGCCAGCGCGACAAATGGGTGCTGCAGGCGGAGCTCTTCAACGAATTGCATCGCTGGGTGCGCGGACGCTGGCGCTCGATCCAGCTGGCCGGCGGCAGCTCCAAGGAAGTGCCCCGCTACTACGGCATCATCCGCGACTTCTTCAAGGCCGCTCGTGCTGTCTTCGGCGACGCGGTGTGGGGCAAGGAAGACTACATGGTCACCAAGCCGGTGACGATCAAGGCAATCGTGCGCGCGTGCGCCGACCTCGCGCGCGAGGACGCCGAGCCGGAATCCGGCCGCGTCGCCCGATGGGAGCAGCGCCTTGCCCCCTGGGCCGATATGGCGCGCCAGTTCCGGGAGGAGGGCTTCTACGAGCGCTTCCCCGCCAAGGGCGAGGTCGAACGCGTCGCGCGCGTGCACCGCGACCTGGCGCGCGCCATAGGAATCGAGGCCGCGAAGAAGCCTTAAACCGCGCCGTCGGCTGCCAGGCGGTCGATCTCGGCGGCGGTATAGCCGAGTTCGCCAAGAACGGCGCGGGTGTGCTCACCGACCGCCGGGATCGGGTCCATCCGCGGCTCCAGGCCATCGAGGTTGAAGGGCGGCTTCAGCGCATCGAGCTCGCCGCCGGGGGAGCCGACGCGCGCCCAGCGCCCACGCGCTGCGAGCTGCGGGTGGCGCCAGAACTCCCGCATCGTGTTCAGGCGCGCATTGGCGATATCGGCCGCTTCGAGCCTGTCGATGACTTCTTGGAGGCCCATCTTCGCGAATGCGCGCGCGATCTCGGCGTGCAGGGCGTCCCGGTATTGCAGGCGGGCGGGGCCGGATGAGAATCTGGCATCGTCCTTCAGCGACCCATCTCCGAGAACCCGGTCGCAGAAGCGGGCGAATTCGCGCTCGTTCTGGACGCTGAGAAAGACCGTGCCGCCGTCCCCGGTCGGGAAGGGGCCATACGGCACGATGGTCGCGTGATAGGCGCCGCAGCGCGGCGGCGGCGCACCGCCGTAGGCGGTGAAATAGGACGGGAAACCCATCCATTCGCCCAGCGCCTCGAACATCGTTATATCGAGGGTCGCGCCTTCGCCGGTCCGCTCGCGCCTCAGCAGCGCTGCGAGGATGGCCGAGAAAGCATACATTCCGGCCGCGATGTCTGCGACCGGGATACCCGCCTTTGAGGCCGCTTCGGGCGTTCCGGTGACCGAGAGCAGGCCGGCCTCGCATTGCACCAGCAGGTCGTAGGCCTTCTTTTCGGCGTACGGCCCCGACGGGCCGTAGCCCGAAATGCCGCACCACACGAGCCGTGGCTGCTTCGCGCGCAGCTCGGCCGCGCCGAGACCCAGGCGGTCCGCGGCCCCGGGCGCCAGGTTCTGCACGAAGACGTCGGCGCGCTCGATCAGCCGGCACAGGATTTGTTTCGCTTCAGGATGCTTCGCGTCCAGCGAAAGGCTTTCCTTGGAGCGGTTGGTCCAGACGAAGTGCGACGACAGGCCCTTGACCGTGCGGTCGTAGCCGCGCGCAGCATCGCCACCGCCCGGACGCTCGATCTTGATGACCCGTGCGCCGAGCTCAGCGAGTTGGCGCGTTGCGAACGGGCCGGCGATGACCTGCTCGAGCGCGACGACGGTGATGCCGTCCAGGGGGCGCTGCATGGGAAGGCGATTCTAAGCCCCGTGCTACCGCCTAGCCCCGGATCCTAATCTACGCGCGCGCCGGATTCTCTTACCACCTTGCCGAGGCGGGGAATTTCCGCGCGGATCAGCGCGGCGAGCTCATCCGGCAGCATGCCGCCGGCCTCGAGGCCGAGCTGGTTCAGCTTGTCGCGGTTTTCAGGCATGCGCAGGATCTTCGCGGTCGCGGCATGCAGGCGTGCGACGATTTCCCTCGGCGTCCCCGCCGGGGCGAACATCGCCTGCCACGACGTGATGTCGTAGCCCGGCAGCCCGGCTTCCGCCATCGCCGGGACGTCCGGCGCGACGAATGAGCGCTTCGCCGAAGTCACCGCCAGCGCTTTCAGCTTGCCGCCCTTCACCTGCGGATAGGCGGTGGTGATGTTTTCGAAGCTGAGCTGGATCGTGCCGGCGATCAGGTCGGGGATCATCGGACCGCTGCCCTTGTACGGGATGTGCTGCATCTGCGTGCCGGTCATGATCTTGAAAAGCTCGCCGGAGATGTGCTGGGAAGTGCCGTTGCCCGCCGAGCCGAAGCTGAAGCGGTTCGGATTGACCTTGAGCAGCTCGACCAGCTCGCGCACCGAGCTCACGTTGAGGCTGGGATGCACGATCAGCATGTTCGGCAGCGTGGCGAGCATCGTGATGGGCGCGAAATCCCTGATGGGGTCGTATGGAAGCTTCGGGTAGAGCGAGGCGTTGATGGCATGCGAGCTGATCGTGCCGCCCCCCAGGGTGTAGCCGTCCGCTGCCGCACGGGCGAGCTCGGCCGAGCCGACCGACCCGGCCTGGCCGGGCTTGTTCTCAACCACCACCGGCTGGCCTAGCGCCGGTGCGAGCCCCGCGGCGACCATGCGTCCCAGAATGTCGGTGGTGCCGCCGGGTGCGAATGGAACGATGTACTTGATCGGTTTTGCCGGCCAGGACTGGCCCAGCGCGAGCGTGGACGCGGCGAGCAGGGCCGCCGCGGCGACGCATGCAATGATTTTCATCGGCGCCTCCTCCGGTGCTTAGGCTACACCAGCGCCCTACGCCAGAGATGGAGGCCGAGAAGTACCGGCAATCCGATGCCGGCGCCGAGGTGGCTGTAGCTCGCGGCTTGGCGAACTGCCTCGTCGCCCGAGTAATAAAGCAAATGGCCGCTGATAATCAGCCACGCCGCGGCCGCGAGAATCCCAATCCCAGTCCCTTTGTAGCGAGCGTCCTTCCACCCGGTCGGCACGTGAGAGGCAAGGGCTGCCCCGAGCAGAAGCAGCGCCAGCATCGCGGTGCCGCCATGGACCTTCATCAGCAGCGCCGAGCGCAGCCATTCCCAGAGCCCACCGGAGACCAGAAGCACGGCGAGCGTCGCATAGAGCAGGCCACGAAATGCGCGGCGCAGCGTACTCACTGCATCACCACCGCAAGGGCCCCGAAACGGGCGGCAATGACGTTTGAGCGGGTCGGCTCAAGCAGGCAGGGCTTGGTGAGCGCATCGGCGGTCGTGCAGTCAAGCGCGATCACAGTGACTCCGTGGCCCGGTTTCGCGACCTTTCTTGTTCTGGGGTCGAAGAACTCCGTGGCGGAAAAGTAAGCCCCCGAGCTGGCGACGGCTGCTTCCGTCACCTGGCCGATATGCACCAGCTTGCCTGGAGAGCGCGGATGTCGCACGTAGATGGGCTCGGGCTGCCTGCCGAATACCCGCAGGTCGCCGCCAGCATTGACTACGCCGCAATCTGCACCCGCGCGGCGTAGTGCGTCGACCGCGCGGTCGACCGCATATCCCTTTGCGATGCCATCGAGCGTAAGATGCACGCGCTGCTTCACATGGACGGCTGATTCGAGCATTTCGAGCGGCTCCCAGTGAAACAGCCCGCCCGTGAGCGCGTGGACCTCCTTTGCCCGTCGCAGCACCGCCATGGTCCAGGGATCGATGCTAATGACACTGCCGGCTGACGCGGCATTGATTCTTGCCACATCGCTCTCAGAGTCCTGGCGGCTCATCAGCCGGTGTACGCGCTCGAGTGCTTCGAAGCCCCCCTCGATGGCGCCCGAAGCCTCTCGCGGCAGGCGAATTTCCGCCAGGGTGCCGAGCAGCGGACGCGCCCGCCTAACGCTGCTTGAGGGCCGACTCATAGAAGCCAAGCAGGCGCTTGATGCCATCGGTGACGTGGCGGCACGAAAGCGTGGCGCCGCTGATGTTACGGATATCCTGGTCGAGCTTCAGAGGGTCGCGAGCAGTCTTCCCGGCAAACTGGCGCCGCCACGCAGGGTCGCGGATCTGGTAGCCGTAGCTTTCGAGGTACTCCAGGATCTCGACGCCTCGCACGCTGCCGTCGGCCCCGAGCCCGACGGCATAGGTGATCAGCTCATGCTTGCCGAACACGGCGTCGACGATGAACCAGCCCCCCTGAGAGACCCTCCATAGCTGGCGATGAGCCGCATCTGGCGAAGCGAGCGCTTCCACGGTGAAACGGGCGCCGGGAAAGATGGCCTGCTGCGCCTGTTCGACGCTCAGATACACGGCCGCATGGGCTGCCGGGGCAAATATGGCGAGTGGCGCAGCAACGAAAGCAGGCCAGGGCACCATCAGAAGCTGAAGCCCGCCTTGACGCGCAGCTCGTTGCGCTCGTGATGCTCGCCGTAAAAGCGGCCGCCGATGATGTCCTCGCGCGCCTGGTCCGTGTAGCCTTTCGCATTGCCGAGCTGGTTCAGGAAGCTCGCCGTCAGCCACCACGATTTCTCCGCGTAGTGCAGGGACGGGCCAAAGAAGCTCGCCGAGTAATTGCGGTTGGCTTTCGAGAAACTCGATCCGCCATAGCCGCGATGGTTGCGGTATTCGACACCAGCGTGCCAGCGTGGCGCAAAGCGATAGGCAACGCCGGTGGTGAATTCCAGCTCTCCCTCGCGCTCCCATTCGCCATGAAACTTTTCGTGTTCCTGCGCGGCGCTAAAGTTGCCCGCCCAGACGAGGCGGTCATCGAGGAAGTTCTTGTGCAAGATGATCTTGCCCTCGAGCTCGCGTTTCTTCGGCCCATAGGTCGGCTCGACGTACAGGGCCAGGCCGATCGGGTCCTTGTACGGGCTCAGGAGCCGATAAATCCACTCGTTCGAGACCGACTCGAGAAAGCTGCTCTTGTAACGGGCATCGGGATCGACGCCGTCAGGCACGAACGCGCCAGGACCGGTGCTGCCGTCCGGGCGGTTGCGGAAGGCATCGACGCTGTCGTAGTTCAAGTACAGCGCCGTTTGCAGGTTGTCGGTAACGCCGTACTCGAGCTCTGTGCGGAACTGCCACGCGTCGAAGTCGCCACGCGAGTGTCCATGACGCCTGGTGATCCACTGCTCGAACTCGCGCTGACCCCTCGGATGAGTATCCGTGGTGTAGACATAGCCGAACGGCGAGTCGCCAGCGACCGCGGGTTGGCCCAAAGCGAGAGCAGCGACACTGAGAACTGCATATCGGAAAGACAAGCCAGACCTCCTCTCGTGAACTAGGAAGGGCTGGCTTGCGGCCGCTGGCTGGCAGAGCCGCTCAACGCGCGGCAGCGAGTCTCGTTTTCAAGCCCGCGAACATGAGCCAGGCGGCTGGCACGAGCACGAGCAAGTACGTGAGCAGCGCACCGTACTGGCCCTCCGGGCCATAAGGCTCGGTGGCCACGTGCCAATATGCGTTGTCAAGCGGCAAAAGGTTCGCCTCGGTCGCCTCGTGGAAAGAATAGATGACCAGCTGAAAAGCGAACAACACTAGGAAGACGGACGTTACCTTGAAGAACAGCGCGAGGTTGACGAGCTGGCCATAGCGTACCCAAGTCCACGCCAAGGCGGCCGCCAGGCTAAGCCCGCCGAAGGCGCCCAACGCGAAGTGCGCGGTGTCGGTCTGGCGGAAGAGTGACGCGGTGATGAAGGCTGTCTCCATCCCTTCACGGGTCACCATGAGTACGACGAACAGGAACACCCCGAGCCATGCTCCTCGGCCGGTCCGCACGGCCGCGGCTTCCAGCCTCGCACCGATGTCGCGCCGCAGGTGCTTGGCCGCCTTCAGCATGTAGATCACCATGGTAATGACGAGCACCGCGGCGACCAGCGCCAGCAAGGCCTCCCATTTCGGCAGGACGGCGACCTCGGCGAGCCAGGTTCCTAGAACTACGGAAGCGGCGACAGCCGTCGCGGTCCCCCAGCTCACCGCGGAGAGCAGCGCGACGCGGCCGGACTTTCTGAGATACGTCGCGGCGAGCGCCACGATCAGGAACATCTCGATACCTTCGCGCAGCGTGACAAGCAGCATTTGAACCATTAGATATAACGATAATCGTTCTCATTACAATCGTCAATGGTTCTCAAATGACGTTTCACCTCGCCAAAATGAACGGTTGAACAGGAGTGACCACTTACTCTAAATGTTTCTACGCCACCTTCGTGAGAACCGGCTGGCCGGCGAAGTGCCGCCGCAGGTTTTCGATCTGCAGGTCGCCCATAGCCTTGCGCGTCTCCGCCGTTGCGCTGCCGACGTGCGGAAACAGGACGGCATTGTCGAGGCTGAAGAATTCGGGCGGCACGCGCGGTTCATCGGCAAATACGTCCAGGCCGGCGCCCGCGATGCGCTTTTCCTGCAGGTAGCGCAGCAGCACCGGCTCGTCGATGACCGAGCCGCGCGCGATGTTGACGACATAGCCCTCGGGACCGAGGGCATCGAGCACCTTGGTGCTTACCAGTTTGCTGGTCTCCGGCCCCCCCGGCGTTACGATCATCAGCACGTCACTGTTGCGGGCCAATGTGACAGGGTCCGGATCGTAGGAGTAGGGGGCGTCCTTCTTGTGCCGGTTGTGGTAGCGGATCTTCATCCCGCTGGCGAGCGCCCGCTTGGCGATCGCCTCGCCGATGCGGCCCAGGCCCAGGATGCCGAGGGTCTTGCCGCCGACCGAAGTGGTGAGCGGATATGGCCCGCGCGACGCCCATTTGCCGGCGCGCAGGTAAGCCTCGGCCTGCGGGAATTTTCGCAAGCTGCTTACCACCAGCGCGAACGCGGTGTCGGCAACGCAGTCGTTCAGCACGTCAGGGGTATTGGTGACGATGATGCCGCGCTTTCTCGCATCCTCTAGGTTGATGGCGTCCACCCCGACGCCGAAGTTCGAGATGATCTCGAGCTTGGGCAGCGCGTCCATCAGCTTGCCGTCGACCGGCATCGGGCCGAAGGTGGCGAGCCCGCGCACCGTCTGGGCGTGCTGCTTCAGGAACGCGGCGCGGTCCGCTGCTTCGAACAGCTTGTGGCAGGTGAATTCATTTTGCAGCGTCGCCATGGTCCCGGCGTGGCCCTGCGCGGTAAGAATGATTTCGGCTTTCATCGTCTCAGGACTTGAATTTGGCGGCGAGCGCTTCGGCGCCGCGCGCGAGTATGCCGACGTCGGCCCCGACGGCCACGAACAGCGCGCCGCACTCGAGCCAGTGGCGCGCGTCGGCTTCGTTGGGAGTCAGGATTCCGGGCGCCCTGCCCGCCTTGCGGATGCGCCGGACCGCCTCGTCGATGAGCGGTTTCACTTTGGGATTCGCGATTTCGCCGGTATGGCCGAGCGAGGCGTGCAGGTCGGCCGGGCCGACGAACACCCCGTCGACGCCGTCGATGGCGCAGATGGTCTCGATATTGTCGAGCGCCTGCTGCGTTTCGACCTGCACCAGCAGGCAGATTTCATGGTGCGCGCGCTTGGCGTAGTCCTTGATCCGGCCGAAGCGGGTGGCGCGCGTGGTGCCCGCAACGCCACGTACGCCCGCAGGCGGGTAACGCGTATAGGACACCGCCTGCTTCGCCTCAGCCGGCGTGGAAACGTAGGGGACGAGCAGCGACTGTGCGCCGATATCGAGCATGCGCTTGATGGTCACCATGTCGTTCCATGGGACGCGCACTACGGGGTGGGTGGGGTAGGGCGCCGCCGCTTGCAGCTGCGTCAGCACGCTCTCGAGATCGCTCGGTGAGTGTTCGGTGTCGAGCAGGATCCAGTCAAAGCCGGCGCCGGCGATGACCTCGACGGTGTAGTTGGACGACAGGCTCGACCACAGGCCGATCTGCGGCCGGCCCGAGACGAGTGCGCGCTTGAAGCCGTTCTGGGGCAGGTCCATCGAGGATATTAGTGGATTTCCGGCTCGGGAATCGGCGCGGTGCCCTCGAGGAAATCGAAATCGCAGCCCTCGTCGGCCTGCCGGATGTGCTGCGAGAAAACGGCGCCGTATCCGCGCGCGTACTTGCGGGCAGGGGGTTTCCAGGCCGCTTTTCTCTTCCGCAGTTCTTCATCGGTCACTTTCAGGTCCAGGACACGGCGCTCCACGTCTAGCTCGATGAGATCGCCGTTTCGCACCAGCGCGAGCGGCCCGCCGACGAATGACTCCGGCGCAACGTGCAGCACGCAGGTGCCATAGCTGGTGCCGCTCATGCGCGCGTCCGACACGCGGACCATATCGCGCACGCCTTGCTTGAGCAGCTTTTTCGGCACCGGCAGCATGCCCCACTCAGGCATCCCCGGACCGCCCAGCGGCCCGGCGTTGCGCAGCACGAGCACCGAGTCGGCATCCGCCTCCAGGTCGTCGCGGTCGATGCGCGCTGCCATGTCGTTGTAGTCCTCGAAGACCACCGCTTTTCCAGCATGCTTAAGTAACTTGGGCGTGGCGGCCGAAGCCTTGATTACAGCGCCGTTCGGCGCCAGGTTGCCGCGCACCACGACCAGGCCGCCGGAAGCCTTGAGCGGCCTTGTTCGCGGGCGGATGACGTCCTGGTTGTAGATCTTCGCACCTTGCAGGTTCTCCCCCAGGGTTTTCCCAGTTACCGTCCTGCAATTCAAGTCCAGGAGATCTCCCAGTTCAGACAGCAAGGCGCGCAAACCGCCTGCGTAGTAGAAGTCCTCCATCAGGTACTTGTCGCCCGACGGGCGCACGTTGGCGAGAAGCGGCGTTTTCGCGGAGAACTCGTTGAAGCGTTCCAGGGGCAGCTTCACGCCGGCACGGCCCGCCATCGCGACCAGGTGTATGAGGGCGTTAGTCGAGCCGCCCATCGCCATCAGCGCCACGATGCCGTTATCAAAAGACTCCTTTCTCAGAATATCTCGTGGCTTGAGATCTTCCCACACCATCTCGACGATGCGCTTGCCGGCGAGGGTCGCCATCTTCGAGTGGTTCGAGTCGGGCGCGGGGATGGACGAGGCGCCGGGGAGCGCGAGCCCGAGGGTCTCGGCGATGGACATCATGGTCGCTGCCGTGCCCATCGTCATGCACGTGCCCGGGGAACGCGCGATGCCGTCCTCGATCTCCTGCCAGTCGTGCTCGCTGATATTGCCGGCGCGCAGCTCCGCCCAGTATTTCCACGTGTCCGAGCCCGAACCGAGCGTGTTCTCGCGCCAGTGACCCTTGAGCATCGGGCCGGCAGGCACGTAGATCGCCGGCAGGTTCATGCTGGTTGCTCCCATCACCAGGGCGGGCGTGGTCTTGTCGCAGCCGCCCATCAGCACCGCGCCGTCGGCGGGATAGGAGCGCAGCAGCTCCTCGCATTCCATCGCCAGGAAATTGCGGTACATCATGGTGGTCGGTTTTTGCATCGGCTCGGCGAGCGACATCGCGGGCATTTCGACCGGAAAGCCCCCCGCCTGCCAGACGCCGCGCTTCACCTCTTCGGCGCGCTGGCGGAAATGGGTGTGGCAGGGATTGATGTCCGACCAGGTGTTGACGATGGCGATGACCGGCTTGCCGGCGTAGTCGCTGCGGTTGTAGCCCATCTGCGCGGTGCGCGAGCGATGGCCGAATGCGCGCAGATCGCGCGCGCCGTACCAGCGGTAGCTGCGCAGCTCCTCGGGCCTTTTCCTATTCAAACTTTTCCCCCGATGCCTTGACCACGCGGGCCCAGCGTGCCTGCTCGGTGCGCAGCCACTCGCTGAGGCTTTCAGGCGCGCCGGCGCGCACCTCCGTGCCCTGTTTCGCAAAGCGTTCCTTCATCTCCGCCGAATTGAGCACCTTGATCAACTCCGAGTTCAGCTTCGTCACGCTCGCACGCGGCATGCCGGCGGGTCCGACCACGCCCTGGAACGAGCCGGTCTCGAAGCCGGGCAGGCCCTGCTCAGCGACGGTCGGCGTGTCGGGCGCCGCGGCGACGCGCTGCGCGCTCGAGATCGCCAGCGCCCTGAGCCTGCCGCCTTGCACCGAGGGCCAGGTGGCGAGCATGCCGTTGAAGAGAACGTCGGCCTGACCAGCAGCCACGGCGGTGACCGCATCGGACCCTCCCTTGTACGGAATGTAGGTCCACTGGATGCCGGTGCGCTGCGCGAATTCGATGCCCGCGAGCTGCGGCGCCCCGCCGATGCCCGAGATCGCGAAATTAAGCTTGCCGGGCTGCGCTCTCGCCATGTCGATCAGCTCCTTCACGCTGTTGACGCGAACCGACGGGTGCACGGCGAGCACGTGCGGCGAATACGAGACCATCGCCACCGGTGAGAAATCCCGCGACGGGTCGAACGGCAGCTTGGGATAGACGCTCGCGCTGATGACCAGGCCACCGAGGTCGGTGAGAAGCAGCGTATAGCCGTCGGCAGCGCTCTTGGCCACGAAGTCCGCGCCGACGTTGCCGTTCGCGCCCGGCTTGTTCTCGACGATCACCGGCTGGCCCCAGGCCTCGTTCAGCTTCGGCGCGATCTGCCTGGCGAGGATGTCGGAGGTGCCGCCAGCCGCATAGGGCACGATGAGGCGGATCGGCCTGGACGGATAGGGTTGCGCGTGTGCCGGGAGCGCGGCCTGCAGAGCAGCGATAAGCGTTAGCGCGAACGCGCATTTCATGGCTAGGACTCCGAACAAAGGGGTCGTGGATATATACCACGACGCGACGTAGCGCATCGCGTCGCCAAACAAGTAAACTCGCTGCTCGCTTGGGAGAAGGCAATGCAGCGTTGGATCATTTGGGCTGCGGCCGTCACCGCGGCCGCGGCATCAAGCCGGACTGAGTAGCGATGGCTGACACGCTGGTATTCCAGGCCGGTCCCCTGACCCGCGCGATCGAGGCGATCGTGGCCGCGGGCGGCAGCGAGCCGCGCGAGGCGAAACTGGTCGCCGATAATCTCGTTACCGCGAACCTCACCGGACACGACTCGCACGGCGTGGGCATGATCCCGCGCTACATCGACGCGCTGCTCGAAGGCGGTCTCGAGGCGAACCGCCATCCGGCCGCAATGCTCGATGCCGGCGCGCTGCTCGCGCTCGACGGCAGGAAGGGATACGGCCAGGCCATCGGTCTAGAGGCGATGCGCATGGCGATCGAGCGTGCCAAGCAGCACGGATGCTGCGTGATGGCACTGCGCAATACGCATCATCTGGGCCGCATTGGACATTGGGCGGAGCTGGCGGTGCAGGAAGGGCTGGTGTCGATTCACTTCGTCAATGTGATCTCTCACGCGCGCGTAGCGCCGTATGGAGGGCGCGATGCCCGCTTCGGCACCAATCCTTGTTGCATTGGCGTGCCGCTGCCGGGCAGGCCGCCGTTCATCCTCGATTACGCCACGAGCGCGGTGGCTCAGGGAAAGCTGCGTGTCGCGCACAACAAGCGCGAGAAGGTGCCTCTAGGACGCCTGATCGACAATCAGGGAAATCCGACGGACGATCCGCGTTACGCGGTCGTGCCGCCTTTCGGCGCCATGTTGCCGTTCGGCGAGCACAAGGGCTACGGTATGGCCCTGGCGTGCGAGCTGCTCGGCGGCGCGCTGAGCGGCGGCGGCACCTGGCACTATGAAGAAAGCCAGCAGCAGCGCGTGCTGAACGGAATGCTGGCGATTGTCATCAATCCCGCGCGCCTCGGCACCGCTCCCGCCTTCGAGCGCGAAGCGCGGCTGTTCCTCGAGTGGTTGCACCAGGGCCGGCCCGCGCCCGGATTCGACAAGGTACGCATTGCCGGCGATCCCGAGCGCGAGATGCGGCGCAAGCGCGAAAAGGATGGCATCCCGGTGGACCGGACCACCTGGGAGGAAATCCAGGCCGCCGGCGTCAAGCTGAAGCTCGCACGCGAGACCGTGCAGCGGCTCGCCGAAGGCCGATGACCAGGCGCGACGCAACCCTCGGCTGGATCCGGGTCTGGGGACGCGCCGCCCGCTTGGCGCTTGCGGTAGCAGTGGCCGGGTTGTCACCCGCGAGCTATACGCCGCACACTCGCAGCGTCGCGCTGCAGCAGATTTATTTCACGGCCTGGCAGGTGCTGATCCGCTTCTCTCTGTTCGCAGCGTTACTGGGCTTGGTCGTGGTCCAGATCACTGTCAGCGTGGCGCGCGACTTCGACCTTGCCGCCTATGCGCTCGAACTGGTTTTGCGCGTGCTGGTGCTGGAGGTGATTCCACTGCTGACCGCGCTGTTCGTCGCGCTGCGTTCCGGAGCCGCGATCAATACCGAAATCGCCTTGATGCAGGTGTCTGGCGAGCTCGACGGCATGCGCGCCGAGGACATGGATCCTCTCGAACGCGAATTTCTGCCGCGGGTGCTGGCCACCGGGATATCGGTGACAGCGCTCACCATTCTTGGCTGTGGCCTGGTGCTCGTGACTGCCTACCTCGCCATGTACGGCTTCTCCCCCTGGGGTTTCAACGAGTACTCGCGCACGATCGCGCGAGTATTCGATCCCCCCGCGTTGGTCGGCTTCGCGCTCAAGTGCCTCGCGTTCAGCCTGGCGGTCGCCGTGCTCCCGGTCGCGGCGGGCACGGAGGCGACGCGCCAGATGCGCTCCGCACCCGTGGCAGTGATGGGAGGGATGGTGCGCCTGTTCTTCGCGCTCGGGCTGATCGAGGTGCTCGCGCTCGCTGTAAAGTACGTTTAGATTGATCGTTGTCCTTGGGCGTCCAGGTAAGTCTCAGCTACGCCCTGAATTCTGCAGTTTCCCTATGAATATGCATTTCAGGGCGTCCCGACGCGTCCCATTGAATCCTGTCGCGATTGACGGTATCGTTGACGGTATCGGGCCGATGCATGGCTCAAATACCGTCAAGCGAGGGCGGCATGGCGAAGAAAAATGCACCGGATTTGAGGTTCAGGAAGGCAAAGGCGAAAGACAAGCCATACAAGATTGCTGACCGCGACGGGCTCTATCTCTTCGTCACACCACACGAGGCGAAGTCCTGGCGCTTCGACTACCGCCTCGCGAGCGTGCGTAGGACGCTCACTATCGGGCGGTTCCCAGAAGTGGGGCTCACGGCTGCCCGGGACGCCGTGAGAGCGGCCAGAGCGCTCGTAGCGCAGGGAATCAGCCCATCAAGGGCAAAGCAGGAAAAGAAGGCAGCGGCTGAGCTCGACCGAAAGAACACCCTGAAGGCTCGGGCCGAGGATTGGTACGCGGCCAAGGCTCCTACCCGGTCCAAGAGCTGGCGCCGAAACGCTCGGCGATGGCTGGATGGCGACATCTACCCGACGATTGGCGATAAGCCAATCCGGAACGTCACAGCGGGCGATATCGAGGATCTGGTGAAGGCGACCGCCAAGAAGCGCGGTGCCAAGACGGCGTTCTACGCCCGGCTGCTGTTGGCCGACGTGTTCAGGAAACAGCCGCGGTCTCTGAACCTCGGGAATCCGGCTCGCGACGTCGGTAACTTTCTCGAGATTCCCAAGGGCGAACCGATGGGAAAGCCGCTGCCGATGAGGCAGATCCCGGAGCTACTAAAAGCTGTGAATAGCTACACCGGCCGCGAGCAAACCAAGTACGCAATCCGGCTGCTGCTGCATACCTTCACGAGGAAGCATGAACTGGTTGAAGCGCCGTGGGCTGAGTTTGATCTGGATCGTGCAGAATGGACCATCGCGTCCGAACGCATGAAGATGGAGAGACCGCACATCGTTCCGCTCAGCCGGCAGGCGGTGAAATGGCTGCGCGAGCTTCTCAAGTTAGCAAATGGGTCTGACTACGTGTTTCCCAGCGCCAATGACACCATGTGCCCCATGAGCGGCAGCACGTTGAACCATGCCCTGGTAGACATGGGTTTCCAGCACTTCACGCCGCACAGCGCGCGGTCGACTGCTAGCACAGAGCTAAATAAGCAAGGCTGGGCTGCGGAGGCGATCGAGCTTCAACTTGCACATATTGAGCGAAATAAAACTCGGGCGAGCTACAACTACGCCGATAAGATGGACGAGCGACGCAAGATGATGCAGCACTGGTCCGACTTCCTCGACGGACTGGCGATCGGCAACGTTGTTTCTATCAATTCGGGGAAGGCAGCATGAGTCTGTAGTAACCGGGGAACCACATATCCGGGCGAGGTCGCAGAAATGGCGCTTGCACACGCCATTAGCGACAAGGTCAAGGCTGCGTACCGTTGCGTCCCATGGGACACATCGGGACAGCAGAGAGGCGAGCGCAAGCCGCGAACATCGCTGAACTCGAGCGCCTCGCCACACAAATCGCCGAACTTAGGGATCGGGCTGCCGAGGAACAGCAACGACTGCTTCGTCTTCCTGAGGTCTTGCGCATCGTCGGTCTTTCCCGAAGCGAGTGGTATCGCCAAATTTCACTTGGACGCGCGCCTCGCCCAGTGCCGTTGGGCGAGAAGGTGCGTGCCTGGGTGCAGTCTGAGATCCAAGTCTTCATTAAGGCGCGAATCGCCGAACGAGACGCTAGACCCAATCAATGACTGCCGAGAGGCTGCTCGCCAAGCTCGAAGGAGTTCGTCGGACGCGCGTTGATCGCTGGATTGCGCGTCGCCCTGCGCATGACGACCGACGACCGTCGCTGGCGATCCGCGAGCTCGAGGACGGGCGCATCCTGCTTGTCGATGATCATTTTTTAGCTAAATAGTTGATGTAGCGAATGATCATATCCGTACTGTCCTCAAGATACCCGTACGTTTACCCGCTTTCTTGGGCTAAGGTGGCGGGCAGCTTTCGTGACGCGCGGGGGACGCCAATAAATCATGGGCATACAAAATATCGTTCCTAGTGTACGGAAAAAATACGGAAAAATGGCCGGCGATGTGGATGGGCGAGGGCGGGACGATCCCGTTCATGGCGATGGTCGGCGCGAAGTACCCGCAGGCGCAGTTCCTCATCACCGGCGTGCTCGGGCCGCA
>Ga0209807_1000013_pt1 | contig 84478 bp, 81 predicted proteins | sample GraSoiAngelo_154_FD_186168 | JGI IMG/M metagenome (GOLD analysis project Ga0209807, IMG submission 186168) | Grasslands soil microbial communities from the Angelo Coastal Reserve, California, USA - 14_1009_13_20cm (SPAdes) (version 2) | ecosystem: Environmental > Terrestrial > Soil > Grasslands ... | reverse complement strand
ACGAGAATTGATGCTCAAGGGGGTCTTTAGACGTCCAGCTTCGCCGCAGAGACATCCCGTTGTACGGGATGAAGGCATAGTGAAGCTTCTGGACTCTTCTAGTAGCCATCTACTGGAGGAAATTGCACGCGTCAAACCTCTTCGCGGAGAATACCTAATCTATGTTGGAGATTGTCTATCATCCGGAGATTGTTCCCCATTGTTAGCATAGCTTCCAGGCCCTCTGCGAGCATGACGAGATGGAAATTTTTCGTTCTTCGGGGGCCGCTTGTAGACTACTAACAGCGCCGCAATTTTGGTGGCATGTTTTTTTCAAGCCATTTCCGCCAGCGCTCTCTTGAAGTGAATCTAAGCGCTCCCTCTACATCTCTCACGCTGCTGGGCCAATCCCATTCGGTCTAAAATGCATTCTTGAGTGGGATGAACAAGAATTATTGCGAAAAGCGTGGAACCACAGGTTCCAGCTCCTATGCTACTCACGGCGCCATCCTAAAAATCAGGACGAGCCAAATCAATTCCTCTCCCCTGCCGAATGTCTCTTCCCGCTCGGACCTTCGTGCTGCTCTCTTGTGAATATACTTGTTGAGAGGATTTAGTCCTAGGCTTTTTGAGAAATGTCGGATCCCCCCTATGATGTGGAGAAAGATCCGTATCCATTGATGTCTAAGTGGCGCCAGTCCGAGAGGCATAACATGATCGCGGCGTTAAGGGATCTGATTGACGAGGCTTCGAGGATGGCAAAGTCCAAGCGCGCTCCAGCAAGCGAGAGGATCAGGTGGACCCGTCTTGCAGGTCAGTTGATCTGGTACAAGGACGCGATTTTGAGGAGTATGAGCCTTGAATCCATGGAGAATGAAATGTTCGTCATCAAGAAAGAGGTCTTCGAAAAGAAACCGGAACAAAACCTCCACCAGGCTACATGTACCCAACCTTCGCTGAGCCCGCCAAGAGATCAGAAACCCAAGAGCAGGGATAAAGTCCGCGAATTTCGGGCTTATCAGCTAAGATAAGCCGATAGTCAGCCCAGATCTCGATTCCAAGCAGGCGATTTTGAGAGCATAGATTTCCACGCTTATCACTCGGGGATTCCACGGGGATCAAGAAATCCTGGATAAGCCGATAACGAACCCGTCTCGAAAAAACAAGCCCGGATTCCCCCCGGACAGAAAGAGGATCCGGAAAATAAATTCGTATAACTTTTGCGTAGTCCCCGTGTGCGAGAGTAGGCGAGAGACAAAAGTCTGAAAGAACGAAAAGCTTCGGAGTGTTTGTTGGTTTGGTGCGGGAGGTGGGATTCGAACCCACGAACCCCTACGGGACAGGCGCCTCAGGCCTGCGCTTCCACGACCCTCGAATCAAAGGGTCTCTTTGACCTGGCTTGGCAACTCCCGCAATACCAAGTCCCTGCCCGCAACGCAACGGAGCAGATGCAAGGCCCTAATTGGCTTTCCCCGCATCCACACAAACCGCGTCTCGATCAAGAGCACTGGAAAAACGTTTAATTCCGCCGCGACCGGTCCCCACAAACGCTCAGACTAGAGCATGCTCTAGCAGCCAAAAAACCATACACGTGAACCCCCAGCCATGACCACCGCAAAGAGAAAAACACGAAAACTCCGAGGCTCCAGATGCCACGGATGGGGACGCTCAGGCCAACACCGAGACTCAGGAATGCTAGGCGGACACGGCAACGCAGGCTGGAAACGCCACAAATGGTCCGCGGTCATACGCTACGACCTGCAGATGGGAAGCAGAGGCTTCCACCCCGTCAGGCAAAAGATAACTAACGCGATCAACGTAAGCGACCTAGTTCTCCAGCTAGACCGGCTGATAGAAGAGGGCTCCGCGAAACAAGCCGGTAACATGGTCGAAGTTGACCTCGGAAAAGCAGGATACCAGAAACTACTGGGAAACGGCGGGATAAGCCAGCCGCTAAGAATAATTGTCGCAAAGACCTCCGAACGTGCCCAAGAAAAGATAGGAAGGGCAGGCGGAGAAATTGTCCTCCCAACAAAGAAGAAAGAGGACTGATCGCTAACGGTCAGGTTCATAGAACTATTCCAACCCCTGACCAGAATACTCCCCGGCGTCAGATCACCAACGAGAGACGTCGGCTTCACCGAGAAGCTGATCTGGACCGCGATCACGCTCGTCGTTTATCTGATAATGGCTGAGACCCCGATCTACGGAATCACCCACACCGGCAACATCAACGATCAGTTCGGCCCCCTGCGAGTCATCTTCGCATCCAACCGTGGAACACTAGTCGAACTCGGAATCGGGCCAATAGTCACAGCCGGTCTAATCCTCCAAGTGCTCTCCGGTTCGAAGATGATCAATGTCGACTTCTCGAATCCAGCGGACCGAGCCCTGTTCACCGGCGCCAGCAAAGTACTCTCGGTATTCATGACGATCTTCGAAGGAATAGCCTTCCTGATAGGAGGAGCATACAACGTCACAAACAGCGCCGGACAGCTAGTCACGCCTAGCATACAATCTCAGTTCCTGATCCTCGTCCAGCTCGTAGTCGCAGGAGTCGTCATCATCCTACTCGACGAGATGCTGCAGAAAAAATGGGGATTCGGCAGCGGAATAAGCCTGTTCATCGCCGCCGGCGTCTGCCTCTCCATAGTATGGAGCACCATCGGGCCAATAGGACCTGTTTCAGATCAGAAAACCCTCGGCGCGATCTTCGCCTTCGCCCAGTCCATAGGACCAGTCCTATCCAACCCGGGAAGCTTCTCCGCATGGCAGAGCGCCCTCTACCGAGGAGGAAGCGGGCTACCAGACATGGTCGGACTCTTCACAACACTAGGCGTATTCATCCTCATAATCTACCTCAACGGGTTGCGTGTCGAAGTCCCAGTCTCATACGCCAGATATCGAGGTTTCAGAGGACGCTTCCCAATCAAGTTCTTCTACGTATCCAACATACCCGTCATCTTCGCAGCCGCCCTCTTCGGAAACATCTTCTTTATCGGACAACTACTCTTCCAAAGATACAACCCCACGTGCTCAAGCACGGGACTAAACTTCTGGCTAAGCCTATTCCCAGGCTGCTTCGTACCCACCAGCTCAACCAACCAACAGCTCGTCCCCAGCAAAGGCCTCGCATACTACACCTTCGCCCCCAGATCCATTACAGTTGTCCTTGAAGATCCCATTAGAGCGGCAGTCTACATGGGGATCTTCGTCCTAGCCTGCGTCTTCTTCGCGGTCACATGGGTCGAGGTAGGCGGCATGGATTCGAAGACAGTCGCGAAGCAACTGATCGACTCCGGAATGCAAGTCGAAGGATTCCGACGCTCCGGCACCACGATACGACAGATCCTCGACCGCTACATACCAACGGTAACCGTTATCGGTGGAATCGTCATTGGCACAATCGCGGCAGGCGCAGACTTTCTCGGCGCTTTCGGCACAGGAACAGGAATACTGCTTACGGTAGGCATCATCGAACAGTACTATGAGATACTGGTGAAAGAGAGGATTACCGAGATATACCCTGGAGTCAAGGGATTCCTCGGACAGTGAGCCAGCGAATTGTCACGCACCATCATAGTAGCAGGGATACCCGGGGTAGGCAAGACCACCGTTCTACAAGAACTGGAAACCGTCGCACACGAAAAGAACATCCCATTGAAGATCATCAACTTTGGAAACGTAATGAACGAGCTCTTCAAAAAGCGGGGAAAAACAGTCCACCGTGACCACATGCGCCGCCAAGACCTCGAACTCCAGACCAAGGTGCAAGAACAAGCTGCACGCAAGATCGGAAAGACAGGAGGCAAAACGGCCCTCGTAGTTGACACTCACATGTTCGTCAGGACCAAAGATGGCATATGGCCGGGAACGCCTCGAAGAGTCTTGGAAGCACTTGATCCTGGTCTGATTATCCTAATCGAAGCCGATCCCGAGGACATTGCCAGGAGAAGGAATGCCGACCGAACGCGCGAAAGAGACAGCAAGACTGTAGACGAGGCTCGTTCAGACCTTGAATGGTCGAGATACATGGCGAGCGCTAATGCTGTCTTGGCGGGTGCTCCCATCCAAATAGTATTGAATCCTGATGGGCATCAGAGGCGAGCGGCAGAAGACCTTTTGGCGCTGATCCAGAAGCGGACCCTACAATGACTTTCATCGACGACATTCTGAACACCTTGGCTGCGCCTCTTCGTCAGTATAGTCATCCCCCCTCCGCGACCCTCATGGTGCTAGGCGCGGCCATCGTTCTCTCGCTAATTACAATGTCTGCCAACCGGTTTCTCGTGAATTACAAGATGATTGCTAACTCAAGACGGGAGTATATGGCCTGGACAAGTGCAGTGCGGAAAGCCAAGAAAGAGGGAGACGAGAAAGCGCTCGAGAAGTTGATGAGACGACAGTCTGCTATGATGAAGATGAGCTCGCGATCGACCTTCGAGCAGTTTAAGACATACCCGATCACGATCATACCTTTTCTCTTGATCTACTACACCGTCGTCACGGCGATTGGCTCGATTCCCGTGGCCTACGCGCCGCTCGCTCTACCATTCACAACAACAACAAGCAACGGTATGTTCTCAGTACTGTCCCTGTTCTACTGGTATCTAATCTGCTCATTCACTCTGAGCATTCCATTGTCAAGATTGTTTGGAGTCCAGTCCTCGTTCTCGATGACTCCAACAACAGGAGAATCTAGTTGACGCGACCGTCGCAGAGAACTAGCGGGCGCCGAAAAAAGGTGCTTACGTTGCCCTCTGGTGTTCGAGCGATCCACTTTGAAGCCAAGGCACACAGAACCCCGCAGTGTTCCCGATGCGGAGCTGAGCTGCACGGAGTGGTCACAGGAAGACCGGTCGGAGTGGCTAAGAGCTCGCGCGTTCCCTCGCGCCCATTTGCCGGAGTGCTGTGTGGCAACTGTTTGGCGTCTGAGATTAGACGAGTTGCTCGCGCGTCAGGTTCCATGGATTGATTGTGACTGTTAGCGGGCCACACGGGTCAGGCAAGTCCACATACGCAGCGAAACTCGCGGGATCACTTGCTCTCCGTCATGTGTCCGCTGGCATGCTGTTCAGAAAGCTAGCTGAAGAGAGAAAGGTTTCACTAGAAAAATTCCAGGAGATGGCTGCCGCCGATCCAAGCATTGACCGCTTAGTAGATGAAAGGACCATGATGGAAGCGGAGAGAGGTGACGTGGTGGTTGATGGGCAGCTAGCCGGGTGGGTGTTGAAGGAGATTTCCGACCTGAGGATCTTGTTGACCGCTCCTCTAGTAGTGAGGCTGGAGAGGATTGCCGCGCGAGACCACATTAGTCTCGAGGAGGCGAGGAGACAGACATTGCACAGGGAAGCCGTGCAAGCTGAGAGATATCGGAAGCATTATGGATTCAGCGTCGATGACTGGTCGATTTACCACTTAATCCTCGATACGAGTTTTGGCTCTATAGAGGACACGGCCAAGATCCTTCTTGCCGCGGCTGTCACTGCCAAGAACGCCAAAACACGAAAGACTCCGGAGAAGAATCCGGGACCCCAGCCTATTCCAGCAGCAACTAATCGCTCATAACTGACACCAACCACAAAACAGGAACTCTACAAAGGAAACACTTGGAGAACCCCAGCGACGATTCTTGGTCAGGCTATCGTCCAGTAACAGCATGCTCATGCCGGGGAACAGAGTCATGTCGCATGCCCCTCCGGGGATGACGCGACTTGGCAGTACAGAGCACAGAGCTAGTAGTTGAAGAGACAGGGAGTCGAAGCGCCGAACTCGTCTTCGGCTCCATAGACGGCCTATTCTCAGTGCTCGGAATCATATCAGCCGCAGGCTCTGCAGCGCTGATACCAGTCCAGATCTTCGCAACGGGCGTAGGCGGAGCGGTGGCAGGTGCGCTATCTGTTTTCGCAGCAGTCTACCTCTCGGAAACGCATGAGAAGAAGACGCAGTTGCTGGAGGCGATAACGCGGACGAATCGCCAGCGGTCAAGACAAACAAACCTCAACAAGAAAAGGCATGTCCCTATTACAACGGAACATCCGAAGGTCCATCGATTGTTGGGAAAGATCAATCGAAGGGCCTTAGGGTCGGGAATTGTCACAGCGATTACTTCCGCCCTGGCCTCGCTTGTATTGTTGTTTCCTTTGGTCCTCTTTCCGGACACATACGCTGTGACAGCGTCCATAATCATCGGAGTCATGATGCTCTTCTTGCTTGGAGCATTCCGAGGAGTCACACTCAAACAGTCAGCAACAAAGTCAGCGCTGAAAATGGTGGTCCTAGGAATTCTCGTAATCCTGGCGAGTAAAATCCTCGGGTCCTACGTTCTGAAGCTAGTGACCTAGCAGCTACGGAACGCTACCCGCGAGAATCTTTCCCAGCTTTGAAGAGTCAATATTGCCGCCGGATACGATGCAGACAATTTTTCCCGACCCAGCCTTGCCCGTCATGGCTGCAGCGACAGATGCCGCGCCAGCGCCTTCAGCAACGATCCTGTTGCGCTCTATCAAGAGCTTGATGGCTGCAGCGATCTCCGAGAGAGAAACGACGAGGGGTACAAGCAGGGTCCTAGCGCGTTCCCACATCTCGGGCAGAACACTCTTTCCACCGATACCATCAACAAAACTGGGAACCCTCTCGATCTCTTGGGCTGAACCAGCTGCGAAAGAGGCAGACAATGGCGCCGCTGTTTCTGGCTCTACAGCGTAGACCCGAGTCTGGGGCCTTTTCGCACGTGTCCCTGAGGCGATACCTACGGATAGCCCTCCACCACCGAACGGTATCACAACCGAGTCAACGTCGGGCAGATCTTCCAAGACCTCAAGTCCAGCGGTTCCATTGCCTGCCATCATTCGGATATCTGCAAATGGGTGGATGAACACCGAGCCGTCGAGGGGAGGATAATGATGAGTAACGACGACTTTCCAGACTTCATCAAACGACACCTGGATGATCTTTGCTCCGAACCTTCGGATAGCTTCTAGCTTCGTCTCCGGAGCGTTGTCCGGAACGATTACGGTGCATGGAATCTTGTTTTGGCGAGCCTGCCAGGCGAGCGCCTGAGCCATATTTCCAGCGCTACAGGTGTATACTCCACGCTTCTTCGCCTCTGGACCCGCAAGAGCGATTGCATTGCTTGCGCCCCGAACTTTGAAGGAGCCGGTAGGTTGCAAATTCTCTAGTTTCAGAAAGATTTCTGCAGGTGCTTCGTCAACGTTCAAGCGGACGAGAGGAGTTCGTAGAGCTGCGCCTTTGATGCGTTCTCCGGCCTCCTCGATTAGTTTCAGAGGTATTGGGCCGAGAATTTCTGAACCTGAATCTGCCTTTTCCCGCATGACAATTCATTCCACCATGTTATCTCTCAACTCTTAAACACCGAGAACGGGGAATGACCACCCGATTGGTATGAAGAAGAAAGTTGTGAAAACGAGACCTGCACCGCTGGGTCTTCCCTTTTCCCCTGCAGTCAAGTTTGGAGGATTATTGTTTGTCTCAGGACAGGGGCCAATCGACAAGAACGGGAAAGTCACTCCAGGAGATATTAGAGCCCAGACGAAAGCTACTCTGGAGAACTTCAAGAGGATCTTGGAGGCTGCGGGATCCAATATGGACTGCGTCCTCCAGACAACAGTCTATCTAAAAGATCTATCAGATTATTCTGGAATGAACGAGGCCTACTCCAGTTTCTTCCATGATCCCAAGCCTGCAAGGACGACTGTCCAGGCTGGCGACCTGCTATTTGGGATGAAGGTGGAGATTCAGGGCATAGCTTATGTCCCAGAGAAGCGGAGGAAGTAACAATTAGGTGTGGTTTTCAGAGGGGTGGTTTCTGAAGGACCGCAAACACCAGTTTCTCTATCTCACTACTGAAGGCTGGAAGACTAAGGCACCCCACAGAATCGAAATCTGGTACATCCGACATGAGGGACGATTCTATCTCGTCTCGCAATACCGTGAGGAGGCTCATTGGGTTCGGAACATCAAGAACCATCCTGGAATCTCGTTCGAGGTGGACAGCGACAAGTACGTGGGACTGGGCCGGATTATCGATTCATCTGAAGAGCCCGAACTGGCTAATAAGGTGTCGGACCTGATGGATGCAAAGTACCAATGGAGCGATGGACTCATCGTGGAACTCCGACCCGAACCCGGAGTCCTGCAGAAATAGCTCCCCTAGGTCTCGCCTCTGGAATCTAGATCCTCCTAACGGGGCTATTTTGGCGCGCGCAAGAATGGCCAGCAAAGATCCCCACAAGGCTTATTTTGATTCCGCTTTCGCAGAAATGCTCGAGGAAAAATTGTCAATGCGACACTTCTTCACAACAACCCTTGCAACATTCGCTATTGTCTTCCTATCAACTCTCAGCTTTGCCGCGGCTCTCCCAACACCATCGATAGTCGTCGCACCACGCATTCACCACGGAAGCGTTAGCAGCACAAACTGGAGCGGATTCGCCGTGACAGGCTCTGCCGGATCCGTCAGCGACGCAAAGGGATCATGGGTGGTCCCGACGATACAGGGCAATTGTCCGAACACTGACCAGTACTCTAGCTTCTGGGTCGGAATCGACGGGTACAGTTCAGGCACTGTAGAGCAAACAGGTACCGATTCTGACTGTCAGAACGGCGTCCCCACGTACTATGCTTGGTACGAGTTCTTTCCGCATCCATCTTTTCTCATCAACGGCATCTCTGTTCATCCGGGAGACGTGATATCTGCAGAAGCACATGCGTTGGGCAATGGAAAATTCACCGTCAGCATTTCTGACACTACGACGGGCCAGAGCTTTAGCACCTCGTCAATGGTTCATAGGGCACAACAGTCTTCAGCAGAATGGATCGCCGAGGCCCCCTCGAGCAGCGGTGGTATCCTCCCGCTTGCAAACTTCGGGACAGTCAGATTCGGACTCGACAATACAGGAGTCGGCAGCACTTGCTATGCGACGATTGGTGTGACCACGGCAGCCTTTGGAACGTTCGGCTCGAACGTTCAAAAGATAACGATGGTGACCAGCGGCGGCGCGACAAAAGCCTCACCCTCGAACCCGTCCAGCGACAGCACTAGCTTTTCAGTTACCTGGGTAAGTTCTGGTCCCTAAACAGGGACCACGTCCCTCTTTTTTGTCCACTGAACCGCGATGGCTACAGAGTTTATTCTTATATCGAACATATGACTGGTTTTCTAGAGAGTCGCTTTGACGGTTTCTAGCCAGGTCATTTCTGGCAAAAGCGTGGAAGTGATCGATTTTCAACGATTGAAGGGATTAGCGGATGACGGGGCGGTTGAAGCTCTCGTGAAAGAGTCAGGCGTCGTCTATGTGACTGCGCTCACTAGGGACGGATGTTCAGGTTGTATGGAACAGAAGCCGCTGTTTCGGGAGCTTGCGCAAAAAATGAACTTGGATCTTGGCGGAAGGGTGCATTTCGCGAACGTTCATGTTCGCTTTACAGAGGATGACCGGGCAGAGTCCTGGGAGAGCAAGAAGGTGTTTCGGCATGCTGCGTATCCAACGTATTTGGTGCATGTGAGATCGAAGAAGGGTGTTCTGGAGGTTTACAGGGCAGTGTACCCGACGATGGAGGAATTAGAGAAGCAGACGCGGGAATCGCTAGACCTAGCGAAGTTCTACAAGGACGAAGCTTAGAATCGAGAAACCTTTAGCGCATCGTCGCCTCAAGGTCATACAGGCCTGCGAGGACACCTTGTATACTGTGGTTGTCGAATAATCTAAAGAATCCGCCAAGAACGAGGAATAAGCCGCCGAGTTGTAGACTGAGGACTGATCGTGAGTATCCGAGCGTCTGGGAACCTAACAGGAGAGACGAGAGTGTCAGGGCGAGGCCGAGGAAGGCGACTATCTTGGTCTTGAGCATACCAGCACTACAGCATCAATCACAAGATATGGAACGGAATATGTGGCTATAATGCTGACCCGAGTTTCTCACGGAACAATAGTAAGAACAAAGAACGCAGAAACCGCTTGTGAGTCGCGAGATGCTTGGCTAATACCCCCTTTTTTGGATGAGTGACTTGCTGTCTGGTATTGATTCTGGGCGAGTCTCTGCATTCCAGGCGTACTCCAGGCTTAGATCGCAAGGCGAAACTCGCCATTATGTCGGCCAAACCCGAACGATTTTCAGGGGAGAGTTGGAGGGGGTCCTAGAATCGCGATCAGGGCTGATAATGGGCGATTTCGTGGATCAGAGGTTTCCCTTCAACCGCTCTTGCGTCGCGGAACCTTCAACACAATCTGGGTCATTTTTCTATGACCCGTTTCCTGTCTGAACCAGATTTGCGATTGTTTCTTTGAGACGGGTATGTTATCGGCCTGTTTTGCCTTTTTCGATCCCCGTGGATTCCCCTAAGGATAAGCGTGGAAGATCATGTTCTAGAACTCGTGGGCTCAGATTCGGAATCAGGGGTTAAAATGGGCGATATCCGGGGTCGTATGCGATAGAATATGCTCTAGTCTTAAACGGTCAAGACTTCCGGTATGATTTAGCATGCCGAAAACCGTGCTGACAGTCGAGCTGAAAGAATTGCATGACCGAGCGAGCGAAGCAACCCAGTTCCTGAAATCGAAGGTCGAGGGCAAGATGAGAACCAAGGGCACGCAACTTCAGATCGAGGGGGCAAAAACCAAACAAGTCAAACTACTACTCCACAAGTTCCTCCACCACCAAGGCCTAAACCACTACAGAGTCCTAAGCCAGAGTGGGATCCTAGAGGTTACCTCGCCTGAGAAGCATGAAGTGAACCTACCGGAACGTGTAGGCTCGCCACCGACTGCGGCTCAAACAACCCCGTACTTGTTCCCACAAACACCGGTTCTAACGCCGGAGAAAAAGAAGGCCAAGCCGAAACATAAGCACGAGTAAACATGGGGCGCTAGTTGCCCTTCGAGGGCTCGCCTGGTTTCAAGGGACCCACGATCTCCACCACGAACCCCTCGGGGTCCTTGAAGCCCGCTGATCGAGTGCCCCAGGGCCGGTTCGCAGGAGGACCGTCGAACTTCACGCCTTTAGACTTGAGAGACGAGTAGACTTTATCGACATCGTTCACCTCCAAGTGCACTTCGACAGTTGAGCGGGAGAGCGGCGGAGCTTTGGTGAGCCGGTGGAACGCGAGCCCTGACCCTTTCGTATCGAACATGACGAAGTTCTCATTCTCCTGGGCAACGGGAAGACCGAGAGTTTCCTTGTAGAGATCCTTGACCTGATCGAAATGAACTGCCCAGAGCGTCACATAAGATAACTTGCTAAGCCTCATTACCGGATCCTGAAACTGGTTCGTTAGGTCGCGATTATTAGCCTATTCCAGAGCAACCAGGAACTTCTCCTACCAGAATCTTTGGAGAAGACCGCATAGTAATGCTATCCCGCCAGCGTGTGGATATCTCTCCTCATTGAGAATCACGATTCTCCTCTCCTGAGTTGTCGAGGTTTGAAGAGGCTGCAAAAATAAGGACTCGGAACATGACTCTATTAGGGGCGGCGGCGATGGGAGGTGGTATTATTTTGACAAAATTCATGATGTCGCTTCGCGACGAGAACTATCGCGTCCTAACCGGCGCTGCAATAGACCGAGGAATTTCCGTGCAAGAACTTCTGCGAGCCGTGATTATCCCAGACTGGGTAAAGGAGACCCCCCGAGGAATAGTCGCCGACAACTGGCCCTCTATCAGACCACGTCGCTGACGCAAAGCTACGAATCGCATCTAGACCGATAGTGGCCATTTTATTAGGGACGACTACGAACGAGCCAAGGCGAGCAAACTTGACGAAACAAGTAACTTGCGACTGTGGTTTCATGCTACGGACCCCATCTGACGATGAGCTAGTGAAACATGTCCAGCTTCATGCGAAAGACATCCACAGCATGGATCTTACTCCAGAACAGGCCCTAGCACGGGCCGTCTCCGTGGAAGCAACAATACAGGCCTAATCGTAGAGACCTCTTCGGAAACTATCCCTCCTTTATTTCGCGCATCCAACGAGCGACCCGATTGCCCACACATCCTAACTACCAAAGAATTTTGAACTCGGGCCTCCATAACCTAATCGGACAAATGCTCTGGTCCGGGAACGATTTTCTTGTCAATAGAACTCAAAAACCAGGCCTACTGGGAACAGGTCATATCGTAATTTCACCGGAGGAAGGAAAACCAGAGAAGATTACTCTGCGGCACCGGATAGCCTACGATAGACTGATGACGCTCACTCAAGCCTTCAGTCCAGAACTAGCTAGCTCGTCTTAGGAATTGTTCTAACAAACGGATCCTCAGGAATCCTAGCAAGTCTTAAAACAACGCCGCCTTATTCGTTGAAATCAACCGGCGCGTGAGTGGGGCCTTCCACCCGTTGCGCCATAGAAACCCCGGAGTAGGGAGGCAAATGAGAAGAGAAACCAAAGATAGAATCACAGTTTCCCGTTCTAGGAACCTCGCACTAGCAGCCGTATTTGGAGCACTCTACTCAGCGCTCGTCATTGGATTCGCTCCAATCAGCAATCTTCCGATTCAGGTGAGGGTTGCAGACGCCCTGATGCCTCTCGCCATCCTTTTCGGATGGCCTGCAATCCTCGGACTGGGAATTGGAACCGTGGTGGGTAATTTCGCTGCGGATTCGATAACAGGATTCCCTTCAGCCTCGATCGGACTGGATATTGCGGGTGGAAGCTTTGTCAATCTTCTCACCGGATTCCTAGCATGGAAGATCGGCCAACGAGGTTGGAAGATTAGAAATTGGAATATGAGCTGGTTCGTTGCTACTCTTGTCGAGACGGCGCTGATTTCTGTGGTGGTAGGAGGCTACCTCAGCGTTGCTTTCTCTATACCACTAGCCCTGTCGATCCTAGGGATTCTCGCGGGAGAAGTGGTAGCGATAAACATCGGCGGCTTTGTGCTTCTCAACATCATCGGAAGAGCAAGGAGTCTAGACCTCTTCAAATCGTGGGGTCTGCAGATTTACGAAACCAATCGCAACCAATAGATTGTCAGGCGAGTTTTACCTGCTTACCTTCAGATGGCTTTAGGTCAGAAAGCCTAACCCCCACTAGCCTCATCTTCCGCCGGTCTTTCTCGAACTCTCTGAACAGCAATGTTACGTACTCCCGGATGACCCCGAGGTCATCTACATATCCCGTATGAGTTTTTTCTCGGGTAAACGTTATGAACCCTTCGAATCGTACCTTGATGCCAACAGTGCGATACCACAATCCTTCACCCAGCAGCCTGTTGTGAACCTCGTGACTCAGAGACTCTAAGGCGTCCCGGACCATCGTCTTGTTCTGGATGTCTCTCTCGAATGTTTGTTCCACACTAATTGACTTTCGTAGTCCTCTCTCTTCCACAGGTGTCTCCTCGATCCCGTTGGCGATTGCCCAAAGCCATACCCCGCCTTTTCCAAACCAGTCCGTGAGCTTTTTCGCCTCTACTTTGCGCAATTGACCAATAGACCCGATTCCCTTGCTCTGGAGAAATTCAGTTGTCTTCTTGCCTACTCCGCTGATCTTATTGACAGGTAACGGTTCGAGAAACTTGTCGACCTCTTCCCGTTGAACAAGGGTAAGCCCGTCTGGTTTCTGCATGTCCGAGGCCATCTTAGAGATCGACTTGCTAGGCGAGATCCCAACGCTTACAGTGAGACCCTCTCGCTCCTTCAGAGTCTCTTTCAGATTGGAAGCTAGAACTTTTGCGTCATCGTAGGTCTTGCATCTCTTGCTGACGTCCATGTAGGCCTCGTCGATACTGGTCTGTTCGAAAATATCCGCAAAGCCACGCATGATATCCATCACTCTTTCCGAGGTTTCACCATAGAGTTCAAAATCAGGCGGCACAAAGATCCCTTGGGGACAAAGCTTCCAGGCCATACTAATCGGCATTCCAGATCGAACCCCAAACTTCCTCGCCTCATACGAGCAAGACGTGACAACGCCACGCCCTTTGCCATTCTTCGGGTCCGCGCCCACGATCAATGCCTTGCCCTTCAGTGAAGGGTCCCGGTGAATCTCGCACGAGGGATAGAAAGCGTCCAAGTCACAGTGCAGTATGATCCTGGCACGAGTGCTAGAGGACATTTTCTAAGGTTCGTAGTTGAAAGCGAAGACATGATGCCCCGATGGCTCCAATAGGCCAGATTCAGAATCGACGTCCAGGCCAAGATCTTCCAGAAACTTTGCGCCCAGAACTGGCTGGGCACCTTCGAAGGTGACGGCGAGGGTAACGTCCTCTCGTCCCTGAGCGGCGACGACGACAGAATAGACCCGGGCTTCCAGAGAATCTCCCCGTTCAAGTTCGAGCCTTGCTTTCAAGTCCTCGGGGTATGCCCCTATCTCGAAGAGGATTTCGGAGGGCAGAATCGTGAAGAAAGCACTGGTGTCAATTGGAATTCTTTGCATATCCCTCTGTCCCTTTTCGCCTTTGACCAGCACCCTGGTGAACGCAGTGGACACGACTTGAACCGACAATAGAATAGAGGTTCCTAGCAAATAAGCTTCAGAGCAACATGTAGTAGAATACTTGATAGGTGAAATCTAGCCGTGTAAATACGGGTTGTACGACTCGAGTTCGAGCGTGGCGACCCAAGTCATATCCAGACGGATCGGTTCACTTGTCGACGAAGCGTCCTACGTAGCCATATGCCTCGGGAATATTCATTTCCTGAAGGGTAGAATGGCGACAATATCCATCGACAAGTAGTTGTTGTTCACGCAGGAGGACTATGGGCCAGATAACCGTTCCACCGGTCTCCAACGCCTTACGAAGCTCTGACCGACGTTCTCTCAATCTCTCCACGAACTTTCGACCAGTCTTGAGGTCAGCGGAGTTCAGGATCAAAGGATTCATCCGAATCTCGTCAACACCGACAATTTCCAACTTCCATTTCCGCTTCGCCAGCGAGTTGAGGAGAGCGTCATGTCGGGGATCTTCACCCATGCTCTCGAAGTCTGCGTCCAGTTCCTTCCGTACCTCGGTGTTGACGAAATCATGGATGTCATCTGAGTCCTCGAGCATTCGATATTCGATACCGTGAAGCCGACGTACCGATGTTCTGTTATCCCAGGCAGAACGTCTTCCCGTGTTCCCGACTCGCGAACGATCACTCATCGCGTGTCGCATCTCAGGTTATCCGCATCTGACTCTTAAGATTCGCTCTTCACAAATCAGCGTAATCACCTAACCTGGAAACAGTTTCGGGTATCTCAACAAGAAATTGATCATTAATCCTTTTACGGTGGCGGGTAGTCGAAGGCTCGCTGTGCAAGTCCTAGAGAACCGGCCAAACCATGTTTATGCGAAGAGATTAGAGGAAGAATACAACCGGCAGTACGCGATAGCCTCGGAGGCCCGGTCGAAAGGACTCGACCCTTCATGGAAAGTCGAATCACAGACAACCTATGATCTAGCTGAGCGAGTTGAGAAATCGGTTGGACCAGGCGGGGTTGCGGCTAGAATCCGAGAGTTGAGCAAACTAGTCTCGCGCGAAGAAACAGCGCTGAAAATCAGCGAGGACATTGTTCTGGGCCATTTCGGGAGCCTTGAGCCCGAGGATGCTGCTGAGCAAGCGGTTCGTACGGCGCTAGCAGTGTTGGATGAGGCGGTAACCGTGGCGCCGATACAGGGAATCCACGATGTCAAGATCCGAACAAACGTAGATGGATCAAAGCACCTAGCCGTATACTTCGCTGGCCCGATGCGATCGGCCGGCGGGACAGAGATGGGTTTGACGATGATTGTTGCCGATTACGTCCGTCGGCAACTGAACATTCCCCCGTATCACGCGTCTGAACAGGAAGCGATGAGATTCGTCGAAGAACTACGCCTCTACGAACGATCCATCGCCCGCTTTCAATACCGGAACCCGGACAGCGTACTCAAAGACGCGATCATGCGCCTGACCGTTGAGCCGAACGGCGTGGAAACAGACCCCGTCGAAGTAGCGGTCAACCGGAATCTGATGCGGATCGAGACGAACAGAGTCAGAGGCGGAGCATTACGAGTTGTAAATGATGGATTGCTCGGACGATCAACCAAGGTTCTGAAGATCGTTGAGAAGCTAGGATTGGAAGGCTGGGGGTGGTTGGCTATGATGAAGACCTCGTCATCAGAAGGAGAAGAGGCGAAAGAATTCATGTTCATGGAAGACGTTGTCGGCGGACGCCCAATATTCGCCTTCCCCGGAGCAGCCGGAGGTTTCAGAATACGATACGGCCGCTCACGAAACACTGGCATGGCATCGGTCGGTGTTCACCCAGCTACCATGGAAATTCTGGGTGGATTTCTTGCGGTAGGCGTCCAGATGAGACTGGAAAGGCCAGGGAAGGCTGGGATCGTCAATGCGGTCGACAGCATCGAGCCTCCTGTCGTGAAGCTCGTCGATGGCTCTGTGATGAGGGTAGACTCGCCTCAAGAAGCAAAGGCACTGCGAGACAAGATTCAGAAGATACTGTTTCTCGGCGACCTGATGGTAGGATACGGGGAATTTCTCGAAAACAATCGAGCGCTTGTCCCGTCGGGGTTTGTCGAGTCGTGGTGGGCACAGTTGCTGGAGGAGAGACTCCGCGACCCGGAAAACAGCAACAAAGCGCAACAATTGCTGAATATCTCACCGGAACGATTGCGGGAATTCGCTAACAACCCGTTCTCGGTCAAACCGCGAGCCAGCGAGGCAATTGAATTATCCCAGAGACTCGGAATTCCTCTACACCCAGCCTACACCTACTTCTGGAGCCTCGTGACGATCCAAGACGTACACTATCTCCGCGAGAAACTCATCCACTACCTCGACGACTCGTGCGTTCTACCCTACGATGAGAAGTTGAAGGACATTCTTGAGCAAGCTCGAATGCCGCATAAGATGGTGGCGGGTGCCATCCAGCTCCGAGACGATGATGCTCTGGTTCTTCGGACGATTCTGAATCTCGAAGTTCCATCAAGTCAGGTCAAGGGACAAAGCTCGCTGGAAGCTCTGAGCTTGCTAGCAGGATTTCCAATAAAGAACAAGGCGCCGATCTTTGTCGGGGCACGCATGGGACGCCCAGAAAAAGCGAAGGAGAGGATCATGACTCCACGGGTCCACGGGCTATTTCCAACGGGTCAAGCCGGTGGCCCACGCCGTGACTTGATAGAGGCATCGAGGAAATCCGTGGTAGCGTTGGGCCTGGTGGATCGATCATGTCTGCAATGCGGTCGCTGGGAATCGAAACTCAGGTGTCCAGTCTGTGGACGAGAGACGAAGATGAGTACGAACTGTCCCAAGTGCGGCCAAACATCGCACGATTCGTCATCCACTTGTAATGGTTCCCTCGTCGCCTATCGGAGCGTCAACGTAAACCTGGTCGAAATGCTGGAAGAGGCAGTTGGAAGGCTCAAGCTGGGAAAAATGGAAGGATCGGTGAAAGGAGTGAAAGGTTTGATCAACAAAACCCGAATGCCCGAGCCCCTAGAGAAGGCATTGTTACGGGCGAAATCAGATGTCTCAGTGTTCAAAGACGGGACCTTACGGTTTGACGCGTCAAACGCTGTACTAACCCAGTTTAGACCAGGGGAAATCGGGCTGAGCCTGGAGAAAGCCCGCGAGATAGGGTACACCATGGACATGGACGGTCACGGGCTCTCGGACCCGAGACAGTTGTGCGCTCTGGAGATACAGGACCTTGTCGTCTCGGAAGCTTGCGGCGAGTACCTGTTGAAAGTAACCAGGTTCCTAGACGACCTGCTCAACTCGTACTACGGAATGGACAAGCTCTACAAGGCATCGAAAAAGGAAGACCTAATCGGGCATCTGGTCGTCGGGTTATCGCCTCATACATCCGTTGGCGCAGTGGCAAGAATCGTCGGATTCACCAAAGCGAGCGTCTGCTATGCCCATCCCCTATACCACGCTGCAAAACGGCGAGACTGCGATGGAGACGAGGACTCGGTATCGCTATTGCTCGATGTACTGTTGAACTTCTCTAGAGAATACCTTCCAGATAGGATTGGTGGTTTGATGGACGCCCCGCTGTTGCTCGCTCCACTACTAAACGCGACCGAAGTCGCACGACAAGCGTTCAACATCGAAACACTCACCACTTTCCCCCTCGCTTTCTACGAGAAAACACTAGTCGGAGCGAGCCCCAAGGAAGTCGAGGACCTCGTCCCGACCCTGAACAACGCCCGGGAATCTTTGTCGGGCAACTGGAACATCGGGTTTACCCACCCTACGGAAGACCTAGACCGCGCGCGATTGACTAGCGCGTACAAGGAACTACCGACGATGCTGGATAAAGTCAAGGAGCAACTCGATCTTGCGGACAAGATCGTGGCGGTGAGAGGAGAAGAAGTTGCTAGGAAAGTCCTCGGAACCCATATTCTACGAGATTTGGTAGGGAACTTGCGAACGTTCACGTCGCAGAGATGTCGATGCTCAAAGTGCAATTGGAAACCACGCCGAGCACCCTTGAAAGGAGTCTGCGTGAAATGCGGAGGCAAGTTGGGACCTACCGTATTCAAAGCAGGGGTCGAGAAATATCTCCAAGTTGCCTTTGATATGGTCAAACGGTACAGTGTCGGCGATTACTACCGACAGAGACTTGACCTGATCAAAGTTGAACTGGACGAGACGTTCCGATCAGCTGAGGAAGACCGGACGCAGACAAAGCTCTTGGTGGGAGATTTCGCCTAGAAAGGGCGACAAGCGTGAGACCGCCCTACCACCCACGAGCCTACATTTCCGGAATGAGAAACGTCAACCGAGGACTAGCGTCCAGATCCAAAATCATCGAAGCCATGGAGAAGGGAAAAACACGAGTCATCGAAATTAGCGAGAAAGCTGGTCTCACTGAGAGCTGCGTGGGCCATCACCTGAAACTTCTTCTCAAACAAAGAGTCGTCTCTTCCGCAGCTGTTGGACGGGGAAACAGGTGGACCCTGACAAAGTACGGACAGGAAAAACTAGGCTGAACGCAGGGCTGGTGAATTAGGCCTGCAAGAAAAAGGGGATAGTCGGCGAAGTGGGTCCCGAGGGTTAATCGTCGCCTTGGTCGTTCTCGTTCTCGCTCTCGTGCTCGTGTACTAGCTGGCCCCTGATCTCACCACCCGGGTTCGCTGTGGTGTGGACGTTGACGTAGGTGTTGCCCGCGAGGAGAGCTTTGACGAAGTCGTTCCAGCTGGTAATCGATGGGCTGGCTTGGGTGTTGAGGTCTGCGGCTGTCCTGGTTCCTTCGGCGAGGGTCTTGCATCCGTGTGGCGACGAGAAGAGGCCATGGAAGAAGGGAATGATAACAGGTCCATTCGTTCCTGCCGCGCCGACATGGATGTGCGAGGCGGTAACGTTGATGATGTCGCATACTATCACTCGGAACGATATTGCGGTGCCATTGTCAATGAGCCTGACCATCGCCAGTCCAAATGCGTCAGTAGTTACCGGCCCTACTTGCTGGCTCCCGGTAAGATCGATGTGGAATGTAACCTGCTGGATTTCATTGTGTTCGTCTGACGTTTCAAGCCCTTGATGTTCGGCAAGCGCGGGAGCTACTTGGACCGTGACTACGAAGATCGCTAGAGAGACGAGAAGAGCAATCGACAACATTTTTTTCAAACTAAAACCTCCGTGGCTCTCGTATCTTTCTGCATCAGGATTTATGACTTTTCCAGAAATCAGCCTCGGCGACAGCCGTGGATAGAGAGGGATGTTCATAGAAACCTCGGAGTAAGCCGATCTCCTTTCAGCTGGTGGACATGCCTTACTTAGGCCGGCACTGGGGAAGCCGTTCCCTTCTGAATCTTCACGGTGACAGAGACGGCGCGATCGTCTGCATTCTCCACGACGAAGAACCATTTTCCCTTCGAGGGTGGCGTAAATTCCAGTTTCACATTTTCAACGCCTTCCTCGCCTGTCTCGCTCCAGAATTCTTCGCCCTGATCTAGGTTGTCCAGATTATCGTCATCAAGGAGATAGACATTGACGAGTCCAGACGCCGTGACCTCGCCTGTGAAATCCTTTCCTGCGTCTAGTTCAACCTCGTACTCTGTATAGTCGCCCTTGGCAATTGTCGGGTTGAAATCAGGTCCCAGCTTTGCAGCCGGGGGTCTTGGGGTGGATTCAACATTTGGTACCCCAGGTTTGGGTGCGGTGATCGTAGAAGCGGTTAGTTTAGGGCTAGCTTTCGGTCCGAGTGTTCTGACTGACTCCGGTTTCGGTGATGGTCTTTGATCGATTTTTGTCGACGATTGATAGTTTGGAGTGGTGTGTTTCTCAGGGGGCCGATGTTGAGAAGTCTTGGTCTCAATTTGTGATCGACGAGTTGTCACTGGAATCTTCGAAGCCGGGTCTGAAGTCATAGATCCTCTAGGCGGGCTGATGTTGGCCAGCAATGGAAATACGAGAGAGACAAGTATTAGCACGCCCGCGATGGGCCATGATAGTGCCTGGAGAAAGGCGGCTATGGTCACGATTATCGCGGCTATATTGCCGAGAAGTAGCAGAGGCCTTGACGACATTTCATCAACTACTAGTATTGTGGAGAAATCGATTCTGCTTGCACAAAACGGAATTGTAACCGTGAGAGCTCAAGAAGAGAGTTACCCTGCTGTTCTTCGGACAACCCCGTTTAGCGGGCAGACGTACCCTACCCAAGCAAGCATACGAAGGCCACATCTCACTGTTTTACGAACACCAATCCTAATCTGGTGTAACTTTTTTCCCAAACATTCTTTTTCATGGTGACCCCGGGGTGGTCGATTTTCCCGCGCCCCGCCCTTCACGGGCCATCACCTGTCTCCCTTAACCTCCAAGCATGAACCGTAACATCATTTCTAGGAAAAAATAGTATGATCAAGTGTTCATTTGTACACATGCGATTTTTACGTTACGACGGCCAAATAATCGGCTTGGAAGCCCAGAGTGTTGAGCCAAGAGATCGACAAGGAAGAGAAAAGGTCACACACACCCACCGAGACCATTGCCCAAGCGTGCAGATTCTGCGGAAAACCAACCACCAACCTCTACGCAAACATTCCCATATGTCCCGAGTGCGCCAGAACCAAACGGCTGAACTAATTTTCTAAACCTAGGCGTTCTTTCGCCTGTTTCAAGGTCCAATGTCGTGCCAGAAAGGACAGGGCGATAGCAGGAAACAGAACCAGGCTGACGAGGATCAGCTTTGAACCCACTGTAGTACCGATTGAGCCCCCTGTGGACTGATTGCCTAGGTTACCCGGCTGCGTTGACTGACCTGAGAAAGTCTCCCTAGAATTGGATCCGGATGTAGTCGAAGTCTGAGTCGACGGTGTGAGAATCCCGGGAAGAATGACGAGCCCGAAACCGATCAGTACGGCCAGCGTCAGACTGAGTCCAGCTCTGGCTCTTCTCCCGAGTCTCAATGTCAAGCTCTCTCCTGCGCTACTTCCATGATACTCATAGGCCTAGGCTCCGCATAATCCCACAGCTTAGAACAACCCGATCCGCTATCAGAACGGCTTCAACCTCCACGCTCGCCAAGTCTCACTCCACGAGACCGCAACCGCAGATATGCCAAAGACAAATGCCATGATATTGTGCGTGGAGAAATCTGGCTTGTAAATAATCGGATAGAGGGCAAGCATCACCGTGAACATGGTCGAATAGAACAAGTATCGCGGAAGCATGAATCCCAAGACTCCGACAAAGTTCTGCAAGACCCCGACCTTCACCTGCTCGATCAGATGATATTCCCCAGTCGAGTCCTTCTCCAATAGGCCCAGAACCCTCAACTTCTCTAGATGATGCAAAGCGACACTCGGACTGCTCAACCCCAAGGCCCTTTGGACGGGTCTGACGCCGACAACCTGTTTCTTTGATCCGAGAATGTGCCAGTAGACACGCAAAGTCACGCCCTTCAACTCGGACTCGATAACTTTCTCCCGTTCCTCTGCCAAGAGTACTCAATCTCCAGATCGTGAGGGAACTCCTTGGTTCAATACAAGCTTACCCGTCAACAACGAGGGCGTTCAGATTTCCGAACACCATGTTCTAAACACTGGGATTAAGCCAACGCGTCACCCTGCCATATGACGAACAAGTATGATACCCCGCAGAGCAACAGTGGCATACCTACTCATCCTCAGCAGCCTCACCCTCATCCCAGTCTCAGTCTACCTCACAACTCCGACAGCCCATGCGCTGATCCCGTTCACCTCATACCAAGACGTTCAAGCATTCATTCGCACGAGCGGCTGCAGTAGCTCGACCCCTGTGCTCTACAATCGGGGCGCTCTTACTCCCGGCCCAACAACATCAGTCTTCGGCGCCAATTCGAACAGTGCTTCAAGCCAAAGTCCCACCCATTCTGAAACGAATCAGCAGGTGTCTGGCGTTGATGAACTCGACAATGTCAAGAACGACGGCCAGTATATCTACACGATAACAAACAACACCGTCGCCATCGTCCAAACTTATCCGGCAACAGATGCCAGACTTCTCTCCAGAGTAAATGTTAGTGGGACTTTGCAAGGAATATTTGTGGTCGGCAACAGGCTTGTCATCGTAAGCGAGATTTCAGGATACTCATATCCGTACTATAGCGGAGGCGCACCGCTTCCTGCACTAGGCACAGGTGCTTCTCAACCCGGCAACATTGCGAAGATATACCCTATTCAATTCTCAGGGACCACCACACTCTTCGTATTTGACATCAGCAACCACGCCAACCCGATGATCACAACAAGGGTTGACGTAAACGGGACCTTGGCCGGTGCTCGTCTAATCGGAAACGACGTCTACCTTGTCACAACACAGCCAGTCTTCTGCTACGGCAAGATATTGCTCCCAGAGCAAATCGTCAATGGCCAAGTGGTAAAGGCCACGCCCACACAAGTCTATCACTCGGACGTTGTCGACCAAGGCTACAGCTTCACAACCATCGTAGGATTCGACACGACACGGAACAACCCCAGTCCTTCCGCGAAGATCTATCTGATCGGAACCACGAGCACAATCTATGTTTCTCTGCACGACATCTATCTCACACAGCCGATATGGAGCCAGAGCCAGCAGACGATATTGCACCGTATCAGCATCGACGGTCTCGCGATCACCTATCAGGCTACGGGAGCGGTACCCGGACACGTTCTCAACCAGTTCTCCATGGACGAGTACAACGGATATCTTCGGATTGCAACGACCTACTGCTGTAGCCAGAGCGGCGGTCCCATGCCACTCGCACACGCGCCAGTCAGCCAGCAGGAGACAAACGTGTATGTTCTCGACAGGAGCCTCCACAGTACCGGAAAGCTAGAGGGGCTATCGCCAGGCGAGCAGATCTATTCTGCTCGGTTCGTGGGCGACAAAGCCTACCTTGTTACATACAAGCGGACGGACCCGCTCTTTGTCATCGCTCTACAAGACCCCTTTCGGCCCGCGGTGCTCGGCCAGCTCGACGTAACAGGCGTCTCAGATTACCTACAACCGTACGATGAGATGCATCTTGTCGGCATCGGCCAGGCGGGCACTGATGTAGCATGGGAGAATGCGGTCCGGTTCACAGGTCTCAAGATCAGCCTCTTCAATGTCACAGACCCCAAACAGCCAACGGAGACTAGCAGATACTTGATCGGCGGTCCCGGAACAAGCTCACCGGCAATCAACGACCACAAAGCAGTCCTCTTCGACAAGACACTCAGCCTCCTCGTGATTCCAGTCGAGATAACCGCACAACCCCAAGATACAACGTACTTGTACTCGTACCAGCCGGTCTGGCAAGGAGCCTATGTCTTCAACATCACACCGGACAACGGCATCATCTTCAAGGGCGGAATTACACACCTGCAAAACGGCCAACTACCGACGTGGCAAGACAACAACCTCTTCATCACCAAAACGCTTTACATTGGAAATGTGCTATACACCATCTCAAACAACAAGGTCCAAATGAACAGTCTCTCAGACCTCCTAGAAATAGGCTCAGTCAGCCTCGCATAAGAGCACAGACGAACCCCAAGAAATCCCCTCGTTTTTCTTCTCTTTCAGCTTATCAAGACTGGAATCTCACACTCGCAGTCTGCACGCCATGTTGGAAAATTGAGAACGAGCTGCTAGATATTCCAGCTTCGTTTATTCACAGGCTTTATTCGAATGTAAGTTCCAGGACCCATGTACCCAGTATGCTTGACGATGTCAGCTTTTCCTTGTAACTTAATCCCCCGCGGAGCCCAAGGTTTCATCGTCTTCAGATCGTCAACAACGAACGAGGCTCTAGGGTTCTCCAGGACATTCTTGTACTTCATGGTGTTCGTGACGTCCCGGCCGCTCACGTAGATATAGTCGCCGTCGGTGTCGAAGCTGACCGCGGCAACATCCGGCCTTCCGGATTTGGACGAGGTCCCGATTCTAGCCAGTGGCTGAGATTTCAGGTAGGCCAATTCTTTCTCGGAGAACAATTGCTCACGACTCTTTCAGAGAGATCCATGTCCGGACTATATCAGCTCTCTCCACTTCGACGCGTCTGTTTGGAAGCGAGCAGAGAAGTTATGCCGATGACTGGATAGTCTCGATGAGCTCCGCTGGTTGGCAATAGAAAAAAGGGGTTGGTGAACGAGTGGTTAAAGTCCGCTGACTAGTGGGGTATTTCTTTTCGGAAGGAGTCCGCGTCCTCTCACTTTGAACGGTGATGGGCCGCTGAACGGTAGGGTCTGCAGGAACTGTGGCTTCTGCCGTGCCTGTGTGACGGCTTCGAAGCCTGAGGCGAGCTTGATGAGTGTGGGTTCGCTGAAAGCGGTGCCCATGAAAGAGATGCCGACTGGGACGCCGAAGCTCATGCCCGCTGGGACGTTGATGATAGGATAGCCTGCGATAGCACACGGCGACGAGGTTCCGAACGTGAAATGGTCCCCATTGATTAGGTCCGTGGGCCATGCTGGGCTGTCGGTCCCTGCGATTAGTGCGTCGAGCTTGTTGTCTTTCAACAGCTGGTCTATCCCCTCTATCGCTCCAATCTTCTGGTCAATGGCTAGCGAGTCGTTGTATGACAAGCCGAGGGGTTGTATGGCGTTCGGGTCCGAACTGAACATGTTTGCCAGATCGAATATTTCCTGTGCGAAGAATGGCATCTCTTGGGTGGCGTTGGCGTTGTTGAAGTCGATTAGGGCTTGAAGGGTTGGGCTGGCGATAGGTACGCCTGTTCGGGTCTTGAGATAGTTTGCGATGTCTATCTTGAAGTCGAAGAGAAGCACTGTGAACTCTGCAAGGCCGCTGTTGATATCGGCAAGGTGCGGGAAGGATACCGGGTCTATCAGGGTCGCTCCCGCACTCCCAATCGCGGTAACTGCTGAGTCGAAGATTGCATCGGCATGGGGGCTGAACCCTTCGAAGTCTCGAACAACTCCTATTCTGGCGCCCCGGAGGCCTTTGGGGTTCAAGAATGCCCGATAGTCAGCCGGCAGAACAGGTCTTGGTTGGCCGAGCATGCCGAGCGGGCTAGTGCTGGTAGCAGGGTCGCGCGGGTCGGGAGTTCTCTGCACAATAGCGGTCAATACGGTTGCTGCGTCGGCAACTGTTCGAGCGTGGGGTCCGACAGTGTCCTGTGTGTGCGAGATGGGAATGACGCCGGCTCGGCTAACAAGGCCAACAGTTGGTTTGATGCCTACGACTCCGTTAGCGTTCGCTGGGCAGACGATGCTACCGTCGGTCTCAGTTCCGATGGAAACAGTGGTCAGGTTTCCGGAAGCGGCCGCCCCGGATCCCGAACTGGAGCCGCACGGGTTGCGGTCGATCGCGTAGGGGTTGTTGCACTGGCCCCCGCGGCCGGACCAGCCGCTGGATGAGAAGAACGAGCGGAAGTTTGCCCACTCGCTCAAATTGGTTTTGCCTAAGATTATTGCGCCTGCGGCACGTAGGTGTGCAGCAATGGTTGAATCCTGTAGGGCGGGCGTCCCGACCAGGGCTAGTGAGCCTGCTGCTGTCTGCATTTGGTCGTGTGTATCGATGTTATCTTTCAAGAGGATGGGTATGCCATGCAGTATCCCAGGGAACGGAAGGGTTTGTGCATCGAGCTGGTGGGCTATTGTCAATGCGTCTGGGTTCACTTGAAGAAGCGAGTTGAGCCTCGGGCCACTCTGGTCGAGAGCACTAATCCGGGTCTCGTACATGTTCACGACGGAGGTTGCGGTTAATGTTCCGGCCGCATATTGTGCTTCAAGTTGTGCTATGGTAACCTCCTCGATGCCTGGGTCGGGCGGGACTTGGTGGATCGAAGTGGGCGTTGTAAGTGATGGGAGGGACGGGATTTTCCCCAGTAAGCCGCTGGCTCCGGCGGCTACAGCTGCCACGCCTGCGCCGTACTTGAGAAAGTCTCGTCTTGAAACCCTTCTCCTCGTCGTTGTCTCGTGATTGTTGTTTTCGGTTTCGTCGGTCAATATTCTATTCTCCTAGAAAGTCCGTAGAGGGGTAGTAGCTTGGGGAAGAATTTTTAACAGTTTCGGGTCCAGTTCCGTACAAGATATACAGCGCTAACTCCAGCTTGAGGTTTCAGGCTCAAGTGGTGCATGAAATAGAGAGTCTGTCGCCTCTAAGCAACTAATATTGTGACCCGCATCCGGCAGACAGGGGGGTCACGGACTCACTTCTGGAACTCTGCCATGCTACTCTGCAAAGGTCCTGGTTCCCTAGACAACTCTTTCCAATCAAGCTCGGCCAGTCCTGCGAGCCGTCGGAACTCGTTTACCGACCCAGGCCCGAAACCAGCAAAGTGATTGTTGAAGAAGATGAAGCCCTGCTTGAACAAGCTAGACTTCTCCTCCAGAGCGGTATACCATTTTCGCATGACTTCACCCTGGTCCCGTTGCTTCCCTCCAAAATTTGTGATTGAACGGTCTCCCACCATTCGAAGGTAGGCTACGTCGGACGTGGCCTGGGGCGGAGTTGATGCGTACTGGTTCTCTGACCAAGCCAGACTGATATTGTTCGCCTCCAGAAGCTTGTAGATGTCAGGTTTGAACCATGACTTGTTACGAAACTCGATAGCGTGCACGTACTTTTTGTCGGTCTGGCCAAGAAACGTCTCCAGCGCCTCTCTATCCTTCTTGTAGTTGAACGACGGCGGAAGCTGGATCACCAAAGCCCCAAGCTTCTCTCTCAACTCGGACATAGCCTTGTAAAACCGTTCGAGCTGGGCCTGACTGTCTCGCAGCTTCAGCTCATGCGTGATCTTCTTAGGAAACTTGGCAGTGAAAAGAAAGCCCTCAGGCGTAACGCGTTTCCAATTGGACACCATGAACGGCGAAGGTGTCCGATAGTAGCTTGAATCAATCTCGACAGCATTGAAGACTTGCGAATACATGCGGAGATAATCAGCTGGCTTCGCGTCTTTCGGATAGAACGGGCCAACCCAGTCCTGGTAGGACCAGCCGCTGCATCCGATCCTCAGTTTCTTTGCATCTACAGGCAAGGGCTTCAGAAAAGCCGTCCAGCCTATCGTTAAAAGATTCTTACCCGACGCCATTCAGAACATTGGCGTGTTGGAGAACACTATTCCCTGTTGCGTGATCTGGTAGAAGTATCCCCTTGAAGGGGTTGGATTGCGTCCGACTCTCAACACCTTCAACGTTCCACCCTTCAACAAGACCTCGCCCTGTCGCTTCTTCATTTCGATTACACCATCCGCAAGGTTAGCTGTCGCGTTTTCCACGTTCACATCCACAACCTCGGTGTGCAAGACTGAGATCGTTACCGCTCGCGCTATCTGTGTTGCAAAACGCATTACCTGAACATACTGGTAGACACGCCTCGCCTCCGCCAGCAGGAAAAATGGCGTGATTGAGTCCATCACGATCACCTTGGGACCAACGCTCGGCTTCATGGCAAAGCTTCTCCCGTAGGCGAGGAGGTCTTGAAACCTCAGTGTCTCCTCCAAGATATCACCCGGGTCCATTTTGGGAAGCGACTCGGCAAGCTTCTGAGCCCCAAGTGAGAACATGTCGACAAACTCTAGACGCCCTTCCTCTTCGATCTTCGTTACCGCAATATGATGATCCTCAAGACCTAACTTGACTACATCGGCTGGATCATCAATGCAGTAGTAGAGAAGTTGACATCCCTGTCGCAGAAAATTTGCCACTAGCTCACGGACGAGAGCGGATTTCCCGCTTCCTATCGGACCTATCAGCGCAACGCTGGAGGGTCGAGGGATTCCCCCTCCGCTGACCTTGTCGAGAATCGGGATGCCTGTTGGCTGCACCGCTTCCGCTCTGTGATCCGCCGGGGATGACTTCAACGGTCGCCGTTCTCCTTGTCCAGCAGACAAGCACTCTGGTTCGAAAGGGGCCATGTAACTTGAACCATTATCCGGAAGTGACAACGTCACTTGCTAGACCGGAGTTTGGCCAAGCCCAGAACGAATGTTCCGCAGAAGACTCCTAGAAAAGCACCACCGATAACATCACTCGGAAAGTGCAATCCCAGAATGATCATCGAGACTCCGGTAGCGACCGCGAGAAGCGTGAATGGAATTCGCCAAACAGGATACCTGGACCATATCACTGTGGCGACTGAAAAGGCGTTTGTCGTATGTCCTGAAGGGAATGCGGGATTGGTGGGGACTTCACCACGGGCCACTATTCCGAGCGAAGGCACCTGGAACGGTCTTGGAAGGTTGAAAGCCGCTTTCAACCCGTCCGTCAGTGCCATTGCAGTCACTATCGCAACGGCGAATATCAGCGAGCTGGTCCATTCGTTGCGGTCTTTGCGGAAGACGTAGAGCCAGAAGACAAGTGGGGCCCAGATGAGATCGCCCACCGTTGCTATCCCGTAGATGATGAGAAGGGAGATGTTACTTGACGTGGTATTGTATAGGGCTGTGACAATGTTGCCGTCCGCAGAGGGCGCGACAACTCGTAGAACCAGCCACGCAAGTATGATTCCAATGACACAGGTCAGTGCGATGCGGGATGAGGACCATAGGCTCTTGGCCCATGACGTCGTGTCGAGGCCCGATTTTCCGAGTAGAGACATTTGACTGGAAGAACGAATTGGCGGTTATAATATTCACGGCTACAGCGCTCAGTTTTATTACCACCGCGTCGTCAGTCTCGTTCTCCCATGCTCATACTAGGTGGCTCCGCCAGCCAACCACTCGCAGAGAAGGTCGCGAAAGAACTCGGCCAGGAACCTGGCCACCTAGAGGTAAAGCGTTTTCCCGATGGCGAAAAATACCTTCGAATCTACAATGAGGTCAAAGACCAAGACGTGGTGGCAATTCAATCACTTTATCGAACCCCTGACGAGAACATCTTCGAACTTCTATTGCTGAATGATACGCTCAGGGACCTCGGAGCCCGCTCCATTACAGCCGTAGCACCCTATCTCGCGTATGCAAGACAGGACTCACGTTTCTTTCCAGGAGAAGCGGTTAGCTCCGCATCCGTAGCCCGACTCCTCGAGTACGCTGGGACAACCTCGTTCCTAACAATCGACTGTCACCTTCACAGACTCGGAGACGTCGCCAAAGTGTTCAAGATCCCCGCTCGCAACCTCACCGCGATGCATGAATTGGGAAAATACGCTCGAGAACACTTCAAACCACGCAACCCGATCGTAATCGGTCCTGACGAGGAAGCAGAGCAGTGGGCTAGCGTGGTGGCAAAAGAACTGGACACGGAGCATGTGGCGTTTCGTAAGGTACGAGTCCGAAAAGAGGGCATGACCTCGTCCAAGGTTGAGGTTGACGCTGGTGACATTGAGGTGAAAGGACGAGATGTGGTCTTCGCCGACGACATCGTCAGCACAGGCGGAACTATCGCAGAAGCTGCGAGAGCCTGCAAGAAGGGAGGCGCAAATCGCATTTTTGTAGTCTGCACCCACCCTGTCCTCGCTGAGGGGGCACTGAAACGGATCAAAGCCGCTGGAGTACTGAAAGTGATCGGAACAGACACTTATCCCGGTCCAATCAGCAAGGTGACCGTCGCTCCAGTCATAGCTGCTGCATTGAAGAGCTAAAAAAGCGAATTTCAATTCCGAAGATGCAACGTTGACCGGTCTAACTCGGGGGCGGGTTTAGTTTGCCGCTAGACCTAGTTGTGACAGGCGCCCTCAACTGGGACATCAACCTCTTCGTCAAACGACTTCCGCGCCCAGGGGAAGAGGTTGTTGTAGAAAAGGTCGACCGGGTTCCTGGCGGAAAAGGCGGGAATGTTTCGGTCGCAGCGTCCCGGATTCTCGGACAGAGAAAAGTGGCCTTGCTGGCCTGTGTGGGGAAGGATGAGATCGGCAGGAAACAACTGTCGATTCTCAAAGAGGAAGGAGTGGACGTTTCCGCGGTCCAGACGCTGATCAAGCTCGAGTCTGGCCAGGCCTACATTACAATTGATGAGAAGGGAAAGAACAATATTGAGACGCATTTCGGCGCGAATGCTGGGCTTAAACGAGACCACATCATGCTCCCAGAGATCCAGAACCTCTTCGGAAACTGCCGTATGATGGTCGTCATTGACCCACCACGCCACGTCGCTGGGAGAATATTGTCGGAAGGGCGCCGTCTCCGACGATCCGTTCTCTGGCATCCGGGTGTTTTGACACGATTCGGACTGGAGGAGTTCAGTGGAGAAATGGAGGGTCTGGATTACCTAGTCTTGAATGAACATGAGGCGCTGGCGTTCGCAGGTGCGCGTAGTCTAGCAGAATCTGTGGCCGCCTTCAACAAGGTCGCGCCAAAGATGAAAACTCTCGTTACGCTGGGGAGTAAGGGCTTCGCGTTTCATGATCAGGCGAAGCAGTTGAAGATGAAGAGTGTTGACTTGGCGAAATTGGGGCGGAAGATAGTGAACACGACTGGTTGTGGAGACGCGTTTGTCGGAGCGTTCGCAGCCTACAAGGTACTGGGCCTAACTGACATCGACGCGCTTAAGCATGGGAACATGGCAGCAGCCCTTAAGGCTGGGAGGCCAGAAACTAGAGGAAGCCCGACCCGAAAGGAGCTTGAAGAGTTCTACCAGAAATACTCGGCTTAACACCCCTTCTATCTCAATGGGCTAGTTCTGGATCGTATGGTTTGTTCCAAATAGATTCTGTAGGGTTCGCTTTTATTGGCGGGATGCTAACCGTTCCCCTGGCGGAGTTTCAAGGTATTGTCTAGTACTGTCGAAGTGGCAAAGTGGGATCAGGCTGTTGCCTGGCTCCTAAAGAGTGAAAATCCAGGTGTTCGATATTGGACCCTCAGGGATATTCTCGAAAGGTCCCAGAGCGATGCCGAGGTTGTATCAGCTCTGAACGGGATCGAATATTGGGGGCCGGTAGCCGAGTATCTGAGAGAGCAACACCCGGCCGGGTACTGGGGCGATGGAGAAGATGTGTACTGGCCCAAGTGGAAGGCGACGGTTTGGGCGCTGATATTACTAGCTGAATTGGGAGCTCCGCGGACGAATCCCTCGGTCAAGAGAGGGGCGGAGTATTTTCTGCGAGTTATGGATGGGCAGGATCGCTCATGGCCCCCGCCGAAGTATCCTGAAGAGGATTTGCGCGGATGGCGTTTGGTCTGGGAGCCATGTGTAACCGGCAACATGGCACGGACGCTTGCCGAGTTCGGGTTTGAGAATGATCCCCGTGTGCGAGAGATGTTTGAATGGCTTGTGAAGTACCAGCGGGATGATGGGGGATGGAACTGCGAGACTGAGGATTCGAGAGAGGGTGAGGCAGTTCATCATAGCTCGTTCATGTCGACTATTGAGCCATTGTGGGCGTTTTCTTCCCTGGAGCCTCAGAAGTGGCCGCGTGGTGGGCGCGAAGCGGTCGAGAGAGGAGTGGAGTTTCTGTTGATGCATCGCTTGTTCAAGAGCGATAAGTCTGGCAAGGTGATTCGGCAGGAGTGGACGCAGCTACATTTTCCACTCTTCTACTTCTACGATATCCTTCATGGCCTGAGGGTTGTAACGGCGCTGGGGTATGGCGGAGATGAGAGGACCAAGGATGCTCGGGACTTGTTGCTGTCGAAACGGCTGCCGGACGGGACCTGGCCGATGGAAGCGACATACCTTCGATCCCTGCGACGGAATTTCGTGAAAGATGAGAAGACGGGACAATGGCACTCAGTGAGGGAGGAAGGCATTGAACTTTCGAACATCTACAAGAGTACGGGAAAGGTAGTGGAGGTTCCGAGCATTTACTCAAGCATAGGCGAGGTGGGAAAGGCTAATCCCTGGGTGACCCTGAACGCCCTTCGGGCGCTTAGAGACAAGGAGTGAACGGGTTCACGGTGTCGCGCGCGATTGCCATCCGACCCTTCGGATCCGCTGTTTTCACGAAGGGTGGGGCGCGGGAAAAACGACCCCCCTGGGGGTCGAAAAAAGCATGCTTATTTTTGGAGGGAAAGTTACGGAAAGGAGTCCGGAACGCGAGCTTCTTCTTGGTGATAGGCCAGGGTCCGGGCTACGCCCAGAGCGAAGCGTAAGGGAACGAAAAGGCAATCGCTACTTGTCGGGGTTTGGTTTGGAGATGCTTTTCTGTTCTTTCCAGGTGGACCCGCAAACGTGGCAGTTGTGATACCTAAACTCGTCTGTTTCCCCTGACGAACGAGTGCAGGGTCCCGTAGTCCCGCAGACTGGACACGTGTGAGTCGTCTGTTCCAATGTCTTGGTCGGTTCCGAGTGTTATCCCACCCTGATTATCTCTTCCTGTGGCTTAGAGAGTTGTTCGTAGCCGTTCGCTGTAACCAAGACATCTTGCTCCAGATTGCACGTTCCAAGCTTGCTTGTGACTGAGGGTTCGATCGTGAAGACCATGTCTTTCTGAACCGGCTTCTCCACCTTTTTGCCGTATCTATTCGGCCACCTTGGACCTAGGAGAGGGCCGATCTCATGGGTACTCCGGCCCAGAACATGTCCCAGGGCATGCTTGTATTCGGGATAGCCTCTCTTGACGATTACTTTTCTGCCAGCGCCATCGACTTTGTATCCTATCGTTCCCGGCTTTAGTGTCACGAGAGCGGCATCGTTTGCAGCCCTTGCGGTCTCGAACATCCGCTTCACCGAGTTCGGAATGTTTCCGGGCCCAACGAAATAGACTCGTTGGATGTCGCTGCAGTAGCCTTCATAGTTGACTCCGAAGTCTAGCTTGACAAAATCACCGTTCCTGATGGTTGTGTTGTGGTAGCCTATGTGTCCCATGGGATTGCCGGCAACATTCACAGAGGGACAGCGGTCATAAGCCCACGCTGTCGATAGACCCTTTTCAGCGACAAGCTTGTGAGCGAACTGGTGAACATACTTGTCCTTCTTACCGGGTTTAATAGCATCCTCAACTTCATCGTAGATTTTTTCGCATTCGACAATCGCCTTCTTTACCAGTTCAACTTCTTCCGGGACGAGCCTCGCACGAAGAGCAATAGCCAAGTCCTCCCCAGAAACGAACCGTTTGGAATATCCCTTCAGAGCCCGTTTGAGATACATCTCCATTCCGCTCGTTAGACCGTCTGCGGCACCCTCGTCGTAACTTGTGTTGATTGCAATGGTCTTCGGCTTTCTTTTCGCGATGATCTGTTTCAACTTGGGAGCCGCGCCCTCGCTCGCGTACCCGACGACATCGTCGTAGAACTTGTTCTGCTTGATCGTTTCGACTTCTAGACTGCCCACAACTGCTGTCTTCGTTCCATCGTGGTCGATAATTGCAGCGGAACGCCAGGTTAGATCGCCAAACCTCAGATCCTGAGCAAGCGGATCCTCGTTTCCCTCCCGTGTAAAAGTGATCCAGATGTCTACCTCCTCCTCTCTCATCGCCTGCTGAATCCACTTCAGCTTCTTCCTAAGAAACTCCATCCTGATCGGGGATTTGTCGAGCTTCACGCGCTACCACCGCAAGTGAAATGACTTATTGCTTTCTATCGAGACGATCAGCTCCGATTAGCAGATGGGGTCCTTGAGGATCTAACTCGTTCATCTTGACGCTTTTTCGCTTCTAACTGTCATGACTTGACGTTGTGCTTCAAACTCGCCCGGGAACTGTCCGATCAGAAAATGTTTGAGTGGCCATGGCATCCGCAAGGTCACTTTTTCAAATACGATGAATAACGCCCAGCTGAATGAGAAGAGGAATCCCGTTAGCTCCTCACCAATTCCTGGTCCTCTAGGCTAGTTTCTCGCTTATCTCCATAGCGTCTTTCGTACTGTCTGAGAATTCCAAGAGGGTTTCCAGTGTCCTGCTCTTGTAGGGACCCTTTTTTCTAACATATTCTAGATAGTCTTGCATCTGGTCCTTGAATATGCCCACGTTGTCTGCGACGATGACGCTGCCCTTGTGAAGATTCTTTTCTACAGCCTTCAGATATGCGAAGTATTGTGTCTTCTCAGCGTCCAAGAAGATTAGATCGAAGATTCCCGAGAGCTTCCCTAGTTCTGTCCTTCCATCTCCCTCAACCACCCTGATCCTCCCTTCCATGTTGGCACGTCTGATGTTCTCCATGGCTATACGTACATGTTCAGGGTTCTTCTCGACCGAGATGATCTCAGTTTTAGGGGGTGAGTTCTTGGCCATCAGTATGGCGGAATATCCGTAAAGAGCTCCGACCTCTAGAATTCGTTTCGGTCTTGTCTCTTTCAAGATCTCCGCGAGGATCTTTCCCTTCACGGGGCCAATGGAGGGGATAAACGAGCGTTTACCGATCGCCTCAATTTCTCGAAGGATGGTATCCGCCGGGTCCAACGACTTCTTCATCGCCCCAGCTCTCCTCTCAATTTAGCCATCTATACTTAATGAGAGTACTAAGTCGAGTCCACACACGTGTTTCTCTTTAGTTCTCTAGAGAGACAGTAGCCCCGGTTCAAATCTAGCGAGTCACAGGCATCTTAGTAGGAAAAGCAGAGGAAACGGCAAGATTGCAGCTGAGAATGCTCAAGGGCAAGATTCACAGAGCCAGAGTCACAGGTGCCGACCTGAACTACGAGGGAAGCATCGAGATAGACTCATCTCTAATGGAAGCGGCTGGAATTCTTCCCTTCGAGAAAGTAGACATCTGGAGCATCACCACCGGTGACAGGTTCTCCACATACGCCCTCCCCGCAGAGAAGCGAACCGGAATCATCGCCCTCAACGGTGCAGCCGCACGAAAAGTACAGCCGGGAGACGAGATCATCATCACAGCCTTCGTATCGATGAACGAGAAAGAGGCCGAACACTGGAATCCGAAAATTGTCTTTGTCGACGAGAAGAACCGGTTTAAGCCCCTAACACACTCTCCGAAAGCGCTGACCAATAGACGCGGACTGACCCCGTAGCCCACGTTCTGCAAACAGCAAATTTCCGTTCTCTTCAGTCCAGTTTCAGAGCCGACGCTAGGAACATTGGGATCTTGACTCGCTGACCTTCCTGCATGCTGGAACAACAGGACGACAACGTTCCGGTCTTCACGTTGTCTAATCCACTTTCCTTCATCATCGTGGCGACATTTTCCATCTTGAACCCAAGCCACAAGTCCGCATGCTCCTTCCGCAACCATTCGTAGCTATGCTCCTGCAAGTCCGAGATCGCGATTCTTCCGCCTGTGTTGAGCACCCTAGACATTTCCGAGATCGCAATCTCTGGATGAGGACAGTGGTGTAGGACCATATTTGCAACTACTGCATCTACCGACGAGTCCTGGAATGGCATACTCTCAGCGTTTCCGATTCGAAATTCCACATTCCCTCTGCCCATCTTCGCAATCGCTTCTTCACTCATCCCTCTGGAGAAATCGAGAGCGATGACTTTCACGGCAATCTTCGCAGCCGCTTCTGTTAGAAATCCTGTTCCAGCGCCCACGTCTAGAACTGTATCGCTGGGGCTGACATGAACGGCGTTCAGAACAGCTTCCCGGACCTCCTCGCCGTAGAAGCTCTTTCTCACCATGTCCCACCGAGGAGAGACGAGTTCGAAGTAATCTCGTACTTTGCGGGACATGGACATCTAAACGGTCCGGCTGGAATCAGTTAAAGAATATGCAAGCATAGGGTGAGTCTCCAGGGTGAGAAACGGCGAGATGGTGGCCTCATGGTAGTTGAAGCCGATTTCTACAGGGTCCGGCTGCGATTCAAGCGCCTCTTCGCCGACCCGGCAATCTTCGAAGACCAGAAGAACGCCGTTCGACGATTCCTCAGCTACCCAAGTCCCTCAAACGACCAAGTTGCCATTTATCAAATAACAGACAATATCGCACCGATTGACAATGTCGGGAAATCCCCCGACGTTGCAGGGACCGCCCGGTACGTTCACCAGGGAAGGGTCGTACGTTCAGAATATCTGGAAAACGTGAAGGTGACACTAGAATACGCTGATTTTGGTAGCGGCCTCTCGCCTTACGATCACCAAAGACTATGGAAGAGGCAGAGATGGGGACGAATGGACTTTAACATCGAGGAATTTCATCATGAGCGCTTGAAGATCGAGATACCTGATATTCCTGAGCTCTATGAAATGCTGCGCGCCAGAGCGGATCCGACTACGCTCGTTGACGTTGAGCTTCCAGACCTTCCTCACAACTTCTTCCGCTCTGCCGTAGGCTATTTAGACACTCGATTGAAACAACTTGCCGAACGGGAGCATCAGACGATCGACATCTATGTTGCCCGAGACTTGCTTCCCGAGGAGAAGCAGGCCTTGGAGAAGCGACTTACGAGACCTTCGACTCAATCCACGATCTACATCTTGTTATCGAAAACCGCAGAATCCGCGGCGCTTTAGCGATTTACTCTCTTACCGGAAAATCTAGACGACTTGTCTGTAGGATTCGACAAATTCCGGATCTATTACTCCCGACATGACTCTCTCGGAACCGTCGGGAAGTATCACAGGTGTGCCTGCGGCGTGATAGGGAAGCTCGAACCTCTCCAATTTCTCAGGAGACTCTACTTCAAAGAGCTTACGACATGCACCGTTCTGGTAGTGGAAGCAGTAGATTTTCTCGACGCGTCTCTCGCCAAATCCGCCAGCTCGACCTCCAGCAGCGTGAGAGTCCTCAGGAAGCTGGAGAATATAGACGGAGTTTTCTCCTTGAAGGGTTTTCAGGTCGACAGGGCTTTGCGCAACTAATATCCGACGGCCTTTTTCGGAGATGAGAAGGGCGAGCTCTTCGAGAGGACTCATGCTCTCCTGACCCACCTCGTCATGTAGAAATATCTATGCCGGGCACGACTCAGAGGAAACTGATCGTCGCGTCCTTTCTGCCGATTCGGACAAGTTTTTCGACCTCTTTGCTCTCTTCCTCGGTGAGGGGGTTGTAGAACCGGTGGTCGTTGTTGTAGCCTGAGTACCGGCCGGCTATGAGATATGCGTCCTTGTTCGCTTCTTTCAAGACCGTGACACGATTCAGCGCGTCCTTCGCAGTGTAGACGTAGAGGGGGGTTGGATCGAATTTTTCGATGTCTTTCTTGGAAAGCTGCTTTTTTTCAATGGGCATTGGCCATTAGCCCCAGCCCCTACCTTGCTGCGATCTTAGTTAAGCCTTCATGGAAGGACGCTACTCTGAACAGGTCTAACTCCAAAAAAAGTGGGGATGTTCATGGGTGCAGCATTTTCTTAGTCTACTTTCTTGGCCTGACGAAGGCTGCTGCCACTGCAACGAGCACGGCGACAAGTGTCAGGGCTCCCCCTACAATGAGGGCTGCGGCAAGAGTCAACACTTGTTCTGGTGCTCCTAGGCTGGCTGCTTCGACCGTCACTAGAAAGTTACCGATGGCATAGAAGAGTCCACCAACCAAGAAGCTCTTGAAATGGTCGAAGACGCCAGGGAAGCTCTCCGTCAGAGTACTGTTCTCCGATAGCGGCGAGGCACCGAGGAATATTGCAGATACGAATGCGTACCCCGCGATGACGAGCATCGCCCATCCTTGGAGAGCTGTCTGAGCCGTTTTGAGAGAAGCGAATGCAGTCGAGGTTAGGAAGACACTGAAAGCGAGTAGTACAGCGCCAACGGCGAGGCTGTGCCAGTTCTTGAAGGCTGTGGTCATTGCATGTCTATACGTTTCTGTTGCCATTTTTCTTCGAAGTCGGGCGCGAGTCAGAATCGGGTATGAAAACCTGTTTTTGTTCAAGACTTGGACAGTGATTTACGAATTTTTCAGCCAAAAAAGACCGATTCCCGGCACATTACTCCTTCGGAATCATTTTTTACTTACTCGTAGTACGAAAAGTAAACTCCGATTCATCAGAAGGCCACTTTCTTGCTCTAACAGGGACACCCAAAGAAGCGAGGCTGGTCCTAGCCTTCTCAATTCCTCGTTTAATATGGCTTAAATGGGAAACATCAACCCGAATCCTTCTGATCGAAGAATGAAAATGTACATGGTGATACTCGGCGTAATCCTGCTGATAGCAGGAATAGGCGGAGCCGCTTACTACGGATTCGTACCTAGAACTCGAGTCTACGGCGCCATCGGCGTTGCTGTCGTTGGAATCGTCATCGCAGCCTTAGGCGCAATGATGAAGACAACCAGCGTAGGTGCAACCACAACGGGACAGTTCACGTGCGCAAAGTGCGGTGCTAAGTTCGGCTCTGAAGCAGCTTTGAACCAGCATACTAAAGACAAACACGGAATGTAACTCGCCCAACCCGCTTTTCTTCAGAAACACACAAACACTATAGCACGTTTCCGTGTCCTACTGCTCTCGAATTGTTAACCTTTTTCCTTGCGGAGTCCGGATTTTTCGGAGCTCATCCAAGCTAGGGGCGGATGCCATGGAGCTAAGAGCTTCGGAACTTCGTATTTCTAGACCTTGAGCTGGCCTGATCTTCGGAGAGATTCAACTTGGCCCTGAGTGTAACGGAACATAATGTCACCGCGCTCTGGCTGGAAATCCCAAGGAGCGACTAGTACGGTATCGCCCATCTTGATCCAGACACGGCGCTTCATTTTACCGCGGATTCGACAAACTCGGGTGACGCCGTCAGCGCACTCGACGAGTACCCTGTCGTAGCCAAGGAGATTCTTTACAGTCCCGTAAAGCTGGCCTGGACCAGGTGTAAGCATCTCGCTGAGGTTGGCCTCGCTGAGGACCTTTCTCTTGCCCATACTATCATCCTACTAGGGCGTGGGAGTAATATTAAAGGCCGAAAGTTAGGAGCGTAATTCTGTCACGATCTAGTTTTTCCACTTTACTGAACAGCCGAAAGGTCTTGTCTCTTGTACGGAGGGCTTGTGGCCTGCGAGGATTGCGTCTAGGGCGTTTCTTAGATCTTTAGTCTTTACCGATTCAGGGTTTCGATTGTCGTCGATTCTACCCTTGTATTGAAGTTGACGTTGCTGGTCAAACGCGAAAACGTGGGGAGTGCAGATTGCGCCATATTTCTTAGCGATCTCCTGTGTATCATCTCTGAGGTAGGGAAAGTTGAAGCCGCGTTCCTTGGCCCTCTTGATCATGTTTGGATAGCTGTCTTCCGGATACCCGGTATCGTCGTTGCTGTTTATCGCTACTAGGGTAACTCCTTGTGGTGAATAGTCCTTCTGGATCTGAACCATCCGGTCTTCGTAGGCCTGCACGTAAGGGCAGTGATTGCAACTGAAAACGATAACCACCGCTTTCTTGTCAGAGAGGCTGTTGAGGCTGTGAGTCTTGCCATCGACTCCTTTCAGTTGAAAATCGACGGCGGACGCGCCTAACGGAAGTCCGACTGAGTCAAGGGTTGTAGGGGATGAAGGCATAGCGGATTGACATGAGCAAGGCCTTAGAAACCTTTCCGGGCGACTGACTCCATAGAAAGGGGTTGGAATGAAGGCAAGAGCGATGATAGGCGTCTCAGGGTTCAGTTATGCTGGATGGAAAGGAAGCTTCTACCCGAATAATCTGAAGAGTGAGGACTTCCTATCCTATTATTCTCAACGACTCAACAGCGTAGAGATCAACAGTTCTTTCTACGCCCCTCCCAATTCCGCGATGGTAAAGTCGTGGGCCAGCCGAACTGGAGATAATTTCAGGTTCTCGTTCAAAGCCCCGAGACAGATTACTCACATTCTGAAGCTCGGGAAGGGCTCGGTTGAAGCCGCGGAGAGACTCGGAGTGACACTGACATCTCTAGGAGAGAAGAAAGGTCCGGTTCTGTTTCAGCTTCCACCCTACGCGAAACAGGACTTGAACGTCCTGGAAGATTTCCTCGCGAAGACTTCCAAGATTGGAGAGAGAGTGTTCGAGTTCAGACATGAATCCTGGCTGAACGATCCCACCTATACTACTCTGGAGAAACACGATGCGGACTTCTGCATCGCTGAAACAGAGGATATGAAACCAGTCTTCAAAGTAACGGGGAAGACGCCGTATTTCAGGCTGCGAAGAGAATTGTACGATGCGAAAATGATTGATGATTGGATCGGGAAGATCAAAGAAATGAGCAAGGGAAGCGAGTCAGTTTACGTCTACCTACGCCATGACGAAAACGGAGACAACGCTACTAGGGCATTGAAGATTCTAGAATCGTTGGCTTGAGAAAGAAGAGCCGCTCGATTCAGTGGTCGTGAACGGTTGTCTTAGGTTGTTTTTGCAGCTGCTTTCTTTAGCTCTTCATAGTTCGGTTCCTTGCTAGGGTCGTCGCTGACCCATTTGTAGACAACGACTCCATTGTGATCTAGTATGAACACCGCTCTTTTTGCAGCTGTGTATCCTTTGAGGTTGCCGAAGTTTTCGTGGTACACGTTGTAGAGTTTCACAACCTCTCTGTTGTAGTCGCTGAGAATTGGGAAGTTGAGATTGTTGTTCTGTGCGAAGGCTTTGTTCGTGAATGGATCGTTGACGCTTATTCCTGCGACTTGTGCGTTGACCTTGTTCAGTTCTTGCAAGTTGTCACGTAAGGTGCACATTTCGCGGGTACATACTGTAGTGAATGCTCCCGGAAAGAAGGCGAGTAGTGTTGCGCCGTTGGGTTTGAGGAACTCGTTAAGGCTGCGAGGTTTTCGATCGATGTCTGGGAGTGTAAAGTTCGGAGCTTTTTCGCCCTGGTTGACCATTATCAGTCGAGTTGGGCCAGCGTCTGGCAGATGTTTCTAAACCTTACAGCCCTATGAATAGAAAATCAGTCTCGAAAGACGAAACAGGTCGGGTCAGGACCAAAAAGAAAGTTGGGGGAGCCTAGGATTGTTTTCTAGGCCCACTAATCGTCGTTGCCTTGGTCGTCGGATCCTTCGTTATCTTTGTCGTTCGCGCAGGCATTAGCGTCACCGGTGTCTTGGCCGTTGGAGTGATGCCCGTGAGTGTTGACAGTGTCGTTGTCGACCTTGGTGGAGTGAGTTGCGTCATGCTGGGGGTTGTGTTTGGCCATTGCCGCCATGAACCCGTGTGCTTTGCCTACAAGTGAAGTGTCCTTAGCTTGTTTGTCGTGTCCCTTTGCAAGGTGATTGCCTTGGTTAGAGCTGCACGTCGGTGTTGTGTCGGTTGAACAATTAGTAGTGCAGGTTGAGCTAGTCGGTGTCGTGCCACCAGTGTTGCCTCCGCCGTTGCTTGAGGCCTGCAGCGCGGGACCGCGTAGAAGGAATGGCACTAAGAAAGCGCCGATTCCGGCGACGATCAGGGCGATGGCACCTACTTTGCGTTTAGTCGATGAATCCATTCTTGGTTTTTCCTATTTCCCTTTTTTCTTGGAGTTGAGCACGGGGTGCGCGGGCTGGGTATATGATACAACGATTTGAACAGCCAGAAAGGTGTCAAATCGAGACTATTTCCTTGAACTGTTCTTGAGCCGTTTGATGGGGTGAGAAGTCGAGCTATAGCACTCGAAGAAACAGGTACAGGATGAGAAGGTTGGGAATGGTCACGAGAAGTCCGACCTTTGAGAACTCTACGAACCCGAAGCCTGACCCTCGGCTCTCGGCCTGTTCTAAGACTATGACATTACTGGCCGCGCCAAGGAGACTTATTCCCCCGGAGAGTGTGCTGGCGCCGGCTAGCGCCATCCAAGCCTTGACATCGACTCCGGTGAAGCCTGCCACCTGCATCGCTTTGATGTAGACTGCGACAAATGGGACATTGCTCAGGAGCTGGCTGAAGAATGCGCATGCCAGAATTATCGTTATGATCGAGAGCCCGGGGTCAGACCTGTTGAGAACAGGCAGGTAGATCATTAGGCTCTGGAGGGCGTTTGACTGCCAGAATGCCTGCATGACGATGAAGAGGGAAATGAAGAAAATGATGATCCCCCAGTCAACGGATCTGAGAATTTCTTTTCGTCTTCCGCTCCCCAAGAATACGATCGCTGCGCCTAGGAGAGAGACTGTTGCAAGGTTGAAGTTTCCCTGGACTCCGAACAGTTCAGCGATTCCGACGAGGAAGAAGCCGAGCACAACTATTCCGGCGGTCCAGCCCGAGAGCTTTGCTAACTTTCGATCTTTGATCGCTTCTCGAGGATTGACCTGGAGTTGTGCGAGTGTCGAGTTTGCGAATTCTTTCCTATAGTACCATTTGAGAATTAGGTATGTCACTCCGAGTCCGACCAGTGTTGGAGGGGCAAGGTAGTAGAGAAAATTCAGCATCGGGTTTGGAATCCCCGTTGACAGCGCGACCAGAAGGTTCTGTGGATTACCGATTGCGGTCATCGTGCTGCCAATAGTGACCCCCAAGGCGAGAGTGATGAGAAAGACCCCGGGTCTGACTCGCAGTTGCTTGGCCACACTCAACATTATGGGTGTGGCCATCAACGCTAACGTGTCGTTCACCAGGAACGCTGACATCGTGCTTATTCCGAGGAGGACTAATCCGAAGGCTCTCTGCGGAGACTTTGCAACCTGCAGCAGTCTCAGGGTAAGGTACTCTAGAAGACCGGAGAGGTCCATGGCAGCAACCACGGAAAACATTCCGAGCAGGAAGAAGATTACGTTGAGATTGATCGATGTATAGGCGTCCCCTAGCGGGATAGCCCCCGAGAAGATCATCGCCACTGCTCCCGACATCATAATGGTCCAGATCGGGATACGAAACCATCGAAGGTTTCGAAGAACTATCAGGACGTAGACTGCAATGAAGATGGCTAATGGAAGATAGTAAAGGGTCAACTTGGGTACGGGTCCAGGGGCCGATTCGCTTCAGGCTAAACAGTTTGGAAGAATCACGAGTTTCTGATCAACTTTTTTACTCTTCGCGAGGAAGACCGTGTGCAGAACTAGGTTCCTTGGAAAGCTAGGCTCCACTCTGAATGCTAATGTCCTATAGTTCTTCGAGCATCTTCTGTGACCAGAGGAGTGAAGCCACAGGTTTCTTAGGCGAGTCCTTGTCCTTTTTCACCTTAGGCTTGGTAGGAGGCGTCTCAGGCCTGGTCGCCTCTGGAATCAGGCCCTTGTTGGGCAGAACAGGCTTGGGCCCTACGGGGTCCTGACCCTGTCCGATGACAGCGCCTTCCTGATCGCGCAGAATCCCGTTCTCGTAGAAGGCCTTGTAGTGTCCTTTGTAGTCGTAGACGAATCCGTCTTCATCCACCCAGGCGATTGTGTGGCCATCGAAGTCGACAATTCTACGGTCTTTGAGTAGTCTATACCTTGCGATTCCATTCTCGTCCCATATTACGTCGATTTCTTCCGCTTCAGCTTCCGGTCCTAGTTCCAAGTTCGTCTCGTCACCACGGTTATCTTTCAAGCTAAGAAGGTTACCGATGATATTGATAGCAAAGTAGGGAATCGGGGCCTAATGAGGCTTTGACCTCCTTGTTCAAATAGCCGAAAGGACAATGTAATGACTAATGGCGGTCCAAGGAGACAGGCACATCTGTCCTGTCTGCCGGCAAATCGGGCCCTGCATCTATGCTGGTCGGGACGACGGTGATGACTATAGAGTTCACAACTGTCACGTCTGCGGCTCAACGTGGGAGGAACCGAAAGCAGGTTTGGGTCACGCTGCCAAGTCGACATTGGAACAGAAAGCTCAGCAGATAGCCTGAGCGAAACCCAGATCCAACGTAGATATACCAGTCTCAACGAGACACTTCTCCGAACAGCGTTGCCGCGTCAGTCTCGAATCTTTCGTATCAAGACTAGACAGAAAAGGACGAACAGGTCTAGAAAGCGCACGGGTTCGAGTCGAAAAATAAGCAACCCTTTCACGAGCAAACATTAGCCCGAGGAACTAGTCCTCTCGCAAGAACGCTTCGAGTGTACTAGCTAGCCATCTTGCTAAGATTGTCTAGCATCGTGACGAAGGATTTCTCCATCGATGCCAATCCACCAGTCGGCCCGTTCTCGTCTATGACGATGTACTCGTTCGGCGAGTGTGCTAGGGCTCCGTGGCCGAGTCCTCCGATCACTACTGGGAGGTTGAGGGGTTTCCGGTTGAATATTGCGAATGGTGCGCTTCCCGCTATCGTGGGCCACAATTCCGGATCCTTTCCGAGCTCCTTGTAGGATTTGATTACGGCTTGGGCGAGCGGGCTCTGATAGCTTGTCCGTGACGATCCGTAGCCGGCTTCTAGTATTCGTATTTGGATGTCTTTGAATCCATAAGCGTCTAGATGGTTTCTGATCATTGGTATCACGTCGTCCTTTCTCATGTTCGGGACGAGGCGTACGTCCATCTTGACGGTAATCTTGTGTGGGAGCAGAGTCTTTGTCTCCGGTCCCGTGTAGCCGCTCGCTATCCCGTTGATGTTTAGGGTTGGCTCGAAAAGATACTTCTTCAACGCTTCAATACCATGGCTGTCGCCGATGAACCTGTCGACCTTCATCTCCTCTCTCACGGCGGCATCGTTGAAGGTCTTCTCCAGCTTCGGGAGGAGCTCGCGATCTTCCTTGTTGGGGACCTGAGCGTGACGGTAGAAATCTTGGATCGTCACCTTGTTGCCGTCAGGACCGGTCATTGTGGCTAGCGCCTGGATCATCCTCCAGACCGGGCTGTCAACCCAGGCCTTGTTGCTTCCATGAATCCCAAACTCTTTGGGGCCTTTTCCCCAGGTCGCACCGTCGAGTTCGAGTTCGAAGAATACGATCCCCTTGACACCCAAGTACATTACCACTTTTCCGGTTCGGTCTTGTGAGCAGAACGGGAAGAACACTGCCTTTGCTCCTTGCAGTTCTTTCTCGTGCTTTGAGATGAACTCGGGGAGGTGGCGGCTTCCGAGTTCCTCCTCTCCTTCAACAACGAATAACAGGTTGACCGGTATTTTCTGGCGGGTGGCTTTGATCGACTCGCAGGCATTCAAGAACCCTCGCAGCTCTCCCTTCGTGTTGAACGCGCCTCTCGCAACAAGGCATCGACCGAACGGAGGAACGTCCGTTAAGGTTCCTGCTAGCGGGTCTACGCGCCAGCCGGGCTCGTCAACCGGCATGGTATCATACATCATGTAGACAACGATTGTCTTGTCCGCTCCCGCGTCATAGTTGCCGTAGACTACTGGGTTTCCGCTGGTCTCCTCCAGGCTTGCTTTGGCCCCGAGGCCGGTGAGATAGCTGAGGATGAGGCTCGCGCAGTCTCTCACTCCCTTGTTTTCTGGGGAGATGGAGGGTTGGCGGACTAGCTCCTGGAGCTTCGCTATGTGTTGTGGGAGGTTCTTGTCGATGTGGGTGAAGACTTTTCCACGATCGAGCGGCATGAATGCCGCCTGAAAGAATGGTCGGGTATAAGCGTTGAGAGACGCGCTGGTTCTACTATACTGTGGAAGAGGCGAACTGGTATGATTGTTGTAGGATTCTCATTATTCGGCGGAGATCCGGTCTGGGTCCGAGTTTGAGGATGACCCATCCTTCACGGTCGTGAACCTCTGGGGAGCGAGAGACTGTGCCTTGGCTGATCATGACCTCTTTGAGGTCCGGAGGTAAACGCAGTTCTATCCGGTCTGGGCTGTGGATGTGCGCGAAGGATTTTCCGCCCACATGCAACTCGATCTCCTCGTCTCCGTGGTCTTTCATCTCGACGCCGGGGACGAGAAGCATCTCGCCCGCGATCATGTACAGTAGGCTCATGGCGGGTAGTGTTCTTGCCAGAGACGCGCTTATTTCTTTCTAAACTCTAATCGCCTAATGAGTGGGGCGCGGACCATCGTGTCTTCGTGTCGGATTCATGTATCTTCTCAATCGCGGCCAGCCCGTTTTGGCGTATTTGAGACGGTCAGGGTCATTCTTGACCCACTTTAGCATGTGAAAGAAGCTCCTCGCTCGCTTCTCATCTCTCTCAGCAATCGGTTCGTAGCCCAAGTTCCTGATCTCGTCCAAGTAGGCGGTCTCCACGTTGTTCTGAGCGTCTCCAGTAATCACGGCAGTCTTGACTCTTGTCTTTCCGTATTTCTCGGCTAAATGGGGTCTGGTCTCGTCGAACAGGAAACTGCTGCATATCTCAATCTCCTCGTTCTCTCCCAGCTTCATCTGGTAGAGGAGATTGAGCGCGAGTTCTGTAGCCTTTTTCTGGTACGTTTTTCTTCCGAAGCTCGGGCTCTGAAAATAGGATACGGGGATCATGTCATAATGGAACTCCCCGGTCTCTTTGCGATGCGCGCCAACGACGACTCCGTGGAGGAGGTCACCGACACCGGCATCGTCAATCTGGATCGTCAAACCAGTATGACTTCTGCTTCAACTCGGAATTAAGCATGATTTGCCGAATCCGCTCTCTTGCGTCGCGAGGTGTGCTGTGCAAGACCCCCCCTTTTGGAGGAGGAAATTTTCTGTCCGGCAATGATTATGGGCGAGACAGGCGATTCAGGGCACAGACCAAGCTTGGATCAGATGGCGTTTTAACGAGTCGTCAAGAACGGTTTGCTATGCAATTAAGGGGACGGCTCCCAGATTCGAGATCAGGGCTGATAATGGGCGAGTTCCGATAGCCTCCAGTTGCTCCGATGTTTATCTCGAGGGGGAATCTTTATATTCTCGATATCGGTTATCCAATATCGGAAAAGCGATATCGAATGTTTCGCGGATTTGGAATGTTCAGAAAACGCGGCCTCCGACCTTGGGTGCTCAACATACTCAGAAGAGCGCCCAAGAACGGCGCGGAAATAATGGACGAGATTGAGAACATGAGCCAGGGGTGGTGGAGACCCTCCCCAGGATCCGTCTATCCCATGCTAGAAGAAATGGTCCAAGACGGCCTGATCAAAAAGAGAGAGGACGGTAGATACGAGCTAACAAACAAGGAGCAGCAGGAAGAAGAGTGGCCCTTCAGCCACCACTTCGCTGGCCCTCGATCAATCGATGCGATGCTGAACGAGATCACCGGCTACATATCCTACTTCGAAGACCTGACAAAAACCGACCGAGCAAAGCTAGAGTCTCACAAGGACAAGATTAGAACGATAGCAGAACGACTCACGTCGCTGGTCAAGTAGCACAGGGAACCCCCCTCTCTGTCTTTTTCTAGATCCTAAGGGCAGAATATTATCCAGGAATCTGTTGACCATTCCTAGAATTGCTCTAGGGTCTTGAGCCCAGACCCGGTTGCTATGAGGACGACTTCTGCTGACCTATCGATCATCTTCTCACGATAGAGATGGTGTAGAGCAGCGATTGTTGCCGCGCTGGAAGGCTCGAGGAGAAGACCCTCATCCTTGAGGGCTTGACCCATGGACTTGCGGATCTCCTCGTCTGTAACGGACATGGCTATGCCGTCTGATTCTCTGAGGCATCGAAGAATCCATTTTCCAGCCAGTGGCTTAGGTATTCTTAGACCGAAAGCGATTGTCTGGGGATTCTTCCATTCGTCCACGTCATCTCTCTTGGACTGGTAGGCCTTGACCACTGGCGCGCAACCGGTCGGCTGGACTGCTACGAATCTCGGTCTCGTTTTGACCCATCCGATTTTTTCTAGGATAGAGAACATCTTCCACATACCTACAAGTCCGACTCCTCCCCCAACAGGGTATACAACATAGTCCGGGACCCTCCAGTCAAGTTGTTCGCAAATTTCCAAGGCCATTGTTCCCTTGCCGTCGTGGCGGTAGGGTGTGACAAAAGTCGAGGCGTTGTAGCTTCCTTCACTCTTTGCGAGAGCCTCAGTTCGGCGTCCGGCGTCTGCTATCGTGCCATCAACTAGGGTAATTTTCGCTCCCAGTTTCTGAGAAAGTTCGACTTTTGCTGGATTTACTTGCTGAGGTAGAAACACCCTGCAAGCTAGGTCTGCAATGTGTGAGTATAGGGCGAAGGAGCATCCTGCGTTGCCTTCAGAAGACAAGATGATCTCCTTGACGCCCGATGAGGAGAGAGCTGTAACTGCGAGAGAAGCGCCTCGGTCCTTGAACGTCCCGGTCGGGTTTTTCGTCTCATCCTTTACCCACACGTTCCCGTAAAAGGACCTGAGTTTTCTTAGAGGCGTGTCACCTTCTCCGGCCGAGACAATCCTGTCCTTCTCATCGACTGGCAAGAAGGCCTGGTACTTCCACATGGACGGAGTGGGGCCCAGATTGTCCTTCGAGATCTCGCTGAGAATCTCTGGATTGATTATTGTATCCAGTAACCCGTTACACTTTGGGCATTTCTGAAGAATCTCGCCCTTTGGATAGGTGGTGTGGCATTCTGTGCACTGTAGCCCCTGAAAGGCCCTCTCTCGTCTCAACTAGACCTGGGGAACGCCAGCGTGCGATACCCTCTTAAGAGGGGCATGTATTGAAATTCGATAATATCGAATCTCGATAGTTCCCGTGAAAGCATGACAAGAGCCGTCAACGAGCGAATGGTGAAAAGCTTCCTTGATCTGTTCGTCCTCTCTCTCCTCGACAATGGAGGAAAACACGGATACGAGATAATGCGGGAACTGAAAGACAAGACCGGTGCCCATATCGGCGCGGGAACCCTCTACCCGCTACTGTACGAGCTGGAAGAGCGCAGGCTGGTCGCTGGCGAATGGATGTCGCCAACACGGAGGAGCAGACGCGTCTACCGAATTACGGATCAAGGAGAAAGGTATCGGGACCAGTCATTCCTAGGATTGGATCGGTTGCTAAGAACCTCGTTCTCGAATTCGAACCACTAGTCGGATATTCTCTTCTACCGTTCTGCGTGTCGAGTTATCTCGGCGGGATCGCCTATTATCGCCTCACAGAACCGATCACCCTTTCCCTGGCAAGAAACCTCGAGCGACTCACATCTTCTCCCGAAGGTCTGTTCCATTGCCCCTGTGAGAATTCCGCGGCCGAAATGACAGACCGGCGTCTTGCCTTTTCTGTTCCTTACCGAGACGCCATTTGTCCATCGTATTCTAGCCATTTTTTTCGCGAAGTCAATATCGACGATCGTAAGTTTTCCCCATCCACCGAGAGTACCGAGACGCTCCGCAATCTTCTGGAGATCATCGGGATTCTTGACATCTAGGCCGGATTTTTTCGCCATGCTCATGTATTGAGCCCCACCTTGTTTCCCGATACTGTACTGGAAACTAGTCGCAGTGATTGGTCCTAAACTTTCAGTTAACCTGTCCTCGATGGAATGAATCAAAGCGACAGGGATGAAGAGGAACCGTTCGTTGTAAGCTGTAATTATTCCCTTGGCCTCATCGATGTCTAACGCCTGCATTACGCTGCGGAGCCGCTCCGGCTTTTTGGTAGTGTTCAGAGGATTTCCCGATATCGGAAAATACAGCCTTGCTTAATTGGTCTTGCGAGAAAAAAGGTAAGCGCGACTCTACCTATTCGGTAATCGAGAAGGTTTCAATGTTCTCTTGGATTCCTATGCAGCAGTGTCCTGTTGCGCGGGTCTCGGTGTATCGCCTTTATTCCCCCTGGAGCGCCGGTTCCGAAGTCTCCCAAGTAGTCTGCTTCGAAGACTGTCCTTGTGTCCCAGTAATCTCTTCTCCCAGTCGACGCGGATAATGAGATATGCGGTGGAGAGTACGAGTGCCGCTGACACTATTGATGCATAGACGTTTTCTCCGAAGAACTGGTCGACGGGTTGTTTGAACACTCTCGCGACGTAGAGGACAGAGAGAATCCAGACGAATTTTCCCGTATAGAGGGCCAGGTAAGATTTCAGTGGGCTGTATCGAATAATTCCCATGGGAATGAAAGCCGCGTCAACTAGTGGAGAGGCGGCGAAGAGGACTCCTACCAGGAAAGTGCTTCCGCCCAAGAGTTTTCGTAGCGAGTCAAACCTTTCCTGCTTACGGATAGCTCGTCGAGCCCCATATCCGAGAGCGTAGCTGACGAGTTTTCCACTGGCCGCTCCAAGAGCCGCGATGGCTGCGATCTGTATTATTCCAATATAGCTTTCATCCAGAACGAGCCCGATTACTATCACCAAGTAGGGAGTCGGAAAGAACGGTATGAGATTGCCGACAACACTGACAACAAAGACGAATAGAAGTGTTGCGAGAAGACCTGAAGGGTGGGTGGACAAAAACCCGAAGAGCCATCCAATCAGATCGACCATGATGCCAGATCGATCACGCTCTATCGGGAAGGGGTTGAAAAGCTATCTGGCGGGGACTCTTCTAGGCCAACTCGCTGAGAGAAAGTTCTTCTGAGCGGAATTATTCTCTCGGCCAACTGTGGCTGGACGGGTCTGACAAGATGAGGATGAAGGACGTATACTCGAAGAAGATCACCTCAGAAGAGGAACAGGGCGGTTACGTGATAGTCCTGAAAGACCGAATCTCGTTCTTCCCTTTGCTGGGCCGGAGATTCCAGATTATCCAGAATGGCCGCTCGCGAAGAGCCATGGTAGAATCCTACCCCTGCACTTGCAGAGGACCCGAGCTTCCACACTCACACTCTTTCGTCAGGGTCAAGGCGGTGAAGTCAGGTGATCGAGTTACGATTCGGAAGGATTCGAAGAACGGAACCCGTTTTCTTCTCCAAATCCAAAGCCATCCTCGAAGAGGCGTCTGAAGTCCTATAATCAGAGAACCAACAAAAAAACCCGAGAAGACTCTACTCATGATCGAGATCACTTTCTACGGGGGAGCTGGCGAGATCGGTGGGAACATGATCCTCGTCCATGACGGGGATTCGAAGATCATGCTGGATTTTGGTATGAGCCTTGGAGAACGGGGACGATTCTTCTCCGAACCCTTCCTGTCGCCCAGAAACGAAAGCGGGCTAATCAGTCTGGGAATCATTCCCGACGTCGCTGGCCTCTACAAAGGAGAGGAGGAAGTACCCGCGGACGCTGTCTTTCTGAGTCATGCTCACATCGACCATTCAATGTCTATCTCCCTTCTCAACCGTCAGATACCGGTTTACTGCGGCGAGACGACCAAGATGATTCTGGAGGCCTTGTCAACTGCTCGTCCGGGGGGCTTTGAGAACGATCTTGATGGGATCCAGTTCAAGACTTTCCGAACTGGAGACAGGGTGAAAATGGGAGGGATAGAGGTGGAGCCAGTTCATGTAGACCACAGCATGCCCGGATCGTATGGCTTCATAGTTCACACGTCGATTGGGACCCTTGCGTACAGCGGGGACTTCCGGGCTCACGGGCCGAGGTCGGACATGACCCAGGATTTTGCGGAGAAAGCGGAACAGTCGAATCCAGAGCTGTTCCTCTGTGAAGGCACAAACCTAGTCCGTGGTGACTTGCAATCTGAAGCGGAAGTCGTTGACAAAGTTGACCATGTGGTTCGGAAAACAAACGGGCTGGTTCTAGCGAATTTTTCGACCGCCGACGTGGACAGGTTGAGAACGTTTTACGAGACTGCCAAGAAGAACAATAGGGTCCTAGCGGTCTCGTTGAGGCAGGCCCACCTGCTCCAAGCACTGCTGAAGGACAAGCACCTGACAATTCCAGATATCTCTCGCGACCCCAACATCGTCATCTACCAGCGAACCAAAAAGACCTACTACAACTGGGAAAAAGAGGTCATGAAGAATAGCACGGTAAAGACATCGAAAGATGTCAAGGAATCACAGGGAAAATTCATTCTAGCTGCTAGCTCCTATGATATGAACGAGGTCTTGGACATCAAGCCTGATGCAGGTGGAGCGTTCATCAACAGCAGCTCGGAACCGTTCAACGAGGAAATGGAGATCGACCACGAACGATTCATCAACTGGCTAAACCATTTCGGACTACCAATGTACCAGATCCACAGCTCGGGACACATGATGCCCACCGAGCTACGAGAAACGATCGCGAAGATTAGTCCAAAGACGCTCGTCCCGATCCACACAGAACAACCACATCTCTACGAACTCTTCATCAAAGATCTCGCTAAAGTGCACCAGCCTATCAAAGGGTCAACCTGGAAAGTGGAATAGAACACGGACCCGCTCAGTCTGAAGACCCTTCAGGTGACAATGGAGCGGGTAATCCACTGACAGCCGAGTCCAGGCTTGAGAGCTGTGACCGCTCAGAGTTGCTTTCTTACAATTGCGAAACGTTCCAGTTGGCCATGGATCTTGAAGCCAGCCTTGAGATACATGCCCAACGATCCTTTGTAATTCTCTTCGGCCCAGGGAATCTCCCTAGCTCGCTTGACGGGATTGGTTGTAGGATAACCCTCTGCGACGTGTAAGTTGTCTCGGCGGAACTTGTCGCAGGCAGCTTTCAGGAGCGCTGTGCCTACGCCTTTTCCTCTATGTCCTGGGGCTACAAGGAAACACATGATCGAGCCGACTGGCTCCTTAGGATCGTCCACGACGGTAGCATATCTCCGCATGTTAAGGAATCTAGAGCGAGCCTGTGCATTACACCAACCAACCACTTTTCCCTCTACGAGGGCTAGCAAGCCGTGGGCTTGGCCTGATCTGATTCGTTCGGCACGTGCCGCTCGATGTGCAGGCCCGGCTTTGGCGGAGGCATCCCAGTTATCCCCGGGTTCATCGTAGAATCCGCAGTAGCACTCGGACCATTCTGGAAAATCGGTGAAGGCGTCCTTGTCAAAGAACCTGAGATAGTCGTCGAGGAGTTCCGGAGTTAGCTCTCGAACTTCAACTTTCGCTGCGTGGCTCATGACTGGCTCGCGTTTCTATGAATGAGTATAAGGGCCGTCTTTGAGGTCTTGTTAGAGACACAGGGAATTAGCTCCGTGATCGAGCGTGGTCGGGAGCAGTCCGTCTTGACTTGAAGGTGGTAATCACAACTACTGCGACTACTATGACTGAAGAAGCGAGCAGCGTCCGTAGCGTCAGCTGTTCGGCAGCAAGGAAGTAGCCGAGGAAGACGGCAACGACCGGGTTGACGTACGCGTAGGTGGAGACTCTGGCAGTCGTAGTCTTTGTCAGCAACCAGACGTAGGATGAGAAGCCTACCAGGGAACCGAATACTATCAGATAGATGAACGAGACAAGAGATAGAAACGATACGTTACCCGGCTGAAAACCAGCCCATTCTTTAGAGATCAATGACGCCGCTAGGAGGAGGGCTCCACCGGCTAACATCTCCATTCCACTCCCTAGCAACGGCGTCGTTGGGAGGGGTGCGTTTCTAGAGTAGACTGAACCGATTGCCCATGAGAGCGCGGCGAATATCAGAACTCCAGCCCAGAGAGGGTTCAATCCACCGCTACCACCGAGGTCGCCTGGTCCTACCAGCAGAATAACTCCTCCGAAGCCTAGGACTAGGCCGACGACGACATGTAGAGTTGGGACGATGCGGTCCTTTCGCAACAGCTCCAAAAGAGCCATCCAGATTGGAACAGTCGTGATTAATACGGCAGCCAAGCTCGAGGGAATCACCTGTTCGGCCTTCGTCACCCCACCGTTTCCTCCGAGCAACAATAATCCCCCGACGACGATCGCGGCCTTCCAATTGGCCCGTGTCGGGCGCGATGCCCCTCTCAAACGCATCCAGGCATAGAGCACTCCTCCTGCAATCAGAAATCGAATTGCAGCCATCAGAAAAGGTGGGAATGTTTCGATCGCGAAACGAATCGCCAAGTAAGTGGACCCCCAAATCGTGTAGATCGAGAGAAACGCCAAAGCGATACGTAGTCGCAGTGTCAACAGTGGCATAGCAGAGCCTCACTAAGGCAGCGGCTGTGCCGAGCCCATTTGGCTTGCTATACTATCTCGGGATAAAGTGGCAGAACCACCGCGTCCTCGGGAGCTATCAATCCGATCGCGACTAGTTGCGTAACGACTTCTAGTATCTGCATCCGAATCTCAGTTGGGGAGACTTTCTTTTCCACTGCGAGTTCGGATGTTAGCTCGTCGATTGTCTTGCTTCCATCGCTCTTCTCCCAGAGGCTGGCGATATCATCGTTCCCGAGGTAGCGTGAATTTGCCTCGTTGATCAGGACAATGGTCCCATCGGGGTTCTTGGCGATATGCCCCTTCTTTCTAGGCTTGAAACTGGCGGGGTCGAATTCGATCGTCACTGGCTCTTGGTTTGCCTGGAGACGTTCGCGAGCCGCTGCGCTCATCTTGTCAGGGGTCCAAGGTGGATCCCAGACGATGTCGACGTCAGCGTGTCTGACACCGGGTATCTTCTCGATTAGTTCCTTGACCTGATGACTCAGGTAGGCGCTGGCAGGGCAGCCCATGGCTGTAAGGGTCATTCGAACCTTTACTGTATCACTGTCTATGGTGACGCCGTAGACCAGACCGAGATCGACAATGTTGACTGGTATCTCGGGATCGTAGCAATTCCGGAGAGCGCCCATCACCCGTTCGACGGAGAGTTCTTCGCTCAAGGACTTGATCATATCTCTAAAGGGTTTATCGCCTAATAGGGATATTTACACTCGCTCTGTCCAGCCCTTGGTTCTTACGCACCATTGATCGGCGCATCAGAGGACTCTGTTGAGCATGTCGTATGCAGCTGGGAGAAGACGGTTTTCAGCATCGATCAACGGTCGCAGTTCTCCCGATTTCAACAGCTTCGCGATTCCAGTTCCGGTTGCCAGTTTTCCGTGACGCCAGCTTCGTAGGATCGGGCCGTATTCTCCCTTCAGACTCTTTGTAACGCTTTTGACCACGTTCTGGCCTTTCTCGGACTTGCTCTCCACTTCGATCTCGAAGAGGCGTATCTTTTGATCGTCGAAGTCGTAAAGCACTGAGTCAATGTCTAATTCCGCCAGGACCGGGGAGCCTTCAGAGCCAGACGTCACATCTCGTACCAGCCGTTGTGTCTCCCGATGCTGGATAGGAACTAGTCCTTTGCTCTTCAAAAGCTCAATCGGGCCTGAAGGAGTAGTTTGACCCGCGGAAATGGGAGGTTGATGGGGGATCTTTAGCTCAGAAACCACTTTTTCAATAGTCTCATCTGACCAGGGAACCTCCATCTCAGATCGGACCATTCCACCCCAGAGAGTTCGTCTAGGATGCGTCTTCATAGTGATCCAACGATCCTGGTTATCTGTCCGTATTCTCAGATTCAACTTGCGATGCGAAAGAAAGTGGTTGGGAGTGTCGAAGTATGTGTCGGCAAGAAGCTTCGTCTTCTCACCGACCAATCGATAATCTCCGACGCTTTTCTTATCAGCAATCTTTCTGACAATTTCCTCAGGATGATCTGACAGTATGAGGAGGATCGATTCAATCTCGCGGCCGAAACCCAGAGCCTGCGGTAGCTTGACCATCCTAGTCCAACTCATGGTCTTGAACGGAGAAAGCGTGGTTACTGAACTTTATCTGACTCACTGAAACTTCCCATAGGGACAATTTGACAGAGGCCAAAAGAGTAAGGAGACAACGCGGCGCTTTCTCGGACGACAAAGAGGTCGGCCATAAGAAGGCGACTTCATCAACATCCGCTCGGAACCCATCAAAGACAGCGACCTCCATAAAGATCGACATTTTCATACTGAGACATGGAGATGCAGGGAACCGAGTGACAGTTGTGGAGAAAGATTCCGAACGACCGCTTACGCCGGAAGGCCGGGCTGAGATGCAGAAAATAGCAAAGTCATTGAAGGCAGTCGGATTGCAAACCGATCGGATCTATACAAGTCCATTGAGAAGGGCTCGAGAGACCGCAGAAATTGCGGCCAAGGTCCTCAAGATCCCAACATTGGAAGAATGGAACGAATTGAAACCAGACGGAAGCAAGGCAGAACTATATCGCAAACTAGCAAGACTCGAACAAGACTCCAGACCAATCCTTGTAGGACACGAACCTTACCTGACTTCCATGATAGGAGAGATCATCGGGACAACGAATGCTAAAATTGTTCTGAAAAAAGGAGGCGTAGGAAAAGTCCGAATAACGTCATTTAACCCTCGAATCTCCGGCGAACTCCGCTGGCTTCTCACACCGAAAATCATCACTATGATGTCTTGATTACCAAAACGAATCACTATGACTGCGCCGAAGTGAAACGGAAACGACGGGCGGCCCTGGCCAAGTTTGAAAGTCTCCGTGATAGACCTAGGCTACAACTCGCTAAAACTGGTCAACTACGAGGTCAGGCGAGACAAGTCGTTCGTAGCGTATGGACAGCAATCGGTTCTCGCGAAAGTTGGAGAAGGGCTTGACCAAACAGGCTTCCTAGGAGCCAAACCCGTCCGACGCACTCTCAAAGCTCTGAAACAATTCCGCGCCATCGTGGACCTTGAGCATTCAAAACATGTTCTCCCGGTCGCGACCAGCGCTGTGAGGGAAGCTGGGAACAGAGAGGAATTTCTTAGGCAAGCATATCTCGAGACCGGGTTCAAGTTCAAGGTTCTGTCCGAGAAAGAAGAAGCAGTATACGCGTTCGAAGGAGCCAAAGGCGCGACCAGCGTCCGCGCCGGCTTGTTTTTCGACCTTGGAGGAGGAAGCCTGGAAATGGTCATTTACTCGGAACCTATGATCAAGAAAATCCTCTCAGTTCCTCTCGGAGGATTAAGACTAACTGACCTTTACGCAAAGGCAGATGGATCTTACACAAAGAAAAACTATGCCCGGATGAGAAAACGGATACTCGAACTCCTGCCCGAGAAGAAGCATCTTCCGGCTTCGAAAAACCTTGAGCTAGTGGGTGTCGGAGGCTCGGTGCGCGCAATCGCGCGGTATGACCAGATGCGAAGACAGTATCCTCTAAACAAGCTACACAATTATTCGATGAAGAAGAACGCCGTGGAAGGAGTACACCGCGCCCTCCGCAGAATGACTCTTAGGACGATAAGAAAGAATCCAGCAATAGGCCAAGAGAGAAGCCAATCAATCATCGCCGGGTCTCTAGTAGTTCACCTGCTGATGGAGAAGGCTGGCTTCCGCAAACTTATTGTCAGCACACACGGTCTCAGAGACGGGGTACTCTCAGCTTTCCTCGAAAACCCAAGCTCATATCGCCAAAGAGTGGTAGACAAGGTTCTGATGCGCGAAGGGACAACAACACGCACGAAGACGTCCGCCCCGGAAAGGTTGGCCAAATCTCTCTTATCGCATAGGAACCTGACGAAGAGAGAGTATGCGATCCTCTCAGAGGCTCTCGATCACGTCTTGCCTAGTCTTCCGACCTACAATCCGGAGACCTTGTTCTACATTGTTTTGGAGGCTGATAGTCCACTGTCACACGAGGACCAGCTGATCATGGCCTTGTCTGTTGCTAGAGCGAATGGAATGAGGCGGACAGATTGGGCTCAGACAAGTTACAAACGCCTCCTCGACAAGAAAAGCATGGAGATGGTGAAGAAGATTTCAGTCCTGATGCAAATTGCTCAACTCCAGCAGAAAACGGACATCCATTTATCCATGAGTTCTGAGCGCGGAATCCCTCGGCTTCACATTGCCCAGGGCAAGCAGCACATTCCAAAAGTGCTCGTGAAGGATATTCTTAGAGACCTCGAAGACCTTGAAGGCTCTTTCAATCTTCAACTCGCCATGTAAACGCCCGAGAAAACCTAAGTAGTCTCACTTCTCGAACCCAGCCTTCCCTTGATTACTCGCGACTCTTTCGCGAAAGAGTACGACAAATTTGCGAAAGCGCTGACACGAAGAGTCAAGGCCTACCTGAGAGATCCCAATGCCGAGAATGTTCACCGGCTTCGAACCGCGACTCGCCGTCTCCAGGCCGCTTTCGCATTACTTCCTAAGACGACACGGAAGCAGAACAAGGCACAGAAAGCCATGTCTCGCATAAGGGAGTTGATGAAGGTAAACGCCAGTGTGAGAGACCAGGATATCATCCTCTCGAAACTGTCAATGTACAAGGAGAATCCCAGATACGAACGACTCATAGAGGATCTGAGGAAATCGCGCAAGTCTCATCTGGAGCAGGCGAAAGAGCTAGCATTGTCCGTTCAGAAAAATCCGGGACCTCGTGTGAAACCCAGAGATCTTTCCGAACCCGTGCTCCGGAGAAGATACGACAAGGTAGTAAGAAAACTAGGCTCGAAGATTACGAGTGAACTCCCGCTAGTAAGGGAAGACCCCTCTAAAATGGAGGAATTGCACGTCGTCCGAAGAGACTGTAAACAACTCCGTTATGTTCTAGAAATGGGTGAATTCTCTAGACCATCAAAGCCGCTAGTAGCTCTCCGAACTTGGCAAGATCTACTTGGCACGATACGCGACCACGATGTGATGATCGCACATCTTCGGAGACTCAACAAATCGCCGGAAATCCAGTTGGCGCTAAACACAGAAACCGAGAGTCGGAACAACAGCTATCGGAAATTCGTCGAGGCTTCGAGAGAGAATCCGGTTTCTAGATTTGCTGCCAAGCCTTGAAATCGTTCTAGTTCGGCAGGCTCATTAGCCACTGGTTTTTCGTCAGAATCGTGGGCTCCAGTGAGTACTCTTCTATGAGATAGTTGGCCATGGATGCCACATCGTTAATGCTCCGCGTCTCGGTTCTAGGAGAAGGCGAGTTCAGCACGTCCTCCACCTCCAACTGATACAGTTCGTGGCCGCGATGCGTGCTCCTATCCATCATCACCGCGTACTCCCTGGTTCCCCCGTTCCGCTCAACCATGAAGTACTTTCTCCTCCTCGTGAGAACCTTGTAAGGCATCTTCAACATATCCGGCTGAAGAGGTTCCTCAATCTCCCGCCTCTTGATCACGTTACCCAGTCGATAAGGATCTTGCACGACCTGAAAGTTCTCCTTGATCGTCGCGGACCTCGATTGACCACTAGTTTCGAACCTCACGTATTCATGCGTGGGCACCTGAACGTAATGGTAGAGCTTGCCAGTCTCCATAACATTCGGGTAAGAGTCAGAGAGTCTGAATCCCTCGATCTTGCCCTCTGATAGATCGTTTCTTATCCTAGGGAAAATGTCCTGGTCCTCTGCGTCAAGCGCAACTTTTGCTTTGATCTCTGTGTTGTGGCTCGGTTCCTTGTACGCTTCACCAGATTTTCTAGCTCGGTCCTCGATGAGATTGAAGATCGTGGCCTTCTTGGAAATGCCCTGTTCTGCGTTCTCTTTCCTGAGAAGACCGTGAATTTTTCTGACTAGTGGACGACTTGTTCTGCCCGGCGGAATCTTCAGCTCCACGATGGCCCGGTTGGAGGCCCCTAGCATTGTTCCTGCAAGTCCCTCGAAGGTGAAGTACCGGACATCTTCGTCCATTGTAACCCGCACTCCTCGATCACTGTCAAGAAAGTGATTCCTAGAATAGCTCGCGGCTGCATAGAGACCCAGTTTGTGTGGAATCCTGACATGGCCGAGCCGGCCCATTCGTTTTACGCTCGACAAGATTTCTTGAAGAGGCAGCATCTCGTTTCGTCGTTTGTGTCTGATGAAGCGGCCATGTTCTGACCGAGTGTTCTTTACCTCGAAAATCCACTTGTCGCTCAGCTTGAGCTTGAACCGTTCCTTGAACGGCTTTTGCTCGTATCTCCTTCCCCTGATCGAGTAGGTGAAGGGGACCTCGTGCTCCTCATTGTTGAAGTACAGTGTTTGGTTGACGGGGTTAGGGAAGCTGTTCAAGCTCATGAGCTCGAAAAGGCTGAGTTTGAATCTCTCAGCTTTGCGAGCGTCAATGTAGTACCGAATCTCGGCCCTAACTTGACTTCGCAAATATCGGCGCTCCTCTAACCATCGTCTTCCCGGGAATGCCGGGGAAAGAGAATTTTCAGGACTCGGGCCTCATAAACTAGCTGAGCCTCAAACCGAGCGTTCACAAGGACCGGTCTAAACAGCTCTCATCAGTAAACTCCGGAACCTCCCTATGGACTGTAGGCTCTGGATTCCCCGCCTGAAACTGTCCGGTTTCGCGAGGGTCCAGCCTATCTATTAGCTATCGGGGCTTTGAACTCAGGATTTTCCGAACGGCTCTCCTATCAGGGATAACGCCCAGATTGGAAATCTTGGATTCCCAATACACCCGCTCAGCCTCTGTAGACTTGATTCTACCATTCCACTTCTCCACATGGAAGTAGTGAATTCTCTGTCTCTCACCATTGCTCGCTGTGTACAGGCTCTTCTGTACGAGTTTAGCCTTCTTGACGTTGATTCCGAGTTCTTCTTTCATCTCTCGTCTCAAGGTATCCTCCAAGGTTTCATCGGGGTCCACGTGACCGCCAGGGATCTCTATCAGTCCCGGATCCGCATCGTCATCATCTCGCCTCCTCTCCACTAGGACTTTCCTTTCCTCCACCAAAATTCCATCCACGCAATCGGCGATTGTTCTTCTATGAGTTCGGCCTCCGTCCACATTCTCGTTTGTCAATTCTGCCGGTAGAACGTCCATGCCAGCTTTTGTCATCTTACCATCACGAATTAGGTTCAGCGCACGCACTCTGTTGTACTTCGACCAGTTGGTTCTCGACCCACGCGGAGTAAAGCGTGCTCCAAGTTTTGTTAGGCCTACTCGCTTGACTCTACTATCGATCCAACCGTAGCATATCGCTTCTTCGACCGCGTCGTTGAGGAAATCGCTGTATGGGATTGAACACGACTGGAAGAGTCTCTTATCATAGACTAGCCAGACTTCCTGATCAGTTCGGTGGTTCTTTGCAAGCCAGGCTCGCCACTTTCTTCGCGAAGAAAAATTTAGTCTCTTAGTCTTGGCAGGCGTGCGCGTCCAATCTCCCAAGGAAGAGGTCCGAATGTCTCAGATGAAACCGTACGAAGGAAATAGAGTTTAGCTAACGGGGAGGGAAGACCCGGAGTTTTCTTTCGTTCCCGATGAGATGGCATCCGGCCGCTCTTCCGCGCGCGAGACGGGATCAGAATTCGAATGCGAAAGCGCTTCCCTCGGTGGCTGGTCCAGCTTGCTAGCCTCGTGTCCCTCACACCATTTCGTGAGCGCATCCACAGCAGCTTCGCTCAGAGAGCCTCTACCATACCCGTAGACGCTCATAGCGAGCATCCTGAATCGTCGATCAAGGTCTTCAGATAGGTACACTTTCAGTTCGGCCATCCTAACGGTCGTCTCCTTCTCAACATAGGGACTAAGGGACATGGCTAAGCGTCCAGTGTAACGGTGAGAGGGGTCGGAGAGTTAGGCCATGGGCTAATCCGTGGCTGGGCTAGGTAGCTCTTGGAAAAGTGTTTTTGAGATGCCGACTAATACACATGACCCGTTCGGCGACTTTCGGCCCGTAGTGCCTTCCATCATACGACTGCTCGCGGGAATCATCGTCCTCATTGTGGTCCAGAGCATTGTCCTGGGCTTCCCCGGAATCACCACCCAGATAGTCCCAGGAACAGCGTTCAGCATCGCAAGCTTCGTCATCTTTACGCTCGGGCTCATCGTTGCCGCGGTCGTCTTGAAATATGGAACACAACTCGCCAACGTCGTCTCGGACACCTACAAGACGTACAGGGCCTACGCGCCCATCTTGGCATGGATCTTCCAGCTGACGGCAATATACATCCTATACAGTGTCAGTAAGACAATGGTCAGCAGCTTCTTCGCCAGCGCCCCGTGGGCGTACCCATTGATCTTCCTCGCAATGGCTCTCATACCGACCGTCAAAGTAGTCGTAGCAGTTGTACGCGCACTAGAAGGGCAGAACGTACACAAACAAACTGTCACCAGAGACCAGTTCTAAGACCAGCCGACTAAACACGACCAAGGCAGCATCCCGTGAAAGTCCAACCTCCAATATTTTTTCAATATTCGTCTCGTCTCGATTAGATCGAGCTTCAAAATCAACGATAAGTTATCGACGAGGATCACAAATTGTCTCGGACAAGAAGATGCACGGTAAAACCGCCGGGATTCAGAGGGAAATTCTACCAGCCTCTTCGAACTAAAGCAGGTGGCCCTCGAAGATGTGCACGATGCGGCAAGGTAACTCGAGTTTCAAGGCATGGACTCTGTCCAGAGTGCAAGAAGATTCTCGGCAAATGGGTATAGGAATTTCTACATTATGCCAGCCTTAGTTTCGCCCGTCTCAGCCTTCGGATTGGAAAGCTCGAAATAGACCTCTGATTGCATACTCAAGAGCGCAATCATGTCTCAGGAGAAACGGCTTAGGTTCCGAATCCGGACCCGTGACCAAGAAATTGAACTTGAAGGAGACTTCGAGTACGTCCGCGACAAATTCGAGAACCTTGTAGAGAACTTACGACTTAAAGACGGAATAGTAGCGAAACCAGAAGCAGTCCAGACCCTAGAAACATCTGAACCGTCGGACCTACTAAAGGGAATAGTCCAGTTCAGCGGAGAAGGACGACCCTATCTCACTGTACCGGCCGATTCCCTGTCGGCAAAAGAAGCTCTCGCACTCGTACTCTACGCGACCCACCCGAAAACATTCGGGGACGACGAACTGAGCACTCTCCTAGGATCCTCATGGAAAACAACAAGCGGAGCGGTTGTGAGGGCGCGGGCGAGCGAATTGAAGCGCGAAGGCAAGTTGATCGCCGAGAAAGGGTCGTACGCGCTATCTGGGGCCGGGGTCCAGTGGGTTACAGGCGAGGTCATACCTGGCCTCAAGAAAACGATCCAGTGAAGAGCAGCTCCGTAACGCTCCTATGGTCTGACCAAATTTAATCTAGGCCGACAAATAGGCAAGGGCTGGTATTTTGCAAGTACAAGAGATGGAGAACCTCCCGAAACTGATGGGAATGCAACTCGTAACCGAAGACGACTACCGTAGGTTCGTAGCTGAGAAGCAACACGTGAAAATAGAAAATGTTGACGTAGAGATAGGCAGATCGTGGCGAATCAAAGAATTCGGACCCCCGAAAGATTACAAGTCGGAAGAATTCACAGTGTGGAGTTTCCCTAGTAGAGGCGACTGGGCGACCCATTCTGGGAATTATCGAGGAAATTGGAGCCCCTACATACCACGGAACTTGATCACGAAATATTCCAAACCTGGAGAGCTCGTTCTCGACCAGATGTGTGGAAGCGGGACCACTCTTGTAGAGAGCAAGCTCCTAGGCCGAGGCGGAATCGGAGTAGACGTCAACCCTGACGCCATCATGGTAGCGCAAGACAGGCTGAGTTTTGACTACAATACCCTTGATAGACCGAGCCGCGTGGCGACTCTAACCTATGTAGGCGATGCGCGAAACCTCGATTTGATCGGTGAGGAGACTATCGACCTTATTGCCACTCATCCACCGTATGCCGGAATCATATCATATACCGGAAAGCGGATATTGGACGACCTCTCGCGTCTGAAGCTCCCTGCCTATATTGATGCGATGCGGAAAGTCGCGGCCGAATCATACAGAGTTTTGAAAAACAACCGATACTGCGGAGTTCTCATTGGAGACACGCGAAAGGGACGACATTACATTCCGATCTCGCTGGGAGTTTTGCAGGCATTTCTAAGCGTGGGCTTCATACTCAAAGAAGACATAATCAAGCTTCAACACAAGACGATGACAACTCGCCAGAGATGGCGGGGACATAGTTACGACTTCTACAAGATCGCCCACGAACATCTCTACGTATTCAGAAAGCCAGCGCTCGACGAGAAAACAGCGCCGCTAAAGTATAGTAAGAAATGGTGGTAATAGGTCGATGAAGGATAGCATCTTCGAATCACGTAGAAACCGGTCTCGGTTTGACCAAGGAGAAGATAGAACCATGACTCTTCCCAATTCCGTTTGAAATGAATAGATCACGCTTAACTCTCTTACTCAGAGTGAGATAACTCGGGTTAGGAGCGGGAGCATATCCGTGAAACACTGTCTCGGGGGCGCTATCATACCAGGCTCTCGCCTCTGATAGTGAAAAACTCACTAACAGGTCCCTATCTACGCGCAGTTCTCGTAATAGGCGATTCTCAACTTCATCTGTTGGTTGATTGCCCTTTACGAGTTCCACGTATTCCGCGTAGAGTGGGTTTAGCTGGTTTTCTGTGTTGAGCAGGGCGAGGAAGTAGTAATAGACTTCATCGGCAGAGCTTGTAAAGAACCAGCCCGGCACATCTGGTTTTTGTCTAACCGGCAGAGTGCCATTTGTTGAAACCTTTCTCGATCTATCATACTGGAGCTGGCTGATTGTTTCAAGTAGAATGAAACCACTGTCTGGATTGCATAGACCTCTGACCTTGCGCGATGGATCAGATCCGATGTATGAGTCGACTTTGAGATCAATTGTCCTCTTCTGGGCATTTGGCAGATTGAGAACAAGATCGACGCCCTTATCGTAGAACTCCGGATTGGAATGCACGTCTCGAAGATCCCTGCTATCTTTGTCCTTCGTCAAGTACCGTTTGACTACGGTCATTCCAAACCATTCGAACTTCCTTGCAACCCGAGTAGTGTGGACAGTATACTCTGCCAAGAAGATCAGGATAGCGGTTAGAAACTAGGAGACTTATCTCTTACGAGATTCCTCTTGCGGAAACAGCCTAGGCTAAACTGTTTGGCGGTTTACTCACGATACTAGCTGAGTTCTCAAATTGCTTGTTGCGGTATAGAAGGTATCCGCTAGTGAGGCTTAGGCCTGAGAAGATTATGGCGGCCGAGTAGAAGACCGCCTGGACGCCACCTAGGTCGTCAGCTATTCCGGCTAGTACGAGACCGGCGGCTATTCCTGCGCTTAGCATGAGACTGTACAGTCCCATGGCTGAGCCCCGAAACTCTTTGGCGGCGTTGTCCCCGATGAACGCGAGGATAGAAGGAACCAGGGCTGACCCGAGAAAGAACAATAACCCAGCAACAATGGCGATGGGTCCGACCATGTAGTAGGAGTCAATCCAAGGTGTGCCGGGAGGAATGCTGATCAGTGGTCCGAAGATCTCAGGAAGAACCAGAAGGAACCCTATCTCCCCCAAAGCTCCAACAGCCATAATCTTGGTTCGGCCTAGTTTGTCAGACAACCGCCCGAACAAGAGAGCTCCAGCCCCGAGAAGCACCAGCACGAGAAGTATGGCGGGTGCAGACTGGGAAAGATCGGTTCTTCCCATCCGACCCACAATCCTCGGCAAGAAAATGTAGAATCCCAGTACAACCGTGAGAGCAAACCATACAGGAAGTATCGCCGCTACATCGCTTGTGAGGGTAGAATACATCTCCTTCAGACTTCTTCGTTCGTGGGCGATGTGTGCAGGTTCCCGAAGGATGAGAAATACGGCAACGGTTGAGACACCGAGGATAGCAGAGACGACTAGGAAACTTGCTCCTAGGTCCGCGGCGAAGACACCGCTGAAAACAAAACCTAGGACTATGCCCACCCCATAACCTGCGAGGTTGGCAAGGTCGAATCCTCCCATGCTAACTCCGCGGTTCGTCACAACAGTCAAGTCGGTGATCATCGTCAGGGACGCAACTGTTACCATAGCTGCGGCCAAACCTTCTATGCCGTGAGCACCGCCCACGAGCAGAAGGTTGTTGGATAGTCCGATCAGTAGGCTCAGGATTGCGATGAGCCCTAGACCCGCCACGAACACCTTTCTTCGCCCCTTGCGATCTACATAGGCACCAACGGGTAGAGCTGAAACTCCCTCGACCACAGGATAGATCGCAGTAACAACGCCCGCGAAAGCCGATTGAGTTTTCGGAATTGGAAGGTAGAGAGGGAAGATGACTAGGATGACGCCGAACCCTATCCGAGTGAGAAAGACAGCGAGATACAGTATGGACAGTGTTCCTAGCTTCGCGAGCCAGCCGGAACTTGGAGAGGGGCCCGATGCTTGAGCATCAACAGTCAACAGTTAGACCCATTTCTATGGTTCGGCAAGCTTGAAAGGTCCGCAGTTAAGGCCTTTCGATACCTGGGACAGTGCATCGTCGCCTTCATCCTCAATCTCTCAGTTACTATCTAGAAAGCTTAATTCTGTTCTTGAAAAGTGTCGTGCTCGCCGAGGAAATGCCGAGGTAGCTCAGCCTGATCCTCTCAGAAGAGGAGGCGAGGGAGAGCACCCGGCTGAAGATGGTAACATCTGATACCGGGCTGACGGTCCCTTGTCAAAGACCGGCCCAGTCGCAGGTTCAAATCCTGCCCTCGGCACCAATTAACAAGCTCACGGCGTAACCACCACGGGTCAATTCTGGTCATATTTCCGGTTAGTGAAGAGTACCGTGAGGTTGGTAGACGAGTTTCACTGCTCCTGATTTGAACTGCTTCACATCTATCAGGTTCAGTGAGTACCTTTCATTCAGGTCCTTGAACTCAGGCCTCCCCATCCCCAAGACGACGGGATAAACAAGTAGCTGATATTCGTCTATTAGTCCCACTTTCATCAGCGTGGAAACGAGCGTAAAGCTCCCGAGGATCACCATGTCCGTCCCCGGTTCCTGCTTCATCTTGCTGACCGTCGCGGCAGTGTCTTCCCTGACTAATTTCGCCGTTCCCCAGTCGCCCCAAGCGACCTGTTTCAGAGACCGCGAGAAAACGAACTTGGGCAGGTTATTCATTCTTTCAGTGATAACGGGGTCATCATCAGTCCTCGTAGGCCAACGGCTAGAGAACTCTTCGTAGGTCTGTCGTCCCAGCAGAATGGCGTCCACGCTTCTTAGGAGAGTGCGTGTGTATTTCCCTAACTCTGTTCCTTTCAAGAACCCCTTAAACGCGAACCAGTCCAGCTCCCCATTCGGCCCCGACGCGAAACCGTCGAGGGACATGGAGTTGGAGACAATTACCCGTCGCATGGTCCGGGAGGTCTTCCAGCTGAACAAATAAAGCCGAGTTTGAGGCACTCACGAAGACTCCTCTTACAGGCAATCACCGGGAGTGTTTCTGTGGTATTTCCAGATACCGAGGGTGCGATAGTATGGATCACCCAAAGTGTTCTCGGAGCACAGAGTCTTGGTGTGGCGTCTTTAACTCCAGAAGTAGTCTGGAACCATAAGATCGCTCTTGGATGCTGCCCTCGGCACCAAAGAACACCTTAACGTGTCGTAACCTACAGATTCCAATTCTGGTTAACATCTCCACCTTACTGGATTCTCAAGAAGTACGAAGACACGAACGGGCAACTCGGGGCAATCGCAGAAAGCCCTAAGCGTCGGGAAGCTTTCCGAGATTCCGCTTGAATTTACCTCTCACCCAAATGAGACTTACCCAGGGTCGCTAGGGAGAACCCGACTGCGTAAATTATCGAGCCCGAAAGAAGAGTCACGACCAAGCCGTACACTGCCAGCGCCTCAGATAGTATTGCGCCTGTTGAGAGAACGAGGTATGTCCCTCCAACAGGGTTGGTCTTTACCATCTTCTCAAGGAATCTTTGGTTGGTTTGGGTAAAAGCGAGGACGCCAATGTTCACGACGGAGACGGCTATCAGTCCCAAAAGGACTGGGAGAATAATTTCTGGGTTACGGGCAAGACCGGGTCTTCCGAATACAACTATGGTTGCGATCACGATGTACACGGCGGGGGTGATCCCTAGCATGACGAGGAGAATGTTTGCCTGGCGGACCATTCTGTTCTTGTCCGGAAACATCATGCTGCCCGATCAGTATGGCCTGAAAAGATTAGTTAAAGAGAACGTGCGAAGAAGACCGCGTTCTCCAAGGGCTTGCGAAAAGTGGTTCGTAGTCGGTGATAGCAGGCATGTCCCACCCGTCGCGAAACTCCACGCAGTTCTCCCCCCTTGTTCTTACCCTTAGGACAGGTCCGGTTTGTAACTAGGCAGCTTCCAGTATCGGAGGTTTCGGAGATGGCTTCTTACGACGACCAATCTCGCCCGCTAACACCAGAACGGCTCCTGCAGTGGCCACTACAAACCCTGTCTGGCCTTCAGACGATGACAGGTCGCACGGGCCCTAGGCGAACAGAAGGAAATACGGGCAAACGGAGAGAATTGCCAAGGTTGCGAAGAGGGTTAGAACGGCACCGAGAACCTCGAGGAGCTTCCAGCTAACTCTTGTTTTTGCCATGCCTGTCTGTCAAGACCGCTCACCCTGTCCCTGATCGCTACGTTGAGGGATCCTCGGGAATCAATAGACTGAGACTCTAGCCACTCCTTTGATTCTAAGCATCTCGGGGATTAAGTTGCCCGGCACATTCGTGTCTCCAATGAGGGTAAGTTTTGGGTCTGGGGACAGTTCGGGATCGTCAACAATGGCTTGACGTACGCTAATGCCAGCGTCAGCTAAGAGCTTGGACGCACCGGCGAGTATGCCGACATTTTTCGGATCGCTGGCAGTAATCTCCACGACGCCCAGGCCTAACTGCTTCGCGATCCCTTTGAGGGAGAGCCCAGCTGACTGCAACCGTCCAAAAATAGCCTGCAGACCCCTATCACTCTGTATCATCTTCACGGTCTCCACAACAGTCCTTCTGTCCACTCCCGCTGCTCTGGCAACTCGCGCGGTTGGTATCTCTATTTGGTTAAGGTAGATTCCGTCATCGCGTATGGCCAAGCCGTTCTCTATGCATAGCCGGGCGACTTTGAGTCGTTCGGGATGACGAGGTCCCAGTAGTTGTTGGATTTTGTTCCACATAGGTGTATGTACTAAACTGTACAAGCAAGCTTAAAATTTTACGTAAAGTCACAATACCTGTCATGCTTGAGACCGAAGGGACGATGCTTCCCCAGAACCGAGTCAATCTAGAGGAAGATGAGATTCCTACGCGATACTACAACATACAGGCTGACCTTAGAGAGCCTCTTCCTCCACCCCTCGACCCGAAGACCAAGCAACCAGTCAATCCTGCCAGCCTCGAAAGGATCTTCGCCAAGGAGCTAATCCGCCAGGAGATCAGCCCAGAACGCTACATCACCATACCAGATGAGGTTCTGCAAGCCTATCTTGAGATTGGCCGTCCGACTCCTCTAGTACGAGCTACCCGGTTGGAGAGATTTCTCAAAACTCCCGCCAAGATATTCTACAAGGCAGAATACCTCAGCCCTACCGGCAGCCATAAGCCCAACACAGCCATCGCCCAAGCCTACTACAACAAGAAACAGGGGACCGAGAGACTAGCGACAGAAACCGGCGCCGGCCAATGGGGATCCGCGCTAGCGCTAGGCTCTGAGATGTTTGGATTGAAGTGCAAAGTGTACATGGTCCGGGTTAGCTACCAACAGAAGCCCGGGAGGCGCGTTATGATGGAGACGTACGGAGCGGAGGTTCGGCCCTCACCCAGCGAGGACACGAATTTTGGGAGGTCCTTGCTAGCCCAAGACATGAACCATCCAGGAACTCTCGGCATCGCAATCAGCGAAGCGCTCGAAGACACCGTTACTCACGATAACACGAGATACTGCCTTGGCTCGGTCATGAACCATGTTCTGACTCATCAGTCGATTATTGGCCTTGAAGCGAAGAAACAGTTCGAATCGATCGACATACAGCCAGACATAATAGCGGGATGCATCGGCGGTGGCTCCAACTTCGCAGGCTTCGCCTACCCATTTCTCGGCGACAAGCTCCAAGGGAAACTCGACGCGGATTTTGTGGCATGCGAACCAAAGGCCGTCCCATCCACAACGCGCGGAACTTTCACGTATGATTTTGGAGACGCTGCCGAAATGACACCGCTCCTAAAAATGTACACTCTCGGGCACAAGTTCCAGTCTCCTCCCATTCATTCAGGCGGCCTCAGGTACCACGGAAAAGCCCCATCGCTATCCTACCTCATCAACAAAGGCCACGTCCACTCAGTTGCCTACCACCAGAACGAAGTATTCCAAGCCGCAAGAACCTTCGCGCAGACAGAAGGAGTCATCCCGGCACCTGAAACCGCTCACTGCATCAAATACATCATAGACCAAGCCATCCAGTGCAAGAAGACCGGCGAGGAGAAAGTACTCGCCTTCAACAACTGTGGCCACGGTCTGCTAGACCTCAAAGCCTACGAAGACTTCCTGGGAGGAAAACTCACCGACTACGAGCCGCCAAAAATTGAAATCGAAACGTACGTAAAATAACCGAGAATATCAAAGCCTTACCTCTCTTCTAGACCGTCTGGTGCCTCATTACATGCCTAGTACTGGAAGAACAGCAGTGACAACCTTGGACCATGCATCTGATTCTGGATCAATCAGCTCGAAATGGCCAACGCCTTCTAGTTTGACAAGAGTGGGCTGTTCACCCAGCTGTTCAGCTCTCTCGACGAACTTCTCGGACTGAGAGAACGGGACGATGTCATCCTCAGTTCCGTGGATTAGAATTTGTCTCGATCCACTTGGCAGGAGCTCGATAGGGCTCCCGGCATCAAATCGCTCGGGGTACTGGTCTGGCGATCCACCCATGAGCTTGGCAACAGCGCCGTTTCCCAGTTGTTGCCTCCAGGCTGCCCGAAGGTCGGATACGCCAGCGAGAGAAACCGCACGGACAAAACGATACTTCTGAGCCCTCCGCAGAGGTGACGCTTTGGGAACGCGATGCGTGCTTGCGAGCCATAGTGCAAGGTGCCCTCCAGCCGAGTGTCCCATGACCGCTGCCCTGGCAACGTCGACGCGTGAATCTGAAGAGATTGTATCCATAATATTGTCAGTCGCGAGGCTGACATCTTGAAAGGTTCCAGGCCAGCCGCCACCAGAGTTTCCGATCCGTCGGTATTCGAGGTTGCAGGTGACGATTCCTTTGTCGGTGAGTGCAGCGCACAGGGAACCAATGTGCTTCAAGTCATAGGCGGATTGCCAGAAACCCCCATGTATCACCAATAGGAACGGGAACGGACCCGCGCCATCAGGTAAACGCAATTCAGCAAAGTGCTGAGGATCCGAGCCGTACTCGATGCGCTTGTCGAAATTCGGTGGATGTCTCTCCAAGAGATCGCTCAAGTCTTTTCAAAATCAGATAACCGGCAGTGGCCGTATAAGATCAGCCAATGAAAGGGGTTAGAAATACTCGGTTAATGGCGGGTTTTCTTTAGATACTACTTAGTCAATGAGCCTCTGGAAACCCGAATTGGCGATTAGCGAACTTTCTCCGGAAAAATTGCGGTTCGAATGCCCACCCGGAAAGGTCGAATGCAAGACCAGCCAAGAACTCTCTCCCCTCGAAGGAGTCGTAGGACAAGATCGTGCACTCAAAGCTCTCGTATTCGGAGTGGAGATGAAAGCAAAGGGATTCAACATCTTCGCGGCCGGGCCCCCGGTCACTGGGAAGAGGCCTGCGACTAGAAGTTACTTGGAAAAAATCGCAAAGACCAAACCTACTCCGCCCGACTGGTGCTACGTAAACAATTTCCAAAATCCTTACGAGCCGAAGGCACTCAAGCTCCCGGCGGGCAAAGCGAAGATCTTCCAGAAAGATCTGAAGAATCTCATAGACCAAGTCAAGAGAGCCGTCCCTGCAGCTCTTCAGAGCGAAGAGTTTGCAGCCCGAACAAACAGCATAACAAAAAGATCCGTGGAAGAGAGAGATAAGATTCTCAACGAGCTCAACGATGTAGCCAAAGAGTCGAGTTATGCCGTTCGGATGAATCAGCTAGGCATTGGAATAGTCCCCATCCGGGCGGGAAAAGCGCTCAGTCAAGAGGAATATGACGCCCTACCCGCGAGCACGAAGAAAAAATTCGAACAGAGCAGAGAGACGGTAAGAACCGCGCTAGACAAAGCAGGGAAGCAAGTAAACGAACTAGAAGCCAATACTCTAGATGAGCTGAAAAAACTCAGAGACGACACGGTGCACTATTCCATGGGCGGCTTGATCAGCAAGCTGACCTCTCGTTATCAGGATCAACCAGAAGTGATACAGTACCTCAATGACATGAGAGACGATATTCTAGAAAACACCGAATTGTTCGCGCTGAGTGGAGCGGAACAGCAGAAGAAGGATTCTGACACACCACCTAGTCTCATAGAGAGAGACTTGCCTGACCTTCTGTTCAGAAGATATCAGGTCAACCTCATCGTTGACAACTCCGACTTGAAAGGTGCACCGGTGATCGCCGAGGACAACCCGACAGTGACGAATCTCCTTGGAAGAATCGAGAGCGAAGCCAAGTTCGGAACTCTCTCAACGGATTTCACCCTGATCAAAGGAGGATCGATCCACAAGGCTAACGGTGGATTTCTCATACTCGGGGCCCGGGAGCTCCTGACTAGCCAGTTATCGTACGAGGGTCTCAAGAGAGCGCTTCAGAACGGAAACATTGCCATCGAGGAAACAGGCCAGAGACTCGGAGTCGCAAGCACGAAGAGTCTCACTCCACAACCGATACCATTGGACGTGAAGATTGTGCTGGCGGGCGACAATCAGATCTACCAAGCCCTCTACGTCGCCGACCCCGACTTTGGCCTACTCTTCAAGGTCAAAGCCCAGTTCGATGACACAATCGAGAGAAACGACGAGAACATGAAAACCTACGGCCGGTTTGTCCATACTTTATGCGAGAAGGAGAATCTCAGCCATCTTGAAGCGGCCGCGATTGCAAAGGTGGTCGAATATGGTTCAAGACTTGCAGAGGACCAGACAAAGCTCTCTACGAAATTCCCTGAGATCGCCGATCTAGTCAGAGAAGCCAACCACTACGCATCCCAAGACGAGTCCAAATACATCAAGGACACCCACATTCTAAAGGCACTTAAGGAGAAGATCTATCGCTCCAATCTTCTAGATGAAAAGACCAAAGAGATGATCGAGAGAGGCATCATACTCATCGACACCTCTGGGACAAAAACGGGTCAGGTAAACGGGTTATCTGTAATCAGCTTGGGCGACTTCGACTTTGGCCAACCATCAAGGATCACCGTTAGCGTTGGACTTGGAAGAGAAGGAGTCATCGACATCGAACGCCAAGCCAGGCTGGGCGGACAACTACACACGAAGGGGGTCCTGATAATATCAGGCTATCTGGAAAACAAGTACGCACGCGACAAACCACTGAGCGTGGCTTGCAGGCTAGTCTTCGAACAAAGCTACGGTGGAGTCGACGGTGACAGCGCGTCCAGCACCGAACTCTACGCGATCCTCTCAGCCCTCTCCGACCTTCCCATCAAGCAGAACCTCGCTGTTACCGGATCTGTGAACCAGAAGGGCGAGGTTCAAGCAATTGGAGGAGTGAACGAGAAGATCGAAGGATTCTACCATACGTGCAAGGCAAAAGGCTTGAAGGGTGACGAGGGAGTCCTAATTCCAAAGAGCAACGTACAACATCTAATGCTCAGCGAGGAAGTAGTGGAAGCTGTCAAGCAGAGACGGTTCCACATCTATCCAGTAAGCACGATAGACGAGGGTATCGAGATTCTAACAGGCGTAAAGGCAGGAGCGTTGAAAAGCGATGGAGATTATGAAGCGGACACGGTCCATTTCAAGGCCAACAAGCGACTTACTGAAATGGCTAGCGAGATTACAAAGTTCGGACAATTCACAAGAAGACCAAGTGACTAGCGCTCTCTAGAGAAACGCGCTTCTCAGCCCTAGAAGTATTCGCTCGTGAACCTCGACAGCTGGCCTCGTGCCATCTACAATATGCCATCCAAATCTGTGGGCTAGCGAACGATAGTTTCTCCGCACTTTCTCTAGGAACGCTCGGTCTCGCTCGTTGACATCCCGTCGACGGGTCTTTCTTGAGAACGACTTCGGAATGGGAACATCCAGGACAAAGACGGCACGAGCCTCTGGCAGACCCGCGTCGAGGCCTGCGAGCCATTGAACACTCAAGCCCCTTGCCTCGCCGTAAGCCAAGTTGGAAGGAGTGTATCTGTTACAGATAACAAGATCATTCTTCTTTAGAGCGCCAGTGATCGTTTCCATGTTTTCCCAACGGTTAAGGGAATAAAGTAAGTGCAATGCGTGCGGTGAAGTTTTGGCTCTCCCGGCGAGGAAGGATCGGATAAGTCGCCCTGAACTTGTAGAGTAGATTGGAAAGCTTAGAGTGCCGACCTTGAACCCTTCACGGCGCAAGCTTGCCGACAAGAGTCTCGTCTGAGTCTTCTTCCCTGCTTGGTCAATGCCTTCAAGCGCAATGAGACGGGAGGGCACGAGACAATCGAACATGCTCGGGTTGCTTATTACGTTAAGCTGAGACTGGTCGTTCTAAGAAGGGAAATGAATCGTTAATCGCCTTCTCCGTGCTTCAGCCTCTCATGTCCTCATTCTTCGGCCCCAACACTGGTTCACCAAAGCAGAATCACTGATCTCGAAGCTGTCGCAGAGCAATCGGTTCGTCGAAGGGCGATCAAAAGCGTTGAACAATCAAGATGGCGCTGTGTCCCTGATCGCCGTAGGTATCAACGGCTAACTACTTCTATCCGTAGCCTCTCGTGAGGCATTGGTGCACCACAAGTCTTAATATGAAAAATCGCAAGAGGCATAGGCCTGACCAATGGAGACGTCCCGTCCTACTTTGGGTTCCGAGTCAAGCGTGCAACGAACAATTTTCTTCGCCCTCATCCTCTCCTACTGCGGCGACTCGGCGTTGTCGGACAGCCAAACTTTCACGTCCGAATCTGATCCATTTGTTCAGGTCGGAAATTACCTCCGTCCTCCTTCCTTCCCGGAAGACCCCTCAAAGCTCGTGAATTCGTAGGCCGCGGATGAGATCCGACGGCCAAAGAGTCCGGCTTCGTCAAAAAAAGCTCCACACTGGCCACCACGAAACTGGGAGGGATGCTAAGAATTCTCTCCTTGCAGAGACTTGGCAAAAATTCGAGACTACTGCGCCGGAAAATTACTGCAAACGGGACGGGCTCCCCGGCAAAACCCGAACCAAGAGGACCCTAAGGTCTCTTGGGTGGTCATCAGGTTAAGACCCCGGGAAGCCCGCTAGGAATAAAAACGCACGAGTATAAGAAGGAAACAGCGTACTTAGGACATACTAGAGATAGCATCAGGTATACATCGCAGCAAAAAGGAACCATCAAGCGATAGGAAGAATAATATTGACCCCTGCTGAAAGCTCCAGCCAATCTCCGAGCCGAAGAGAAGCCGTTGACTTGCTAAGTCTTTTGGGCGAGAATGTTTTTCACTAATGTCAAATCTTCCTGATGTTGATCAGGAAGTGGGCCGACACAACCAAAGGGACAGAGCAAGACAAAGCAACCACTGTTCCAAGCCCTACCCCAAAAATTGGATATAGGTATCCTACGAGAAGACTGTAGGGAAAAGCGGTTAGTCCTCCAGATATAAACAACGGTTTCGTCAATGCTCGCGACAGCGCCATCCCACGGGTCCGGTATGTGAAAAAGAGGGTGAGGCTGAATATTGCCGGGAACGATGAAGCTATGCCGCCTAGTTCAGGGCCTCCGAGCTGGCTTGACAAAACTGCCAGAGTAACGATGCCTCCACCTATCAAAGCCCTGAATGCTATTTGAGCCAGAGAGTAAACGATCTTCGCACCTGCGACGGAGGGAAGCTTCATTTTCATCTTGAACAGATAGAAGTAGACACTGCAGACGGAAAGAAAAACTCCGACCGAGAAGAAGAGATTTCTCAAATCAAGATAAGCTGTGATCGTTGAGAGGCCGACCCAGACGAGTAGCGCACCGACAAACGCTAACGGGAAACCTCTTTCCGAAAGAACCGCGTAGACGAGTAGGAATGACATTGTAAAGCTGAGGGCGAGAGGGAAGACTATCGTAGCCTGCGATGCAGTCGTTGCTCCTTGGTTGAGGCCGATGAAGAGAAACGAGACTATGGATATTGCAGGAAGCCCGCCCACGAGACCTCCGAGTGCGCTACCATATCTCTCAGCGATTAGCGTAGCCGAACTGACCCATGCGCCACCGACCGTGAATGCGAGGATTAGATGTAGAATCAGAAGATCGGTCATCAATGACCTGCTGTGACGTGCCCTGTCCAGACACGAGCAGGGCCGCTTTCTGGGCTACATAAGCCCGCGCATTTGCGATAACAGCTGAGAAAGCTGTCTTAGGCTTCCCTCGAGCGCCATCCTTTAGAAGTCGGCAAGAAGTCGAGTCTCCCAGATTACATGTCATTGCGGGAGCTATTGAAAGTAAATTCCCGCGAACATCTCGCAATATACGCTCTAGCCGCCCTCGCTAATCTTCTCCTTTCCATCCCTCAATATCTCGCCGTCAATACCGCCCTCGAACTCGCCGTAAATCCAAAAGGAGCGACGGCCAGTTTGATCGCTCAGTATGGTTCGAGCAATGGCCTAGTCTTAGACTTTCTCAGATCGGCTCTCATCTTCCAAGGAGTCATGGCAGCTCTAGTGATCGGGCTTGTCGGAGCTGCTTCGTCTCAAAGGAGCTGGAAGTGGCAATACCCGCTGACGGGTGTGTTCGTCTCCACCTATCTCGCATACCATCTAGGCGGCAAGTTTCTGAATGCACTCGGTTGGATCGGAGTACTAGAAACCAGCGGCGTAAGTGTTTCCAATGTCTACGGAGATCTCTTCTGGTTCGGGCTAGGCACGGCAATATGTTACCTGCTCGGAATTCTTGTTCTCAGGCGCTCTTACAATAGACTGGCAGAGGCTAGAGATGCCCATAGCCGTTCTTACTGATTGCTGACTCTTCTGACCATCGGGCGGACTAGGGAGGAAAAAAAATGCTTACTCTTTCCGTTACCCGCAAACTAGTCGTCGGGATCTCCGAAGCTGTGCTCGGGCCCGCCTAGTGCCCACGGCAAGGGTAGTTGTCAGTCCAATCATTCCACTAAGCAGAAGCAACCAAGGATTGGTTGTCACAGTCGAAGTGCGCAAAACCGTTCCGGCAGTAGAGAAGAATTCGCAGATGAAACAGCGGCCGTTTCCGTTGTCCACATGAATGATTAGGACCTTCGAGTCTTGGAAAACCATTGAGCCGTCACTGGTCAACGTAAACGTGATGGTGTAAAGGCCTGGTTGCACAGAGCTGACGTTCCAGTTGAAGAATCCAGTAGAGGGATCGAAGCTCGCACCATCGGGAAGTCCGCTGGCGGCCAAGGTCATATTGTCCGCTGCCCAGTCGGGGTCAGTCACATTTACCATGAAACTTAGGTATTCTCCCTGCCGAACGTGAACTGGGCCTGGAACGATTAGTACTGGTTGCTCGATTACTTCATTGACGAGGATACTAACGTTGGCCGAGACGACTAGCGTCCCGTCTGATGCAGATATGGTCATGATGTACGTGCCTGGTCCTCTACCTTCAGATGGTGTCCAGGTGAAGTTCCCGGACGCAAAACCGAGACCGCCATTCAGGGTGAAAGTTGCTCCGATGGCGAGGCAATTATCGCATGCAAGATTGATTGTCCGCGAGGGATCGCCTGTCGCTGAGACGTTGAAGGCGAGTGAAGAGCCTTCGTTGACAGTCTGAGAAGCAGGAACAACCAGTGTAAGCAGTCTTGTTGTGATCGTGATGGTTTGGGAGGCAATTGCCGTTTCATTGGGGACGGAACTGTCCGTAACCGTCAGAGTAACAGTGTAGTTCCCCGTCGTGAAACTGTGAGAGACCGGGTTTCCAGTCGAGACTGATGAGGCGCCAAAGCTCCACGAATAGAGGTACGGAGAAGTCCCTCCGCTAGAAGTTGCCATGAAGGTGACTGATTGTCCGGCCTGAGCGGATGCCGAACTCATTGTAAAGCTCGCTGAGAGGGGGGCAGGGGGAGACTGAGAGACTGTTATGATCTGGGTGATGGTTGTCTGGGTCATGCTTGAGTCCGTAACTGTCAGTGCTACTGTAAATGACCCGGCAGTTGCGTATGTGTGCGATGCTGGGTTTCCTGTTGCGGTGTTGTCGTCGCCAAGATTCCAAGCGTACGAGTATCCACCAGTGCCTCCCGAAGCAGATGCAACGAAGGTAACTTGAACACCAATTGTTGGGCTGGTTGAGACTGTGAAGCTTGCGGTAATTGGAAGAGCTACTACTGTCACACTCTGTGAAGCAATAGACGTGTTCGCATTGGCATCGGTGATCGTCACTGAAACGGTGAAGGTTCCTTCCGTGCTGTAAGTCGTGGAGAAGCTTGCGCCTGTGCCTGAAGCTGGACTCCCGCCTGTTGCCGTCCACGCAAATGTGTACGGTGTCGTCCCTCCTGATCCAGTCGCAGTAAACGTGACCACTCTGCCTACTGTTCCAGTCGTGGGTCCACTGATCGTTACTGCAAGTAAAAGCGGATTAACCAAGATCCCGGCCGGTACCGTAACGGTCATTGCGTTTGCATCCGTTACCGTTACTGTCACCGTGTAAGTCCCAGGCATATTGAAGCTGTGATTTACCGGGTTTCCTGAAGCCGTGGTTCCATCACCAAAGTTCCAGTTGAACGTGTAAGGAGAAGTCCCGCCAGAGACGGAAGCAGTGAAGCTAGCGAGTTGTCCAACTATTAGTCCTGATGATGGTGTCATCGCGAAGCTGGCGGTCAGAGGCGATGGTGCAACAGAGAGGGTCTGAGTTGAGGCTGCTGTTTGAGCATTCGCATCCCTAACTGTAAGCGTGACTGTGTAAGTTCCTTGAACAGAGTAAGTGTGGCTGACGACGTTTCCATTCCCGGAACTATTATCTCCAAAGTTCCAACTGAAAGTGAACGGATTCGTTCCACCAACGATGGTGGCTGTGAAGGTCACCGATTGACTACTTATCGCCGACGTCGGGGTGATTGTGAAGCTAACGGTTGGCCGCGCGTTGACGACCTCTGAAACTGTCTTGGATGCAGTAACTCCTAGGCTATCTTGCGCAGTCACGACGACCGTGAAGGTTCCTAGATTAGAGTAGACGTGTGTCGCCGAGCATCCAGTACTTGATGCGCCATCGCCAAAGGTCCAGTTGCAAGAGACCCCTCCGACACCACCATTGGTACTGGCCGAGAAGTTACTAGGAACGCCCGCATCATTCGGGTTTGGACTAGCCATAGCAGATGGCACTGTTAGAGCTGCAACAACTGTGATTGATCTCGAGCTGGTCGCATTCTGGGGGGGCGAAGACGAGTCAGTGGCAGTCACGGTGATACTAAAGGTCCCACTAGTTCTGTAGACGTGAGTCGAAGTGATACCTGTCCCTGCGCTTCCGTCTCCGTAAGCCCACACGAAAGAAACCGGGGCGCTACAATTGGTTGCTGTGGCGGTGAAAGTCACCGGGGAAGTAGCCTCGGGCGTGGCGGGACTGAACGCTAGGCTAACGGTACATTGGGGAGCAACAGTAATTTTCACCACGATGCTCTCTGATATTGCGACGCCTAGACTGTCCTTCACTGTTACCATCGCTGTGAAATTCCCGGCTGTGATGTAGACATGGTTGGTCGAGCATCCGGTGCCACTCGCGCTGTCGCCGAAGTTCCAAGTGCACGTGACTGGTACAATTCCTCCAGAAGTCGTTACGATGAAGTTGACCGTTTGTCCGGTGTTGGCTGGGTTTGGACCGGCGGTAGCGGTTGACACGCCGAGACCCGCTTTGACGACCACCGATTGAGCGGATGATGTTCCAGTCTTGCCGGCTGAGTCCATTACCGTGACTGTGACGCTGAAGGTTCCGGCAGCAGTGTAACCATGCGTGGGGGTGTTACCCGAGCCCAGAACTGAGCCGTCCCCGAAATTCCAGCTGAAGCTCACATATGGAGGAGTTCCCCCAGTAACCGTTGCACTAAAAGACACAGGTACGTTGACCTCAGTTGGACTAGTGCTCAACGTGAAGTTTGCCGTCATAGGAACCAGAGCAATCGCAAGGCCCTGACTCGAAATAACTTGGGTATTGACCGCGTCCGTTAAAGTAAGCGTTACAGTGAAGCTGCCTGCAGTCGAATACGCGTGAGTCACCGTCGCCCCTGATGCGGTCTGGCCATCTCCAAACATCCAGGAATACGTGTATGGTGTTATTCCTCCAGCGCCGGATCCTGTGAAGGTGATCAAGCTGTTTACTTGAGGCGATGATGGTGTGAACGTGAACGAGGCAGCCAACGCAGGGATAGTTACGGTTACAGTCTTACTTGCAATAGCCTTTTGTTGCGGGCTGCTAGCGTCCGTTACGGTCAGAGTTACAGCGTAGGTCCCGGCCGAGGAATAGGCGTGGCTTGAATTCTGTCCGGTGGCCGTGGCACCATCCCCAAAACTCCACGAGTACGCGTAGGGTGTTGTTCCACCGCTGGCAGTGCCAGCGAATGATACGCTTTGACCTATTAGTGGAGAAGATGGCGCGAAGCTGAAGCCAGAGGTCAACGCTGGAGGCGCTGCTGTCGTGAGTTTCACATTGTACCAGTTCACGTCTAGTTCCTGGAACTGGAATCCCTCCGTCCCTATCTCTATCCCAGCAAGCTCACACGGAGTAGTGGTTGGTAGTCCCCATGCCGTTAGGTCGTCTTGGCACTGTTGCAGGACGTTGGCGGTTAGCGTGCCCGATTGTCCTAGGCTAGTTTGCAGAGTAACCTGGTCCCAACCGAATGAGTCTCCCGGGTTGTAGGTTGCAGTAGAACCAATTGTGCTGAATATTCCACCTACATTCTCTACTCGAACCTGGGTGTCGAGACACTGATACGTGGAACCGCCTGCAGAAACAGGTCCGTTTGGAAGCCAGTAATAGAGCGCGATATAGATATGGTATCTATCTGAGCTTGGACTTGAGCCGGGATTGTAGGAGAGAACCGTGAAGTTTGCGCTCACACTTGATAGTCCGGTAGGAATGACACCTGACACTGGAGCCTGACATGGACTCCAAGGAAATGTTCCTTTCTGCGTCGTAGCGTAGTAGTAGATGGTGTCGCTTCCTTGGCCTGGATTTGACTGGCGAGTCTCTAGTACGCCGTTAACAATCGTGGCGGAGCTGGTTGATGGAATAGCATTGCCACAACTCCAACCCTGAGGAAGGTTTGAGCAATTGCCAAAGTTCCCCGTTGGAGGTAGTATCACGGAAACGGTTTGTGAGCTCGTCGCTGTTTGTTGCAGTGAGGACGAATCCTTCCCTGTCTCAGCTACCGTGAACGACTGGGCCGTCATGTAAGTGTGGCTTACAATCGTTCCTGTTCCCGTTGACCCGTCGCCGAAGTTCCAAGTAAAAGTGTAGGGTGCGGTCCCGCCTGTGGTCACGGCGGTAAAGGTGACCGGTGAATTAGTCGACGGAGTTGTTGGAAGAAACGTGAACCCAGTCGAGAGGGGAGGCGGGGTTCCCAAGACAGTCACGGTGCTAGAGCTCGTCGCAGTCTGGGAGGGAGAAGAAGAGTCCGTCACTTTTTCTGTCACTGTGAACGTTTGTGCACTGGTAAAGGTGTGAACGATCGATGATCCTGTTCCAGACGCGCCATCGCCAAAATTCCAGCTGATGGAATACGGGGAAAGGCCACCGCTGCTTGTGGCCGTGAAAGTAACCGGTGCGTTCACCAGCGGCGCTATTGGTGAGACCGTAAAGCTTGTCGATAGTGGCGATGGTGTCGTCGTGCCAAAGAATTCGGTCATGGGGGTCGCGGTGCAGTCTGTTGAGACGATGCATGCGAGGCCCCAGTTCTTCTCCATCGTCGCGAGTAACGAATAATGATCGTACAGGGCCGTTGACTTGTAAGCAAGTTTCGCCGCGGGTCCGGCGAGAATTGTATAGACATAGTCGCTGGGGTAGCTGTTGTTTCCCTCGTCGAATGTTACGATGAGAGCAGCCTTGGTTGTGGTGAACACTGTGGAGCTGAGAATCTGCGGGATGAGAGTGCTCATGTACGTGTCTCCTGAGGATATCGAGTTGTCGTGCATGTTGTGGCTGTTGTCAGGGTTGATCCAGATCAGGTTCGCCCCCCCGCCGTTGAGTTCAGTCAAAAGATTCGTAGGGGTGCTTGTCGAGAACGAGTGGATGTGGGAGCATCTGTTCGAACTGCTCACAATGTCGTTCATGAAGAGTAGGCTGGCGTGGTACGCAGTGCCGAAAGATTGGTCACAGCCACCTGAAGAACCCTCATAGTAAGCATCCCAGGTTAGTCCTGCTGATTCCATCCTGTCAATTAGATTAACCGCGTTTGAGGAATACGATCCACCCGGAGCAGTTGGTCCACTGTCGGTGGTGCTGTTACCGCCTCCTGAGAGACAGCCCCCTATGTTGGGAGAAGAATTGCTACAATCTCCGGCGAGTCCAGAGACCAAAGCGAGATAGTTGGGCTCGCTCGGGTGGTCTACCGCGCTGTATCCTTGAGAGAGAGACCATGCGTTAGCTAGCCCTGTGAGATACGGAGCAGAACTGCTTCCGTATATCTCGTTCAAATTGTGATTCTCTAGGATGAGAACAACAATATGGTCAAACATGCTCGGAGAAGCAGCTGATGCATTGGCGTTGGAGGCCGCAAACGCGGTTGCCGGTATGGCAAGTGCGATTGATGCCAGCAGCAATATGGCCAGAAGCGGTCGTCGGCCATTGCTGATTGGGGTCAGCTAGAATTGTCTCCCAGCCTCAGGTGGGAGAGCATACTAGTTGCTCTCGCCATGCTGGGTTGGCGCTTGCAACCGTGAAGCGTGTCAGCTAGATTGTTTCTGACGTGACTCCTCAACCTGATGACCAAGGCAGACAGGGTCGTCCATGCAATAAGAACGTTTCGAAACTTTGACGACGTGGGACTGTTACTCGCGTGGGATGTCGATAAAACGCGGAGGGCAAGATATACTGGAACTGAATGGTTGAAAAGTCTCGTTAGGTGACGGCTTGTTATTAGGCGTGGTCCAACGTTCTGATCCTGTCGGATCCCGGGTTTCCAACCTGATGACCACCCAAGAGCACGACAGCTCTTGGTTCGGGCTGTGCCTGGGACCCGCCCACTTAGCTTCCCTATCTTTGATCCAACGACGATCGGACCGTGAAACTAATCATTGACGCGTTCGCAGTAAAGATCCCAGAATGACTACGCGAGTTCCGGGAATTGGAAATCTTTTCTGGTTAGTATAATGTATGGCAACCGAGGCTTAGCCTGTTCCTAACCCCGATCTGCCCTGATTGGTTCAAGAGCCAACTGTACCTTGGACTCTAACGTGGAAACTGAATGGCTGGGACTACGAGAGAAAGCCCGGTGAGGCCCGATGTGTGGAGAGGGATTAGACTATACTTGCGTATTGGTGGATTATAGCGGTGATGTATCGTATTCCTGCTATGAAATCGTCCGTTGTCGTATACTCGTTTGGCGCGTGGGCGTGGCTGTAAGCTGAGGGTGGCCCGCTTCCTGTCCAGATACTGTCCAGTCCTAGTCGTTTCGTGAATAGGTAATCGGGGCCTGATGCCGGGTTTCTCGGCAGAACCACAGGGCTACGCCCGTAGGCTATCTTTGCAGCCCTATCGGCAGCCTGGGCAATCGGTGCCGATGGCTTTGTTCTGGAGGGTTCTAGAAATCCTAGCGCTTTGACTTGGATGTCATCAAATCCGTGCTGATGCAAGTGATTCTTTAGAACGGCGAGCAGTTTTTTCGGGTTCTGGTTGTATACGAGGCGGAAGTCGATCTTCAGCATCGCGTTTCCAGGAAGAACGGTTTTGGATCCTTGCCCGATGTACCCCGTTTTGAAGCCGCAAATTGTGCAGGTTGGTTCCATCAGGTATTTTTTCAATGCCTCTCTGTTTGTTTTTGCGTTGAGGAATTTTTTCAGGCCCCATTCTTTGAGATAGTTTTCTCCTCGGAATGGAATCTTGCCGACGAGCCTTGATTGTGCGGGCGTGAATGGTTCGACGTTGTCGTACCATCCTTTGATCAGGATCTTTCCGTCTGGGTTTTTCATCGTGTTCATTGCCCAGACTAGTCGCCAAGCTGGGTTGTCGACGAGGGGAGCGTAGGATGAGTGAAGATCTTCTCTAGCCTTCTTGCATCTTAGTTCGACATAGAGTAGTCCTTTGACGCCTAGGCTGATCTTTGGGCGGCCTGTCTCGTCGAAGTCTCCATCGTAGCAGACAACACTGTCGGCTTTCAGTCGCTCCTTGTTATCGTCAATGAATCCTGGCAGGTGGGGGCTGCCGATCTCTTCTTCTCCTTCGAAGAGAAATTTCAGGTTAAGCGGTACATCACCGGTTGCCTTCAGAAAGCTCTCTGTGGCTTTGATGCAGCTGATGACGTTATTTTTGCTGTCGGCTGCGCCTCTCGACACAATCTTTTTTCCCTGCAATTTCGCATCGAAGGGTCCGGAATCCCATTCTTCCAGCGGCTCGACGGGTTGGACGTCATAGTGACCGTAGACTAGCAAGGTTTTGCCGGAAGATTTTGATTTTACCTCTCCGTAGACGATCGGGTTACCGTTTTTTTCTGGGAGAATCTGAGTCTTTATGCCGGCTGAGTCCATGTTCTTCTTGACGATTCGGGCGCAGTCCGCGATGCCTTTCCCTTGGGCAGATACGCTTGGTTGTCGTAGGAGTGTGCGGAAGTCTCGGAGGAAGGGTTCCTTGTTTTTTTGGGTGTATTCGAAGGCCTGTTTCAGGCTCTGCTCTTTCACAAGCCTATGGCTGGACTAACGTACTAATAGCATCTTCCAGAACACGGGGGTTCGAGCGAGCCCTCAATCCCATACCAGAAAACTGTCGTTAGGCCATTTTCTACACCCTTCACAAGCATAGACCCTCAAGAGTAGTCCGCGGATTCGCCCATTTTCAGCCCTGATCTCGAATCTGGAACGTGCCCTTCAACTCTCCCGAGATTCGTTCGGAGTTGTCGCCATCTTTCGATTACTATCTCAGCCAGGATTGTGCCCTGAATCGCCTGTCTCGCCTCT
>Ga0209807_1000012_pt1 | contig 85309 bp, 90 predicted proteins | sample GraSoiAngelo_154_FD_186168 | JGI IMG/M metagenome (GOLD analysis project Ga0209807, IMG submission 186168) | Grasslands soil microbial communities from the Angelo Coastal Reserve, California, USA - 14_1009_13_20cm (SPAdes) (version 2) | ecosystem: Environmental > Terrestrial > Soil > Grasslands ... | reverse complement strand
TCGAGGTCGTGCGCCGAGAACTGCTGGAACGCGACCATCGTCTCCGTCTTCTCGATGCCGGCGAGCTTGGTCAGATGCTGCGTGACGACCTTGGCCAGGTCTTCATGCTCGCGAACCCTCGCGATCGCGACAAAGTCCCACTCGCCGGTGACCGTGTAGACCTCCGCCACGCCCTCGACATCGGCGAGCTCAGGCCCCAGACGTGTCAGCCCGTCGCGCGTCGACTTGACCAGGATGACGGCGGTCAGCATCTAAGCGGTCACGTAGCCGCCGCCCTCGATCAGCAGAGGTCCCACGACGACCCGATTGTAAGCGGCTGCTAGACTGTCAAGGCATGCCACTTGACACCCTGCAGGCTCGTGGCCGCACGCTCGCCCTCTACGAGCGGTACGGAGCCCTTCTCACCGACCACCAGCGTGAGGTCGCGGACCTCTACCTTCGCAGCGACTGGTCGCTCGCGGAGATCGCTGCGCACCAGGGCACATCGCGCGCCGCGGTGCACGACATCGTCCGCCGCTCGACGCGCGCGATGCAGGACTATGAGGCGAGGTTGGGCCTGCTCGCGGAGTCTGCGCGGAGGCGCCGCGCCCTGGCCGCGATGGAGCGGGAGCTGAACGGACTCAAGCGGCGGATCGCCCGGCTCGAAGGAGCCGTCTAGTTGTTCGACGTACTTGGCGAGAGGCTCGCCGCCGCCCTGAAGAAGATCACGGGCCGCGGTGTGCTCCGCCCTGAGGACGTCGACGCAGGTTTGCGCGAGGTCAGGATTGCCCTGCTCGAGGCCGACGTCAACTTCAAAGTCGTCAAGGAGTTCGCTGAGCGGGTGCGGGCGCGTCTCACCGGCGTCGAGATCTCGCCCGGGCTCACCGCCCCGCAGACGGTGGTCAAGGCGGTGCACGACGAGCTGGTCGAGCTCCTGGGCGGCAATTCCGAAGGCCTTCGTTATTCGTCCCGGCCCCCGACGGTGATCATGCTCGCCGGCCTCCAGGGTTCGGGCAAGACGACCACGGCCGTCAAGCTCGCGCTGCTCGCGCGTCGCGACGGCCACCGCCCGCTGCTGGCCGCCCTCGACTACCGGCGCCCGGCCGCCGTCGATCAGCTGCGAACCCTCGCCTCACGCGAGAATGTGGCGTTCCATACGAGCGAGGGAAACGTTGACGCGATCGCAAACGCGTCGCTGGCTGAAGCGAAGAGACTCAACGCGGACGTGGTCATCCTTGACACGGCGGGGCGTCTTCACATCGATGTCGATCTCATGTCGGAGCTGAAGCGACTCAAGGCCGCCGTCCCTATCACCGAAACGCTGCTGGTCGCCGACTCGATGACCGGCCAGGAGGCCGTCAAGGTCGGCGAGGTGTTCGGCCAAGAGGTCGGGGTCGATGGCGTGGTCCTGACCAAGCTGGACGGCGACGCCCGCGGCGGCGCTGCGCTCTCCTTTCGGGTCGCCACCGGCGGGCGCATCCGGTTCGCAGGCACAGGCGAGAAGCCTGACGACCTCGAGATCTTCCACGCCGAGCGCATGGCGTCGCGGATCCTCGGCATGGGCGACGTGCTCACCCTGATCGAGAAGGCGGAGCGGTCGGTCGACCAGGCGAAGGCGGCGGAGGTCGAACGGCACCTGCGCGCCGGGCAGCTCAGCTTCGACGACTTCCTGTCCCAGCTCCGCCAGGTGCGCGGCATGGGCTCGCTGGAGGGGATGCTGGACATGATCCCGGGCGGCGGCGCGCTGAAGGGGCAGCTGGCCGGCGCAGATCCCGAAAAAGAGATGAGGCGAATGGAGGCGATCATCCTGTCGATGACGCCCAAAGAACGGGCGAACCCTCAGCTTATCGACGGCGCGCGCAAGCGCCGGATCGCCCGCGGCAGCGGCGTGCAGCCCGCCGACATCAACCGGCTGCTCAAAGCACGGGAGGCGATGCAGAAGCTGGCGAAGCAGTTCGGCACGGTTGGACGCAAAGGCAAGCTCGGCGGACTTCCCCGGATGTATGGACAAGGAGGCACAGGTTGGTAAAGATCAGGCTGAGGCGGATGGGGGCGAAAAAGCACCCCTTCTACCGCCTTGTTGTGGCCGACGCGCGCTCGCCGCGCGACGGTCGTTTTATCGAGCATCTCGGGTACTACGACCCGATGACCGAACCGGCGCAGGTCAAGATCGACGTGGAAAAAGTAATGAAGTGGCTGCAGCAGGGCGCGCAGCCGAGCGAGGCGGCGCGCAGCCTGTTGAAGCGGGAGGGAATCCTTGAGCGACGTGCAGAGAAGTCGACCCCCACGGCGTGACTTTCGGCGCGGCGGCGGCGGATTCCGGCGGGACAGGCCGGCTCCGAGCGGACCCGGCATCGACTACCGCGCGATGGTGGAGTACGTTGCCAAGTCGCTGGCGGAGAAGCCGGACGAAGTAACGGTTGAGGTTTTCGAGCGCGGAGGCGGTACCGTCGCGATCAAGGTCAAGCTGGCTGACGAGGACGTCGGGCGTTTCATCGGCAAGGCCGGACGAAACATCGAGGCCCTTCGGACTCTGGTCAGGGTCGCGTCGCTGCGCGACCGCAAGCGCGTGTTCGTCGACCTCGCGAACCCTTCCCTGTCGCCGCATTCAGCGCCCCGAAACAGGCGCAACGGCGGTGAGGTGCCTGCGTGATTCGGGTGGGGCAGGTTGCGGGGGCGTATGGGCTGGAGGGAGCTGTCAAGGTGATCCCCTTGACGGATTTTCACGACCGCTTTGACCCGGGAGCGAGCCTCCTCCTGGACGGCTGCCAGCGCCAGGTCGAGTGGAGCCGGGAGGGACAGCCCGGTTTGGTGGTCAAGCTGCAGGGCATCGATAACAGGACGCTGGCGGAGCTGTTCCGCGGGCGTTACCTCGAGGTGCCCGACGATCAGATGCGAGCGCTGGAGCAGGGCCGGTTCTATCACCGGCAGCTGGTCGGCCTACCCGTGCAGACCAGCTCGGGCGAGCGCCTTGGCGTCATCGCGGAGGTGCTGGAACGGCCGGCCAACGACGTGTGGGTCTGCTCCGACGGTCGCGTCGAGCACCTGATCCCGGCGACGAAGAACGCAGTGCTGGAGGTGGACCTGGTCGCGGGCCGGATTGTCGTCGCCGACTGGCTGCTGAATCTCGAGGAAGCGACAGACAAAGACTCATGAGATTTGACGTCGTGACCATCTTTCCCGGGATGTTCGGCCCTGTCTTTCAGCAGGGCGTCATCGGCCGCGCCATCGAGCGCGGTGCGATTCAGCTTCACGCGCACGATCTCCGGGAGCACACGCACGACCGGCACCGGCAGGTCGACGATATGCCGTTCGGCGGAGGGCCGGGGATGGTCATGAAGCCGGAGCCGGTGATCGAGGCCGTGGAGGCGCTTCGCGGCGCCAACCCGGGCCCGGTCATCCTGATGGAGCCATGGGGCGAGCGGCTCGACCAGGAGCTCGCGGCGGAGCTCGCCCGGCAGCCCGGACTCATCATCGTTTGCGGGCGCTACGAGGGCATCGACGACCGGGTGCGATCGGCCCTGCAGGCCCGCGAGATCTCGATCGGCGACTACGTCCTCAGCGGCGGTGAGATTCCCGCGATGGTGCTCATCGACGCGACGGCGAGGCTCGTCCCGGGAGTGGTCGGCGATCCCGGGTCGCTGGCACAGGACAGCTTTGTGGACGAGATGACAGGTTGGCCGCAGTTCACGCGGCCGGCGGAGTACCGAGGCATGACAGTCCCCGACGTGCTTCTGTCAGGCGACCACGCCCGCATCAGGCAGTGGCGCCGGCAGCAGGCGGCGCAGAGACGCGTTCCCCACAACAAGGAGTTGAAGAAGACATGAACGTAATCCAGCAGCTCGAGAAGGAGCAGGAAAAAAAGAAGATCCCGGCCCTGCGTGCAGGCGACACCGTGCGGGTGCACGCCAAGGTCGTCGAGGGCACGCGCGAGCGCATCCAGGTGTTCGAAGGCACCGTGATCCGCGTCACCGGTGGCGGACTGCGGCGGAACTTCACAGTCCGACGTGTGACGCACGGAGTTGGCGTGGAAAGGACCTTCATGGTGCACTCGCCGCGCATCGACAAGATCGATGTGCTGCGCCATGGCGACGTCCGGCAGGGCCGCCTCTACTACCTGCGGGGCAAGGTCGGCCGCGAGGCGCGCATCCGCGAGCGCCGGCGCCTGGTCGGCGAGCCAGAAGCCGAATCGGCGGCCGAGGAGCCTGAAGAGGCAACCGAAGAGGTCGAGGCTCCGGAGGAGGCGTAGGCCCTAAGGGTCGACGACGACTCGAGTCTCAAATGCCCCTGTAAAGGCTCTGGCGCCCGCAGCCTGGGCTCGCTAACCTCGATTTGATGCGGCCAAAGCTGTGGCGGTTCGAGCGTAGGGCCGCCGCGATGGGTTACCAGGTCGTGGCGGGCGTCGACGAGGTCGGCATGGGCCCGCTTGCCGGTCCCGTGGTCGGCGGAGCGGTGGTCCTGCGCATAGGTGACCGCATTCCCGGGCTCAACGATTCGAAGCTCATGACGGCCGAGGAGCGAGACCGGGTCGACGCGATCATTCGGCGCCGCGCGATCGCCGTCGCCGTCTGCGCAGTCGACCACACGCAGGTGGACCGGCTCGGGCTGTACAGGGCGCGCATCCTCGCCAGCGCGGGGGCGGTCGCGGGCCTGAGCGTAAAAGCCGAATACCTCCTCATCGACGCGTTCGATGTGCCGGACACGCCGCTTCCGCAGATGGCGGTGGTGCGCGGGGACAAGGTCTGCGCCTCGATCATGGCCGCGAGCGTCGTGGCCAAAGTCGCGCGGGATCGTGCGATGATCGAGTACGACCGCCTCTATCCTGGCTGGGGGTTCGCCGACCACAAGGGATACGCCACTCCGTCGCATCGCGCCGCGATCCGACGACTCGGCCCAAGCCCGATTCACAGGACATCTTGGGCGCCGTTTCGCGTCTCCGAGCTGGCGAGTCTGCAGAGTTAGGGCGGGCGGGCGAAAAGGCGGCGGCCGACCTCCTACGGTCGCGCGGCTACCAGATCGTCGGCGCGGGATTTCTCGCCCGACGCGGCGAGCTGGATCTCGTGTGCAGACGCGGTCGGGAGCTGGTCGTCGTCGAGGTGAAGACTCGAAGCAGCAACGCGTTCGGAACCCCGCTCGAGGCCGTCGGCACGCGCAAACGCCGCGCGTTGATGGCCGCCGCGGCGGAGTACCGCGCGCTTGCCGAATGGCGCGGCCCAATTTGCTTCGCGGTGGTCGGGGTGACGGTCAGATCGGATGGAGCCCTGGAAGCGGAGCTGGTCGAGGACCCGTTCGCCTGATCAGCGCCAGTGGCGCTCGAGCTCGGATGCGTAGACCCTGCCGATCGTTTCCGCGTTGCTCAGCAGCCAGTTGTCGAGCCGCTGCGTGCCCCGCGGTCTCTCGTGCGATACCAGGAGCTCTTGCATCAAGCCCTCGAGCTCAGGCTCGTTTAGCATCACGTCTTTCATCGCACGGCCGATCACTCGCGCGGCAAGGAGGGACATCCGCGGCGACAGGTACACAAACCTCGGATGCCGGCCGACGGCGATCGCGATGGATTCGACCATCTCACTGTAGTAGACGGTGTCGGGTCCGGCCGCGTCGACGATCACGTTGTCCGTCTGCTCTGCGGCCCACGTCGCAATCTCGGCCACGTCCTCGCCCGCGACCGGCTGCAGACGGTAATCACCGCGCCCTGGGACTCCGAATATCGGGAGCCTCCTCAACAGCCACGCGATGTTGTTGATCAGGATGTCGCCCTGGCCGAAGACCAAGGTGGGTCGGATGATCGCCCACGCGAGACCTGACTCGCGCACCGCTCTTTCGGTGCGCGCCTTGCCCGCGAAGTAGTCGAGGGGCGAATCCTCCGATGGGTTGCTGACCGAGACGTGCACGACCTTGCGCACGCCGGCGTCTCGCGCCGCCCCGAGGAGGATCCTCGTGTTGGCGACCGCCTCGCCGAAATGGACACGGCCGTGCTGGAAGCGGACCCAGTAGGTGTTGTAGAGGACGTCGGCGCCGCGCAGGCTCTCGACCAACGCGTCGCGGTCCGTGAACTGCAACGGAGCGACTTCGGCTGTGATGTCTTCCGTGCCCGGACGCCTGGCGTGATTGGTCAGCGTCTTGATGCGGCGCTCCTGGGCCAAAAGACGCCGCGCGATGAAGCGGCCCGTGAAGCTGAACGCGCCGGTGACGACGTCGAACTTGGTTGGCTGGTCCTGCATCAAAACGGGAAGCGCGTCAGGTCGTACGCCGCCGATCCCGGTCGCACGTGCCCACTGATGACCACCCGCGGCCGGTGACGCACGGCCTCGGCGGGATGCACCTCAGGTCTCAGCCCGTTGAAGATCGGAAAGCGGAGCGTGCCGTCAGGAGACCACTCTGAATAGCGCACGCTGACCACCAGCTCGGGCTTCACCCAGTGCACGGGTCGCACCATGATCGGCGGTGGCTCGAGCGGCGAGGTCTCGGTGGACAGCTCGATCAGCCGGTCGCGTAACGCGCGGGTCGCATCCTCGTCGTAACCGCCGCCGACGGCGCCGCAAGGCAGCAATCGCCCGTCTTCGTGATAGCCGACGACCAGCGCGTCAAACGGCCTGTCACCCGTCCATCCGATCACGACGAAATCATCCGACTTCACGGCCTTGACCTTCAGCCAGAAGGGGCTGCGCTGACCGGGCACGTAGGGACTCTGCCTGTGCTTGGCGACCACGCCCTCGAGGCCACGCTCGAGGCAGGCCTCGAACAGCTCGACGCCATCCTCATCGATATGGGCGGGCACGAAGATGTGCCCTCCAGCCTCCACTGCCTTGGCCAGCCTGGCCCGTCGCCTGACCACGGGCTGGCGCAACAGCGGGCGGCCTTCGAGGTAGAGCGCATCGAAAGCGAGGTATGCGGTCGGGATCTGGTCCTTCATCCGCGCTCCGCCGGCGAGGCGCTGCCTGAGCCGCGGGTAGTCGGGACGGCCGTCGTTGTCGGTCGCGACGAGCTCGCCGTCGATGACGCTTCCGGGCGGAACGCGTTTCGCCGCGGCGGTCACCTCCGGCACATCGGCCGTGAGGTCGCGGAGCCCGCGATCCTGCAGCCTCACCTCACCCCTATGGTCGCGAAACATGATGCAGCGCAGCCCGTCCCACTTGACCTCGAAGAGGTACTCGGAGGAGCTGAACGGAGCTTCGGCAGACGCGGCCTGCATGGGCCGGACCTCATCCGGAAAGCTCTCCAGCTCGATCTGGAGCTGGTCGGGGTCGTGCATCCGCCCCACATTAGGGGCACCGCGGCTACGAAGCTTTACGACGTCTCCGTGTCTCGGCCGCCGGCTTCTCCTTACCGGCGCGCTGCTTCTTGGCCTGCTCGACCGATTGGCGCAGGGCCTCCATGAGGTCCATCACCTTCGCCGGCTGTGGCGCCGCGGGGGCTTCGATGACCTCGCCTTCGATCTTGGCCTGCACGACCTTCATCACCGCCTCGCGGTAGTTGTCCTTGTAGCGGCTCGGGTCGAAGGTGTCGGCCAGGCTCTCGATCAGCGCCTTCGCCATCTCGAGCTCCTTTGGGTTGATCTTCACCTCATCTTCGAGGCCCTTGAGGCCCTCGGTCGAGCGGATCTCGTCCGGCCAGTGGAGCGTGTTCATGATCAGGCCCTTGCCGTTCGGGTGCAGCGCCGCCAGGTGCTCCTTGTCGCGCAGCGCGATCTTGGCGATCGCCATCCGACCGGTCGCCTCCAGGGCGCGACGAAGCAGGTGATACGGCTTCTTGCCCAGCTCCTCCGGCTCGACGTAGTAGGCGCTGTCGTAGTACAGGCCCGGCTCCACGTCGTCGACCGGGACGAACTCCTCGATGTCGATGGCGTGTGCGGTGGGCAGCGGCAGGTTGTCTAGATCCTTGTCGTCGATGATCACGTAGCGGTCCTTGCCGACCTCGTAGCCGCGCTGGATCTCGCTGTACTGCACCTCGTGGTCGCCCTCCGCGCACCAACGCTTGTACGAGATGGGGGAGTGGTGCTCCGGGCATAGCTGTCGGAACGAAACCTTGGCGCTCGACTCGGTGGCGTTGTACAGGCGGATCGGGATCGAGACCATCCCGAACGAGACCACGCCTTTCCACATCGATCTCGGCATGGCGACGCAGTGTACCTCCTAAGTCAGTCGTTGGCTACTTTTCGTAAGGTTCAGACGGGACGGTCTGTCCAGGCAACGTCTACGCGCCAACGTCCCGCCTCTGCATTGCAAGTATCGAGCTTCCGAGGCCCGCCAGGGCGAGCAGCAGCATCAAGGCCAGATTCCGGCCGTCGATTCCATTGAGGAGCGGCGTGCCGAAAAGCTTGAACGCCGACAAATCTTGGAGCCAAACCGGCAGCTTGTAGATGGTCGCGAGCTCGGTGTCGAGGTAGCTGGCAAACGCAAAGGCGCCCAGCAGGGCCACCGCGGCGCGGGGGTTCCACGCCGCGAGGAGCGAGCCCGCGCCCGCGAAGACGAGCGCGAAGGGAACAAGCATCAAAGACGCAGCCGTGAGTCGCTGGGTGTTGAGATCGATGCCCTGCTGGTGCGACGCGTAGTAGAGGACGGCACCGCTGGCGGCAGCGATCAGAACGGCGCTCGCGGCCAGCACCGTCATGCGCTCGAGCACGATGGCGGCGCGCGATTGCGGCTGGCTCAGCAAGATCTCCAGCCGTCCATCCGTGTCTTCCGCCGACCAGCGCGCGACATACGTGATCGCGAGGGCGGCAAACAACAGCTGCGCGACGTTGAACCATGTGTAGCCGAGCACGGCCGGGTACAGCTGCTGATGGACGAAGATCGAGAGGTAGGGGAGCAGGGTCGGGATGGACAGCAGCACCTGGACGATGGTCCGCGTCAGCGCGACGAAGACCGCCGCCAGGACCGCCATGCCCGCGCACCACGCAAGCAGGCCGAGGCGGCGTTCGTACAGGCCGCGCACGACCGCCACCTTCCACCACGGGGCCGTGGAAGCGTCATGGCGCAGCCGGTGAGGAATCCGCGGACCGCTGACCAGTGGCGCACCGAGGTCGCGGCGCATGAAAGCAGCTGCGGCCGCCCCGGCCGCGACGACACCGATGCCGATCAAGACGAGAAATGCGCGCCCATCGAAGTTTCCGCCGGACGGCAGCGGCTGGCTCAGGTCGTAGTAGCGAAACGGCGAAAGCCACCGCCACGTCGTGAGCGATGCCATCGCGCGGCTAAGGCTGTTGTCGATGAACAACGCCAGCAGGAGCGCACCGGCAACGGCTGTCGACGCGGATGGTCCCGCCACCTGGGCGGCGAGGAGCGACAGCGCGTAACAAGCGAGACCAATCGCGGCGAGGAGGAGCGACGCTTCGATCACACGCTGCGCTTCGACGGTCTCATGGCCCAACGCGACTCCGAACACGAAGCCCGCTCCCGCGGCAGCGGACGCGACCGTGATGGCGATCGCGAATCCCGCCACACGCGATGCGATGAGCGCGACCCGCGATGTGCCGGTCGCGAGAGCCGCCTCAACCGTGCCACGCTCTTCATCGCCGCGGACAAAACCGGTTGCGGACGCGAGCGCCCACACCGCGAACAGGATCGCGAGCGGATGGAAGCCGCGAAATTCGACGTATCCGCCGACGGTGTCCGGCCGGATTGGCGGAGGGAAGAGGGCCACGAACTGAGCGGCGAGTGTGGCCATCGACGCACCGAACGCGGCGCGCGCCCCAGGAGTGCTGCCGGCGATCTGATAGAAACCGGTCGTCTGAACGAACGTCAGCACAAAGGCGGCGAGCGAAAAGCCCACGATGCCCCACCGACCAAGCCGCAGCGTGAGGACGACGCCGGTCACGCGGGCAGAGCTTTAGGTCTGGGTTCGCCGAAGAAGCTCAGGAAAAACTCCTCGAGGCTTGGCTCGGTGCTGACGAGGTCCGTGACCTCTGAGTCGGATATCGCGTCGAGCAGCCCGTCGAAGGATCCACGGATGGTGCACGTCACACGGCTCCCCTCCACCTGCAGGCTTTCAACCCCAGGCGCGGAGCGCAGTCGTGCTTCCGGTACCTCCGCGTCCGGCGCGAACTCGACCTCCACGCGATGCACGCGGATGCGACGCAGCTCATCGAGCTGGGCAACCCTGACGAGCCGGCCGGAGCGCAGGATGCCGACGCGGTCGCAGACGTGCTCGACCTCCGAGAGGATGTGCGAGGAAAGAAACACCGTCGCCCCGTCGTCGCGGGCCTCGCGCAGCATCGCGTAGAACTCCTGCTGGTTCAGCGGATCGAGACCGCTGGTCGGCTCGTCGAGGACCAGCAGCTCGGGCCGGTGCATGAACGCAAGCAGGATCGCCAGCTTTTGCTTGTTGCCGCTCGAGTACTCGCGAAATCTGCGGTTGAGGTCGAGGTCGAGCCTCTCCGCGATGGCGCGCACGTGCCGGCGATCGACGCCGCCGCGCATCCCGCCCAGGTAGGCGACGATCTCGCTGCCGCGCAGGCTGCCGAACTGCGGCACATCTCCCGGCAGGTATCCGACCTTGCGTTTGACCTCGACGGAGTCGCGCACGCAGTCGAGCCCAAACACATGCGCCGAGCCGGTCGTGGGCCGGATCATGCCCATCAGGAGGCGGATCGTTGTGGTCTTGCCCGACCCGTTTGGGCCGAGGTAGCCGAAAACCTCCTGCGGCGACACCTGGAGGTCGAGTTCGAAGAGGCCCCGTGCCGCGCCGTAGTCCTTGGTGAGTTTCGAAGTCCTGATCGCTACGACGGCCATTTCGACGAGCATATAAGGCGCAGTGCAGCTGGGCGACCTGGAGCTCCACCTTCTGGTGACCGACCACTGGAAGGCGGACGGGGGCCTCATGTTCGGCGTGGTGCCGAAGATCATGTGGGAGAAGAAGAAGCCGCCCGACGGCAACAACATGATCGACTGCGCGTGCGTTTGCCTCATCGCGCGGAAGAACGGCCGCGTGATCATCTGCGAAACAGGCATTGGCAGCAAGCTGAGCGAAAAACGCGCCCTTCAGGTGGCGCTGCGGGAGCCGGAGGGCATGCTGCACGCGCTGCGGCGCCTCGGCATCCGGCCGGAGGAGGTCGACGCGGTCGTCACGACCCACCTGCACTGGGACCATGCCGGCGGATTGACGCGGCGAGACGAATACGGGGAGCTCGAGCTCACCTTCAAGAACGCGCGTCATTTCATCCAGCGCAGCGAGTGGGACTTCGCGCTGCGGCCCGACGTGCGCAGCAAGCCGAGCTACATCACCGACGATTTCACGCCGCTCGCGGACGGCAACGACCTGGTGGAATTTCTCGACGGCGACGCCGAGGTTCTTCCGGGTGTGCAGATCCGGCACGTCGGCGGGCACACGCCGGGCAGCCAGGTGCTCATCCTGCGCTCGGGCGAGCTGGCATGCGCGGTGACCGGCGACCTCGTCTGCCAGACGCCGCACCTGCGCGTGCCGTGGAACATGGCCGCGGACATCGAGCCGCTGCGCGTCTTCGAGCAGAAGGCCCGCTTGCTGGATGAGGCGGAGAAGCATCGCTGGCTCGTGGTCCTGAGCCATGAGACCGACCAACCGGCCGGATATCTCGAAGATGGCGGCCGCTGGCGTCCGGAACCGCGTCTCGCGTGAGCTTCACCACCGGCGACGGACGGAAGCTGACCTATCGCAAGCTTGGTCATGGGCCTGTGCTCGTTTGCCATCCGGGTGGTCCGGGGTTTTCGGCGGATTACTTCGGAGACCTGGCGGCGCTTTGGGAGCAGTTCACCTTGATCATGCTCAATCCCCGCGGCACCGGCGCATCGGACCGGCCTCGCGATCCTCGCGCGTACCAGATCGACGACTATGTCGACGACGTCGAGGAGCTGCGCCGCCACCTGGGCCTGGAGCGAATGCTCCTGCTCGGGCACTCGCACGGCGGCGTGGTCGCTCAGGCGTACGCCGCGAAGCATCCCGAGCACGTGCACCGCCTGGTGCTCGCGTCCACGCTGCCTCGGTTCGGCCCGAAGCAAGAGGCCGCGATGCAGAGGGGTATCGACAAGCGCTCCAACCAACCCTGGGCCTCGGACGCGATCGCCGCGCTCGAAGACGAGCAGGCCGGCCGCTTCAACTCGGACCAGGAGCTGAGCGATCTGGTCTTCCGGGAGCTGCCGCTTTACTTCGCCCATTTCGGGACGGCCGAGGCGGGTTATCTCGATACGCTGAAAACCGAGCCGGTCAACGCGGACACGCTGAAGCTGTTCAACAACGAGATCTTCAACACGTTCGACCTGCGCCCAAGTCTGCCCTCCATCACGTCTCCGACGCTTGTCATCACCGGTGATGAAGACTTCATCTGCGGACCGATCTGCTCGGAAGAGATCTGCGCGGGCGTGCATGGCGCGCGGCAGGTGATCATCGGCGACGCGGGCCACATGACGTTCGTCGAGCAGCCGCAGGCGTTCCACGACGAGGTCGCCGAATTTCTCGAGGCTTCGTCTTAACAACCGGGGCTGATTTCTCAACCGCTCATCGGTAGCGTCGTCCTTGTGCTCGGAAGCGTCGACTCATGCGTGCTCGCCGGCCTTGACGTGCGCCGCGTCCACGTCGAGGCAGACATCGCCCGTGGCGGCGACGGCAAGTTCTCCCTGGTCGGCCTGGCCGCGACGACCGTGAAGGAGGCACGCGAACGCGTCCGCTCCGCGATCCGCAACAGCGGCCTGGAATTCCCCAACACGCGTCTCACCGTCAATCTCGCGCCGGCCGAGTTGCGCAAGCAAGGCACGGGTCTCGACCTTCCGATCGCCATCGCGATCGCCCTGGCGCGCGCGCACAAGGCGCCTCCGCCTGGCACCGCGTTCCTCGGTGAGCTCGCCCTCGATGGGTCGGTGCGCCATGTCCACGGGGTGCTGGTCGCCGCGCGTGGCCTGCGCGGGCTCGGCTACCAGCGCATCTTCGTCCCGGCGGAAGACTCCGCCGAGGCCGCCCTGGTCGACGGCCTCGAGGTGATCCCGTGTGCCTCGCTCCTCGCGGTCGTCAATCACTTGCTGGGGACCGAGCTGATCTCCGCGGCGCAACCCGGCGCCGACGTGCATGCGTCTGTTGAGCCAACTGAACACGACCTGTCCGAGGTGCACGGTCAGGAAGAGGCCAAGCGCGCCCTGGAGGTTGCAGCGGCGGGCGGCCACCACCTGCTGCTGAGCGGTCCGCCGGGCGCGGGCAAGACCATGCTCGCGCGCTGCCTGCCTGGAATCCTGCCCCCGCTCGAGCTGTGGGAAGCGCTCGAGGTCGCCCAGGTGCGAAGTCTGCTCGGCGAGCTGCCCCGTGACCGCCCGCTGGACTGGGCGCGCCCGTTTCGCGCCCCGCACCACAGCGTCTCGTCGGCCGGGCTCATCGGCGGCGGCGGCGGTCTCGCGCTGCCGGGCGAGATCTCGAGGGCGCATCAAGGCGTCCTGTTTCTCGACGAGATGGCCGAGTTCCAGTCGCCCGTGCTCCAGGCCCTGCGTCAGCCCATCGAGTCGGGGCGGGTCACCATCACGCGGTCCGGTGGATCCGTGGCCTATCCGGCGCGGTTCACCCTGGTGGCTGCGACCAACCCGTGTCCTTGCGGTTGGGCAGCCGATGCGGTTCGAGCCTGCCGCTGCACGAGAGCGGCGATCGACACGTACCAGCGGCGGCTCTCCGGCCCGCTCCTCGACCGGATCGACCTCCAGGTGGCCGTGCGGCGCGTGCCCCTGGAGACGCTCGCCTCGGAGCCCTGCGGTGAAACGTCATGGAGCGTGCGCGAGCGTGTGGTCCGCGCGAGGCACCGGCAGCTCTTGCGCCAGGGAACGCTCAACGCGCAGCTCAAGCCCCCACGCCTGCGACAGCTGGCCGGCCTGACGCCGCCGTCGCGGCACACGCTGGAGCGCTGGTCGACGCAGCGCGGCATGACCGGTCGCGGATTTCACCGCGCCTGGAGGGTGGCCCGCACCGCCGCCGATATCGACGGGGCGGAGCAGATCGAGGAGCACCACGTGCTCGAGGCGCTCGGCTTCCGGCTGCAGGATGTCGCCGCCTGAGCCGCCGCTGCGCGCGCGGGGGCGGTGGCCGCCACCCGAAGGGCCTCGCGTGGCGATCGTCGGCTCGCGCAGACCATCGCCGTACGGCGAGGCCGTCGCGGAACAGCTCGGGCTGGAGCTGGGTCGCGCGGGGGTTGTCGTCGTGAGCGGCCTGGCGCTGGGCATCGACGCCGCGGCGCATCGCGGCGCGCTCAACGCCGGTGGGGTGACCGTGGCGGTGATGGGTACCGGTGTCGATGTCATCTACCCGTCGGCGCACAGCGTGCTGGCCGACGCGATCCTCGCCGGTGGCGGCGCCCTGGTGAGCCAGTTCCCCGACGGCACGGCGCCGCGGCGGCACAACTTCCCCGCGCGCAACTTCACGATGGCAGCGCTGTCCGACGTCGTGATCGTCGTCGAAGCAGCGGAAGGGTCGGGCGCCTTGATCACGGCCGAGGCCGCGCTCGACCTACATAAAGAGGTAATGGCGGTGCCCGGAAGCGTGTTCTCGCCTCTGTCGGTGGGCACCCACAGCCTGCTCCGGGATGGGGCGGGACTGGTCCAGAACGCACGCGATGTGCTGGCCGCGCTCAAGGTTGGCGGCGAGGTCCTGGACGACCCGCTGCCCACCCCGAAGAGCCTCGGTTTTGGGCTCCGCCGGGAGCGGGACGGCATCCTTTCCCACCTCTCGGACGTTCTGGCTCTGGACGCCTCCGAGATTGCCCGGAAGCTTCAGCTTCCGATCGCCGAGGTGCTCGGCCGATTGACCGCCCTGGAGCTCGATGGCGCGGTTAGACGGCATCAAGGTGGGTATGTAAGGGCGTTGCGCCGTGGCAAAGAACGGGCGTAGGATGCCCGCCTCAGACCCCGGCTTGGGAACAAGAGGCCGGGTTTTGGGAATAAAGAGAAGCTGTGCCAGAAGGATTGATCATCGTCGAGTCGCCTGCCAAGGCCAGGACTCTGAAGCGGTTTTTGGGTGACCGTTTCGATGTCCGGGCCTCCATGGGCCACGTCCGCGACCTGCCTGAAAAGGAGATGGGCGTGGAGGTGGACGACGGCTTCAAGCCTCATTACGAGGTCGTGGAGAGCCGGCGCAAAACGATCAACGAGCTGAAATCCGCCGCCAAGGGCGAGCGCGAGGTCATCCTCGCGTCCGACCCCGACCGCGAAGGCGAGGCCATCGCGTGGCACCTCGCCGAGGTCCTGAAGCTGCGCGATCCCAAGCGCATCGAGTTCCACGAGATCACGTCGGACGCCGTCCGCCGCGCGCTGGAAACACCGCGCGACATCGATATGCGCCTCGTCAACGCCCAGCAGGCTCGGCGTGTGGTCGACCGCCTGGTCGGTTTCCGCCTGAGCCCCTTCCTGTGGGCCAAGGTCCAGAAGGGGATCGGCGCCGGACGCGTCTCCTCGGTCGCGCTGCGTCTGGTCGTGGACCGCGAGGAGGAGATCCGCAAGTTCGTCCCCGTCGAGTCATGGACGATCGACGCGGAGCTGTCCCAGAAGGGAGCCGAGAACCGCTTCCTCGCGCGCCTCAACCGTCCGCAGGGAGCGACGCCCGGAGAGGCCGACACGAAGTTCGAGGTCCGCAACGAGGCCGAGGCACAGGAGATCGTCCGCAAGCTGGAAGGCGCGAGCTATCGCGTCATCGGCGTGGAGCAGAAGCGCCGGACCAAGAGCTCGAATCCCCCATACATAACGTCGACCCTGCAGCAGGACGCGTCGAGCAGGCTGCGCATGCGGCCGTTTGCGGCGATGCGGGTTGCCCAGCAGCTGTACGAAGGCGTCGAGCTCGGCGCCGAGGGCCCGACAGGTCTCATCACCTACATGCGCACAGACTCGACCCGGATCTCCGCCGACGCCGACGTAAAAGTGAAGGGCTGGATCCAGCAGCAGCACGGGGAGAAGTACCTTGGTGCGTCGCGCGCCGCCAAGGCGACGCCGGGCGCGCAGGACGCCCACGAGGCGATCCGGCCGACCGACGTCAACCGGACGCCGGATTCCATCCGCGGGCACCTCAGCCCCGACCAGTACAAGCTGTACGACCTCATCTGGCGGCGCTTTGTCGCGAGCCGGATGGCGCCGGCCGTGTACGACCAGACGCAGGTCGAGATCGAGGGCGGAGGCTACGTCTTCCGCGCCAACGGCTCGGTCCTGACGTTCGACGGTTTCTACAAGGTGTGGGGACGGGACGAGAACGGCGAAAACGAGCTGCCTGCGCTGACGCAGGGCGAGGACCTGGACTACCACGGTCTCAAGCCCGAGCAGCACTTCACCCAGCCGCCTCCGCGCTACACGGAAGCGACGCTGATCAAAGAGCTCGAGCAGCGCGGCATCGGCCGTCCGTCGACCTACGCCCCGATCGTGCAGACGATCACCAAGGCGCACGGATACGTCGAGATCAAGGACCGCAGGCTTTACCCGACGCGGGTCGGCGAGGCGGTGAACTCATTGATGGTCGACCACTTCAAGACCATCTCGGACGACGACTACACGTCGAAGCTCGAGAAGCGATTGGACGACGTCGAGAGCGGCAGCCAGGAGTGGGTGCCGGTCGTGAAGGACTTCTATGGGCCGCTGCAGCGGATGCTCAGCGCCGCCGAGGAGGCCACACCTGCGGACACCGATGAGGTCTGCCCGCTGTGCAACGAGGGTCACCTTGTCCGGAAGGCGAGCCGCTTCGGACCTTTCATGGGCTGCTCGCGCTATCCAAAGTGCAAGTTCCGCCGGGCGCTGACGCCCGAGGGCGAGGCTCAGCAGCCGAAGCTTCTGGAGGAGCCGTGCCCCAATTGCGGCCGGCCGCTCCAGCTGCGCACGGGCCGGTACGGCGAGTTCATCGGATGCTCCGGCTACCCCGACTGCAAATACATCAAGCGCGACCCCGCCCAGACGGAAAGCAAGCCGACGGGCGAGAAGTGCCCGCAGTGCGGGGAAGGTGACCTGGTCGAGCGGACCGGTCGCTACGGGCCGTTCGTCGCCTGCTCGCGCTATCCGGACTGCAACTACCGCGCGAACATGGGCAAGGACGGCAAGCCCCGCCAGGGTCCCAAGGTGCTGGACGAGCCCTGCCCAATCTGCGGCAAGCCGCTGGTCGAGCGGCGGGGCAGGTTCGGCCTCTTCAAGTCCTGCTCGGACTACCCCAAGTGTCCGGGTCCGAAGGGCGTCGCCGGGCGCGCGCAGGGCGCATCACCAAACAAGAAGGCTGAGAAGGCCGTCGAGGCTTAGGCTATCCCTGTCTGGGTATACTCCCAGGGCCAGTCCTAACCGACTGAGTTAGCACGCCCGGGGCATTGCACCTGTCCTCCTCTAGGAGGCCGGCACCGGGCGGAAGTAGAACAGGGAGGCAACTTAAGAACGTGGCTCAAGTGACCTTGAAGCAGCTGCTGGAGGCGGGCGTCCATTTCGGACATCAGACCAGCCGCTGGAATCCGAAGATGAAGACCTACATCTTCACCGCCCGCAACGGGATCCACATCATCGACCTGCAGAAGACCGTGAGACTTCTCGACGACGCGTGGGATTTCACGCGCAACGTCGCGGCAAGCGGCCGTCCGGTGCTCTTCGTCGGAACCAAGAAGCAGGCCCAGGAGACGATCCAGACCGAGGCCGCACGCTGCGGAATGTACTTCGTCAACCGGCGGTGGATGGGCGGCATGCTGACCAACTTCAGCACGGTCAAGAAGAGGATCGAGCGGCTCCAGGAGCTGCGCAAGATGCAGCAGGAAGGCCAGTTCGAGCAGATGGCCAAGAAGGAGGCCAAGCGCCTCCAGGACGAGCTCGACCGGCTGATGTTCCACTTCGACGGTATCGCGGACATGAAGCGGCTGCCCGGCGCGCTCTACGTCGTCGACCCGCGCAAGGAGCACATCGCCGTCACCGAGGCGAACCGTCTGAAGATCCCTGTGGTCGCCATCACGGACAGCAACTGCGACCCCGACCTCATCACCTACGTGATCCCAGGCAATGACGACGCGATCCGCGCCGTCAAGCTGCTGACCGGGAAGATCGCCGATGCGTGTCAGGAAGGACGCCAGGAGGCCGCGGCCCGTGGCGAGATCCTGCCTGAGGTCGAAGAGCGCGAATTCCTCGAGACGCCTCGCTACGAGGAGATCGAGGAGTACCTCGAAGACGAGGAGGACTACCTGCCGACCGTTTCGGAAGAGGAGTTCATCGGGCGCGGCGTCAACGACGAGGAGGCTCGTTGATGGCGGTCAGCATGGATCTGGTCAAGAAGCTGCGCGAACTTTCGGGTGCGGGCTTCAGCGACTGCAAGCAGGCGCTGGAGGAGGCGGGCGGCGACGTCGACAAGGCCTACACGATCCTGCGTGAGAAGGGAATCGCGAAAGCCAGCAAGCGGGCAGGGCGGGCCACCGGCCAGGGCGTGGTCGAGGCGTACCTTCACAGCCCTTCGCCGGACTTTCCGCCTCAGGTGGGCGTGCTGATCGAGGTCAACTGCGAGACCGACTTCGTCGCCAAGGGCCCAGACTTCCGCAAGCTGGCGAAGGAGCTGGCGCTTCAAGTCGCGGCCCTGGAGCCGCGATGGGTAACACGCGAGGACGTGCCCGACGAGGTTCTCGTCAAAGAGAGGGAAGTCTTTGAGGCGAAGGCGCTGCAAGATGGCAAGCCCGAGCAGGTGGTCCCGCGCATCGTCGAGGGCCAGGTCGAGGACTTCCTCAAGCACAACTGCTTGATGGAGCAGGACTACTTCCGCGAGCCGGGCCGGACGGTGCAGGAGCTGGTCGCGGAGTCCATCTCGAAGCTGCAGGAGAACATCACGGTCCGGCGCTTCGCTCGATTTAACATCAGAGAGTCCTGATCCAGAACGGCACGGTGGGAGACCGATCACCGAAGTACAACCGCGTGCTGCTCAAGCTGAGCGGTGAAGCGCTTGGCGGCAGCCGCGACTACGGCATCGACCTCGAAGTTGTCGAGACCATCGCGGCTCAGGTCAAGCGAGTGCACCAGATGGGCGTGCAGGTCGCTGTCGTCGTCGGGGGAGGGAACATCTTCCGGGGCCTGGCCGCGACCGAGCGTGGATTCGACCGGGCGACCGGCGACTACATGGGCATGCTCGCAACGGTGATCAACGCCCTGGCGCTGCAGGATGCGCTCGAGCGGACCGGCATCCCGGCGCGCACGATGACCGCGATCCAGATGCCCCAGGTTGCAGAGCCCTACATCCGCCGCCGCGCCGTGCGCCATCTGGAAAAGGGCCGGGTGGTCATCCTCGCCGCCGGAACCGGCAACCCGTATTTCACAACCGACACGACCGCAGCCCTGCGCGCGGTCGAGATCGAGGCCGACGTGATCCTCAAGGCGACCAAGGTGGACGGCGTCTACACCGCGGATCCCAAACGCGACCCGACGGCCACGAAGTTCGCGCGCCTTGGCTACCTCGAGGTCCTCAACCGCGGCATCGAGGTGATGGACAACACCGCGCTCACGCTGTGCATGGATAACGACGTGCCGATTGTGGTGTTCAACCTGCTGACGCAGGGCAACATCGAACGCGTGGTCCTCGGTGAGGAGATAGGCACCCTGGTCGGTGCGGCGACTTGATCGACCCGGTGCTTCGTGAGGCTGAGACGAAGATGGCGAAGTCCGTCGAGCACTTTGCGAACGAGCTGGCGCACATCCGCACGGGTCGTGCGAACCCGGCCCTGATCGACAAGGTCATGGTTCCGTACTACGGCACCCCGACGCCGCTCAACCAGCTCGCGCAGATCAGCTCACCCGAGCCGCGACTGCTTGTGGTCCAGGTCTATGACAAGAGTCAGATGGGCGCGATCGAGAAGGCCCTACGGACGAGTGACCAGGGCCTCAACCCGGCCAACGACGGCCAGGTCATCCGCGTGCCCATCCCGCCCCTGACAGAGGAGCGCCGCAAGGAGTACGTGAAGCTCGTGCGTCAGAAGGCCGAGGAGGCGCGTGTCGCGATCCGCAACGTGCGCCGCGACGAGCTGCACCGCATCGATCGCATGCAGAAGCAGGGCGAGGTTGCCGAGGACGAGTCGAAGCGAGCCTCAGGCCGCCTCCAGAAGATCACCGAGTCCCAGATCGAGAATGTCGACGCGCTCGCGGGTCGCAAAGAAACCGAAGTAATGGAGATCTAGGGGCCCTCACCCCCCGGATAGTCCGGACTCTCAAACTTGTACCAGGAGTCCGATCCCAGATAGTCCGGACTATCCGGGTTCGCCGCCTCGGGGACGTCCCGGTACGCTTTCCCCACAATTGAGCTCCCAGATCCCCCGCCACATCGGGATCATCATGGACGGCAACGGGCGCTGGGCCCGACGCCAGGGCCGGCCCGCCAGCTTCGGCCACCGGGCAGGCGTCCGGGCGATCAAAGTCGTGCTCCAGGCGTGCGAGGACCTGGGCGTGCACGTGCTTTCGATCTATGCCTTCTCCACTGAGAACTGGGCCCGGCCGCGGGCCGAGGTTCGCGCCCTGATGCGCCTCTTCCACGAGACGATGCAGCGCGAGATCGACGAGATGCACCGGCGCGGCGTCCGCATCGTGGTCAGCGGGCGGCGTGAGGAGCTCTCGCCGCGCATGCGCGAGCGCATTGATGAGGCGATGTCACGCACCGCCAACAACACGAACGGGGTGCTGAACGTCTGCCTGAACTATGGCGGTCGGGCGGAGATCGTAGACGCCGCACGCAAGCTGATCGCCGACGGAGTACCCGCGCGCCAGGTGGACGAGAATGCCATCTCATCCCGCATGTACTTTCCGGACCTGCCCGACCCCGACCTGATCATTCGCACCGCCGGAGAACGGCGGGTCAGCAACTTCCTGCTGTGGCAGGGGGCCTACTCGGAGATGCTCGTCACCGACACCCTGTGGCCGGATTTCGGCGCCGACGACCTGAAGGCGGCGCTCGCCGACTACGGGTCGCGGGTCAGACGTTTTGGAGCGCGGCCCGTGGATGAGATTGCGGTAGGTTGACGACCAATAATCCCCCGCTCGCCGGAGGCTGGAAGCCCAGCCAGCTGATGGTCCGGATCTTGAGCGGGTTCGTCATGCTCGGCGCCGTCATCGGGCTCGTGTTCCTGGGGATCTGGGGCGTCTACCTGCTCGTCCTGATCCTCGGCGGGCTGGCCTTGTGGGAGTTCAACGGGCTTTCCGAAGGCATGGGCTCCCGAGCGCCGGCCTGGCTGCTCTACCCGCTCGGCCTGTTCTTCGCCTTCAGCGGCACGGTTTTGAAACAGGTCGATGTCACGCTGGTCCTCGCGCTCACCCTGGTCGGCGGGCTCGGGGCGTTCCTCTTTGTCCCCGGCCGGCGCCAGGGCCTCAGCCGCTGGGCGATGGGCCTGGCCGGGGCGCTGTATGTCGGCATGCCGTTCAACTACTACCTGCTCCTCTACACGTCCAAGCCCAACGGCCTGGTCTGGACGCTCTTCACGATCTTCGCGGTGGTCGCGAGTGACGCCGCTGCCCTCCTGATCGGGAGCCGCATCGGCCGTCACCCGTTCTTCGCGAGCATCAGCCCGAAGAAGACCCTGGAGGGCGCGATCGCGGGCGTGGCTGGATCGGTGCTCGTGATGCTGATCGGGGTCTCGGCCGTGCTCGGGATCAACCCGTTCCACGCCATCGCGCTGGGTGTGCTGGTCGGCGCGAGCGCCCAGGTGGGAGACCTTGTCGAGTCGCAGATGAAGCGACTCGCCGAGGTCAAGGACTCGTCCCATCTCATCCCAGGACACGGCGGCGTGCTGGATCGCATCGACTCGATCCTGTTCCCTCCGATTCTCGTCTACCTGTATGTCATGGTCTTTCACCTGCTCTGATGCGCCCCCTCAACATCGCCGTCCTCGGAGCCACGGGATCGATCGGCCGGCAAACGCTCGACGTGATCGACCGCAACCCCGGCCGGTTCAAGCTCTTCGGGCTGACCGAAGGCGTGCGCTCGACGAACAGGAAGGCCACCTACCTCGTGCATGGTCATGCGGGCGAGGCAGATTTCGATGCCCGGGTCGAAGCGATGATCGCGGATCCTCGATGCGACCTGGTGGTCGTCGCCATTCCCGGCGGCAGGGCACTGATGCCCACGCTGGCGGCGCTCCATGCCGGCAAGGAGGTCGCGCTGGCCACGAAAGAGGTTCTCGTCATGGCCGGCGCCCTGGTCATGAAGGCGGCCGGCGAGCGCGGCATTCGCCCGATCGACAGCGAGCACAGCGCCATCTGGCAGTGCCTTTGGGGGGAGGAGCGCGCGAACGTGCGGCGGCTGATCATCACGGCGAGCGGCGGTCCTTTCTGGGCCCACCCCGATCTCGACCTGGACCGCGTTACGGTCGAGCAGGCGCTGAACCACCCTCGATGGTCGATGGGCCCGAAGGTCACGATCGACTCCGCGACGCTGATGAACAAAGGCCTGGAGCTCATCGAGGCGCATCACCTCTTCGGCATCTCCCTCGACGCGATCTCGGTGTGCATCCATCCCCAGAGCGTCGTGCACTCGCTCGTCGAGTTCGTCGACGGCTCGCTCAAGGCCCAGCTGGGGCGTCCCGACATGCGCCTCCCGATCGGTGTCGCGCTGGCCTATCCGGACCGGCTGCCGGACGCCGTCCCGCCGACGACCCTGCAGGACCTCAGCGGGCTCGAGTTCCACGAGCTGGACGAGAGCCGGTTTCCCAGCGTCCGCCTGGCTCGCGAGGCGGCCGGCAAGGGCGGCGGACACCCGGCGGTCCTGAACGCGGCCAACGAGGAGGCGGTGAACGCGTTCGTGGCCCGCGATATCCCGTTCAGCGGCATCATCCGGGTGGTCGAGCGCGCTCTCAGCGCGTTCCCAGGCTGTGGCGGGACCCTCGATGAGATCCTCGAGGCCGACCGCTGGGCAAGGGCCTATATCAAGGAAAACTCGGTAGTCTGACAGCCACATGGACGCCCTCCTGGTAGTCGTCGCGATCGCGGGAATGTTCCTGCTGCTGATCGCACCCCACGAAGCCGGCCACTTTGCGCTGGCCAAGCTCTTCAAGGTGCGGGTGATCGAGTTCTCCGTCGGGGCCGGGGCCCGGATCTGGTCGACGACCCGCGGCGGCACGCTTTACGCCATTCGGGCGATCCCGGTGATCGGCTACGTCCGGATGGGCGGCATGGAGGCCGGCGACTTCGAGGACCCGAACGGTTTCCACCGCAAGGCGGCCTGGCAGCGGATCCTGGTCCTCGTGGCTGGCCCGGCGGCCAATTTCCTGGTCGCGATGGTCCTGTTCACCGGGCTTGGCCTTTCGCAGCTCAACGACGATCCGGGCAAGGTCGCCAGGGTCGTGCCACACTCGCCCGCGGCGGCGGCCGGATTCCAGGCCGGCGACAGGCTGCGCTCGGTCGAGGGTCAACCGATCACTGCCCCAGACCAGCTGAGGAAGATCGAAAACGCCGCGCCGAATGCCGCGATCGTCGTCAGCGGCGTGCACGCCAACGGCCAGGCGTTCACCCACATTGTCACGCCGCAGTGCGTGGGGCCGAATCAGTGCCAGGTCGGCCTGAGCGTGATGGGCATCGTGACGGCCAGGGATGCGGTCACCAGCGGGCTGGCCTTCCCCGTCGTGGCCGTGAGCAACATCGTGCAGGGCCTCAGTCAGTTGGTCACCGGCCAGATACCGGGCGGCCTCCTCGGGTCCAACGGCGTCACAGGGCCGATCGGGATCGCTTACGTCACGGAACAGTCGGTCTCGCTGGGCCTCGGCACCTACATCTTTTTCGTGGCGCTGCTGTCGGTCGCGCTCGGCTTCACCAACCTGCTGCCCTTGCTGGCCCTCGACGGGGGCCGGGTGGCGGTGGTGCTGATCGAAGTCCTGCGCCGCCGGCCGTTCGACCGCAACATGGAGCTCAACTTCCAGCGCATCGGCCTGGTGACCTTGCTGGGACTGGCTGCCCTCATCAGCTTCCTCGACATCCAGCGCATCATCACCGGCCAGTTCCCCGGCTTGCAGCCCTGATGCCGACGGTGATCCGCCGCAAGTCAATCCCGGTCAACGTTGGGGGCGTCGTCATCGGGGGAGCCGCGCCCATCGCCGTGCAGACGATGACCAAGACCGACACCCGCGACGTCAAGGCGACGCTGCGCCAGATCCACGAGCTGAAAGAGGCCGGTTGCGAGATCGTGCGCCCGGCGGTCCCCGACCGCGACGCGGCTGAGGCGTTGAGGGACATCGTCAAGGCATCCCCTCTGCCCGTGATCGCCGACATCCACTACGACCACACGCTGGCGCTTATGGCCATCGAGGCCGGTGTGCACTGCCTTCGCCTGAACCCCGGCAACATCCCTGACCGCGAGAAGGTCGTGAAGGTCGTCAAAGCAGCCAAGGAGCGCCAGATACCGTTCCGCATCGGAGTCAACGCGGGATCGCTGCCGGAAGAGGTCCACAAGACCCTGCGTGAGCAGCACCACATCGACCGTGACGACCGCGAGCGCACGGCGGACCGCATGGTCGAAGTTGCGCTGGGCCACTGCAAGATCCTCGAGGAGCTCGACTACGGACCCGGCTACATCAAGGTCTCGCTGAAGGCCACCGACGTGTGGACGAACATCATGGCCAACCGCAAGTTCGCCGCGGCGCGTGCGTACCCGATCCACCTCGGCGTGACCGAGTCGGGTCCGGTCGAGGCCGGCAGCATCCGCAGCTCGGTTGGGCTCGGGATCCTCCTGAGCGAGGGAATCGGCGACACGATCCGCGTCTCGCTGGCCACGTCAGACCCGCGGGAGGAAGTTCGCGTCGCCCACGAGATCCTCAAGACCCTTGCCTTCCGCAACGAGAGCCCGACGTTGATCGCGTGTCCGACCTGCGGGCGCCTCGAGTACGACATGGTGCCCACGGTCAAGGCGGTGGAGGCTTACATCGCGAAGCTGAAGGTGCCGATCACGGTGGCGGTGATGGGTTGCGTCGTCAACGGGCCGGCCGAGGCGCGCCACGCGGACATCGGCGTGACGGGCGGCCGCGGCAAGGGAGTGATTTTCAAGAAAGGTAGCCTTTACAAAACCGTGCCCCAAGAGGAGCTCCTTCCAGTGCTGCTCGCCGAGATCGACGCGATCGCGGCCGAGCACGCGTTGCCGGCGTAGCTGCTTGCAGTGAAGCAAGAAATCGAAGAACAGCGGGATTTCGTGAAAGACGTCACCAAGATGTCCGACGACTTCGACCGCTGGTACACGGACGTCGTCCGCAAGGCCGAGCTGGCGGACTGGTCCGGCATCCGCGGCATGATGGTCGTCCGCCCGTACGGATGGGCGATGTGGGAGGCGATCATGCGCGCGTTTGACGACATGATCAAAGAGACCGGGCACGAGAACTGGGCCTTCCCGCTCCTGATCCCCCGCGAGTACTTGATGAAAGAGGCGGAGCATGTCGAGGGCTTCGCGCCCGAGGTTGCGTGGGTCACGCGCGCGGGCGGCGATATGGAGGAGCTCGAAGAGCCCCTTGCGGTGCGGCCCACGTCGGAGACGATCATCGGCCCGCTGATCAAGCGCTACATCCAGAGCCACCGCGACCTGCCCAAGCTCACCAACCAGTGGAACAGCGTCGTGCGCTGGGAGATGCGCTCGCGCCTGTTTCTGCGAAGCCGAGAGTTCTGGTGGCAGGAAGGCCACACGTTCCACGCGTCCGCGCAGGAAGCGATCGAGGAGGCTTCGATGATCCTCGGCAACTATCGGTCGATAGCTGAGGACTGGCTCGCCGTTCCCGTGCTGACCGGCAGGAAGTCACCCGCCGAGACTTTCCCGGGCGCGGTCCACACGCTCACGGTCGAGGGCCTCATGAAGGATGGGCTGGCGCTGCAGATGGGCACGTCGCATTACTTCGGTCAGAACTTCGCTCGGGCCTACGACATCTCGTTTTCGAACAAGGAGAACGAACGCGAGCTCTGCTACTCCACGTCATGGGGCATCAGCACCCGCCTGGTCGGCGCGCTCGTGATGGCGCACGGGGACGACTCGGGTCTCATCGTCCCACCGAAAGTGGCACCCATCCAGGTGATCGTCGTCCCGATCTATCGAGACGATGAGAGCCGCGCGAAAGTCGAACGGTTCGTCAACAGCTGGGCGCCCGAGCTGAAGGCCGCGGGTGTGCGCCATCGCGTCGACTGGCGCGACGAGCGCCCCGGAGACAAATACGCGCACTGGGAGCTGAAGGGCGTGCCGATCCGTCTCAACGTCGGGGGACGCGACGCCGACGCGGGTCAGGTCGAGATGGTGGACCGCCTCTCACGCGCGCGCGTCAGCGTTCCGATCTCCGGGATCGGAAAGCGTCTGAGCCACGAGCTCGATTCGTTTCAGACGAAGCTCTTCGACCGCGCGCAGCAGTTTCAGCGCGACAGCACTTTTGAGTTGCGCACGCTTGAAGAGGTGATCGCGCACTTCCGCGAGCGAGGAGGCCTCGTGTGGGCGGACTGGTGTGGCGACGGGGAAGAGGAAGCTCGCATCAAGGCCGAAACGGGCGGCGTGACGATTCGCACGATCGACGAGAGCGCGAAGCCTTCTGGGAAATGCTTCGTGTGCGGCAATCCGGCGAAGTACCGGGTGGCCCTGGCGAAGGCCTACTGATCCACCCCGGCACCCCGGCACCCCGGATAGTCCGGACTATCCGGGGATTCGTTCGGCCCTCATGTCGCTTCGTCCGGACTAACGGGGAACCTGGGCAGCACCGCGCGTGCCCGGCGCACCTGCGCGGCGACCGAACCAAGCGCGCGAAAGTCGGCCGATGTGAAACGAAGAAGGTGGTAGCCGGCGTTGACGAGGGCGTTCTGGCGCCGTAGGTCGGCAACCAGCCGATCCTTGTGGTTCTCCCCGTCGTACTCGATGACCAACCTGCGGTCTGGGTAGTAGAGATCGGCCCGCCCGATGAGGTTGCCGGCGGCGTCGCGAATGTCGGCCTGGACGCAGGGAGCTGGAAGTCGCGCTCTGATCAGCTCCATTCGCAGGCGCGTCTCCATCGGCGACTCGGATCGCGGATCTGCACGACAGCACGTCTCAGCCTCTTGATTCCTTTTGCCCCGGCGTGCGTTTGCACATGACCCGCGAGGTTCGACAGGTTGACCAGGCCTGCTCGGACGGCCATGTCGACCGCAACGACTGATTCGACCGGATCCCTGCGGCTCGCCAGGTCACAGACGGTCCGCATTGTGGAAGTCGTCCGGAACCCTCGCCGCACAATGACGTCTGACTCGCGGAGCTCGGCTCGTCTCAGTCGCACTCCAGCTCGAGCCCGAACCGGCACCTCACGTCCAATGGTCACCTCGATGGGATCGCACCAGGCCACCTCGAGGCCCAGAAGCCAGGCCGCTGTGGAACCCGAGAACGCGTAGCTGGCCGGCACTCGCTGCGCAATCGCCCTCAGCTGCAACAGCGCATCCTGCGGGAGGCCCGTCCAGGCGTATTGGCCGCGACTCAATCGCGTCCAGATCCTTGTCTGCAGATCGTCCCACCGCAAACCTACTCGCCTGGCATCGGCGACCGTGAATGGACCGCCGCGCAACGCCGGCCGAGGTGAGGGCTTGACGGCCATTCCTTCGAGCATCGCGCCCTCGGCCCCCGGCGACAATCGAGCTTGTTAAGCCCTGGCCCACCATCGGATAGTCCGGACAAACCAACCAGGGCACAGCGGCAACCCCCGGATAGTCCGGACTATCCGGGAACTAGGCGGTGGGGTTCTCGAACGCCCCGATCTTCGGCGCGTCGGGATGCAGCGACTTCTGCGGCACCAACTTCAGCGCCCCGCCCTCGACCGCATCGAGCACCCCTTCGACGACGTCCGGATGGAAGTGCGTGCCCGATCCCGCCCGGACCTGCTCCACCGCATCCGCCAGCGGCATCCCCTTCCGATACGGCCGATCCGACGTCATCGCATCGATCGCGTCCGCCGCGCTGACGATCCACGCGAACAGCGGCAGCTCGTCACCCCTCTTCCGATCCGGATACCCCTTCCCATCGAACCGTTCGTGATGCGAGCGCACGATCACCAGCTCGTCGGTGAGCATGCGCAGCCCGCTCAGGATGTTGAACCCGACGACGGTATGACTCTTCATCTTCTCGAACTCTTCTTCGGTCAGCTTGCCCGCCTTCTGCAGCACCGCATCCGGCACCCCGATCTTGCCGATATCGTGCAGCCGCCCGCCCCTCTCCAACCGCACCCAGGCGCCCTGGTCTTGCGGCGAGTAGTGCATCTGGCGCGCGATCATAAGGGCGTACTTGGTGACGCGCTCGGAGTGGCCGGCCGTGTACGGATCGCGCGCGTCGACCGCGTTGGCGAGCGCCTCGAGGGAGGCGAGGATGACCTCTTCGCGGTCCTTGAACAGGCGCGCGTTGTCGATCGCGACGGCGGCCTGCGTGGCCAGCTCGGTCACCAGGTTGCGGTGGTCCGCCGTGAACGCATGGCCGACCTGATAGTTGGCGAGGAAGACAACGCCCAGCGGCTTGCCGCGCAGGGTGATCGGCACACAGAGCACCGCGCGAGGGTTCAGCGGGCTGTCTGCCTTCGACTCGTGCTCCATGGCCTCCATCACCGAGTCGCCTGTGTCCATCACGCGGCGGCAGATCTCGCCGCCAAGTCCGAGCGCGAGCTTCTCCGCCGTCTGGTGGTCCGTGCCGAACCCACCCTTCAGGACGAGTCCGCCGTCGTCCTCGAGGGCGAGGCACCCGATCTGGGCCGACGACGCCTTGGCCGCGCCGGCCAGCACCTGCTGCAGCACCTGGTTGAGGTCGAGCGTCGAGGTCGCGGCCTGCAGAGCCTCCTGCAGGTTGCGCAGCTCCCAGATGCTCCGCTCGTTCTTCTCGTACAGCTCCGCGTTGCGCACCGCGACCACGCCCTGGTTGCCCAGCGTGGCCAGAACGCGCTGGTCGTCCGCGGTCCACTCGCGCGGCTTGGTGTCGAAGACGGAAAGGGTGCCCCAGAGCCGCCCGTCCTCCAGCATCGGCGTGCAGATCGCCGCCTGTATCGCGTACGCCTGCAGGTCGGGAGGCGATTGGAGCTCGCTCTCGGCGTGGAAGTCCGCCACCGCAGTGGCGCGAAGGCTGAGCATCACCGCTCCGACGATGCCCTGTCCGTTCTGAAACTCCATGCCGTCAACCTCGTCCGGCAGGCCGACCGACATGATCACCGCCTGGCGTCCGCCGTCCGTGCTCCGCGTCAAAAGCCCGGCTGAGCCAACCGTCACCCGGACAGCCGTCTCGAGCGTCTTTTGCTCCAGCACGCGGGGCCCTTGCGTCACGGTCGTCAGGGCCTGAGACACCTCGCCCAACGCGTCCAGCGCGGTGTCGAGGCGCGACGCCTGCCCCGTCACGACCTGGAGGATGCGCGAGTTCTCCACGGCCACCCCGGCCATCGAGCCAAGCTCGTCAAGCGCGGCGATGTCGTGCTGCGTGAAGCTCGAAGTCCCGCGCCGGCCGAGGCAGAGCGCGCCTATGACGCCGGTCTTGCCTCGGATCGGTGTCAGCGCCTCGTTGACCGTCACCGCGTGGGTTTCAAGCCGGAGCCCGCTGAAGGTGCGCTGGTCCTCGGTCACGGCGTTGCGCAACACCGTCTCACCATTGCGGACCCTCAGAAGGGGCTCATCGACCGCCTCGTTTGGCTGGAAGAGAACGGCTTGTCCGGCGTCGTACCGGATGACTTCCTTGCCGCGCTCGAGCACCACGTCGAGCGCCTCCTGCATCGTCTTTCCCGATGCCTCCTTGACGAGCTCGTTCATCACCGAGTAGCGCGCCGACTCCTTCTGGGACAGCGCCACGGCATGCGCGCTCGCGAGCTGCGAGCCGGCCCGGATGGTCAGCGTGGTCGCGAGGCGCCGGTCGTCTTCGCTGAACCTGACCCGCCGGCTGCCCAGCAGGATGAAACCGCCGATGCGGTCGCCGATCGGCATGGGCACCGCCACCGCATCCACGATTCGGACGTCCTCGGGCAGGTGGTTGAAGAGGCCTTTCAGGGCGCCGTTGCCGGCCGCCGAAAACGTCGTGCCCGATTCGACGGCTGCGAGCAGCGGCCCGGCCCCATTCGCCTGGCGCGTCACGGCCAGGGGGTGCAGCCCCTCGAGGCCGACGCCAGGGGTCTGCGGCACGAACTGGTTCAGGTCCCCCGTGGCCAGGTAGCAGCACGCGACGTCCGCTCCGACCTGGCGGGCGATGTTGGAGGTCAGGGCGGCCATATCGTCGGACGGCGCCGCGTCGACCTCGGAGGTCGCGGCCAGGAAGGCGCGGTTCTTCTGCTCCAGCTCGCGCGACTGGCGCTCGATGGTGTCGGTAAACCTTGCATACGCGATCCGGCCGGCCGCGCCGCCCGCGCCGAGCACGATCAGCCCCGCGAGCTGCAGCAGAAGGTCGCCCTGCCTAGGGTTGAACTGGGCGATGAGGAGCGTCAGCACCAGCGCCCCGGCGCCGGCCGGCACCGAGACCCGCCAGGTCCTGTACACCACGCCGCCGGCCAGGGCGATCAACCCGGCCAGGCAGGCCAGGGCCGTCGACCAGCCGACCCGCCCGCTGGCGTTGAGTGACGCGCCCACCAGGATGAGCGCCGCCGTGGCAGCCGAAAGGCCGATCCGGAGGCCCCAAACCGTGCGTGCTGAATTCATCTGGCGGCGAGTAAGTCTAGGTTTGTGTTCCGAAGGGGAAGCTAGATACCGAACTTAAACTTCATGCCAGGCACAAAGTGACGGTTTCAGAGCTCCTCAGGGTCGCCGACCACCTCGATCCCATCGGCCAGCAGATGGTCCGCCGGGCGTACGAGCGGGCGGCGACCGCCCACAACGGCCAGCGCCGGCTGTCAGGGGAGGACTACGTCAACCACCCGCTGGAGGTGGCCGCCATCCTCGCCGACCTGGAGCTCGATGCGGAGACTATCGCCGCCGCCCTGCTCCACGACACCGTGGAAGACACGAATCTGACCGCCGAAGAGGTCAAGCGGGAGTTTGGCCCTGAGGTGGCGCGCCTGGTGGAGGGTGTCACCAAGCTGGGCCGGATCTCCCTGCGCACTGACCAGCAGCAGCAGGCGGAGAACATCCGCAAGATGATGGTGGCGATGGCGGAAGACCTCCGGGTCGTCCTCATCAAGCTGGCCGACCGGCTCCACAACATGCGGACGCTGGAGCCGCTCACCGAGGCCAAGCGCCGCAAGATCTCGCACGAGACGCTCGACATCTACGCCCCGCTGGCTCACCGGCTCGGCATCGGCCAGATCAAGTGGGAGCTCGAAGACCTCGCCTTCCGCAACCTCGAGCCCGAGGCGTACGACGATGTCGTCAAACGGATCGCGCGGAAGCGCGACGAGCGCGAGGCGCTGGTCTCCGACCTGCGCGAGATCCTCGGCCGCGAGCTCGAGAAGGTGGGCATACAGGCCGATATCACCGGGCGGCCGAAACACATCTACTCGGTCTGGCAGAAGATGACCCGCGAGAGCAAGGACTTCTCCGAGATCTACGACCTGTCGGCGATTCGGGTCCAGGTCGAGTCGGTGCGCGATTGCTACGGCGTCCTGGGGGTCGTGCACTCCCTCTGGAAGCCGATGCCAGGCCGCTTCAAGGACTACATCGCGATGCCTAAGTCCAACGGCTACCAGTCCCTGCACACCACGGTCATCACTCATACCGGCGAGCCGATCGAGATCCAGATCCGCACACAGGAGATGCACCGTGTGGCCGAGTTCGGCGTGGCCGCGCACTGGACTTATAAGGAAGGCGGCAAGGACGCCAGCTTCGACCAGAAGCTGTCGTGGCTGCGCAGCCTGCTCGAGTGGCAGAACGAGGTGGGGGACGCCGAGTCGTTCCTCAACACGGTCAAGGTCGACCTGTTCCAGGACGAGGTCTACGTTTTTACGCCGCGAGGCGACGTGATCAACCTGCCGGCGGATTCCACCCCGGTCGACTTCGCTTATCGCATCCACACCGAGGTGGGCCACCGCTGTATCGGAGCCAAGGTGAACGGCCGGATGGTTCCCCTCGACTACGCGCTCCAGAACGGCGAGATCGTCGAGATCCTGACCTCGAAGGGACCGCATGGCCCGAGCCGCGACTGGCTGAACTTCGTCAAGAGCGCCTCGGCCAAGGAGCGCATCCGCAAGTGGTTCAAGAGCCAGCGCCGCGAGGAGAACGTCGCCAAGGGACACGACCTGCTCGACAAGGAGCTCCACCGGATGCACCGACTCAACCTCGACGACCTGGCCGAGCCAAAGCTGCTGGAGATCGCAAACCTGTCCAGGTACCCGACGGTGGATGACTTCCTGGCTGCGATCGGCTACGGCGACCTGTCGCCGCATTCGGTCGTCATGCGCATGGCCCTCAACGTGGAGACGCCGGGGAGCGACCTCCGCACGATTCCGCTGATCCCTCAGGTGCAGCCGACGCCCCGCGTCCTGGTGCGCGGAGAGAAAGGAATCCTCACCACGATCGCCACGTGCTGCCAGCCGGTGCCGGGCGACGCGATCGTCGGCTACACGACACGGGGCAAGGGTGTGACGGTCCATCGCGCGGATTGCATCAACGCGGTCAACGCGCAGGACTCGGCACGCGTGGTGCCGGTGGACTGGGAGTCGGACGCGACGCATCTCTACCCGGTCGCGATCAAGATCGAGGCATGGGACCGCCAGGGCCTGATGCGCGACATCGCCACCGTCGTCGCCGAGAACCACGTCAACATGTCGGCCCTCGAAGTGCACGTGTATGACGACAAGACGGCCGTCGTTTCGGCGACTGTCGAGATCGATTCGCTCGCGCAGCTCTCACGCCTGATGGAGAAGCTCGAAAGCGTGAAAGACGTGCACACCGTCGCCCGCGAAGCCTCCTAGAGCGTGACTGTTCGAGTAGAACCGACCGCCGACAGCCGCTTTGGCACTAATTCCTACCTGGTCGAGGACGAGGCCACGCATGACGCTGTCGTCATCGACTCCAACCTCGAGCCTGAGCTCGTCATCGACATCGCAAAACAGAGAGGCGCCAAAGTCAAGGCGATCCTCCTGACCCACACCGACATCGACCACATCGCGGGACTGCATGAGCTGCGCATGGCGTTCGGGCCCATCCCCATCGCGGTCCACGAGGCAGAGAAGGACGTGATCGAAAAGGGTAGGCCCCTGCGCAGAGAGTTCGGCCCGATCGCGACACGCCTGGACAACGTGACGTCTCTGGTCGAAGGCGAGCCTTACCGCGCCGGGTCGCTCGAGTTCGAGGTCCTGCACACCCCGGGCCACAGCCCCGGCGGCGTGACGCTGAGGATCGACGGCTACCTCTTCACGGGCGACGCCCTGTTCGCGGGGTCGATCGGCCGCTCCGACTTCGCCAACGCGGACGGCGCCGCGCTGCTCGAGGGAATCAGGTCGAAGCTGCTCTCACAGCCGGACGATGCGATCGTCTACAGCGGGCACGGGCAGGCCACGACGATCGGGCGCGAGCGCCGAATGAACCCGTTCCTTACCTGAGCGTCATTTGCTGCTCATCGTGAGCACGACGAGCAGAGCCGGTCCCAGCAGAACGAGCCACAGCGTGGGAAATACGCAGCCTACCGTCGGGAGGAGGATCTTCAGCGACGCGCGGGCTGCCTCGGTGCGGATCTTGAGCCTGCGTTTGACGCGCATCTGCGCGGCGTGCGCGGCGATGGTCCGCGAGATCGGCACCCCGGTGCGCTCCGCGTAGAGGATGCCCCGGATCAGCGAGGTGAAGTCGTCGATGCCGGTTGCCTCGGCCATCTCGACGAGTGCCGCGGCGCGGGGCCGGCCGAGCTGAATCTCGCGCAGCGCACGAGCCAGCAGCAGGGTGAGCGAATCGTCCTGGTGGCGCACGAGCTGCTCCAGGGCGCGGTCCAGGCCAAGCCCTGCCTCCATGCTGATCGCGACCACGTCTAGGGCATTCGGCAGCGTCGCCTCGAGCTCCGTACGGCGCTCGCGCACGACCTGGTCCAGCCAGATCACCGGGAGGTAGAAGCCGACCGCCACCCCGACCACGAGCGCGATGCCGGTGGCGAAAGGTGTGCCGATGAACATGCCGACTGCGGTTCCGATGGCTCCGAGCGCGGCTGCTGCGGCGATCCTCAACGTCTGAAGACCGGCGGGATCGAGGTTCATGGGGTTGCCGGCGAAGTCGAGCTGACGCCGGTAATGCGCCGCCTGTGCCTCGGGCGTCATCCGCATCATCTGGCGGTCCAACCAGCGCCGCATCGGCGCGGTGAGACGCTGGCCCAGCGGTTTCTCCATCTCCAGCGCGACGGCGCTCTGGCCGAGGCCGACCTCTTGGCGGGCGAGGCGCTCGCGGGCCATCGTCGCGGCGTCCGCGGCCCGCGACGCGATGATGCCGACGGTCAGCAGGTAAGCGCCGACAGCGGCCGCGACGCCGATGATAAGGATCGGCAGCGCGTTCATATGATCGCCGTCAGCCGGCGAATGATCAGGTTGCCGATGAACAGCAGGAAGCCGGCGAAGGCGAGCATGACCCAGCCCAGCGGGTTGACGAGCATGGGCCGGAAGTAATCCTGGACGACGAAGTAGAGCAGCACGGCTGCAACGATCGGGAGGAGCGTGATGATGAGCGAAGTCGCTCGTGACTGAGCGGTCGCGGCAAGGATCTCGGCTCTCATCTCCTCGCGCTGCCGCATCGTGTCGGTCAGCGTCACCAGGATCGCGGGCAGATCTCCACCAACCGAGCGCTGGATCGTGATGACCATAACCATCAACCGGAGGTCGTTGCTGCCGATTCTCTTGACCATGTTGTTCAGCGCGCTCTCGACCGACGCGCCCAGCTCGATCTCGCGGCGCGCGAGCGCGAACTCGTCTGACACGGGCGGGTTGGCGTTGTCGGTCACCGCCGTCAGCGACTGAGCGACCGACTGTCCCGCTTTCATGGAGTTGGCGATCAGCTCCATCGCCCGCGGCAGCCCGGCGTCGAACTGGCGCAGGCGATGCCCGCGGCGATTGCGCAGGTAGAGCCACGGGAGGAGGTAGCCGATCACCACCAGCACGAGGAACTCGGGACGGAGGCCGAAACGCAGCAGACCGACGATCCCGAGCAATACCCCGGTCACGACCTGGATGATCCGGAACTCGTAGGGGCGAAGCTCGATGTCAGCGCTGATCAGGTCACGCTGCAGGCTGCTGATTCTCTGCTCGGACGCGATCCACGCCGGAGTTCCGGTGGAGTCGAACCGCCGCCTCAGCTGCTCCCGGACGTCAGCCAGCGTTCGATACGAGGCGCGGACTTGAGCTTGCGGACCCACCGCCTGCTGCGAGCGCACCATCCCGTAGACGACGAGGCCGACGCCGATTGCGGCCGCGACGGCGACCAGGATGATTGGTGTGCCCACGATCTAGTGCGTGGTGAAGCCCCAGCGAGTATCGACGTCTTTCGGCCCGACGCCACTGGCCTTCGACACGTTGGGGCATTTGCTGTCGGGGCCGGTGGGCACGCTCTGGTAGTCGGTGTACGACTCGAGCTCGTACTTCATCGAGGCGTTGTTGAGAAGCCAGAACAGGTACTCGGAGTCGCATGCGGTCATGAGCACCGTGAGGCTGCTCGTGACGATTCCGGACGTGGTGGAGCTGCTGGCGGGTCCGACGCGCAGCACGTCCACGTCCCGAAACACCGTCAGCACGACCGCCCTCCCCGGGTTCTGGCCGAAGGACGACGTGTTGATCGTGGCAAGGATCGTGATCCGATCGCCGACCTGGACGTAGCCACCGACGCCGACCTGTTCGCTCGTCGGCACGGTGACCGCGATCCAACCTTTCGGGATCGGCAGGTACGCCACGTCGCTTGTGCTGAGCAGGTCACCTGACGGGGCGATGAGGTTGGCCGTGACCGGCATCCCCGCGGGGATGTCGACCCGTGAGCCCTTGCCGGCGACGTCCTTGACCGCCGCGAACGCCTGCGGAGGGGGCTGGCTGATGCTGCTTATGGTCAGGTCCGAGGCCTGGATCACCGTCCGCGCCTTGATGTCGTGGCTTGCCACGACGACCTTCGTCCCGGTCGTATTGCCCTGGATCAGGGGCAGGCTGGCGATCCCGGCGGCCGTCGCGAACGCGAGCACCGCCAGCACCGCGCCGATGACGATGTAGAGGCGCCCACGGCGGGGACGGGCCAGGACGGAGGTGGCTATGGACACTTAATTGGGCGCAAGCTTCACAAAATGGACGCCGAAGCGCAACTCATTCGACAAGAACGGCCTCCACAAGCGCCGTGTTGATGCCGTAGTCGCTGCCGACGGCCAGGCCGGCCCCGGCCGCCGCGGAGACCGAAAACGTGCCGCAAAAGACCGTCCCGTCGATCGCGCTGCTTCCGTTCACCGTGTACGTGCAGGTCCCCGGCCAGTAGACGGAGCCGAGCAGCCAGGCCTTGGCGGAGGTTCCGATGATCGCGATCTGTCCCGTGTTGCTCGCCGGTGCCCAGACGAGCAGGTTCCAGCACGCCCGGTTGCCCACAGGGCACCAGGTCGATCCCGGGCAGCTCGGATCTGAGCTCCCGCTGACGGGCGGAGGAGCGGCCGAACAAGGGGCGGCGAACCAGGTGTTGCCGCCCGCCGTGGCCGGGTCGGCGACCGCGCTGGGCGGGCAGGCTGAGATCGAGCAGGGGGTCGAGCCGAACTGGCAGGTGCCGCCACCGCAGGAGGCGCCGCCCCCCGCCGCGCACGTGCCTGTCGAAAAACCCGCCTGGTTGACGAACTCGAGGGTCACATCCCGGGCCAGCAGCTCGCCGCCGTTGAGGCAGACGCCCCCGCCGCCCGCAAAACCGGAACCGTTGAAGTAGTAGAAGCCGGGGTCGAGCACGGCGCCGCCTCCCGAACCGGCGGGCTTGAAGGTAGCGATCACGTTGGCCCACAGGGACCCCTGGCTGGTCGTCAGCGTCTCGCCCGCGACTCCGGCCGGGAGATCGAGGCGATACTCCGAGCTGTAGCCCTGGCCGACGTCCGTCACCAGCCCAGTCCAGCCGGCGCCTCGGGAAAATGTCTGACCGCCGGCGATCTTGAAGCCATCGCTGGTGATGACGAGCTCGCTCGACTGGGTCATGGCGCCGACGGTGGCGATGACCGTCGTCGTCGTCGCGACCGGTACGGCCAAGGTTCCGGACTGGTCCAGTGGGGCGGCTGTGGCGACTCCCAGCCACTCAGAGATCTGGGCGTTGCCGCCGATGGTGGCTGGGTTCATGGTGAACGTGGTGCTGTTGATCCCTCCGGGATTGTTGGGGTAGTACCAGATCTCGCTTCGGCCTTCGCCCACCTGGTTGGCTTCGGCCGCGGAGACCCACCCCGCAGGTGCGCTGAACTTGTTGGGTGTCGACGCCGCGCTCACGGTTGCCACGAGAAGGGTTCCCGCCTGGCTTGCGCCCGGCATGGTCGCGGTGATGAAGTGCGTCTGCGTAGCGCTTTCGGCCCCGATCTGCCGGTTGCTGATGCCGCTCCTCATGCTCGTCAGGTCGAGATACCCGTAACAGCTGGGCTTGAAGTGATAGAAGCCGCTGGCGTCCCTGCCCGCCGGGGACGGTCCCAGCCCCGTCCCGACCACGATTCCGCCCGCGGTGATGTTCGGGTAGCCGCCGCCCGCGGCGCACGCCGAACCGAGGGCGCCACCTCCGCTGTTGCGAAGCGTTCCGATCGCCGCCGCGTCAGTGTTCGGCTCGGGCGGCAGAGCGGTCGAGAGCGGGGGGACCGGCACGGCCCCCGTGCCGGCCGCGCACGGGTTGGCGTTGATGGCGGCATCGCCGGCGGAAAGGAACGCGCTGGTCCCACTCGCGCCGCACGTTGTCGCGTTGTGCCCGGACAGCTGGTAGCCGTCGGCGCAGACGGCGTTGCTCGACCCTGTGTTCGAGCCACCGACGCACAAGCCGCCGCCGCCGACCCAAGATTGTCCATTCGCGTAGACGGACACGTTGCCGAGGTCGGAGTAGCTGTTCGACGCCGCGTCGAGTCGGCCGTGCGCGTACACCGCGCAGGAGCCGCTCAGGGAGATGGCATTCGATGCGGCGATGCCGCCCGCAACGTTGAACTGACCGCCTGTGCACGACAGGGTCGTTGCCGAAACAGCCGCCGTCGACGCGTTGAGCTGCTGCGCGACCGCGCGCCGCGTCACGTTGGTGTTGGACGCGCCCATGTAGGCGCCGAACGAGATCGGCAGCGAAACGGTGAGAGTGACCTCGACCTGCTGCTGATGCGCGCGGTAGGGGTAGTGGATCGTCTCGCTCAGCCCGCCGGCGAACGTATCGGTACCCGTGAAACCACCGGCGCAGGTGCCGGCGCCGACGGTCAAGCTCCCGGTGCGCGTGCGCTGCGTGGCGAGGAAGTTGTCGGCCGCGGTGATGACGGCGGCCGCCTTCGCGTTGTCGCAGCTGACCCCGACCTTCATCGCCGCATCGAGCGCGGATTGGTCAGCGAGCTGCTGCAGCTGGTTGCGCTGCCACTCCACAGAGCCGGTCAGCAGGATCAAGGCCGCGGACCCCACGAGCGCCACGATCCAGACGGCGACGATCACCATCACCTGGCCCGACTGCCGAGTCGCGCGCATCAGTACTCGAGCCTTTCGACGGACTGCGAGTCGAACGTGATCACGCTCGGTATGCCGAGCAGCGTGTTCAGGACGGGTTTCCATTGGAGCTTCAGGTCAACGACTACCAGCTGGTGCCCCGACGTGCGCACCGCGGCGCCGTTGGCGCCCGAGCACGTGGGACAGCTCCAACGCGGGTTTGGGTTGCCGCCCCTCGCGTCGAGCTCGTACACGAACGCGTACACCGTGCTCGCGTTGATGGCGCCGGTCAGCGTGATCGTCCCGGGCAGCAGCGGGTTGGCGTTGGCGGCGTACGTGCCGTAAGAGGGAGGGCTCGAGATCGCGCTGGAGTCCTGGTACACGACCGACATCCCGAGCGCGTCCAGCTGGTGCGCGCCGTTGGTCAGGGGTCCGAGCGTGCAGGGTGTCGCCAGCGCGGTGCACGTCGGGGGCAGCGTGTTCGAACCGCTGTAGTAGCCGAGCACCGCCTGCCTCGCCATATCGCGCGACGCGCCCTGCAGCATCGTGTAGATCAGAAGGCCGCGACCGAGGTCCACGGTCGCGCCGATCATCAGCAGCAGGACGGGCGCGATGAGCGCGAACTCCAGCAGCGCCTGACCTCGTGCGCGGTATCTCACCAGGCCGTCGTGGCTCGGCTCGACCCCTGGATCGTGATCCCGCCGCCGAGGATGTTCAGGTCGCTGAAGCCGTAGTAGACATAGACGTCGACCTCTGATTGGTAGAGGGTGGTGATCGAACCGCTGCAGTCCACGCTGGTGCCGCAGTACACCGCGACAACTGCTTGCCCCGCGGCCGGTTTCGTGTAGTCAGCACCGACGACGAATGGCGGCGCGTGGTTGACCTGTGTGGGACAGCTGACGCTGGACGTCATCGCGGCGAGGTCGGAGGTGACCAGGCTGCACATCGCGGCCAGCCCGGGCCCGTTGGTGGTCGAGGTCTTGCCTGCGACATATCGCGCGGCATTGCGAGCGGCGTCGGAGGTCGCGACCGCGAACGCGTAGCCATGACCCATCTCGAGCACGCCCGCAATGAGGACAGCCAGCACTGGCAGAGCGATGGCGAACTCGACCAGCGCCTGGCCGCGTCCTCTCCTGTGGCGGCTACCCATCGAGCTTGAGGCTGGCCAGGACCACGCGTGCGACGTCGGCGGCTCCGCGCGACACCATCGAGTTGGGGTCGTGCTGCAGGACAAGTCCGCCGGCGAGGGTTGAGTCTTCTGGACGTGAGTCGTCGAAACCGACGACGACCGACACCTTGCGACCAAGGATCGATTCGACCGCGGCCCGATCGAGGGGCGGGTGGGGTGAGCGCTGGTTCAACACCAGCTCCATCCGGTGGTCGGCCACATTCATGATGTCGCGGAAGATCGCGATCGCCCGGCGCGCGTCCGTCATGGCCGCGATCTCGGGTGGCACCACGATGACCAGGCATTCGGCGCGCTCGATGACGGCCAGCGCCGCCTCGGCCAGCGAGGTACCAAGGTCGACGACGATCAGCTTCTGCCAGGCAACCACCACGTCAAGAACGCGGCCGACGCGGTCCCCGGTCAAGGTGTCGACCTCTTCCGGCCGGAGGGTGCCGGGCAAGACGCCCATTCCGCTCTTGTGGTTGACGATGTTGCCGCGCAGCACCGGCTCGAAATCCGCCTCGGAGGCTTTGGTGGCGCTGGCGATCGATCCGGTCGCGATGAGATCCGCGAACAGAGCCGCATGGCCGAAAGGCGCACCCAGGTCGATGAGGAGCACCTGCCTCGGATACTTGCGAGCCAGCACCGCAGCGGTGTTGATCGCCAGCGTCGTCGTGCCCGCCCCGCCCTTGGCCGAGAAGACGGCGACGATCGGTGCGGCCGTCCGGGACGCGGTCTGGGCCTCGGCCGCGGCGGCGGCCGACAGCTCCTGCTCCCACAGCTTGTCGAGGACCAGGGCAATCTTCTCGACCTCCGGGCCGAGGCCCTCCAGCATCCCGTCTCGATCCAGAGTCAACAGGACGGCGTCAGAGATCCCGTAGATGCTGGTGACGTAACGGTCTCCGGTTCGAGGCGCGGGCAGGATAAGCAGGTCGCCGGGGAGAGGGCGGCGGGTCAGGAGGACCTTGCCGTTCGAATCGGTGATCGACTCCTCGACCTGTCCGGAACCCAGGAAGACGACAACGTCGCCGCCCTGGCCGCCCAGGCGCAGCGTGTCCCGGGCGGCCAGGCCGACCTCGCGCATCCGGCGCGCGACGGCCCGCAAAACGCCGTCGTCCAGCTCCGAAAAGACAGCCGACATCTCCAGGATGCGCATCCGCACCTGGAGGACCGACGGCGCCTGATCTTCGGCGGGAACGCCGCCGCTAGCGCCCACCTGGTGTGGCTCTTCCTCCCGCGCCCGCTGTAAGGTTTCAGGAACCTCACGGGCGTTCAAAACGCCGATACTGTAGCAACCGCCCCCCAAATGGACCCTTCGCTTCGCAGCAATGGCTCAAATCCACGTCCGGCGACGCAGGCCTCCGCACGCTCTGGGGGCAAGTCTCGGGTGGCCGGTCGCATTGACCGTGTGCTTAACACCGCCCTGGCGGGCGAACGCGCCGCGGTGCTTAACGCGAGCAGCGCGGAGCTCCTGGCCGAGCCCTTCGCCGTGGCGGCGGTATTAGGCTCCGCCCTCGACCGCCCCGGGGTTGGCCTCCTGGGGCACTTCATGACCCATGAGCTGCTCCGGCGCTCGCAGCTCTATGACGATCTCATCAACGCGCTCGCCAGCCCCGATGCCGGCACCAGGGCGGCCGCCGCCCGGATCTGCGGCGCGGCCCGGATGTCCGAAGCCATCGTGTGGATCGCGGACCTGCTGCAGGACCCCAGCCCCGAGGTGGGGGAGGCGGCGGTGCGGTCCCTCTCGAGGCTCGGCGGCAGGCGAGCGGTGGAGCATCTGATGGCGTCCGGCGATCGCATCCCGCTGTACCGCCTGGCGATTGCCCTGTCGAGGGCGGCTTCAGATGTCGACATCGAGGCGCTGATGCGGCAGCCCGCCAGCGAGCGAGCGGCTGTGGCCACAGTTCTCGCCTGCGGCCTCCGCCGGGATGTGCTTCGCGTCTCGCCTCTGCTCGGCATCGCTCACGACCGCCGCTGGCCGGCCAGTGTGCGGCTGGCCGCCTGCAAGGCGCTGGCCATGATCGGCAACCGTTCCGCGGCCGACGGGCTGCACCGTCTCGCCGAGTCGGATCCGGAACCGCGGATCAAGAAAACCGCCGACCGCTCGTATCGCCGCCTCGTCCGGCGGGTCGTGGGCAGGCCGCGATGAAGCTCTCGGAGAGGTTCGACCGGCGCTACCAGCAGACGCCGGCGACGGGGCCGCAGGCTCCGGTGACCGGTCCGCAGACTCCCGTCACCGTTCCGGAGACACCGGTCGACGGTGCGCCAAGCATCGCCCCGGTGGAGCGCCGCGCGGTGCCTCGCGAAGGGACGTCCGCCCAGGCCGTCGTCGAAGCACTCCGCACCGACGGCCCGGCCGTTCTCAGTCCCGCCCTGGCCGCCGCGAAGGCGGAGATCCATGCCGATCTCTTGCGGCGGCACGCCGCGGCGATCGACATCACCAACCGCGCCGGTATCCGGCGACTTCTGCTGCAGCTGACCGACGACCACTTTCGCGCCAAGCCGCCCGCGGCGCTGGTCACGGCGGCAGACCGCGAACGCCTCGTCGAGATTCTCTTCGACGAGGTCATCGGGCTCGGTCCGCTCGAAGCACCGCTGCGCGACCCGGACATCACCGAGATCATGGTCAACCGGCCGGAGCAGATCTTCGTCGAGCGGCGCGGACGGATCGAGCTGACCAACCTCGCGTTCGAGGACGAGGCCAGCCTGCGACGCGTGATCGACCGGATCGTGTCGACGATCGGCCGCCGCGTGGACGAGTCAGAGCCGATGTGCGACGCGCGGTTGAAGGACGGCTCGCGCGTCAACGTCGTCATCCCGCCCGTCGCGATCTACGGCCCGTGCCTGACGATCCGCAAGTTTGGCCGCGAGGTCTTGACTCCCGAGAAGATCGTGGCGACGGGCGGCTCGAGCGAGGCGATCCTCGAGTATCTCGACGCGGCCGTGAAGACGCGGCTGAACATCATCGTCTCGGGCGGCACCGGATCCGGCAAGACGACCTTGCTCAACGTGCTGTCGGGATTCATCCCCGGCGACGAGCGCATCGTCACGTGCGAGGACGCGGCCGAGCTTCGGCTTCGGCAGGTGCACGTGATCAGCCTCGAGTCGAAGCCCGCCAACGTCGAAGGAAAGGGCCAGATCATGATCCGGGACCTCGTGCGCAACTCGCTGCGCATGCGTCCCGACAGGATCATCGTTGGCGAGGTCCGCGGCGGCGAAGCGCTCGACATGTTGCAGGCGATGAACACGGGCCACGACGGGTCCATGAGCACGGTCCACGCCAACAATCCCCGGGACGCGATCACCCGGCTCGAGACACTGGTTCTTCTCGCCGGGACGGAGCTGCCGTCTCGCGCCATCCGAGGACAGATCGCGTCGGCCATCAACATCGTCGTGCAGACGGAAAGATTGCGCGGCGGGGCGCGAAAGATCGTAAGCGTCGCGGAGGTGCTGGGCATCGTGGAAGGAGAGCTCGTCCTGCAGGAGATCTTCACGTTCAGACAGATCGGGGTCACCCCGGACGGTCGCGCCGTCGGCTACCACACCGCGACCGGGTCGCGCTCCAACTTCTTCGCTCACTTTCAAAGCAACGGGGTCGACTTTCCCGTCTCGATGTTCAGCCCGTCGAATCAACCGCCTCCGGAGAACCTTTGTTGATGGACGAGTTCAAGTCGCCAGAGCCGCACGTGGACGGCCACCACAACCGCACGATCGAGGTCGACGCCGAGCTGCTCGCCGACGTCGGCCATCAGCTCCGGAATCAGCTCAACGCGGTGGTCGGCGCCGCCGGCCTGCTCTCCACAGGGGCGGAGACGAGCGAGGAGCGCGAGCTGGCGGCGATCGTTGAGGCGGGCGCCGAGCAGGTGGCGCGAATCGTGGACGAGGTGCTGGACGCCGCGACCATCGGAAGCGGCGAGTTCGAGCTCGCCCTTCATCCGTTTGACGTTCGCTCGACCGTCGAGAGCTGCCTGGCTCTTGTGGCGGAGGCGGCCGGCGCGAAGAGCCTCGACATTTCTTTTGATGCGGCGCCCCAAGTGCCGAATGTCGTGATCGGGGACTCGCGTCGCGTGGAGCAGATCCTCCTGACTCTGCTGCACGGTGCGGTCGACCGCACCTATCGCGGCGGGATCGGGATCGAGCTGACCTCGGAGGATCGTGGCGGGCTCGTGACGCTGCAGTTCAAGATTCGGGATACAGGACGGGGCGTTCCGGCCAGGATCCTGCGGGGTGGGCTCGACGGAGTGACCGGTCCTTACGACAAGCTCGAACCTGGCGACCGGCTCGCGGTGTTGAGCCTGCGCACCACCAAGCAGCTGGTCGAGCTGATGGATGGCGAGCTGCGCGTCGAGCAAGGTGGGGTGGAGGCCGGCCCGGATGCGGGCACAACGTTCGGCTTCACCATCCTGGGTGAGTCCCTGCCGGGGGCGGTGGCCACGACGCTTCTGACTCTCGAGGCGATGCGCGTCCTCGTCATCGCGGCCGATCCGACGGAAAAGCGCGTCCTTGCGCTGCAGGTCGAGCAGTGGGGCGCCACCGCCACGTCAGCGACTCCGGAAGAGGCGCTCGGTGCGATCCAGGTCGGGCGTCCATTCGACATCGCGTTGATCGAGCACCGCCCGCCCTCAATCGATGGGCTCGAGATCTCGACCTCGCTCCGCTCGCTGCGGCGACCCGAGCAGATGCCGATCGTGCTGATCGCGTCGGCGAGCCCAGGACCGGCGGAGGCCGCCGCCGCCGACGGCGGCGTGATCCAGGCGACGCTGACCAAGCCGGTGCCGCCGCGGACGCTGCACGACGTGATGATCCAGCTCGGTGGTCGAGGGGCCCAGCCGCAAGTTGCCCAACAGGTCGAACCAGGACAGCTGCGGGTCCTCATCGCGGATGACAACGCGTTGAACCAGAACCTGCTGAAGCGACTGGTCACCAAGCTCGGGCACACCGCCGATGTCGTCTCGAACGGCCGCGAGGCTGTCGCTTCGGTGGCGCAGCAGGCGTACGACGCGCTGTTGATGGACGTTTTGATGCCGGAGATGGACGGGCTCGTCGCCGCGGAAGCGATCTGCCGGCGCTGGCCGCGCGGCAACAGGCCGCGTTTGATCGCGCTGACTGCCATGGCCGGGCCCGGCGACCAGGAGCGCTGCCTCCGCGCAGGCTTCGACGACTACATGAGCAAGCCGGTCCGGCTCGATGACCTGAATGAGGCGCTCAAGGCGGCGGCGGGCTATCGGACGAACCGGGAGACGGCGGGTCTCTAGAGGCTCCTAGTTCCGCAGGCGGGTGTCCAGCCTGTCCTCGTGCGACGCCCGCCGCGAGGCACGCGCCTCGAGGTAGACGACGACGATCACGATCATCCCGCCCAGCACCATCAATCCACCCAGGGCTTCAGCGTCGACCCCGGACGGCTGCGTGATGATCTGGACCATCGCCGCGCCGAACACGAGGATGTAGCTGAGGCCGAGCAGCCGCACGCGCGGCGCGACGTCCGCTTTCTCGCCGCCTCGCCAGGGCCGCTTGCCGATGATCAAGAGGTAGGCGCCCATGATGAGCGCGAGCGCCGCCAGGATCATCGAAGCGAGCTGGACATAGGCCGTCGTCACGGCGCGAGAGTTTAACCGGCCAACCCACGGTTCTTACACTTGAACCTCCGATGCCTCGAACCCAGCCGATCAAAGCCGCCCGCGGAGTTCGCGACATCCTCCCGGCGGCGATTCCGCTGTGGCGTGAGGCAGAGCAGGGCGCCGCGGACGTGGCCAGACGATTCGGCTATCAGGAGATCGCGACGCCGGTCATCGAGCAGGTCGAGCTGATTCAACGCGTCGGCGAGGACACCGATGCCGTGGCGAAAGAGCTGTATCGCCTTGAGAAGCGCGGGTCGCAAGACCTCGCGCTCCGGCCGGAGGCAACAGCGGGCGTGGTGCGCGCCTACTTCGAGGGCGGGCTCAACCAGGGCCCTCAGCCCTCGCGTCTTTATCTGATCGGCCCGATGTTTCGCCACGACAAGCCGCAGAAGGGCAGGTACCGGCAGTTCTCTCAGTTCAACGTCGAGGTCATCGGCGGCGCGAGCCCAGGATTCGACGCTGAGGTGATCGAGCTTGCGGGCAGCTGGCTGGACGAGGTCGGCGTGCGAGACGTTCGTCTGGAGCTGAACTCCATAGGCGACGCCAAGTGCCGGCCCGCCTATCTCGATCGACTGAAGGACTACTACCGGCCGCTGAAGTCCAGGCTGCACGCCGATTCCCAGCTCCGCCTCGAGCGCAACCCGCTGCGGCTGCTCGACTCCAAGGTCGGGCAGGATCAGCCCTTCAAGAGCGCCGCCCCGAAGATCACCGACCACCTGTGCGCGGACTGCGCCGCGCACTGGGCGCTCGTCCGGCGCCTGCTGGACGCGGCGGGCATCGAATACGAGCACAACCCATACCTGGTGCGCGGTCTCGACTACTACACGCGGACTGTGTTCGAGTTCTATCCGGGCGGAGCGAGAGGGCAGCAGGACGCGCTGGCATCCGGCGGACGCTACGACGGCCTGGCCGAAGCGGAGGGCTGGCCCTCCACACCTGGCGTCGGGTTCGCCGGCGGACTCGACCGTGTCATCGAGCTGATGGCGGTGAAGGGCGAACCGGTGGGCACGAGACCGGCGGCCGATGTGATGGTGCTGCCGGACGGAGACCTCGCGGTCGAAGCCGCCGAGGTCGCGCGGATCTGCCGGTCGGTGCGATCCACGGCTGTCGACTACGAGCCGAAGAGCCTGGCCGCGAAGATGCGCTCCGCGAACAAGCTCGGCGTGAAGTTCGTCGTGCTGCTCAGTCCGGCCGACGCGGCGCAGCGGACCGCCCGTCTGCGCGACATGAGCAGCGGCGAGCAGACTGACCTGGCATGGGTAGAGTTGCCGACTCGACTCGCATGAGCGGCTTCTCCGCTCCCCACTGCGGCTCGCTCCGTGCGTCGGATGAGGGGCGCGAGCTCGAGCTGTACGGCTGGGTCGCGCGGCGTCGCGACCACGGAGGCTTGATCTTCATCGACCTGCGCGATCGCTGGGGCGCGATCCAGGTGGTGTTCAACCCGGCCCACGCGCCGCAGGCGCACACAAACGCGTCCGATTTGCGCTCGGAGTACGTGGTGCGGGTGGAGGGCAAGGTCGCGCGGCGCCGGCCCGGCGCCGAGAACCCGCGCATGCCGACGGGCGAGGTGGAGGTCGTGGCTTCTGACCTCGAGGTGATCTCGGTCGCTAAGACTCCGCCCTTTGCCATCGAGGACGACGTCGAAGCCGATGAGGCGACGCGCCTGAAATACCGCTACCTCGACATCCGGCGGCCGAAGTTGACCCACAACCTCGAGCTCCGCCATCGCGTCGTGCAGGCAATCCACCGCTATATGGACGCGCACGAGTTCATGGAGGTCGAGACGCCGATGCTTCTGAAAGGCACGCCAGAGGGCTCGCGCGACTTCATCGTCCCATCGCGCCTGCATCCCGGCGAGTTCTTTGCCTTGCCGCAGTCGCCGCAGCAGTTGAAGCAGCTGCTCATGGTCGCGGGCATCGGTCGCTACTACCAGATCGCGCGCTGCCTCCGTGATGAGGACCTCCGCGCGGACCGCGTGGTGGAGATCACGCAGCTGGACGTGGAGATGGCGTTCTGCACCGAAGAGGACGTGTTCGAGCTCATCGAAGGTTTGTGGGCGAAGGTCTGGAAAGACGTCCTCGGGATTGATATCCCGACGCCGTTCCGGCGCATCGACATGCGGGAGTCGCTCCTCAAGTACGGCACTGACAAGCCGGACCTGCGATTCGACCTCGAGATCGCCGACGTCAGCGATGCGCTGCGCGAGACAGGCGCCACGGTGCTTCGCGGCGCGCTCGATGCGGGTGGGGTCGTGCGCTGTTTTGCGGTGCCGGGCGGCAAAGACATGAGTCGCCGCGAGCTGGACGACCTCGCCGTCCTTGCGAGAGGCGCTGGGGCGAAGGGCCTGGCCTGGGCGCCGGGACCGCTGGATCGCCATCTCAGCGAAGGCGAGATGGCCGCGATCAAGTCCGCGGCGGGGGCCGGTGCGGACGACATCGTCCTCCTCGTGGCGGACCGGCGACGCAAGGCCGAGACAGTGATGGGACTGTTGCGTCGCGAGATAGCGCGCCGCCGCAAGCTGGTTCGCCACGGTGAGTGGAACTTTCTGTGGGTCTATCCCATGTACCTCTTCGAAGAAGACGACCTTGGCAACCTGACGTACGGTCATCACCCGTTCACGTCGCCGTGGCCTGAGGACATGGCACTGTTGGCCGAGCGTCCCTACGACGTGAGGGCTCGAGCTTATGACTGCGTGCTGAACGGCGTCGAGATCTCAGGCGGCAGCATTCGCATCCACGACCGCGAACTGCAGGAGAGGGTGTTCGGGATTCTCGGCATGGATGAGGAGCGCATCGGCACGCAGTTCGGCCACCTCCTCGACGCATTCGAGTACGGCGTGCCGCCGCACGGTGGCATCGCCGCGGGCATCGACCGCCTGATGATGGCGATCGTCGAGACCGACAACATCCGTGACGTCGTCGCGTTCCCCAAGACCCAGAGCCATCAGGACCTGATGCTCGGCGCGCCGAGCTCGGTCGACCCGAAGCAGCTCGAAGAGCTCCACATCCAGGTGATCCCGCCAGAGAAGCCGTCGTAGCATTGGCCGTGCTCCCGAAGAGTGGCGGCAAAGTGCGGCTTGCCCAACACTCGCGTAAACGGGACCCCGGAGTCCGCAAGGCCGACCAAAAGCCCGCTTTGACGGGACTTGGAGAGCCGAGGCAGGGGACCCACCTGAGCATGCTCAGGACAACCCACCACCGCCGCTCGGAGGGAGCGCTCCCCCCGGATTGCCCGGACTATCCGCCCTTTCGAATCAGCGAAACCTCGGATAGTCCGGACTATCCGCCCTTTCGAACGAGCGAGACCCCGGATAGTCCGGACTATCGGAGGGGGCCGGGAGTTTGAGGTTCATCCCACCGGGCCTGATCGTGGCCCTGCTCCTAGTGCTGATCGTCTCCCAGCTTTGCTACGCCTTCCTTCGGTACCGGCGGCGCGCCTACATCCCGATCCTCGTCATGACCGCTGTCGGCTTCGGCCTCGGCCAGTTCTGGGACTTCATGGGCCTGCCCTCGTTTCGCCTCGGCCAGGCCAACCTCGTGCCGGGAGTGGCTTTCGCGCTGCTCCTCCAACCCCTGGCCCGCTTCGTACCGAGACCGGATCGCCAGCCCAAGGAGCCACCACGCGAGCCTAGGCCCAGCAACTAGCAAACCCCCACTTACTATTGCGAGTGTGTTTGCGAACCGCGGCTCGAGGGTATTCAGTCGATGAGCAGCGAGAGCTTCATGTGGCTCGCTTTTGGGGTGGCCGCCCTGATCGTGGCGCTTGCCCTGGCGGCGGTCCTCATCAGGCTACGCGGCACCCTTGGCGCCGTCGAAGAGCTGCTCGACACCACGAACGAAGAATTGAAGGAGACGCTGCCCGAGGTGCGACAGACGATCGAGAATGTGAATGACATCACATCAGGTGTGAATGTCGGCCTCAGGACTGGCGGTCGCGGACTGGCGGCGGTCGGCCGCGGCGTCAATTCGGCGGTGCATGGCGCGAGGGTGGCGGGTCAGAGCCTTGTTCGCTCGGTTAGAGGAGGTTAGCGATGGCTGACGAAAGGAACGGCGGCGGTGGTTTCGGCTGGTTCATCCTCGGCGGACTCGTCGGTGCGGCAATCGGCGCGTACATCGCGACCGGCCCCGGCCGGGAGCAGGTCGAAGGCCTGCGCAGCAAGACGATCGAGCTGAGCGGCAGCGAGACCGTGCAGCGGGCGCGCGAGGCGGCGCAGCGGGCGCGGACCATGGTCACGGACCCCGATCACCCGGTCGGCAAGGCGATCCAGGACGGCGTCGCCGCGGCCAAGCGCAAGCGCGAAGAGCTCGAGGCGACCGCCGCGCGCAAGATGCAGCGGGCGACCAACCTGGAGGAATAGCCGAACCCGCATGGCGAAGCGCAACCTGGCAGAGCTGAAGATCCCGGCCGTATCAGCGTTCATACCGGTGGCCAAGCGCGTCGCGACCACGCTCGGCGGCCAGCTCGGTTTGAGCTTGATGGACCTCGACGAGCTGGCGATTGCGCTCACCCAGGCGTGCGACAGCGCGATCTCCGCGGCCGACGATCTCGGCTCGCCGGCCGATCTCAAGCTGACCTACTTCGCCACCGACCGGGCGCTCGTGGTAGACGTCGACGTCATGCCGACGGGGGCCGCGCTGCCGCTGTCGGCGATCAAGCACGAGACTCACATCGACCCAGAGCTGCAGAGGCTCGCCTACGAGATGATCCGCTGCTTCGTCGATGACTTTCGGCCGTCGATCGAGCCACTCACCGGTCACGTGAGCTTCCGGATGGTCAAGCACCTAGCAGGCTGATCCCCGACCGGCGGACACTTAACAGGTATTGAGTTCGTCGACGCGGATTCCGCGCGAGGAGTTGCGGGCGCTCCATCGCCGCTACAAGGAAAGCAAGGACCCGGCGGAGCGTGATCGCATCCGTGCGCGGCTCGTCGACGCCTACCACGACTTCGTCTACTTCTTGGCACGCAAATTTCAGAACCGCGGTGAACCGCTCGACGATATCGTCCAGGTCGGCTACCTCGGCCTGATCAAGGCCATCGAGCGCTTTGACCCCGACCTCGGGTACGAGTTCACGACCTTCGCCACGCTGACTGTCGCAGGCGAGATCAAGCGGTACTTCCGCGACAAGGGAACCGCGATCCGGTTCCCGCGCCGTCTGCAGGAGCTGCACCAGTCGGTGGTCCGCGTCAACGAGCAGATGAAGAACGAGCTGGGTCGCGAGCCTACGGTAGGCGAGCTCGCGGATCGCCTTGGCGTCACACCCGACGACGTCACGGAGGCGATGGAGATGGGCCCGGCCTACGTGCCTGTCTCGCTCGACCAGCCGGTCTCGACCGGCGACGGGCAGGACAACCGCTCGGTGGCCGAGCAGATCGGCGGCTCCGATCCGGAGCTGGAGCGCGTCGAGATGCGCGACGTGCTCGACCGCGCAATGGAGCATCTGACCCCGCGCGAGCGCGCGATCATGGCGATGAGGTTTTACGAGCAGATGTCGCAGTCGGAGATCGCGCGCCGGCTCGGTATCAGCCAGATGCACGTCTCGCGGCTCCAGCGTGCCGCGCTCGAGCAGCTTCGCAAGTACGTGCCAGAAGAAAGCGCGGGCTAAGTGGCGCTCGTCGAGTCGGAAGCGCCGCGCGATCCCCTCACGCTCTTTCGCCGCTGGTATCGAGACGCGCAAGACGCGGGCGCGCCGCAGCCCGACGCGATGACGCTCGCGACCTGCGGTGAGGAAGGGCCGTCGGCGCGCATGGTGCTGCTCAAGGGCATCGAGGACGGCGCATTCCTTTTCTATACGAACTACGGAAGCCGCAAAGGCCGCGACCTCGCGGCGTACAAGAGTGCAGCGCTGGTCTTCTACTGGTCCGTCACTCACCATCAGGTGCGCGTATCCGGCACCGTGCGGCGGCTGAGCCGGAAGATGTCGCAGGCGTACTTCGCGACGAGGCCTCGTGGGGCGCAGCTTTCCGCGCTGGCGTCGCGCCAGAGCCGCGTCGTCAAGTCGCGTGACGTGCTAGAGCGGGCCGCGCTCGAGCTGGCGAAAAAGTACCCGGCCGAGGCGCCGCTGCCACCGGATTGGGGTGGCTACGCGGTGCGCCCGCGCTGGATTGAGTTCTGGGAAAGTCGTGAGGACCGCCTGCACGACCGGCTGCGCTACGTGCGGAAGGCCGGAGGCCGATGGGCCATCGAAAGGCTCGCTCCGTGAAGCCATCGCGCCATTCGGGCACGAACCGCTGCGGCGCGGACCGGAGAAGCCGCCATTCGGGCACCAATGGCTGCATCGGGCACTCGCCCTAAACTAGATCGACCCCCGTGACCGGGAATGAGATCCGCACACGTTTTCTAGAGCATTTCGCGAGCCGGGAGCATCTGGTCCTGCCCAGCGCGCCGCTTGTGCCGCATGGCGACCCGAGCACGCTCTTCATCTCGGCCGGAATGCAGCCACTTCAGCCCTACTACCTGGGCTTGAGTCAGCCGCCCGCGCCCCGAATCGCCACGTCCCAGAAATGCCTGCGGACAGGAGACATCGAAGAGGTGGGCAAGACCGACAGGCACAACACCTTTTTCGAGATGCTCGGCAACTTCGCGCCGACCGGCGACTACTTCAAGGAAACCGCCATCCCGCTCGCGTGGGATCTGGTCTCCAAGGGTTTCGCCATGCCGGTCGACCGGCTGCGCGCAACGGTCCACCCATCGGATGACCAAGCTTTCGAAATCTGGATCACGAAGACTCAGATTCCCGCCGAACACGTCACCCGCCTCGGCGACAACTGGTGGGGACTCGGTCGGGGACCTTGCGGTCCGGACTCAGAAATCTGGTGGGATCGAGGGCGAGAGGCAGGCTGCGGGGAGCCGGACTGCTACCCCGACCACTGCGCACGCTTCACCGAGTTCTGGAACCTGGTGTTTCCGCAGTACGACCAGCGTGGCGAGCTGTCCGGCCCACCGTCTACCGCGGAATCGATTCAGCGCGGCATCGCCGATGGCGTGCTCGTGCCGCTCGCGCGTCCTGCCATCGACACAGGGATGGGACTCGAGCGCATCAGCTTCATCCTCCAGGGGGAGACCAACGTCTTCGAGTCGGACCTGCTCGCGCCGCTTGTTGGATTCGTGCGCGAGCACAGCAAGATGCCGACCACCGTGTCGGAGCGAATCATCGCGGACCACGTCCGCGCGATCACGTTCTGCATCGCCGACGGCGTCGTGCCTTCCAACGAAGGGCGCGGTTATGTCCTGCGCCGTCTCATCCGCCGCGCGGCGTTGCACGGTCGGAACATAGGCTTGACCGCCGGGCTGTCTGGCGGCGCGCAGCGCACGGTTGCGATGTTCAAGGAGCACTACCCCGAGCTGAAAGACCGCGAACGGTTCATCACAGAGACGATCGAGGCCGAGGCAGAACGATTCGCGAGGACGCTCGAAGACGGCATGGAGCAGTTCGAAAAAGTCGCTTCGCGCGGAGGCGGAGTCGTCTCAGGTGCTGACGCCTTCAGGCTCCATGACACCTTCGGTTTTCCGCTGGAGCTGACGAGAGAGCTGGCCGCCGAGCGCAAGGTCACGGTGGACGAGGAGGGCTTCCGCACTGCGATGGCCGAGCAGAAGGAAAGGTCGAGGCGCGCGACCCCGCTTCGGTTCGCGATCACAAAAGACACCCCGAAGTCGGAGTTCAGCGGCTACGACGAGCTCACAACCGAAACCAAAGTGCTGGCGATCCGTCTAGGTGGCGACCCGGTCGATGTCGCCATGGAGGGGGACGAGGTCCAGGTTTTCCTGGAGCGAACGCCCTTCTACGCCGAGTCCGGCGGCCAGATCGGTGACACCGGGACGATCAGCACCGCGGGCGGACGCGTGCGCGTCGAAGACACCCAAAAGCCACTCGAAGGGTCAATCGCCCACCTGGGAACCGTGATCACGGGTGAGGTGCGCGTGGGGGAGATGGCCACCGCCGCGGTCGATGAAAAGCGCCGGCGGCAGATCATGCGTCACCACTCCGCGACGCACCTGCTGCACAAGGCGCTCCGAGAGACTCTTGGCGAGCAAGTCGTGCAGAAAGGATCATGGGTCGGCCCGGACCACACCACGTTCGACATTCCGCTGAATCGCGCCATCTCGAAAGACGAGCTGGTCCGGATCAACCGTCGGGTCATGGAAAAGGTACGCGAGGCGCTGCCGTTTCACGAGAGTCAGAAGCCTTACAAAGAAGCGGTCGCGCAGGGCGCGATGCACCTGTTCGAGGAGAAGTACGGCGACGTCGTCCGCGTGGTGTGCTTCGGCGATTGGACCTGCGAGCTGTGCGGCGGCACGCACCTCAAGAACACCGCCGACATCGGCACCGCGCTCATCGTCTCCGAGTCCAGCATCGGCTCAGGGCTGCGCCGGATCGACATGGTCGTCGGCGAGGCGGCGGATGAGCTCGTGCGCAGGGACCGCGAGCTTCTCACGGAGCTCGCGAAGTCGTTCAATGCTGCTCCGGAGCAGCTGCCTCAGCGCATTGAAGCGCTCAGGGCGCAGCTGAAGGAGGCCGAGCGCGAGCGGGCCAGGCTCCGCGACCAGCTTCGCGCGGCGCGTGTCGGCGGCACGGACGGATTCGCAGTCAAGCACGGACGGGTGGACTACGTCGCCGAGACGGTGGACGCCTCCAGCGTCGAGGAGCTGAGGGCCTACGCGGACCGCTACCTCGAGCGGGTGAAATCGGGAGTCGTAACCCTCGTCGCCGGTGACAAGTTTGTCATCAAGGTGTCCAATGACCTCGTGCCGCAGTTCGATGCCACGCGCCTGAAGGATTTCTTCGGCACGGGCGGCGGGCGACCCCAGCTGGTCACCGGCAAGCTGACCGTCCCCCCGGGCGAGGCCTTCGAGCGCCTCGAGCAGGCGCTCAGGGCCGAATGAGCAAGTTCAAGTTCCTGCGCAAGCGCAGTGAGTACTACCGCCATTTCACCGTGCTGGACATCGGGACCGACCTGATCAAGGTCCTCGTCGTCCGGCGCGACGGCCCCGACGGCGAGGTCCTCGGGGTGGGAAGGGAGCCGCAGGCGCCGGCCGCGATGTCCGGCGGCGCGATCGCGGACCTCGAGTCGGTCATCCAGTCATGCAACCGGGCGCTGGAGGCGGCGGAGGACATGGCCAAGACAGTGCCCGGCCAGGTCGTGGTGGGCATCGCCGGCGAGCTGATCAAGGGGTTCTCCTCGACCATCGCCTACCCGCGTGAGAACCCCAAATCGAGGGTTCGCTCGGGTGAGATGTCGACCATGCTGCAGATGGTCCAGCGCCGCGCGCTGCGCGAGGCCCAGCACCTGCTCGAGTTGGAGCGGAGCTACGGCCAGCTGGAGGCGAGGCTGGTCCACTCCGCGATCACCAACGTGCGGGTGGATGGCTACCCCGTGACGAACCCGGTCGGTTTCACGGGCAAGAACCTGGAGGTCACCGTCTTCAACACCTTCGCCCCGATGACGCACATCGACGCCATCGAGACGGTCGTGCGAGAGCTCGATCTCGAGCTTGCGGCTGCGGTCGCCCAGCCCTACGCGCTCGCTCGGGCGTGCGCCAACGAAGAGATCTGGGCAGAGGGTGGGATTTTCGTCGACGTCGGCGGCGGCACCACGGACGTGGCGTTGATCCGTGACGGTGGAGTCGAAGGGACGCGCATGTTCAACCTTGGCGGCCGAGCGTTCACGCGACGCCTCGCTCTCGCTTTTGGTTTGAGCTATGAAGAGGCGGAGGCTCGAAAGCTGCGCCACTCCGAGGGCCTGTTGTCGTCGGACCAGCACCGTCAGGTTTCGGAGCTGCTTGGTGCGGACGCCGAGGTGCTCCTGCAGGGCCTCGCCCTGAGCATCAAGGAGCTTTCGCGAGGGGAGCGCCTTCCTTCCAGCATCTACCTGTGCGGGGGCGGAAGCCTCCTGCCCGAGCTCACCGTCGAGATGGTCAAGAACAACTGGTCGGCGGGGCTTCCTTTTCCGCGAGAGCCTCGCGTCAGGCACCTTGTGCCGCCAGACGTGCGCAACCTGACCGACTCGACGGGACAGCTGTCAAGCCCCCAGGACATCGCCCCGATGGGCCTGGCAAACCACGCCTTGCGGACTGAAGCTGAGGAGCGCGATACGGTGAATACCGTCATGAGACGGGTCCTAAGCGCTATAAAAGTCTGAGCAGAGCTCCAGGAGACCTGTAAAACGCCATGGCAACGAACCCGATTTACGTCGAAACAGAAGAGGAGATCCCCGAGCTCGTTGAGCGGCTTCGCCGCTACCACGGCGAGGACACGATGCTCGTCCTGCCCATGCGATCGCGCATCGGGCAGAGCCGATTCAACTTCCAGCTGCTGCGCAACTACTCCGCCAGGTTGGGCAAGCGCGTGACCGTCGTTTGCGACGACCCCGCGGTGCAGAAGATGGCCTCGGAGAGCGGCTTCGCCGTCTTTGGAGCCGTCGGGCCCGAGGGCGAGGGCATTCCCTCCGAAGCCGAGTCGGCGACGCCGATCCGCAAGTGGTGGCAGCGCAATCGCGTCGCGCCGACGACACACGTCGCGATAGGCGCCCCGACCAGGCTCCTCACGAAGACCGCCACCGAGTTGAAACCCGGACGGTTCCTGCTCTATGTGACGGCGATCACCTTGATCCTGGTTGGCCTCTTCGCCGCGGCGGTGTTCATACCGTCGGCGTCGGTGACTCTGGTCGCCCAGGCACAGCCCTTCACGGAGAAGGACCACGAGATCCAGGCTCAGCCGGGCAAGGCGCCGATCAAGGTCAGGCCGGCGGTGATCTCGAAGTCCAACTCGCAGGGCTTCAAGGTCACGGGCTCGATCAACGTGCCGCTCGCTCCGTCCCTCGGCCAGGTGACTTACACGAATAACTGCAGCAGCAGCGGACACTCAGTCTCGGGGTTGGTCGTACTCAACGGCCAGCGCTTGCTGAACAGCAACGGGATCGAATTCGCTCAGACGTCCGGTGACACGACTGTTCCATGGGGCAAATCCGCATCCGGGGTCAACGTCATGGCTGTGCAGCCTGGCACCGCCGGGAACGTCGGCGATCACACGATCACGAGGTTCAATCCCACCCGATATGACTGCATCGTCGTGACCAACCCGCAGGCGACCGGCGGTGGCACAGATCCCTCCAACACGCCGATCATGACGGTGTCCGACTTCGACGCCGCGCGGGCGCAGCTCGAGCAATCCCTCCACCAGACGATCGCGCAGGAGCTCTCAGGGGGCGGACAGCCAGGCGAGAAGCTGGCCGAGACGATCATATTCAGCCCGCCGCAGTTCACCACCGACCACCAGCCAAACGACAAAGTGCCGAGCTTCACAGGCACGATGACGGTGAGCGGCGAGGGCGACTTCTACAGCGACGCCGACGTCATCCAGGCTTACAAGACATACCTTGCGCAGAGAGTGCCCAACGACCAGCAGCTGCTCACGGAGAGCCCGATCCAGGTTCAGTACCGGCTCCTCAGCTCGGCGAAGGGCGGTTTTCTGGTGTTCGTGGGCAACGCTTCGGCGTATGTCGCACCCAAGCTCGACGAGGAGAAGATCCGCGCCCAGATCGTCGGCAGGCCTGTGGCGCAGGCAAGGTTCTACCTCGAGAAGCTGCCGATTCGCTCGGTCGCGATCAAGGAGCAACCGGTGGCGCTTCCGCTGATGCCGCTTCTCGACCGCAGGATCACGCTCCACTACGTTGTCGAGTCGAACGCCCCGGCCCCGTCCGCCGGGCAGGCCTCGCCGACCCCCTCCGCGTCGCCCAAACCGTCGCCCTAGTGCGGGTGCTGGCGGTCGACCCCGGCTCGAAGAGGGTGGGGCTTGCCATCAGCGATCCGACCGGGACGATCGCACAGCCACTCGCGACCGTCGAGGCCGGACCGCCGGAAACCCTGGCCTCACGCCTCGGTGAGATCGCGCGACAGAAGGAAGCCGGTCGAATCATCGTCGGGCTGCCGCGGCGGATGGACGGTTCGTACGGACCAGAGGCGAAGTCGGCGCGGGACCTCGCGGACTCCCTTCGCAAGTCCTCCGGCCTGCCGGTCGAGCTAGTCGATGAGCGCCTGACGTCGGTCGCGGCCGAGCGCTCCCTGATCGAGAGCGGTGTTCGCCGCGAGAAACGGCGTCAAACGGTGGACCGGGTGGCGGCGGCGATTCTGCTCCAGTCCCATCTCGACATCAAGCGTCGCGCTTGAGCGACGAGGTCACGCTGGTCGACGACGCGGGCGCTGAGCGCCGGTTCAAGCTGCACGACGCATTCGACCTCGACGCCGTGACCTACTACCTGGTCGAGGATGCGAGCGATCCGGAGCGTGTGCTGCTGCTGCGCGAGCTCGAGGGCGGGCTCGAGACCGTCGACGGCGACGAGTTCAAGCGCGTGATGGAAGCGCTCGAAGAGGACCGAGTCGAGTGAGGCGCCTGATCGCCTTCGTCTTGATTCTCGCGATCCTCGGTTTCCTCACGTCGCGCGCCATCGATTGGTGGAACCTCAACGTGAACACACCCGTGTCGTCGACCAGTCACAACGTGAGCTTTCACATCGACCCGGGCGAGGCGCCGAACCAGATCGGCAGCGACCTTTACGACCTCCACCTGATCAGAAGCACGATCGCTTTCGACATGTACACGCGGCTGACCAACGCCGGCCCGAAGTTCCAGGCGGGCTCCTTCGTCCTCAGCACCAACATGTCGCTGAGTCAGATCGTCGCCGCCCTGCAGCATGGGCGGCCAGACGAAAAAACGATCACGTTCCCTGAGGGATTCCCCGCCTGGTACCAGGCCAAAGTGCTCGACGAAAAAAAGCTCGGTGTCGCGCCCAACTACATCACCGGCGCCGAGTATCTGAAAGCCGCCAAGGATCCAGCCTGGGTGTCGACCTACAAGTTCCTGCCCCCGCCTGGGAACGGGGACTCCCCGCTGGAGGGCTACCTCTTTCCCGACACGTACCTGGTCGATCCCGCGCTCGGGGCCAAGGGCCTGGTCCAGGCCCAGCTCGATCAGTTCGGTAGCGTCTTCTCCGCCGACTGGCGGGCGCAGATCGCCCAACCGACGGCTGCCCGCCCGACGGAGGACATCCGCTCCATCGTGATCCTCGCGTCGATGGTCGACCGCGAGGCCAACAACAAGACGGCGACCGACCGGGGCAACGTCTGCAGCGTGTACTACAACCGTCTCAGCATCAACATGTCGCTAGGCGTCGACGCGACGCTGCTTTACGCGCTGGGCCGGCTGACGCCAGAGCCGACGGCGGCGGAGCTCGTCCTCGACTCGCCGTACAACACACGCAAGCACGTGGGGCTCCCGCCGAGTCCGATCAGCAACCCTGGCAGGGCCGCGCTCGCCGCCTGCGTCAACCCACCGAAGACCAGCTTTCTCTTCTACTTCACGGACAGGCAGGGCACCACGCACTTCGAGACCAACGAGCTGGACTTCGAGCGCGACAAGCAGAAGTACGGCCTGAGCGGAAGCTGAGCTCGCAAAAGGTATTCCTGCTCGGCGGCGGGATTTCGTACTCGCACAGTCCTGCCATGCACAACGCCGCCTTTCGCACCCTGGGCATGGACTGGACCTATGAGCTGCTCGACGTTTCGCCTGACCAGCTCCGGGATGCTGTGTCGCAGCTCCGGGCGGAGGATGTCGGCGGAGCCAACGTCACCATCCCGTACAAGCAGGCCGTCATGGACCAGCTCGACACCCTCGCCCCTGACGCGCTGCGCGCCCGCGCGGTGAACACCATCGTCAAGGACGGGGGCCGTCTCGGGGGCTACAACACCGACATCCCGGCCATCAGGGGTGCCATCGAAGAGCTGGGTGTCGAGCCTGCGAGCATCAACGCGGTCATCCTCGGGGCGGGCGGCGCCGCGCGGGCGGCGGCCGTGGCCATGGAGGGCGCGCACATCACGTTTGTCGCGCGGCATCCCGATGATGCCGACGTGCCGGGCGAGGTTGTGCGCTGGGACGATCCGTCTGTAGCGACGCTAACGCGCTCGAGCGATCTGCTCGTCAACGCCACCCCGCTCGGCCGCCGCGAAGAGATGCCGTTGCGGCCGGCCGCCCTGCCGCGCGAGGGCGCGGTGCTCGACCTCGTCTACGTCACCGGCGGAACGCCGCTCGTGCGCAAGGCGCGCGCGCTTGGCCTCAAGGCGGTGGACGGGTGGGAGGTCCTCCTGGCGCAGGGCGCAATCTCTTTTCTCCTCTGGACCGGACGCAGCGCGCCACTCGCCGCGATGCGCGAGACTCTCCAGCCGTGAGATCGCCCGGACGCCGAGGCTTCGCCGTGCGTCCGCGGGGGCCCCTTAAGTGAGCACGTACCTGGTCGGTCTGCTGTGGGCGGTGGTGGGCGCCGCGGGCGGATGGCTGGTCAGGTGGGGGTCGGTGAAGCTCGCGCGGCTCGAGGGGCTGGAGCCCGGCAGCAGGTGGTGGCAGGTGTACGGGCCCCCGGTGCTGTCCGGCGTCGTGTTCGCCGTCTATGGCTACGAGATCACCTCTCTGCCGCTGCTGCTCGTGCGAAGCATTTTCGTGTTGGTGCTCATCCAGGTGATCTTCTTCGACTTTGAGCACCACCTCATCCTCGATCGCGTGATGTTTCCCGCCATGCTCCTGGCGTTTCTCGTCACGCTTTCACCGCTGATCAGCAGCCGCCTTGGTCTCTGGCAGCAGCCGTGGTATGCGGGAATCGGGATGGGCGTCGCGGCCGGCTTGCTGTTTCTGCTCCTGGGCCTGGCCGGGTCGGCGCTGTTCCGGGCCGAAGCCCTGGGGTTCGGCGACGTGAAGCTCGCGCTGTTCCTGGGCCTTCTGCTCGGCTGGCCCTACACGTTCACCGCGCTGTTCTACGGCGTCTTGCTGGCCACCGCGGGCGCGATCGCGTACATCGTGACGCACCGTTCGATGAAGGGCACGATCGCCTATGGACCTTACCTGGCGGCTGGGGCGCTGTTCGTCCTTCTGCGAATGCCCTGAGCCTGAGTCATGGACAATAGGCGGCCATGAGCAAGCTCCTGCCCGGTGAAAACCTCGTCTTGAAGGACCACCCGCACTGGATCACGGTGGTCAAGACGGTGCCCATTCCGATCGTGTTGGTGATCCTCGTGTTGTGGGCGGACTTCACGGTTCTGCTCGACAACTACGGCCTGCTGCCCATCCCAAACTTCCGGACCTTTCTCGCCCTCGCAGCCATCGCGTTCGCGCTCCTATGGTTCATTGTGGTGTGGATCCGCTGGCAGTCGATCAGCTACACGCTGACCGATCAGCGGATCAAGATCGAGTCGGGCGTCTTCGGCCGGCAGGAGAAGATCATCCCGATCGACCGCGTGCAGGACTGCACCACGAATCAGTCGTTGGTCGGTCGCGTCCTGGGCTACGGTCGGGTGGAGGTCGACGCGGCGGGAGCGCAGGGAGCCGAGGTGCTCGACCACCTGCCCCAACCCGGAGACTTCCGCGACCAGGTCTTCGTCCAGTCCGAGAAGCGGCGCGGCGGCGCGCTTCCTGCGGTTCCGTCGGCGACGCCTGTGCCGGCCAATCCCAGCGGCGTCTAACACCGGCTCGCATCGACCCCTGGTCCTGCTCGGCTTCATGGGCTCGGGCAAGACGTTGGTGGGCGCGCTTGTGGCGCAGCGAACTCGCTCCGCTTTTTTCGACCTCGACCACCTTGTCGAGGACAGGGCAGGCTTGTCCGTGGCCGAGATCTTCGCGACGCACAGCGAGGAGGCGTTTCGTGCTTTCGAAAAGGAGATCCTGCCCGGGCTGCTCCAACCCGGAGCGGTGGTGGCGCTCGGAGGCGGTGTTGTGATGGATGACGAGAACTGGCGTCTGATCGCTGAGCATGCGACCACCGTTTATCTCGAAGTACCCTTCGAGACGATCTGGCAACGCATCCACCATCTGCCGGGACGGCCCTTGATCGCGAACCGCACCGCGTCCGAGGTCGAAGAGTTGTTTGAGCGCCGTCGCGCGCGCTACGAGCAGGCCGATCACACCGTGGACGGAACGCGCGAACCGGGCGTGGTCGCTGACGAGGTCCTGAAACTTTGGTCCGACTGATCCTCGACTCGTCCACGGGGGGCTATCCCGTCCTCATCGGGACCAACCTGCAACGCGAGCTGCGCAACGTCGTCAGCCGCCTCGATCCGACCGGGGCCGCGATCATCACCGACACCAATGTCAGGCCGCACGCGGTGAAGGTAGCCAAGGCGATCAAACGAGCCGGCCTCAAGACGTCCATCCATGCCATCCCGGCCAGCGAGCGCTCGAAGTCCATGACGCAGCTGGGGACCGTGTTGTCCTTTCTGGAGCGGCAGCACATCGACCGTGGCGGTTGCGTCATCGCCGTCGGGGGAGGCACCGTCGGCGACCTCGCCGGCCTGGCGGCAGCGATCTGGCAGCGTGGCGTCCGGTTGATTGCTGTGCCCACGACGCTCCTGGCCATGGTGGACTCGAGCATCGGCGGCAAGACCGGGGTCAACGGCCTGCGGTCGAAGAACGCGATCGGGGCCTTCTGGCAGCCATCGGCCGTGCTCGCCGACCTCGCGACGCTCGAGTCGCTTCCGGTGCCGAACTACCGGGACGCTTTCGCCGAGGTTGTAAAGTACGCCGTCGCCATGGACAAAGGCCTGTTCGACATGCTGCAGCGAAACGGTCCGCGTCTGGTCGAGCGCGACGCGGCGATGCTCGAACGCGTCGTCTTTCGGTGCGTTGCCGCCAAGGCGTTGATCGTGGCCAAGGACGAGCGCGACCGCGGTCCACGCGCGATCCTCAACTACGGCCACACCGCCGGCCACGCGCTCGAGGCCGCGACCGCGTTCCGTGTCACCCACGGCCGGGCCGTCGCCTTCGGCATGCGCGTCGCCGCACGCGTCGCCCTCGCCCTTGATCTGTGCAGCAAGCGCACAGTGGATTCGCAGGACGAGCTCCTCCAAGCCTTCGGTCTGCCGGACAAGCCCCCGCATGCCGACCCGAAGCGAGTGCTCGCCGCCATGGCGGTGGACAAGAAGGCGCGCCGTGGCAAGGTCGCCTGGGTCATGCCGCGACGCATCGGCCACGCCGAGATCGGCCACACCGTGCCCGGCGCCGTGGTCCGCAGGGTCCTTACAAGGTCCCTGACGTGAAGCGAGTGGTGGTCGTCCATGGACCGAACCTCAACCTCCTCGGCAAGCGCGAGCCGCACATCTACGGCACCCGGTCGCTGGACGATCTCAACAAGGTGGTGCGCGATAAAGCCGGCAAGCTCGGCCTCGAGGTCAGCGTCTTCCAGAGCAACCACGAAGGTGAGCTCATCGACTTCCTCCAGAAGGAGGCCCCCGGCTCGGTGGGCGTCGTGATCAACCCGGGCGCTTTCTCGCACTACTCGCTCGCACTGTTCGATTGCCTGCAGGCTCTCGCGCTGCCGGTTGTGGAAGTCCACCTCTCGAACATCCACGCGCGCGAGGAGTTCAGGTCCAAAAGCGTGACCGCGCGGGCGGCGCGGGGCGTGATTACAGGGCTTGGATTTGTGGGATATGAGCTGGCGCTGGAGTTTCTGGCCACAGAGAAATGATTTCAACCAACGACTTTCGCAACGGGACGATGTTCGAGATGGACGGACAGCTGCTGTCCATCGTGAGCGTGGAGCACATAAAGCTGGCCCGCGCGGGCGCGGTGATCAAGGCCAAGCTGCGCAACGTGCTCACCGGCTCGATCTTTGAGCAGAGCTTCCGCAGCGGGGACAAGTACCGCACGGTCCGCATCGACAGCACGGAGGCGACGTACTCCTATTCGGACGGCACACATCACTACTTCATGGACACGAAGACCTATGACCAGGTCCCCGTCGACGAGGACATGCTCGAGTCCGTGCTGCCTCTTTTGAAGGAGGGGAGCACGGTATTCCTGCAGCGCTATCAGGACCGTCTGATCGGCGTCGAACTGCCGATCAACGTCGACTTGAAAGTGGTGTCGACCGATCCAGGTTACAAAGGCGACACCGTGTCGGGCGCAACCAAACCGGCCAGACTCGAGACCGGGACGACGATTCATGTCCCGCTGTTCATCCAGTCCGGCGACATGATCCGGGTCGACACGCGAGACCATTCATACGTCGAGCGCGCCTAAACCGGTTCAAGACCGGCGACGGTGCAGCACGAGGCGTAGGATCAGTCGGTTATGAGTGAGAACGGCTCGCTGGGAGCGGTCCGAGTAGCCAATGAGGTGATCGCGAGCATCGCAGCGTTGGCCGCTTGCGAAGTAGAAGGTGTGGATGGCATGGACGAGACCGCGGCCCGCCACTTCGGCGATTGGGTTCGCCGCCAGGGGGCGCATCGCGGCGTCCGTGTGCACATCGAGGGCGATCGTTCCATCCATCTCGAGGTGTTCATAACGGTCGACTCCGAGGCCAAGCTGGCGGACGTCGCCGCGGCGGTCCAGGCCAACGTCGTCGAGGCAACCGAGCGAATGCTTGGGCTGGAGGTCGGTGAGGTGAACGTCTTCGTATCGAGCGTCGCCTTCGCCAGCTGACACCGGGTGGGTAAGCGCCACCAGGCGAGGGAGCTGGCGCTGAAAGTTCTCTTCCAGCTCGAAGGCACCGGCGATGACACCGAAGAAGTGCTCCGCTACCACGCCCTGGAGAGCGGAGTCGGCGACGACACGGCGAACTTCGCGCGGCAGCTCGTCGACGGTGTCCTGGCGAACCGGGAGAAGCTTGACGCCATCATGAGCGAGGCCTCGGAGCACTGGAAGCTCGACCAGATGGCGAAGGTCGATCGCATCATCTTGCGAATCGCTGTGTACGAGATCGCGATCGACCGCAAGGTACCGACCAAGGCGGCGATCAACGAGTCGATCGAGCTGGCCAAGACGTTTTCGGGCGATGAAGCGGGTCGGTTCGTCAACGGCATCCTCGGCAAGGTGGCTGCCACCGCGACTTGAGCGAGGTTCGTGAGCTCGACGATCTGCTCGCCGAACTCGAGGCCAACATTGGCAAGCTGGCCGAAGGGACCGCGCCTCTCGATGAGCTGGTCACGACGCACCAGCGTGCGGTCCGGCTGCTCGACGAGGCCAAGGCTCGCCTCGCGCAGCTGAAGGCGCGCACCGACGAAACGGCTAAATTGCTCGCGCAGTGAGGTTCCTACTCGCGCCGCTGGTGGCCTGGACGATCGCCCAGGCGGCCAAGGTTCTGCTCACGTCGATTCGCCAGCGCCGCCTTAACCTGAGGGTGTTGGCCGAGACCGGCGGCATGCCCAGCAGCCACAGTGCAATCGTCATGGGCCTGACGACCGCGATCGGTAAATATTCGGGGCTCGGCTCTGCCGCCTTCGCAATCGCCCTTATCTTCACGTTCGTGGTCATGTACGACGCGGCCGGCCTGCGCCGAGCGGCCGGCCGTCAGGCTGAGGTCCTGAACCGGCTGGTCGAGGACCTGGTCCACATGCGCGGCGTGCAGGAGGCGCGGCTCCGCGAGCTCCTGGGACACACGCCGTTCGAGGTCCTCGTCGGAGCCGTGATCGGTCTCGCCGTCGGGCTGATCCTCTAGATAGTGCGGCTCGACGTGCTGGTGACGAAGAGCGGTCTGGCCGAGTCGCGGGCAAGGGCGCAAGCGCTGATCCTGGCGGGCAAGGTTCGTGTCGGGGGTGAGACCGTGCGCAGCCCGGACCGCACTGTCAGCGAAGACGCGCCGATCGCCGTCGACGCCCAACCGGGCTACGCCAGTCGCGGCGCCCTCAAGCTCGCTCCCGCGCTCGAACGCTTCGGTGTCGATCCGAATGGAAGGATCTGCGCCGACATCGGCGCATCGACGGGAGGCTTCACGGATGTTCTGCTGCGTCGCGGAGCGGCGAAGGTCTACGCCATCGACGTCGGTCGCGGCCTGCTGCACTGGCGCCTTCGACAGGACGCGCGCGTCGTCGTCATCGAGCGCATCAACGCCCGCGACCTCGAATCCTTTCCCGAGCCGGTGAGCCTGGTTGTGATCGACGTGTCGTTCATCAGCCTCGAGAAGGTACTTCCAGCAGTGCGGCACGCGGCACCAGAGGCAGAAGTCGTGGCTCTGTTCAAGCCGCAGTTCGAGGTTGGGCGGTCGGAGGTGGGGAAGGGAGGCATCGTGCGCGACCCCGCGGCGGTCGAGGCTGCGCTGTCTCGTTTCCGCGATTCAGCTCGCGACATCGGTTATGCGGTCGAGGCCGAGGCTCTGTCTGAGGTGGCCGGCGCTGAGGGCAATCGCGAGATCTTCGTCCACCTGGAGCCGGCGAGATCGTGAAGGTCTGTCTCATCCGGGGCTCAGGTGTCGAGCAGGACGAGGTCGACGCCGTGTTTCATGCGATGAGGGCACGGCAGGTCGAGGCCGTCGAGCTGAAACGCGACGCGAAACCTGAGACGGCCGCCGACCTCTTGAACGACGCCGACCTCATCCTCACGCTGGGCGGCGACGGAACTTTTCTGGCCGGCGCACGGGTCGCCGCCCCGCGGGACATTCCGCTCCTGGGCGTCAACCACGGCCACCTGGGGTTCCTGACGGAGATCGAAGCGGAGGCGATGGATGGCGGCCTGAGCCGATACTTCGATGGCTCGTACCGGATCGAAGAACGCACCATGCTCCACGTCACGCTTGTGCGGAATGGCCGCACCATGGTGCAGGAGATCGGCCTCAACGAGGTCGTGGTCGACCATTCAGGCGAAACGCACATCCTCCGCCTCGAGATCGATGTTGGGGGACAGCGCGTCGGCGTGATCGACGCGGACGGCGCCATCGTGGCGACCGCCAGCGGGTCGACCGCGTATGCGCTGGCCAGCGGCGGACCGATCCTCGAGCCCACCCTGGAGGACCTCGTCCTGGTGCCCATGAGCCCCTTCGCCCTCACAGTCCGGCCCATCGTGTTCGCGCCGGGCCAGGACATCAGCCTGAGCGTTGTGCGAGGACCGGCGGAGATGCGCGTCGACGGCCAGGGAGGACATGAGGTGGCGATCGGCGACATTGTCAGATGTGGATCGCACGCTAAGCGGCTGAAGGTGGTCCGGTTCAGCCCGCCGGAGAGCTTTTACCAGCGGCTGGCCGACAAGCTGGGTTGGGGCCGGCCCCTGGTCCCCAAGAAGTAAGGTGCTGAAGCAGTTGAAGGTGCGCGACCTGGCCCTGGTCGCGGAATCGACCGTGCGCTTCGGACCGGGTCTGAACCTGCTCACGGGCGAGACGGGCAGCGGCAAGTCGCTGATCATCGACGGGCTCGGACTCGCACTCGGCGCTCGAGCCTCAACCGACCAGGTGCGTCACGGCGCCGAACGAGCGGTCGTGGAAGCGGTGTTCGATTCCGTCGTCTTGCTGCGCGAGATCGGCAAACGCGGCGCCGCCCGGATCGATGGTCGGCCGGCCGCTCCAGGTCAGCTGCGCGAGATCGCCGACAGGCTTGTCGCGCTCCACGGCCAGCACGAGCACCACGCGCTGCTCGACAGCGAGACCCAGACGGAGCTGCTCGACGCGTACGGAGGCACGCTGGAGCTGCGCTCGGGCGTCGCCATTGCGCACACCGCCTGGGTCGCGGCATCGACCGCTTTGCTTGATCTCGAGCAGCTGCGGGCGCGGGGCAACCGCGAGCAGGAGTACCTGCGGTGGCAGCTCGATGAGCTGCGCCGCGCCGACCCCATTCCGGGGGAGGATGAGGACCTCGCGGCGGAGCGCACCGCCGTGCGGCACGCCGCGCGCCTTGCCGAGCTCGGGCAGCAGGCGACGGACGCCCTTCACGAAGAGGGGCTTGCGCGGGCCGCCGCGGCGATCAGCTTGGCGGCCGCGCTCGACCCTCGCCTCGCGGACCAGGCCTCGCGCCTGGAGGGGCTCGCGGACGAGATGTCCGACGTTGCCGCGTCGGTCAGGCGCTACGTCGAGCTTCTCGATTCGGACCCCGCCCGGTTGGAGGCTATCGAGTCGCGCCTGGCGGTGCTGGAGGGCATCAAGCGCAAGCACGGCGGGTCGATCGAGTCGGCCGTGCGTGAGCGGCAGCGCCTCGAGACACAGCTTGGGGCGACCGCGGACATTGAGTCGGCGCTCGCGGCGGCCGAGGCGGAGAAGATCAAACGCCGCAAGCACCTTGATGCCGTCGCGGCGCGTCTGACCAAAGCCCGCAGCGCCGCCGCCGCGCGGATGGAGAAGGCTGTCGCGGCTGAGCTGCAAGGCCTGCGTCTCGAAGGCGCGCGTTTCGAGGTTGCGTTGCGGCAGCTTGCGGATGTGGGGGCAACAGGGGCCGAAGATGTCGAGATGTTGTTCTTGGCCAACCCCGGCGAGCCAATCGCCCCGCTCGCCAAGGTAGCGTCGGGCGGCGAGCTTGCTCGGGTCATGCTGGCGATCAAGACCGTCGGCGCGGGCGCGGATCGCATTCCGACACTCGTCTTTGACGAGGTCGACGCGGGCATCGGGGGCGAAGCCGCGATCCAGGTTGGTCTGCGATTGAAGATGCTCGGCGCGCGTCATCAGGTGCTCGTCGTCACACACCTGGCTCAGATCGCGTCGTTTGCGGACCATCACCTGGTGGTGGAGAAGGCTCCGGGTCGGGACGGCCGCAACGTCGTGACCGTGCGCGAGCTGGCCACCGAAGAAGACAAGGCCCGCGAGCTTGCGCGCATGATGAGCGGCGGCATCACGGCGAAGGCAGTGGCGCGCGCGCACGAGCTCCTCGAAGAAGCCGGGAGGCCCGTAAGGTAGCCTTACGCCTCGTGGAATCGCCGGTCATTGGGCCCACCAATAGACTCGACGTGACGACCTCAGTCTTCGAAGGTCCGCTGGAGCTGCTTCTCGCGTTGGTCGAGCGGGAAGAGGTCGACATCTTCAAGGTGTCGCTCGCCAAAGTGACAGATGCGTATCTCGCCGAGGTTGCCTCGCGCGAGATTCCGAACCCGGAGGAGATGGCCGAGTTTCTGTGGATGGCGGCCCGCCTGCTGCTGCTCAAGTCGATTCGCCTCTTGCCCGGGGAGACCCCGACCGACGAGGAGACAGAGCTGCTCGGTTGGGAAGACGAGGTGCGACAACGACTCGAGGAATACCGTGCGTACAAAGAGATCGCGGGTGAGCTGCTCGAGCGCGCGCAGCAAGAAACCTTCGCCTTTCCGCCGCCTGCGCGACCGGTCGAAGCCGGTGGACAGGAGGCGCCGCTCGACGTCGACTATCTTGTCGCGGCCTTCAACAGCGTGCTCGCGCGCATTCCGCCCCGCCCGCTGGTGGTGCATGGGCGCACGTGGACGCTGGAGGAAAAGCTCGACCTCGTCACCAGCAGGCTCCGGCGTGGACCGCTCGAGCTCATCGAGCTGATCCTCGAATCGCAGGATCGCCTCGAGGCGGTCGTGACCTTCGTCGCCGTGCTGGAGCTCATCCGGCGTTCGGTGATTCGCGTCCAGCAGAAAGAACGATTCGGGCCGATCCATGTCGAGCTGCGGGAGCCCGCGGCTTGAACGATGTTTCGGCCGCGCTGGAGGCGATCCTCTTCAGCTCGAACCGGCCGCTGAAGGTTCGCGAGCTGCAGCAGGCGACGGACGCAGACCGGAACAGCATCGAAGGCGCCCTGGAGAAGCTTCGAGAGTCCCTCGAGGGCCGTGGCGTGATGTTGATGCGCCATCACGATGAGATCCACCTCGCGACCCGACCCGAGTACGCGGGCGCGGTGCGACGTGCCCTGAGACCCGAGGTGTCGGGGCGTCTCTCGCAGGCGGCTTATGAAACGCTGGCGATCGTCGCCTACCAGCAGCCCGTCTCGCGCGCGCGCATCGAGGAGGTGCGCGGCGTCAACTGCGAGAGTGTATTGGGCAACCTCGAGCTGCGCGATCTCATCACGGAGGTGGGGCGGGGCTCGGGACCTGGCCAGCCGAGGCTGTACGGGACGACGATGCGTTTCCTCCAGGTGATGGGCCTCGAGTCGCTCGATCACCTGCCCACGCCTCAAAACGAAGCGGAGACTCCAGAACGGGCGAACGCCTGAACAAGTTCCTCGCGCGCGCGGGCGTGGCAAGCCGCCGCGCCGCCGACGAGCTGATCGCCTCCGGTGCTGTCCGCGTCAACGGCCGGCGGCCGCCGGCGAGTGGACTGGTGATCGACCCGGACCAGGACAAGGTCACGGTCGACGGCCGGCCCGTGAGACCGCCCGCGAAACATCGCTACGTGATGCTCAACAAGGCGCTTGGGGTGATCACAACCGCGCGCGACGAGTCATCGCGCACTACGGTGCTGGACGTGATCGGCCCAGAAGGCCAGCTCGGGCACCGCCTGTTCCCGGTCGGCAGGCTCGACGCGGACAGCACGGGACTGCTTCTGCTCACCGATGACGGCGAGCTCGCCTACCGGCTGACGCACCCGCGCTACAAGGTCCCCAAGGAGTACCTGGTCACGGTCGCGGGAGTGCCGAGGTCGAGCGAGCTGAGCACGCTGCGACAGGGCGTCAAGCTCGATGACGGGATGACCGCGCCGGCCGACGTCGAGCTGGTGCGCGCGACTTCAGGGGATCGAGAGTCGGGCCGCGCCGAGCTGCAGGTGGTGATTCGCGAGGGAAGGCACCGCCAGGTCCGCCGCATGGTGCAGGCGGTCGGGCACAAGGTCCTGGCGCTTCGCCGCACAGCCTTCGGACCGTTGCGTCTCGGTCGCCTGAAGAGCGGCGGATGGCGCGTGCTGTCCAGCGGCGAAGTGGCTGCTGTGCGGCGCGCGGCGGGGCTCGGCGAGCCGTGATCGTCACCATCGACGGTGGCGTGGCTTCAGGTAAGTCGGCCGTCGGACGGCGCGTCGCGGAAAAGCTAGGCCTGCCTTTCATCGACAGCGGGCTGATGTACCGGGCGATCACGCGTCTGGCCATGCAGCGCGGCATCGACCCGCGCAATGACGCGGAGGTGACGGGACTCGCCGAATCCACGAAACTGCGCATCGAAGGCGAACGCGTTTGGGCCGACGGACAGGAGCTGACCGACGAGATTTACGACACCGATTACGCCGACGCCCTGCCGATCATCTCGGCCATTCCCGGCGTGCGCAAGGCGCTCGTCGCAGAACAAAGGCGCGTGGGCAGGTCGGGTGTCGTGATGGCGGGACGGGACATCGGGACCGTGGTTTTTCCCGACGCGGAGCACAAGTTCTTTCTGGTCGCGAGCCTCGAGAAGAAGGTCAGACGTCGCGCAGCCCAGTACGAGCGCCGCGGCGAGCGGGTCGACGAGGAGGCGATGCGCAGGGAGGTCGAGCTGCGGGACCGCGTCGACTCAGAAAGGCCGGTGGCGCCACTGCGTCCGGCCGAGGATGCGGTGATCATCGACACCGACAACCTCGACGTGGATCAGGTCGTCGATCGAATCGTCGAGCACGTAAAGGCGGCGCGGAGATGATCTACGCGTTCCTGCGCGGCTTCATGCGTTTCATGACGCGCGGGTTCCTGATCGGCCTCTTCAAGGTTGAAGGCCTCGAGAACGTTCCGCGCCGGGGACCGCTGATCGTTTGCGCCAACCACTTCGGCACCCTCGACCCGCCGATGGTGCCCGCATTCCTCCCGCGCCCTGACAGCTGGAGCATGGCCAAGTCCGAATATTTTCGGAAGCCGCTGACGCGATGGATCTTCAGGCGGTATCAGGCGTTTCCGGTGGTCCGTCATACGGCGGACCGGACCGCCCTGCGCCTGTCGTTCGACCTCCTGCAAGAGGGCCACGTTCTCGTCATCTATCCCGAGGGCACGCGGGTCGACGCGGGGGAGCTGTCGGAACCGGAGCCCGGCGCGGGTTTCATCGCGCAGAAGGCCGCGTGCCCGGTGCTGCCGGTGGCGCTCACCGGGACACGCGAGTGCCTGCCGAAGGGCAAGCTGTGGCCGCGGAGGGTTCCCGTCACGGTCCGCTTCGGCAAGCCGTTCGCGGTGCCTCTGCGAAGGCGGGACGGCAAGCGCATCTCGCACCGGGATGCTTCGGACGCCATCATGCTGGCGATCGCCGAGCTGCTGCCGCCGGAGAACCGAGGCCGGTACAGCGACGTGGAGTCGTGGCGGCGGAAGCTGGAAGGAGTGGCTAGCCCGGTGTTGGGTGCCTAGCCGATTGCGGGCCGCGCCCAGTCGTCCTCGACCAGGCTGCCGAGCGCGGGGTTGAAGCAGGCGTCGAAGGCCTCCTTCAGCGACTGCGGCGTCAGGTGGGGTGACTGCTGGCGGTAGTTCGCCAGGTCGACGAGTCTCGCGATCAGAGCCCGCGGGTGCGAACCGCGCAGCGGCTTCTTGCCGTACAGGTTGTTGAGCAGATAGCCGATGGCCTTCTCGTCCCAGGGCACACCCTGGCGGTCGCACTCGTAGCGAAGGATGCGGCCGAAGGCTTCGGGCGAAGGGTTGCCGATGCCGATCTTGTATGCCATGCGGCGAAGGAATGCCTCGTCGACCAGCTCGGTCGGTGAGAGGTTGGTAGAGAAGACGACCTGGCAAAGGAAGGGCAGCTCGATCTTGCGGCCCGAAGCGGAGAGGTCGAGGTAGTCGATCTTCTTTTCCATCGGAACGATGAAGCGGTTGAGGAGCCGCATCGGCGGCACTTCCTGCCGGCCGAAGTCGTCGATCACGAACACGCCGGCATTTGCCTTCCACTGCAGAGGCGCCTCGTAGTAGCGGTTCTGCGGGTCGTAGGTCAGGTCGAGCTGCTGAAGCTTCAGCTCGCCCCCGGCCGTGACCACGGGGCGCTCGACTTTGACCAGCCGGCGGTCGATAGGCTGCTCGCCTTCGGCGATCTTGTGATACACGGGGTCGATCACGCGGACGATCTCATCGCCGATCGCCACCGCGTGCGGGATCTCGATGGGCGCGCCCATCAGCAGGGCCATGCGCTCGGTGATCGTGCTCTTGCCGTTTCCAGGAGCGCCGAAGATGAACAGCGACGCGCGCGAGACCATCGCCCCGCCGATCTGGTCGATCACGTGCTGCTCGAGCTCGAGCTCGCCGAGGGCTTTCTTGAGCTGGGCGTCCGTGACGGGCGACTTGCCGGAGACCTGCGAGCGGATGAGCGCCAGGTAGTCCTCGAAGTTGACCGGGCACGGGCCCAGGTAGCGGGTCTGGACCGCCGACATCTCCGCGGCGCGCTGGCGGCCGGCGCCGGAGATGGCGTAGTTCATCTTGACCGGGTACGGGCGCCCTTCCAGGCCGGGGTCGTTGGACACGCCCCGTGTGTCCATCAGCTGGTTCTTCTCGAACTCGTCGATCAGGGGGGAGAAGGTCTCGAAGGGGAGGCCCAGGCGCTGCTCGAGCGTGGCTCCGGTCAGCTGATCGGCGAACGCGAGCGTCCTGAGGAGAAGGCTCGCCACAAGGTCGCGCCGGACATGCAGATCTTCGAGACGCTTAGGAGCCTCGATCGCCCCGGTTACCATCGGGCGCACATATTACATTTCGGGACTCAGGTTCAGACCCAATACGCCCGCGAAGGTTCCGGCCGCCTGGGTTCCTAGAATCGACACGACGTTGTTGGAGTACGCCGCCCTGGACCTTGAGACCACGGGTCTCGACCCGGCTCGAGACCGAGTCATCGAAATCGGAGCCGTGGCCTTCACCCCGGACCAGGTCACCTCGACCCTCGAGCAGCTGGTCGATCCCGGGCGGGCCGTTCCCGACACAGTCCTCCGCCTCACCGGGATCAAGCAGGAGGAGCTGAAGGGGGCCGCCGACCCGGACGCCGCGCTCCGCCTCCTGGCCGACTTCCTGCGCGGCCGCCAGCCCGTGGGTCATGGCGCCCGGCTTGACGTCGAGTTCCTCGAAGCCGCCGGCCTGTGGGACGAGTCGCAGCAGATCCTGGACACGCTCGACGTCGCCCGCATCCTGCTGCCCGCCGCCGCCAGCCACAGCCTTCCCCTGCTCTCGACGGAGATGGGGTTCAGCCAGCCGCGGCCGCACCGGGCCCTGGACGACGCGGACGCCACCCGCCAGCTCCTGCTGCGGCTGCGCGAGGAGGCGGTGGCGCTGGACGAGCGGCTCAAGGAGTCGATGCTGGCGTTGGTCGCGCCTTATCCGTGGCCCGTGGCGCGCTTCTTCGCCGACGCCCTGAGCGCGCCCAACCCTCACCCCGAGCCGGCTGACGCGGTGCGCCAGGAGTCCGCTCGCCGAGGGCGTCCCGCCGGCCTCCCTCCGGATGACCCGGCGGCGGTCGCCGCCCTGCTGGGGCCCGAGGGGCCCCTGGCCAACCTCCTGCCGGGCTACGAGCATCGCGAATCGCAGCTCCAGATGCTTCTGGCCGTGGCCCAGATCCAGGCGCGCGGCGGGACGCTCGTCGTCGAGGCAGGTACGGGAACCGGCAAGAGCCTTGCCTACCTCGTCCCTGCCATCACGCGGTCGGTGCGCCACAAAGAGCGCGTCGTCGTCTCGACCAACACGCACACCCTGCAAGAGCAGCTCATGAGCAAGGACCTCCCCAGCCTTCGCGAGTGGATGCCGTGGGACTTCAAGGCGGTCCTGTTGAAAGGAAGGTCGAACTACGTCTCCCTGCGCCGTTGGCGCCGCTATCTCGCCGAGCCCTGCGAGGAGGCCGACGAGCTGGTCTTCAAGCTGAAGGTCCTCATCTGGTTGAACACCACCGAAAGCGGGGACCGCTCCGAGCTGCGCCTCCACGGGCGCGAGGAGGTGTTCTGGACCCGCATCGCGAGCGATCCGATGGACTGCGTCGGCATCCACTGCACCAAAGAGGATTGCTACGTGCACCGTGCCCGCGCGGAAGCGGAAACCGCCGACGTCGTCGTCGTCAACCACGCGCTGCTGCTGGCCGACGCCGAGGTGGGGGGCGGTCTGCTCCCGGAGTACGACCACCTCGTGATCGACGAAGCGCACCATCTCGAGGAGGCGGCAACGCGCGGCCTGCGCCAGGAGGTCGACGGGCCCGGACTCATCGCGCTTCTCGAGCGGTTGGCGCACGGACTGCTCGACGAGCTGCGCAAACAACCACATCTGGGCGCGTCCGACGACGCATTCGGCGAGGCCGTCCCGCAGGCCATCGGGGCCGCTGACCGGGTCGCTGAGCTGTTCCGCATCGCCGACGTCTGGGTCGCCGCGCGCCTCGGCGAGGCAGAGCGCCGGGAGGACACGGTTCGCATCACGCCCATGCTGCGCGAGCAGACCGGCTGGGAGGAGCTGCGCCTGTCGGCGGAAAACGCAGTCACCGCCCTGGCGGTGCTCGACGGCTCGCTTCGTCGGGCGGTGGCCGGCGTCCGCGAGTGGCTTGGCGGTGACGAGCCGGACCAGGGCATCCGTGAGCTCGAGATGATCCGCGGCAGGCTCGAGGCGTCCCTCGGTGTGCTCGATGAAGCGATGCTGCGTCCGGACACGAACCGCGTGTACTGGTTCAGCCAGGTGTCACGGGCTGAGAACTTGCTGCTGCGCGCGGCTCCAATCAATGTCGGCTCGCTGCTGCGGGCGCGGGTCTATGCGGAGCGGCGTTCCACGGTGTTCACGTCCGCGACGCTTGCGGTGGGCGGAACTTTTGACTACTTCAGATCGCGCGTCGGCCTCGGTCCCGAGATCGAGGAGCTGATCCTGCCCTCGCCCTTCGACTTCTATCACCAGGCTTTGGTGTGTCTGCCCACAGATCTTCCGCTGCCAGAGGACGAGGGGTTTGACTTGGCCGTCGAGGAGCTGATCGCGGCGGTGGCGGGTCGCGTCGGAGGCCGAACGCTTGCGCTGTTCACTTCGCACCGCCAGCTGCGCGACGTGCACACGGCCCTCAAGCACCGGGTCGATCTCGATGAAGTGCTGATCCTCGGCCAGGGCATCGACGGCCAGCGGCGCAGCTTGCTCAAGACGTTTGAGGAGGCCGAGCGGCCTCTCCTGCTCGGCACGTCGAGCTTCTGGGAGGGGATCGACATCCCAGGCGAGCGGTTGAGCTGCGTGATCGTCGTGCGGCTTCCGTTTCCAGTCCCCACAGATCCGGTGTATGCCGCGCGGGCGGAGCAGGTCCGAGATCCCTTCTCGCAGCTTGCGCTGCCGCAAGCCGCGCTCCGCCTCAAGCAGGGATTCGGCCGGTTGATTCGCCGCTCGACGGACCGCGGGGCGGTCGTGATCCTCGACAACCGGATCCTCGGGCGCGACTACGGCAAGGCGTTTCTGGACGTGCTCCCGCCCGCGTCACGGTACGTCGGGCCGGGAGCGCGGGTGGCGGATCGGGTCGGAGAGTGGCTCGACGGAGCGTGAGCCGGCTCTACGTGGTCGCCACACCAATCGGAAACCTCGAGGACGTGAGCGCAAGAGCCCTCCGCGTCCTCGGTGAGGTGTCGGCGATCGCGGCTGAGGACACGCGCGTCACGTCCCGACTGCTCGCCCGGCACGGGATCCGCAAGCCGATGCTCAGCTACCGGGCGCCGGTCGAGCGTCGCGGGTTGCCCCGCGTGCTCGGCGCTCTCGACGAGGGCGACGTGGCGCTGGTCAGCGACGCGGGCACACCGACTGTGTCCGATCCGGGCCAGGCGCTGGTCAGCGCGGCGTGGGCGGCGGGGCACACGGTCGTCCCGATCCCCGGACCCAGCTCGGTGACCGCTGCGCTCTCAATCGCGGGCTACGGCGGTCCGGGATTCATGTTCCTCGGCTACCTGCCTCGTAAGCCGGGTGAGATGCGTCGCCTGTTGGAGTCGCTGCGCGTCGCAGAGAGGCCCGCGGTCGCTTTCGAATCACCGTTCCGCATCCGAAAGTCGCTGGCCCTGATCGGCGAGTCGCTTCCCGACCGCAGCCTCACGGTGACGCGCGAGCTGACCAAGGTGCATGAGGAAGTGCTGCGCGGCACTGCGTCGCAGGTGATCGAGGCCCTAGGGGACCGGGCGCGCGGCGAGTTTACGCTTGTCATCAGTGGACGATAAGCAAAGAACCGTTCTGGTTGCTCCCGCGTGGCCATACGCCAACGGTCCGCGGCACATCGGGCACGTGGTCGGCTTCGCCGTGCCGGCCGACGTGCTTGCTCGCTTCGAACGGCTGCGCGGCTCGCGTGTGTTGATGGCGAGCGGGACAGACGAGCACGGCACGCCGATCACGTACGAGGCCGACAAGAGAGGTGTTCCGCCGCGCGAGTTCGTGGATGGGAACAACGCGCTGATCGTCCAGGACCTCGTTCGCCTGGGGATGACGTACGACATCTTCACTCGCACCACGACGGCCAACCACTACCGGGTGACGCAGGACCTGTTTCTCAAGCTGTACGAAAAGGGCTACCTGGTCAAGCAGAAGCAGATGGGCGCCTTCGACCCGGCTACCGGCCGCACGCTGCCGGACCGCTACATCGAAGGCAAATGTCCCATCTGCGGATACATGGAAGCGCGCGGCGACCAGTGCGACAACTGCGGCAATCAGCTCGACCCGATCGACTTGATCAACCCGCACCAGCGCGGCAGCGACGCCTCAGTCGAGTTCCACGAGACCGAGCACTTCTTCTTCGACTTGCCCGCATTTGGGGAGAGGCTGAGCCAGTGGATCCAATCGCACGATGACTGGCGTCCGAACGTACGCAAGTATTCGCTCGAATTCGTGCGCAACCTGAAGCCGCGCGCCATCACGCGCGATCTGGACTGGGGAGTGCCGGTCCCGCTGCCGGGTTGGGAGGCCAACCCGAGCAAGAAGATCTACGTGTGGTTCGACGCGGTCATCGGGTATTTGTCGGCCTCGATCGAGTGGGCGATCCAGCGGGGCGAGCCCGACGCGTGGAAAAGCTGGTGGGAGAACGGGGACAGCTGGCACTACTACGTGATGGGCAAGGACAACATCACGTTCCACACCGTGCTGTGGCCCGCGATCCTTATGGGTGCGGGGGACCTCCACCTGCCCGACGCCATCGTCGCCAGCGAGTTTCTGCACATGGAAGGCACCAAGCTTTCGACGAGTCGAGGCAACGTCATCTACGTGAAAGACGTGCTCGACCGCTACGACGCGGACGCGCTGCGGTACTACCTGATGATCGCCGGACCGGAGAACCAGGACACGGATTTCACGTGGTCGGAGTTTGTGCGACGCAACAACGATGAGCTCGTCGCGACCTGGGGCAACCTTGTCCACCGCACACTTGTCAACACGCAGCGCAACTTTGGCGCGGTGCCCGAGCCCGGCGAGCTGACGGAGGCGGACACCACCCTCCTCAGGGAAAGTGAGGAGGCTCTCGTTTTCGTCGGTCAGCAGCTCGCTGAGGCTCGGTTCCAGAACGCGCTGAAGGGAGCGATGGCGACCGCGGCCAAGGCCAATGTCTATCTCGGCACCGAGCAGCCGTGGCACACCATCAAGACCGATCGTGGGCGCGCCGGCACCGTGTTGTTTGTGGCGCTTCGCTGCGTCGACAACCTGAAAACGATGCTCACGCCGTTCCTGCCTTTCTCGTCGCAGCGCCTGCATGCGATGCTCGGCTACGACGACGTGATCGCTCCGCAGCCCCAGGTGCGACAGCACTCGGAGGATGGGCGCTCGCACACAGTGATCACTGGCGAGTACGAAGCGGTCGACCGCTGGCGCCCATCCCAGCTCGAGGCTGGTCGCAAGCTACCCCCACCCGAGCCGCTCTTCAAGCGGCTCGACGATGTCGAGGAGGAGTAGGCGGCATCTTCGTCGACACGCATCTACACCTCGAGGAATTGGGTGACGCCACAGAGGTGGTCGAGCAGGCGGTGGCGGCGGGTGTGACACGGCTCATCGGCGTCGGCGTGAATCTCGAGCAGAGCACAAACGCCGTGAGCCTCGGCCACGCATATCAGGAGGTCTGGGCGGGCGTCGGGCATCACCCGCTCGAACCCTCGGAGCCGGACTTGCACGCCCTGCGTCAGCTTGCCACCGATGAGATGGTCGTGGTGATCGGCGAGATAGGGCTTGATTTCGAGCACGTGGGAGGGCCGCACAACGAGCTGCAGGTCGAGCGGTTGAACGAGATGTTCGCGATCGCGACCAACTTCGACCTTCCGGTTTCGATCCACAACCGCGGCGCGTCCCACGAGCTGCTCCAGGCGATCTCCCGGCACAAGGGGATCCGCGGCGTGATGCATTACTTCGCGCTCGATTGGGATTGGGCGCAGCGGTTCCTCGACGTCGGTTTCTACCTTTCGTTCGCGGGCCTCGTGACGCGGCCCAGCCGCGATGAGCTGCGCGAGGTCGTGAAGCGGTGTCCGGCGGACCGGCTGCTGCTCGAAACCGACTCGCCCTACGGCAACTCGCAGAAGCGCATGGGCCTGCCGAACCGTCCCGCGTACCTCATCGATACAGCCGAGCTCGTGGCCGAGCTGCGTGGTGTCAGCCTCGAGCAGCTTGCCGACCAGGAGCGAGCGAACGCGACAACCGTCTTCCAGAAGATGAAGTGACCGACCCGGCGGATGCACATCAGCTCGACAGCCTCTTGCGCCGCCACGGGATCACCCTCCAGCGCCGCCTCGGGCAGAACTTCCTCGTCGATCCCAAGCTGCGCGACTTGATCGCCGAGGCCGCGGCCGTCGATGCGAACGATGAGGTGCTCGAGGTGGGGGCGGGCGTCGGCACGCTGACCTTGGCGCTGGCGCCGCGCTGCCGGAGGCTCGTCGCCGTCGAGCTCGACCGCAACCTCATGCCGGCGCTGCGCGATGTCATCGCCGGGCTTGGCAACGTAGAGCTCGTGCAGGCCGACATCCTGCGTTTCGATGTCGCGGGCGCCTTTCCCTCGGGCGGCGAGGTCGTCGCCGGCAACATCCCTTACAACCTCACCGGGGCGCTGATCCCCAAGCTGCTGGACCAACTGCCGCGCCCCCGGCGCCTCTCCCTTGTGGTCCAGAAGGAGGTCGCCGAACGTTGGACCGCGACGACCGCGACCAGCCTCGCCACCGTCGCCGTCCAGGTCTTCGCCCTTCCGCGCATCGTCATGACGATCCCCGCGTCCTCGTTCACGCCCGTACCGAAGGTGGACTCCTGTCTCGTCATCCTCGAGGTCCGCGACAAGCCCGCGGTGCAGGTCGACGACCTGAACCGCTTCTTCCGCTTCGTGGAAGCGGTCTTTCAGTTCCGGCGCAAGCAGCTTGGCGGCACGGTTGCGCGCATCGCGGAAGTCTCGGGGAGGGAAGCAGGTCAACGGCTCGGTGAACTCGGAGTGGATCCGACTCGACGCCCTCAAACCCTCTTGCTGCCCGAATGGGAGGCCCTCTATGTCGCATTCAATCCCAGGCTCGATCGTTAACCTCTAGCGATCGTGGATCCGATCAGGCTGCCCGTCGAGGCGACCCCGGGCGGCTTTCGGGGCACGCTGCGCCACACCGCTTTTCGCAACATCTGGTTTGCGCAGCTGGCCGCTCAGCTCGCGGACAAGTTCCTTCTCTTCTCGCTGATCATCCTCGCCTACAACATCAACGGCGGCAGCACCTCGGTGGCCGTAACGCTCCTCGCGTACACGGTGCCCGCAGTTCTGTTCGCGCCACCGGCAGGGGTGATCGCGGATCGGTTCGACCGCAAGCAGATCATGCTGTGGTCCAACTTCTTGCGCGCCGGGGTGGTCGCCCTCATCCCGATCGCCTCCATAGTCCCGGGCGTGAAGGGCGACTTCCTGCATCTGATCGTCATCACGCTCGTGTTCTCCGCCGTTGGCCAGCTCTTCGGTCCGGCCGAGGCGGCGGTAATCCCCACGATCCTGCCGCGACAGGCGTTGATCACCGCCAACTCCATGGCGCTGCTCACCATGGTCCTGACTCTGGTGGTCGGCGGAGTCCTCGCCCCGATCGTTTCGAGGATGGACCTCTATGCGCCGTACTGGTGCGCGGTCGTCCTCCTGGTCCTTGCCGGGACGTTGATCTTCGCTTCGGATATTCCGCGCCTCGAGCGCCACACCGAGTCGCCTGTCGAAGAGAGCCGCAGCCGTTTTCGTTTGATGCTGCTCGACCTGCAGGAAGGGATCGATGCGCTGCGCACATCACGCGGCCTGCGTCTTGCGTTCGGCCAGGTGACGATCGCGGTCCTGGTTCTGTTCAACCTGTACACGCTGGCCCCGGCGTACGTGAGCAAGGTCATCGGCATCGCGGCCCAGGACACGTATGTGATCCTCGGTCCGGCGACGGCCGGGGCGATCCTCAGCGCGGTGCTTCTGGGCCAATTTCTCGGCCACATCGACAGGGCTCGCCTCCTGGCGGGTTCGCTGCTTGCCAACGGGCTCACCCTGCTTGCGCTTGCGGCGGTGCCGGAAGCGATGAGCCACTTCCCCGATCTTCAGGTGCACAACCGCATCACCGGGGCTACCTTCAGCCTGCTTCTCGGCGTCGAGTTCGGAGCGATCCTGATCCCGGCCATCACGTACCTGATGGAGTCGACCAGCGATGCCATCCGCGGCCGCGTCTTCGCTCTGCTCTACATGGTCATCAACGGCGTGTCGGCGCTGCCTGTGCTCCTCGCGGCGGCCCTCGCCGACAACATCGGCACGGCCCAGGTCCTGGGGGGCCTCGGCGTGCTGTTGCTGGGCGGCGGGATCGGGGTCATCGCTGGCGGGATGCACGCTCCCGCGCCGCAACCAGGACCAACGCAATCAGCAGAAGAACAGTGAGCCCGCCGATGCCGATCCCCCGAGCGATGGATTCGAGAAGGGCGAGGTTGTTGCCCAGCCAGTAGCCCGCGATCCCGATCACCGCGGCCCAGACCAACCCGCCCAAGGCGCTGAACAGCTGAAATCGCCAGAACGGCATGCGCGCCATGCCCGCGAGCATCGCGCTCCACGTACGCAGGCCGAGTAGAAACCTCGCGGCGATGATCGCCTTGTCGCCATGTCGGGCGAAGAAAAGCTCGGCACGGGCCAGATGGTCGGGTCGGATGCGGAAGAGGTGGCCGAACCGTTCGACAAACGGGCGGCCGCCGCGATAGCCCAGCAGGTATCCGATGTCGGCCCCGGCGGTCGCGCCCACGAAGCCGAACAGGATGACGACAAGCACAGAGTGGTGTCGCGTCGCGGCCCACGCCCCGGCGACCAGAAGAAGCGCATCGCCGGGAAACGGGATGCCCGCACTCTCGATGAGGATGCCGAGGCCGGCGGACGGGTACCCGAGCGCGTCGACGATCCCGGCCCAATTCACGAGGCTTCATATACTGGACGACCCGATGTCCGATTACGGGGAGCACGAGCCAACCGAAGACCCGCTTCAGCAGCTTCGGCACTCGACTGCGCACCTGCTCGCGGCGGCCGTCACCGAGCTCTATCCCGAAGCCAAGTACGGCATCGGTCCACCTGTGCAGGACGGCTTCTACTACGACTTCGACTTCGGCGGCAAGTCGATCTCGGAGTCTGACCTGGCGGCAATCGAGTCGCGCATGCGCAAGCTCGCCCAGGCCGATATCCCGTTCGTGCACGAGGTGCTTTCGCGCGAGAAGGCGGTTGACGAGTTCCGCAGGCGGGGCCAGGACTACAAGCTCGAGCTGATCGCAGACAAGGTCGAAGGCGACGAGGTCAGCGTGTATCGCACAGGCGACTTCCTCGACCTGTGTCGCGGCCCGCACGTGAGGTCGACCAAAGACCTGAAGGCGTTCAAGCTGCTGCGGGTCGCCGGGGCGTACTGGCGCGGCGACGAGAAGAAACGGCAGCTGACCCGCATTTACGGCACCGCGTGGCAGACGCCGCGAGAGCTAGAGGACTACATGAAGTTCCTCGAGGAGGCAGAGAAGCGCGATCACAAGAAGCTGGGCAAAGACCTGAAGCTCTTCGCGGTCGACGATCGGGTCGGACCGGGCCTGCCGCTGTGGCTGCCGGACGGCGCGACAATCCGTCGCGAGCTGGAGCGGTTCATCGTCGACGAGGAGCTGTCGCGCGGCTACCTGCACGTGCGCACGCCCGATGTGGCGCGGCTCGACCTGTACCGGCAGAGCGGACACGCCCAGCTCTACTCCGAGTACATGTATCCGCCGATGAAATTCGAAGATGGGGAAGAGCTCGAGCTGCGGCCGGTCAACTGTCCGCATCACATCGTCATTTATCAAACCGAGCTGCGCAGCTACCGCGAGCTTCCGCTGCGCATCGCGGAGATCGGCAACAACTGGCGCTACGAGCGGTCCGGCACCTTGGCGGGCCTGAACCGCGTGCGCTCATTCGCGTTGAACGATGCCCACATCTTCTGCACGCCAGATCAATTGATGGACGAGGTGAAGGGTGCGATCGATCTGGCGCTCTACTTCTCGAAGGTGCTCGGTATCGACGAGTTCTCGTACCGCCTGTCGACGCGCGATGACGTGAAGGAAAAGTGGCTCGGGACCGAAGAGCAGTGGGAGGACGCGCAGGCAGCCCTTGCCGAGGCTCTCGAATCGATGGGACAGACCTATGAGCGGGGAGTGGGGGAGGCCGCGTTCTACGGTCCGAAGATCGACTTCCAGGTCCGCGACGCGCACCGCCGCGAGTTCACCAACTCGACGGTGCAGGTTGACTTCCAGCTGCCACAGCGTTTCGATCTCGAGTACGTCGCCGAAGACGGGACGCGCAAGCGGCCGGTCATGGTCCACCGCGGCGCGGCCGGAGCGATGGAGCGCCTCTTCAGCTACCTCATCGAGCGCTACGCGGGGGCTTTTCCGACGTGGCTCCATCCGACGCAGGTGGTTGTGGCTTCGACCAAAGACGAGTTCAACGACTACGCGCAGGAGGTAGGCGCCCGGCTCCGCGCGTCGCGCGTTCGCGTCCAGGTTGACACTCGATCCGAGCGCCTGAACCGCAAGATCCGTGACGCCAGGCTGAAGAAGGTTCCCTTCATCGCCGTGGTGGGCGAGAAGGAGGCGCCGGCGGGCCGCGTCAACGTGAACGACAGGACCGACAAACAAGTTGAGATGCCACTCGAGGCTTTCGTCAGCATGATCTCCGCCGAGATCGCGGAGCGCCGCCGCTAGGACGATGAGCGGCTAACTGGCCGCTATATCGTCTAAAGCCCGCCGGGGAGACGGCCGGCGCAATCGCCCTGCGCCGCCACCGGCACCATACCGCCGGTCGTCACGTTGCCCACACGGGGCTGATGTTGCGAGTCACCGCCGGAAAGCAGGTGGGAGTCGTCGATCCAGCCGCAGGCGAATGTGCCCGCCATCGAGACGCTGGTCCCCTGGATCGTTGTCCCGTTGTTGTCGACCAGCGCCACGCGGCTGCCGTCTGGCGAGAGGTATTGAAATTCCGGTCCAGAAATGGGGAAGGTGCGCACCGTGCCCGCCGTCCAGTTGAGGACCTTGGACTGCGAACCGTCCCAACAGACGGCTCCGGCCGGCGAAGCGGGTCCGACGATCGGACAGCCGGAGAGGCTCCCGATGGTGAAGCGGCGTGTCGCGGTGGCGGGATCGATCACGTGAAGCTCCTGGATTCCGCAGCAGAACGGCCCGCCCCCCTGGGTGCATGACGGGACCACGGCGACGACCAGGTTGCCGCTTCCATGCCAGCCGACCGGCCACAGCGTGCGCGCGCCGTTCTGAGTGAAGAGCTCGACGTGGTTGGTGCCGTCCAGGTCTTCGACGTACAACCTGGTGGAGGCGCCGCTGGCGTTGTAGTCGGCGACGACCACAGCGATTCGCTTGTCGTCGGGGCTGATCGCGAAGCTGCTCCGGCGCGTTGCGGTTCCCGCGGGTACCTTGGCCGCTTGATGCGGCGCCCCACTCGGAGCGATGTAGGAGACGTCGCCGCCGGACTCCTCGTAGTACACGCCCGAGTTGCTCATGCTCACGGGCGGAGGCAGGGGAGCAGCCGCCGTGTTCGCACAGCTGACGAGAGGCGGCGTACTCGCCTGGGCCGAAGCGACGACCTTGCCATCGATGTCGACCAGGCTGATCGAGTAGGAGCTCGCGACCTGGCTGCCGACCAGCACGCCGTAAGGGCTGGAGACCGGCAGAGGCGCTTGACTCGGGCCCGCCTGCGAGGTTGGTGACGGGGACGCTTGCTGGCTGGGAGATGCCGGAGCCGGCGAAGGCGATGGGTGGCCGCCCAGATTGTTCGAGTTTCCACCGCATCCCGCGCTTGCGGCGATGAAAAACAGCGCCGCCGCCGCCCGCCACGGCTTCCTGGGTGCTGAGACGCGCGGCTGCGTTCCCATCAGCAAGGGCAACGACACTGTACGCGCCGAGTTACGTTTTCCGGTACGATCCACGCTCTGAAGCAGGGCGCCGGCCCTCACCCCAAGGGTCCATCCCGAAAGGGTTTCCGCGATACCGGACGCGCAGAGGGTGCGACCGGGAGACGGACGGCCGGTGTGCTGTCCGTTTTGTTTTATCTGGATGGAGGAATAGAGCAACACTGAATTTGGCCGAGGTAGCGTCCCATACCGTTTAAAGAGCTGAGGATCAACGATCAGATCCGCAGCTCCGAGGTGCGACTGATCGACGACCAGAACAACCAGCTTGGCGTCCTTTCCCTGGATGCTGCGCTTCGCATCGCAAACGAGAAGGGCCTTGACCTCGTCGAGGTGGCGCCCCAAGCGAGCCCGCCGGTCTGCCGCCTGATGGACTACGGACGCTATAAGTTCGAGACCGTCAAGCGGGAGAAGGACCAGCGGCGCAAGCAGAACGTCATCAAGCTGAAAGAGATGAAGCTGCGACCCAAGGTCGCTGAGCACGACTTCCAGACCAAGTTCAAGGGTTTGCGTCAGTTCCTCGAAGCAGGAGAAAAGGTCAAGGTGACGATCATGTTCAGGGGCCGCGAGATGGTCCACCAGGAGATCGGTAGAAGGATCCTGGAGCGCGTGGCGGACGACGCCAAGAATTTCGCGGTCATCGAGCGCCAGCCCCTGCTCGAGGGCAAGAACCTGTTCATGATCCTCGCGCCGAGCCGCCAGGGCGCGGCGAAGGAGCCTGTGGCCAGTGCCTAAGCTGAAGACACAGAAAGGAATCGCGAAGCGGGTGCGAGTCACGCGCAACGGAAAGCTGATGCGCGCCTCCGCATGGAAGAGCCACCTGCTCGAGCACAAATCGAAGAAGCGCAAGCGAAAGTACGAGGACAAGCAGCCGGTTTCCAAGGCGGACCGCAAGACCGTGCGCCGGGCGCTCGGGGTTTAGGCGATGGCAAGAGTCAAGCGCGGAGTGCCGGCGCATCGCCGTCACAAAGCGATCCTCGATCGGGCCAAGGGTTTCCGCCTTTCGAAGAAGCTGCTGTTCAGGCCCGCCAACGAGGCGGTCCTGCATGCACTCGCGTACGCATATCGCGACCGACGCCGCCGCAAGCGCGAGATGCGAGCGCTCTGGATCGCGCGCATCAACGCCGCCTCGCGGCAGTCGGGGCTGCCCTACAACAAGCTGATGCACGGCCTTCGCCAGGCCGGAGTGGAGATCGACCGCAAGATGCTGGCTGACCTGGCCGTGCGCGACA